>Ga0316626_10001505_pt1 | contig 10425 bp, 7 predicted proteins | sample OWC_Aug_T1_C1_D5_FD_207656 | JGI IMG/M metagenome (GOLD analysis project Ga0316626, IMG submission 207656) | Wetland soil microbial communities from Old Woman Creek delta, Ohio, United States - OWC_Aug_T1_C1_D5_A | ecosystem: Environmental > Terrestrial > Soil > Wetlands | place: USA: Ohio...
TGAAATCTCCTTCCGATACACCGGTGACAGCCCGGGTGAGCTCTTCGACCGGGTTTGTGAGCCTTCTTGAAAAGATAATGCTCAGCAATACGGTCAGCCCTCCCATCCCGAGGAGTGAAATGAGCAGCAATCTGTTTGACCGTTTGATAAAGAAGAGCTCCTTCTGGCTGCGCATGAACCTGAGATCCACCCTGCCTATCTCCCCGCCCCCGAGAAAAAGCGTATAGGGATGGAAATTGATCGAATCATCCTTGTACCTCAGCGTGGAAATTGCCATGATCCTCTTCCGCACAAGGGGGGAAAGCGTATTAACGGCACTTTCCGTATCTATGACGAACGAACCGTGAGCATCGTACAGCTTCATTTCGAATCCCAGCATCAGGGCCCAAACGGTATTTTCGATAATCTCAGGATTCGCCCAGACGCCATGTTTCTCATATGTGCTTTCGAGCGAGGTCGTTATCCATGAAGCCCTGTCCTCTACCTGCCCCTCAAGGAAGCCCCTGAAGTCCCTTACCATCAGTTCCCTGACTACAAAGGCCGACGAGAGAGAGATGGCGGATACGCCTAACAGGATAAGAAATATCCTCAGCCAGAGTTTTTTAAACATCCTTCTTGCCGGAGAAACGGTATCCCACGCCGTAGATGGTCAGGATCAGCAGAGGATTCTTCGGATCGTCTTCGATCTTGTGCCTGATGTTCTTGACATGGGCGTCGATGCTCCGTTCATATCCCTCGAACTGGTAGCCGAGTGCCCTGTCAACAAGTTCCTCCCGCGTCAGCACCTTGCCGGGAGAAGATGCGAGGCTGAAAAGCACCTTGAACTCTGTCGGCGTTATGTCAACGGACTTCCCGTGCTTCGTCACGGTATAGCTGTGGCCGTCGATAACAAGTCCTCCCTGATTGAAGCTGATCGGTTCCGCAGACCCGAGATCAGCCTTCTGGGCCCTCTTCAGGAGCGCCTTCACCCTATAAATCAGTTCGCGGGGGCTGAAAGGCTTCACCACGTAATCGTCCGCGCCAAGCGCAAAGCCTGCCACGCGCTCTTCTTCAGAAGACTTTGAGGTAAGCATAATGATGGGAATGTCGCTGGCCTCCTTGACCTCCTGGCAGACCTCTTCTCCCGAGATGTCGGGGAGCATAAGATCGAGGACCACCAGAAGGGGTTTTTCCCTCAGAACAGCCGAGACTGCATCTTTGCCTTTTTCGAAATGCAGGACCCTGTATCCTGCCTCCTCAAGATAGACCTTTACCACCTTTGCGATCTTCCTGTCGTCCTCAACGACAAACACTGTTTGCATCAGATCTCTCCATGGTCAGCAACCTGTTTTCTTTGTACCTCATTATACTGCATATTCACACCACTCCACCATTCCACGATTGCATTTGCCTTGCCTTCGATAAGATGGTATCCTGAGCTTAATCGTGTACCGGAAGATCCTTGCAGCAGTCAATGAGCATCTGAATTCCGAGGTTGCCGCCAGGTTTGCGCTTGCCCTCGCAAAACATCTCGATGCAAAGCTCTACATCTGCTTTGTCGCACAAAAAGACATGTCTCAGCAGAACCGCCGTGCAGCAGAGGAGGCTATGAAGCGGCTGTTTCATGAAGCTATGGAGATGCATATCCGGGCAGAGAGCATTGCCGAAATAGGCGATCCTGTTGCCGAAATCGGCAAGATTGTCAGGCACGAAGGGATCGGCCTTGTCTTTGCTTCGACACGCCGCGAAGATATCCAGAAGCGTTTCTTTACCGGCACCATCGCCCGGAACCTCGCCCTCAAGCTTCCGTGTACGGTTGCATTAGTGCGGGTCGTCCATTCAGGAATGGTGCATCCAAAGAAGATCCTCGTTCCGCTCAAGGCAAGGATTGACCATATATCTGAACGAGCGTATTTCTCTGCATGCATGGCACACGCATTTGGATCAAAGGTATTCATCTTTCATGCGCCGAAGAAAATATCCCGGTTTTTCCACGGAGAGATTCATCTCACCCCTGAGGATTGGAAACAGCGGCTGCCGCAGGATATCTCCCGGTTCATGGAGCAGCTCGAAAGACAGGAAATCGACCATGAAAGCAAGCTGTTCCCCGGAAGGACCGGAAAGAGCATAACCATCGAGGCTTTTGCTAAACGGCACGACCTTGTCATCATGGGGGCCAGCGGGAGAAACCTGTTTGCATCCCTGTTGCGGGGGAATCCCGTTGAAGACGTGCTCAGGGAAACGCCCTGCGATCTCATCATTTTGACGCCGCGACATGAAGATTAACAGCCTTTCCCGTGACGATGCCCTCAGGTCGCTGGCAAGTTCCGAAAACGGCCTTTCTGATGCAGAGGCTGCAAAACGGCTGTCGGAGAACGGCTTCAATGAAATCAGAGAGGCGCGCAAGACACCCCTAACCATGAAGTTCCTGAAGCAGTTCACACATTTCCTGGCCTTGCTTCTCTGGGTTGGGGCTGCTCTATCGTTCCTTTCAGGTTATCTCCATCCCGGCGAAGGTATGGCGACACTCGGCTTTGCTATCGTCGGCGTCATTGTGATCAACGCCATATTTACCTTCATCCAGGAATACCGCGCGGAAAAGGCGCTTGAGGCGCTGAAGAAACTTCTGCCCTTTTATGTGCAGGTCATCCGGGAAGGAAAAGATAAGAAGGTCCATGCTCGTGAGATAGTGCCCGGTGACGTCATCAGGCTTTCCGAAGGCGACATAATGCCTGCCGACGCACGTCTGATCGAAAGCTCCGTGCTCAGGGTGAACAACTCGTCCCTTACCGGTGAATCAGAATCATTGCTGAGAAACCATGCTCCTTCTCAGGGCGAACTGCTCGAAAGCCCTAATATTGTCTTTGCCGGGACTACGGTAATAAGCGGGTCGGGCAAGGCGCTCGTTTTTGCAACAGGGATGGCAACCGAATTCGGCAGAATAGCCCATCTCACCAGCGCAATCGAATCCGGGTTGAGTCCCCTTCAGAAGGAGATCATCAAGGCAACTCGCCTTGTAGCTGTCATTGCTGCAGTTGTCGGCATCTTCTTCTTCTCTCTGGGTTTTTTGATCGGAAGAAGCTTCTGGGACAATTTCATCTTTGCCATCGGCATTACGGTCGCACTCATCCCGGAGGGTATGTTGCCGACGGTCACCCTTTCCCTTGCCATGGCAAGCCAGAGAATGGCAAAACGGAAGGCTCTGATCAAGAACCTTTCCTCCGTAGAAACGCTGGGTTGCGTGACCGTTGTCTGCACTGACAAGACCGGCACTCTCACCCAAAACAGAATGACAGCATCAAAAATATGGAAAGACGATCAGGTCACTGATGTAAAAGATTACAGGCCGCAGGCCGGCGATATGCTCATGCAGACAGCGCTTCTCTGCAACAATGCACGGTTTGCCGACAATGAATACAAAGGTGATCCGACGGAGACGGCGCTTTTGAAACTCGCCAGGGAAAATATCGGCGACCTGAGCTCAGAGCGCATATCAGAGATCCCCTTTGACTCTGAACGAAAGAGAATGACAACTCTGAATCGGGCGGATGATAAAGAATATGTCTTCACAAAAGGCGCCATGGAAAACATCCTGCCTTTATGCAGCAGATCTTTGGTAAACGGATCTGAGCAGCAGATTGATGACGCGTTCAGGCAAGAGGCAATGAGTGCATATCATTCGCTTATGGACATGGGATTAAGGGTGTTGGCGTTTGCGTATAAAGGCTGTAATGCGTTATCTGTAATGCGTAATGAGGAGCAAGACAGCTACTCCAACGACTCACCATTCAGCGCCGATCACTCATCACTCGAAAAGGATCTGATCTTTGCCGGACTGATTGGGCTTGAGGACCCGCCCCGACCCGAAGTCCCTGGCGCCATCGGTAAATGCCACGAAGCCGGCATCAGGGTGATCATGATCACCGGTGACGGGAGCAGGACAGCGGTTGCCATCGCACGGGAGATAGGGCTGGCGAGGGGCGAGCCGGTCATTATCGAGGGAGCAGCACTGATAAAGATGGATGACCGTGAGTTAAGAAGAAAGCTCTCTTCAAAAGAAGTCATCTTTGCGCGCATGACGCCGAAGCACAAGATGCGCGTCGTTTCAGTCCTGCAGGAAGAGGGGGAGCGTGTCGCAGTGACCGGTGACGGCGTCAATGACGCCCCTGCTCTGAAGAAAGCCGATATCGGCATATCTATGGGCATCTCAGGCACAGACGTGGCAAAAGAAGCATCCGATATGATCCTCCTTGATGACAACTTTGCCACGATCGTCAATGCCGTTGAAGAAGGCAGGTCTGTGTACGAGAACATCAGGAAGTTCATCACCTACATCTTTGCATCAAACATACCGGAGGCAGTTCCCTATCTTGCCTATATCCTGCTGAAGATCCCCCTGCCGCTTACGATCATGCAGATCCTGGCAGTGGATCTCGGCACAGACATGCTGCCGGCACTTGCGCTCGGTTCCGAAAAACCGACGCCCGACCTCATGACGCAGCCGCCGAGGAAGCCGGACGAACGATTGCTGAACTTCAGCCTCATGAGTCGGGCGTATTTGTTTCTCGGCCCGATCGAAGCAGCTGCGGCCATGTTCGGTTTTTTCTATGTGCTGTACTCAGGCGGCTGGCAGTGGGGAACCAATCTGCCGGCAAACAGCATGCTTTATCTGCAGGCAACGACCGCGTGCCTGGCCGCCATTATCATAGCCCAGATAGCAAATGTCTTTGTCTGCAGGTCATTCAGGGAATCTGTCTTCAGCATCGGGTTTTTCACAAACAGACTGATTTTTGCGGGTATCGCATTCGAACTCGCTCTTCAGGCCTTCATCGTCTATCATCCCTGGGGGAACAGGATATTCTCTACCTATCCGATTTCTTTATCAACATGGCTCGTTCTCGTCCCGTTTGCCTTGTTCCTCTTCTTTGCTGAGGAGGCCAGAAAAGCGGTTGTCCGAGCAAGATAAAGGGAAATTTACCCTTCAAACGATCGAGATTGCCGCCGGATAAAGAAGGCCAGAGGTGTGTTTACGAAAGCAGGGACTTGTAAGGTCTTATCAGCTTATTGACCTTGCTCATGAGCTCGATCCCGCCAAACGGCTTGCGGAGAAAATCATCAACAGGAATGTCCTTCCGGACAAAATCCTCGATCTCGTATGCTGACATGGCTATCACTTTCACGGATGGCTTGATCGATTTGAAGTTCTTGATCAGGTCCCTGCCGTCGATCCCCGGCATGAAGATGTCACTGATCACAAGCGCTATTTCATCAGCTTTTTCCCTGAAAATCTGCATCGCACGGATAGCATTGTCCTCGGATAACACGGTATAGCCGAAAGACTCGATGGTCTCTCTCACGAAGCTCAATGTGTCGACCTCGTCTTCGACAATAAGCACACTGCCCGCTGCCGGTTGATGAGTTTCATGAAACATCGGCCGAACAACCTGCTGCGCGGGTGCCGAAGGGATATAGACCCGGAATGTTGTCCACTTCCCGAGCTGGCTTTCCACGGTAACTGCACCCTTATGCTCCTTGACTATGCTGTATACCATTGCAAGCCCGAGTCCTGTCCCTTTTCCCTTATCTTTTGTCGTAAAGAACGGATCGAATATCTTGTCCCTGACATCGTCAGAGATGCCTGCGCCGGAATCAGTGACCCTGAGAATCACATATGAGCCGGGTGCAAGGAGCGGATGGATGTTCTCGGCCTCATGCCCGAAGGTTTTGGCAGTCGTGGCCACCGTGACCGTGCCGCCCGCAGGCATTGCGTCCGCTGCATTCACCATCAGATTCATGACCACCTGCTCCATCTGGTTGGCATCGCCCATGAGCTGCGGAACGGCATCATCAATCTTAAGGTCGACGGTGACATTTTTGTGGGACAGAGTCTTGCCGATGAGCTCTGTTGTGTCCCGGACAACGGCATTCAGATCGACCGGCTGGACTTCAATGCTGCCCTTGCGCGCGAACTTCAGGAGCTTCGCTATCATCTGGCCGGCTCTCCGTGAGGAAGTCTCAACGATGGCAAGATGCTTCCTCGCATCGGCATCAAGTCTGTCGTTGTCGCTCAGCAGCTCGACGTGGCCCATGATCGCGGAAACCACATTGTTAAAGTCATGGGCAAGACCTCCGGCAAGCATACCGATGGACTCCATCTTCTGCGACTGAAAGAGCTGTTCCTGCAGCCTTTTCTTGTCCGAAACGTCACGATGAAATGCCTGAATATAGATATTGCCGTCGATCTGCAGAGCCTTGGCGCTGATCTCAAACAGGACAGTTTCACCGTCCTTGCGGTAATGCCGTGCTTCATAAATCAGGGACTCCCCGTTGAGGATCCGCCTGATGCGCTCTTCTTTTTCCGCGTCGTCTTTTCCTGCATCGAGGACCTTGATGCTTGTCCCAACAAGTGATTCCACCGGGAACCCGTGCAGCTCGCAGAACCTTCGGTTCACATTAACGATGATGCCGCTGCTGTCGTAGACGGCGACGCCGTCGCCGGCGTTGTCAAAGAGTCCGCGGAACTTCTGCTCCGAGACTGCCAGTTCCTTCGTACGCTGGGCAACCAGCTCCTCGAGCTGGGTAGAGTATTGTTTCAACTGCTCTTTTTCCTGAGAGAGCTCATATTCGAGGGAGAGTTTCTGGGCGAAAATGTTATCATTATAATACCGCCAGGCAATAGCCGTAGATGCCGTCGCCAAAAGAAATACGTTGTTATTCAGGAAAATGGGCAGATTCGTTATCTGGTCAAAAAGCAAGAGAGGTATCACATAAATAAAATATATTGTTATCGCTAATATACTGGCCATTGCAACTGAAAAGAGAGGCAAGAAACCAAGGCTCAGCATAAAAACAATTATAAAACCGACAAAATATCCTGACTGATGCCCCCCATGGCTAAAAATCATAAATTCGATCATAGCAGAAACAATTATCGAGGCTATTACGAACAGGCTCATCAGATACCGTTTAGAGCCATGAATTCTCGTCAGAAAAAAGATGATGATAAAAAGAGTTGCCGTTATTATCCGATAGATAAAGAATCTATAAAAATTCTCTGGAGTCACGAAATAGTCAAGAGGACTCAACAAGAGTATAGCTATAGCGCCAGCTATTGATGCTACCCCACTCCAATATTGAAGCAGCTTAACAATTTCTTTCTCTATATACTGTTCTTTTCTCACTCGAACCCGCCAGTCTTAATTATATGCTTTTTTCCACTTTTTTAGGAGCAGGTCAGCTACAGAATATCCGGAATATACAACACCGGCAATTCCAACGCCGAATGTCGTCCAATGCCCGACCAGGAACAAGTTTTTGACAAAAGACGGCCTTTTGAACTCCGGTTCAGCAAACTGTGACAGCAAACTTGCCCATCCGTAAGCTGCCCCCTGATAATTTCTTGTATACCTGTAAAGCGTAGATGGGGTAGCAGCATCTTTAAAGGTAGTCATCTGCGATAACCCGGGGATTGCAATATTTTCAACGTTTTCAATGAACCGTTCTATCCACATATCTTTATTGTTCTGCCAGAATGTCTGATCGTGAAATGCTACATTTTGAAATGCCAGAATATTCTTACTCTGAGGCGTCACACGAACCATAACAGCATGATCAAAGTTCTCATTATGAGCATTCCGATAAATTGCATTTAAATCATAGTTTTGCAGATACCAATAATTTATTCCTTCATGCAACGGCATAGAAGCATCCTGCCCAATTCCGCAGTAGAGAATAAACATTGAGAGGGAAGGCTCCATCTCATTGAGTCTTTGCAGAACGTTATCACAAAGCATTTTGCTGTCAAGCAATGATAAGAACGTTTGTCTTGCATCACAATTAGAGATGACGCATTGGCAAGGTATGACTCCACCATTCTCTAGTACAACGCCTGTGACTTTTCCATCCTCGGCGATAATTTTATTCACGGACTGTGACAGCAACAACTCACCGCCAAACTCTCTGAACTGTTGAGACAAACAATCCGGGATTTTTTGCATGCCTCCTTCAGGATAATAGCCTCCATCCAGAAGAAATTCCGTAAATATCTCAGCGCCAATAAATGCAGACATTAATGATGGCGGCAGTCCTCCATTGCCATATAGGGGATACGCAAGAGCAGCTTTCAACTTCTCATCCTGAATAAAGTGGTCTAACAACTGTTGAAACGTCCATTTTCTCAGTCTTGCCGAATAAAGAGGATCAGGATGCACAAAGTATTCAAAAAATCTTCGTATGTTCTTTCTTTCGTCGGGGAATAAACTGGAGATACCGTAAACTGAGTCCTCCCATCGATCATGCAATTGTATTGCAAAATCCGGAGTCGTAATGATATCCGATGGACTGAATCTGTTTATTCTGATTTTGCTTTCAACGGCAAGCTCGGCAAATACTTTTCTTACGATACCGCCTTCGCGATATCCGCCGAATGAATGCGCAGCTGCATCAAAGGTAAAGCCACCTCGCGTAAACGATGTACAATAGCCACCGGGCTTAAAATGTTGTTCGGCTATGAGCACCTTCATGCCGGCCTTCGCGAGGTAGCAGCCGCAGACAAGACCGCCGATTCCGGCGCCTATGATTACAACATCATATGCATCCGATGCTTTCGACACTCTATTACTTTTTAATCAGAAGGGAGTTTACCAGATCTACTGCCTGACGGATGGTTGTGATGTTCGGCACGTCCTCATCGCGCACCGAGATCTTGAACTTCTTCTCAATCGCTACCGTAATTTCAATCGCCTTTATGGAGTCGATCTCAAGGTCTTCATAGAAATTCTTATCCGGTGTGATCTCTTCCTCATCAAACCCGGATATCTCGGCTATAATCGCGACAATGTCCTTTTCTATGGTATCTGACATTCTGGCCTCGTTACTTTCTATTCTATGCATATTTCTTCACGATTAGGCAAGCGTTATTACCGCCAAAGGCATAGGAATTATTCATGGCGACCCGGATCGTAAGTTTGCGGGCAACATTCGGAACGCAATCGATACTACAGTCAGGGTCTGGCGTTTCATAGTTGATCGTAGGTGGAATGATATCATTTCCGACGACAAGAGCGCAAACGATGGCTTCCAGAGCAGATGCAGCCCCCATGGTATGGCCAAGCATCGACTTGATCGAACTTGCAGGGATCTGTGAAGCACGGTCGCCGAATACCGCTTGTATGGCCGCACACTCGTTCCTGTCGTTTGTCGGCGTGCCGGTTCCGTGAGCGCTGATATAATCGACATCGTTCTCTGAGATACAGGCCTCGCGAAATGCCTTTTTCATACAGCGCGATATGCCCTCAACAGAAGATGCTGTCATATGAAAGGCGTCACAGCTCAGTCCGTATCCAAGAATTTCGGCGTAAACAGGCGCCCTGCGCTTCTGAGCATGATCGAGCGATTCAAGAATCATGACGCCGGCTCCCTCTGCGACCATCATGCCTTTCCGCTCCCTGTCAAAGGGCCGGCATTTTTCCGGGGCAACGGCCTTGAACTGATTGAACCCGGTAAAGCCGACTTTTGAAAATGCGTCAGAACCCCCTGCAATAACCAGATCGACCCTTCCCAGTCTAATCTGGTCAAAGCCGTATCCAATGGCATAATTTCCTGCGGAACAGGCAGTTGAGAACATCATAGCACCGCCAGGAATACCGAACTCCTTAGCGATAACAGACGGAGTTGCATGCGTAGCTGCCTGGCTGACCAGTTCCCGGCCAGGGACCGCATTATGATTCACGATCAAATCATCTATATGCTCAACAGCCTGAACAGCCCCGAGGTTCGTACCGAAAGAAATACCTGTTCTTTCTCTTTGCAGCAGTTCTGCAGAAACTCCTGAATCCTTCACCGCCATTCTGGCTGCGACCAGGGCCATCTGAGTTGCCCTGTTCATGCGGTGGATCTCTTTTTCGGAAAAGTGCTCTTCAGCTCTGAAGTTCTTCACTTCGCCGCCGTTGTGCGTGAATTGATTTGACGTATCGAACGAGGTGACCGGACTGATGCCGGATTTTCCCTGAAGGAGGTTCTGCCAGAATTCCTGCCAGCCGATCCCGATAGATGAGACGACCCCCAGACCGGTTATGACGACTCTTTTACGCATGCTTTACGCTGAACACCAGGTCAGCCTCTGAGACTTTCGTTCCTTCAACCGTCGCCTCTGCCGTAACATACGCCCCATGCGGCAGGGATTTGGTATTTTCGACCGTTATCCTTAACTGGTCGCCCGGGACTACCGGATGCAGAAAGCGTGCCTTGACCGAGCCGAAATAGTAAATGGGCCTTTCTCCTTCCTGCAGTTCTTCGTGTGCTGTGGCAAAGAGAATGATGGCTGTCTGTGCCATCGCCTCAATAATGGCCGCGCCCGGCATTATCGCCTTGTCGGGGAAATGCCCAAGGAAGAAAATGTCATTACCCGAGATATTCTTGATGCCTACCGCCCTCTTCCCCGGCTCA
>Ga0316626_10001506_pt1 | contig 10420 bp, 7 predicted proteins | sample OWC_Aug_T1_C1_D5_FD_207656 | JGI IMG/M metagenome (GOLD analysis project Ga0316626, IMG submission 207656) | Wetland soil microbial communities from Old Woman Creek delta, Ohio, United States - OWC_Aug_T1_C1_D5_A | ecosystem: Environmental > Terrestrial > Soil > Wetlands | place: USA: Ohio...
ATTTTGGAAATTGTATATTTGCACCAACTTTATTTGTAAATAGTAATGCTATTAGATTATTTAGCGGTTATGATGAACGTATTCCACTGTTAGAGGACTACCCGATGTGGTTAAAAGTTACTAAGGAGAATGTTAAATTATATTTATTAGATAAGATAACAGTTATGTATCGTATTGGTGAGCAATCAACGTCATTTTCTGGGAATAATAAGAATTTTATACAATCTTTGGCGTTATGTTATATTTTATACGAGTATAAACCTTTAGCTCATGAAAATAGATGGGGAAGTCTGGAAAATTATATAAAGTGCAAATTAATGTTGTCAAGAACAAAGCATATATATTTCCTTTATAAAGTTATATATATCCCATTTTTGTTGCGCACGTATATAATAAAAATATTAAATTTTACACCTAATAAAACTATAAAAAGGATATATAATAAATTTAATAAAGGATGAGAGAATTTTGTGCTATATGTCAAATTATGATATTAACTGGTAATGAAGACTTACATTAAAACAATAGCGTTCTATCTCCCACAATATTATCCTATTCCTGAAAATGATAAGTGGTTGGGGAAAGGTTTTTGGAAAAGTTGTTGAAGTGTATTCACGAGAAAGACGTGGATAAAAAAGTTCTTTTGCCGTGCTATTAAAACTAATAAAAGTTAAATATTCAAATCCAATTTTATTGCAAATAACTTTAATTGACAGCAAATCAGTCGATAAAGTCTAACTACGCGGAAATTGGAACGTTTACATTATATATGAAGTTAGTTTCTTTCGATATCTTTGACACTGTTTTAATTCGCAAGTGCGGTAAGCCGGAAAATGTTTATCTACTAATAGCGAAAGCACTATACCCTAATGATTTAGCACGTCAGGATGAGTTTATCAAATGGCGTATACTCCGAAATTCTGGAGTATTAGAAAAAAATTATAATATATCTGATGTTTATGCAACATCAGATATTGAATCATTCTCGGAATTTTCATATGAGCAATTAATAGCTACGGAACTGAAAATAGAGGAAGAACAGTTAACACACAATTGTTGTGCTATGTCTATTCTTGGTAATTATCGGAAACAGGGTTATGAAATAGCTTTTATTTCAGATATGTATTTGAGTGAAAATTTTATTCAAGGTATTCTCGTACGAGAAGAAATTAGCAAAAAAGGAGATTATGTCTATGTTAGCAATGAAGTCAAATGCCGAAAAGATGATGGATCACTCTTTGATTATGTCCGCGTGAAACTTCATCCTGATGAATGGATTCATTTTGGAGATAATTTGATGAGTGACTACAAAATTCCTAAGAGTAAAGGTATTAAGGTTCATCGAATAGTCTTACCCTATACAGATATTGAGAAATGTATTGATGGTTTGTCCCCAATGCTTCAAAGTTCTTATGAACTGTCCTTGTTAGCAGGTTTAGAGAGGGCCGTAAGATCAGAGTTTTTAAATACACCTGAATCAAGAATTGTCGTTGATTTCCAATCAGCAGCTTATATTCCATACGTACGATATTTACTTGAAGATTCCAGGAAAAGAGGAATAAAAAGACTATATTTTCTTTCGCGGGATAGCTATATACTTGAGAAGATTGCCAAACAAATTCCTCATAGTGGAATAGAATTGAAATATCTTTTTGTTTCTCGTGAATCTTTAGTTCTACCTTATTTATATAAAGCAAGTAAGGAACAATTCAGCTTAATTTTTGTCAATGAGTGGCTTAATATTGACAAATTGTTGAGTAGACTTAGATTGTCAAGGAAACAGTTGAAAGAATTTGGTATTACATTTGATTTTGTTGAAGTAGATACAGAAAAACAAAGAAGAGAGTTCTTAAATGCTATGTTTAGACCCGATATATATGTGATCTGGCAGAAAGAAGCACAAGTACAACATAACTTATGTATTGGCTATTTTGAACAGGAAGGACTTTTTGAAGACTGTAGGTGTGCATTGGTTGATGTTGGATGGCTTGGTACAACAAGACTTATGATTAATGCGATAAGAGAGGCTGCAAAACCAGACATTGAGCAATGTTATTCTTATTATTGGTCGATAAGATTCGATGTTATTTCAGGAAAGTATGGAAATTACAATACTTTCATACATGACATTAAAATCACTAGTACACTCACATTTATTTTAGAGGATTATTTCTCCTTATGTCCTTACCCAACAACGAAGTCTTATAAAAGGGTTGGTTCCCATTTTGAACCTATTTTGAAAAATATTGATACAACTTTTATTACTGAAAAGGCATCCTACAATGAGAAAATTTTAAAAACATTTATATCTTTAATTGAGAATTATCATATTTCAAACTCTGTACTTTATACTTGGGCCGTTTTCTCTATGAAATGTCTACAGGAATTTAAGTTTAAAGGTATAGATTATTCGCCTTTTGAAAATATATGTTCTAATAATATTCCTTTGGTAAAGAGATTGTCGATTTCTGATATGTTAAAAATTATTTGGGGACTTAGAGTTTCTCGCCTTGATCAAGCCAGTTTATATCTCTCTTATGGTTATTATAAAGGGAAAATCCTTTGGAATGTACAAAGACTAATCTGTAAAATTAAGGTTGTATTTAAGACGTTTTTAAGGCGTCTGATCCAATTCTCTTGCTTCGAAAAATTAAAGTGATGCAAAGATGGGTTAGTGAGAAGAGTTGTAAGTACTCATTGTGTGAGTATTTTGAGAAAAAGATAAAAGTCAGAACTTTGTGGTGTAAACGTCCCAAAGTAAACGTTCCAAACCCCGCCTTGCCATGAAAAAGGATAAGATATACCTTTGTGACATTTCAATAAAAAGAAGAAGAAATGTCAGAAACAAGAACAAAATACAAAGAATTGTATGATCTGTATCAGATGTACAGTAAAGGAAAAGATCTAAAAGAGTTTTGCCAAGAGGCCGGTGTTCAATACTGTAAATTCATGGAATGGTAGAGAAAATACATACGATTATCACGCCAAATAAAGCCGGGTGATTATGATAAACCGGTTAAACACAAGAAAGGCCTTGATAAAAAAGCTCTTTTACCGTGCTATTACAAACAATAAAAGTTAAATATTCAAATCCAATTTTATCCCAAATAACTTTAATCGACTGCAAATCAGTCGATAAAGTCTAACTACGTGGTATTTGGGACGTTTACCGAATTGTACATCTTATCATAATTAAATTAAGCTCTATCGTTACAAAATAGAGTGAGTTCAAAGGAAATATTGTAAAAATGTTGAGAGTCAATGTCTTCAAATCAAAGGTTAACCCAAAGCGTATACCATATTATGATATTGCTAAAGGCATTTTAATTATGTTTGTCGTTATAGGACATATAAAATGGAGAGCTGATTGTGCTAATATATCAATAACACCGGAGATAAATATGACTTATGATATTTCTTCATTTTGGTACCCTTTTTTTATGCCTGCGTTTTTCTTCATAACAGGAAGGTGCTCTAATTTTAATTTAAATTTAAAGGATAGTATAATTAATAATTTTAGAACGTTGATTATACCTTCTTTTTTATTAGGTTTGATAAATTGTTGGATATCTAATTTGTTTAACCTTGATTTTACAGTAAAACATTATCTATGGCCATGGCTTTTTTCATGGAGAAATATTTTTATTCATGGAGGAGGTAATTGGTTTTTGGTTGCTCTATTTCTTAGTAAAGTTATATATTCTCTTATACTTAAAAAATTGCAATTTATTAAGTGCTCTTTATTTATTTTTGTCCTTTATGTTGTAGGAATATATTGCTATAATATGAAAGTGTGTAACGTATGGTATTTTCAACATGCTTTTATTTTGATGATTTACTTGCATCTTGGTTATATCTCGAAAAACTATAAAGAACGGGATAAGATGTATAGTTTGATGTTTATTGTTTATATTTTAATTTGGATTTTTCTTAGAATTATGAATGTTTCTATTCCTCAGATATCCTCGAATATTGATTTGAATTTTAATACTGTATTTTATAATTTACTATTAAGTATAACAGGAACATTAGGTATTATAGGCCTGTCATGTTTGTTGAAATATAATAAGATATTAGAAACTTTAGGTAGAAGCTCTTTATCTATATATTGCTTACATTTCGCTTTCTTAACTTTTTTCTTGCAAGAAATAGATCGGTATAAATTGAATCAGAAAATATACTTTGTCTTATTTATAGCTATGATTGTATTAACTATTGTTTGTTGTTTAGTAATCAATAGATTCTTGCAATCAAATAAATTAAAGTTTATTGTTGGGAAATAATACTTTGTGTAACGTATGGGATTAAAAAAAGGAAGATAGATGAGCCTAAAACAATATATAAAATGTGATAATATCGCTTACTATCACTATTTTTCTAAAGCTAGCATAATGGATTATCTTTTACGGACAGAAAAATATTGGATAAGGCATTATTTACTTTCACTACGTTAGGAAGAATATTATATGTTTTGTAAGCCCAATAGACTATTAAAATATTTTTATAAAAGGCGAAAGAATGTTTTGGGTTCACCTTTGGGCTTCTTTATTAATGCCGGTTGCTTTGGCGTTGGGTTAAAGATTTATCATTATGGGTCTATTATCGTAAATCCAAAGTCGCGTATAGGTAATAATTGCACAATACATGGCAATTGTTGCATTGGCAGTAAAGGCGGTTTTCATGACTATTCTCCTGTCATTGTTAATAATGTGGATATTGGGCAAAATGCACATATTCTGGGAGGTATTACTATTGCAGATGGAGTGAAGATAGGAGCCGTGGCTGTTGTTACAAAATAGATTTTAGAGCCGAATGTTACGGTTGTAGGAGTTCCTGCAAAAATATTAAATATTAAAGGTTAGAAGAGTTATGGAGCTAATAACATTTTCGATAATCAAAGATATTTGGTCCAAAATCCGCCGGAAAAATATAAAAGCAATATAACCCATTTTAAATACCAATGGATTTAATGAAAGCATCAGACGTTAAGGTATCAGTTATTATACCAGTTTATAGATCGGAAAAGTATATTGAAAGATGTGCTATTTCGCTATTTAAGCAAACATTAAATGAGATAGAATTTATTTTTGTGGATGATAATACACCTGACAAAAGCATGGAGATCTTACAAAATACAATTAAACGTTATTGTATGGAAGAAAAAGTTAAGGTCTTTCATCATGATAAAAATTTAGGAGTATCTGCAGCCAGAAACACAGGGCTATTACATGCAGTTGGAGTCTATATAGGATACTGTGATAGTGATGATTGGGTGGAACCTGAAATGTTTAAAATATTGTATAATAGCGCAATGATGGAGGACGCAGATTTATCATGTTGTGATATAATGTTTTCTTGTTCTTCATTAAATAAAAGATTTTATAGATTCACTAAATTTGATCCTTTTAATAAAACACAAATATTGCAGAATTATTTAAGCTCAGGTTGGAATCTTATATATAATATTTTAGCCAAGAAATCTCTTTATGTACAATGGAACTTGAAATTTCCAGACGATATAAGACTTTGGGAAGATTTATATTTGTCAACATTATTATTGTATTATACGAATAAATGTGTTTATGTTGGTCAAGCCTTGTATTATTATAATATTGAAAATATTCAGTCAATTTCACACAATTTAAATTCTAAAATACAAAATGATCAAATAGAAGTTTGTACTATGTTAATAGCGTTCTTTAAATCAAGGAATAACTTTGACATATACAGAAAACAACTGTCGTGGAGATATCTAAAGGCTATTAATAATCTGATATGGGATATAAGTACACATAGAAAACTGCTTGATATACTTAATGTTTATCCTGATCTATACAAGAATATGTGGTCAAATCCACTTTTAGGGAAAAAATTTAAATTATTATTGTGGCTTCTAGTGCATAAATTAAAATATGCAAGTTCGATATATTTGTGGCTTTTGAACAAATTTAATTTTAATGGTTGAACTTTAATATTTTAATTTAATGATTGTGCGTAGATAAATTGCTGATTTTGCAAAATTAAGTCTGTTTTCAGTTATAAAACAGTAAGCACTCATTGTAGGGGTCTTGTGAGAAAAAGATAAAAGTCAGAACTTTGTGGTGTAAACTATTACAAATAATAAAAGTTAAATATTCAAATCCAATTTTATCGCAAATACAAACTGTTTCTATATGAAAAATATTTTCTTCTCATTTATATTACCGACTTATAAAATTAATTATTTAAAGGAGGCTGTAGAAAGTATCTTATGCCAAAGTTATAAGAATTTTGAATTGATAATAGTCAATGATGATTCTCCTGAAAATGTAGAAAGTGTTATAGCAAAATATCATGATGAGAGAATTAAATATTATAGAAATAAACAAAACATAGGTGGTAAAGATTTAGCCAGTAATTGGAATCATTGCATAACGTATGCTAAAGGGGAATATATAGTAATTGCTTCTGATGATGATATATATATGCCTACGTTTTTACAAGTTATGAATAATTTAATTAATCAATATCCAAATGTCGATATTTTAAGAAGTAGCTTAAATATGATTAATTCTGATGGGAAAGTTATAAAGGAAGAAGATCATAGTATTGAGTTTATGACTCAACGACAGTATATACATTTTTGGTTACATTCTATTCATTGCATTGGTAATTATGTTTTTAGGTTAAGAGCATTATTAATACATAATGGTTTTGTTTCATTCCCCTGTGCATGGTATAGTGATGACTCAACTATTATGATGTTGGCAAAAAATGGAATTGCAAATTCTTCAAAAATACTATTTAGTTTTAGAAGTTCAGATGTAAATATATCATCCTCAAATTCAAAAAATGCACGTGATAAATTATATGCAATAAGTTTATTCTATAATTGGACTGTTAAACATATTATTCAAGATGAAGGTGTATATAATGACATTAGGACACAACTTGTAATGATGATAGGTTATTTGGTTGATTTTATGAGATGTAAAGATGTGTTTTTTATTTACAGATATCTCTGTAATAATTTATTTCTTTATAAAGAGGAAAAAAAAGAAATTTTTATTGGATATTTAAGACTTCGTTTTAAAAAAAAATACTTATGTTCATTATTGCAAAGGCATTTGCGTGTAGATAGACTTACAAAAAAATAAATATTGGGAATAGGACTAATTTGTCATTTCCTATTGATCAAAAATAAAATATTGTATCTGTTTAGCTAGTGAAAAGAATTTGTATAACAAAATATTGTTCAGGATGTGGCTTGTGTTCTATTGTGTGCCCTAAGTCATGTATCACAATGATAGAGGGTAAATTAGGGCATTTTTATCCTAATGTCAATGAAAATGCATGCATTAAGTGTAATATATGTAGAAAAAAATGCCCTGAAAATGACATAACTGCTGGATTTTATTCGCAAATAGCTTATGCGGCTTGGACAAAAAATAAAGAGGATTACTTGTTAAGTACTTCTGGTGGGGTGGCAACTGCTTTATCAAAATATGTAATAAATAAGGGAGGTGTAGTGTATGGTTGTACTGTTTTGCAAAATATTACAGTAGAGCATATAAGAATTGATAAGATTGAAGATTTATATAAATTACAAGGTTCAAAATATGTTCAAAGTTCAATAATCAAAGCATTACCATTAATTAAAAAGGATATAAGTGAGAAACGAATCACGTTGTTTATTGGAACTCCTTGTCAAGTTGCAGCTGTAAAAAAAATGTTTAAGGTTGTACCTAATAATTTGTTGTTAGTAGATCTAATATGCCATGGCGTCCCTTCTAATTCTTATTTGAGAGAATATATTCATAAAGATTTAAAAATAGATATTAATGAGGTAACTGACATAAAATTCAGAACTCCTAAAGGTTTCAGTTTTATTATTATATATAAGGATAAACATTTGTGTGTATTAAAAAATTTTTGGGAAGAGCGTTATAAAAATCTATATTATGAAACATTTATAGGAGGCTATACATATAGGGAGAGTTGTTATATTTGCAAGTATGCTAATTCTTATAGGATTTCTGATATAACAATTGGCGATTTTTGGGGATTAGGAAATGAAAAAGAGTGGTTAAACAATGAAAATATATATGGTACATCTGTCGTGTTGCCGATAACTGAAAAAGGTATCGCCATAATAAGTAAATTAAATGATAAATTGAATTTATTTGTACGACCAGTAACGGAAGCTATTAATGGAAATGGTCAATTGAGAAGCCCTAAGTCAAAAGACTTAAAAATCAAAATGTTTAGATGCCTATTAAGTCGTTTTAGTATAAAGAAAGCGTATTATATGGTTAATAGCATTGAAATATTAAAATACAAAATCAAACAATTTTATCGAAAATGAAGAAGATAGGTATTATTACTTTTCATGCGGCCTTTAATTCCGGTAGTATGTTACAGGCTTATGCATTACAAACATTTTTGCAAAAGCTAGGATACGAAGCGGAAATAATAAATTTTAGGTCAAAAGAGCAAAAATACATGTATTTATCGCCGACTAATTTTAAGTCCGTTAAAGCATGTCTTAGAAATTGTAAAAGGATTTTATTCTATCCTGATGCAACTAATTTCTTGAATTATAGTTGGAAACAATTTGATGAATTCCTTAATGTTAAATTTAATATAACTAAAGAGTATAATACGATAGGCGAATTGAGGAATGCGCAATTTAATTATGACACGATAATATATGGAAGTGATCAAATATGGAATATTAAAGCTACAGACTTTAATACAGCATATCTTAGCGAATTTGATAATAGAGCAAAAAAAATATCTTATGCTGTTTCCATGGGGCCTTATCCTTGTAAAGTCGATGCACAAATAGTAGGATCTTTATTAGATAATCTTAGTGCAATTAGCGTTCGTGATGATAGTTGTGCAAAAGTAATAAACGATATTATGCCTAAAAAATCAGTAAAAGTGTCGTGTGATCCTACTCTTTTGCTTAATGAAGAAGATTATTATGGCGTGTTTGAGCGGAGACCGATAGTAAATTACCCTTATATTTATTGTTATGCTCCATATTATGAGTATAGATTATTTTCCATAGTCGAAAAAATAGCAAAAGAGGTAAATCTTCCGGTTATAATAAGTAATTATTGCCCTAAAAATATTCTAAAGAAATATCCTCACATTCATCTATGTAATGATAAAAAGTGCGGTGGTCCGTCGGGTTTCCTTAACCTTATTAAGTATTCTGAATTTAGTTGTGGAAGATCATTCCATTTGTTATGTTTTAGTTTAATCTTTAAGAAAGAATTCTATTCAATTCAGCAAGAGGATGACAGTAGATTAAACTTTATTTTAAGTAAGTTATTTTTGAATGATAGAATTGTATCAGAAAAAGATTTTCTTGTGGGGAAGTTTGTTAGAAAAAATATTGATTATAATAAAGTAGATGAAGAACTTAGTAACTTTAAAAATGTTTCTATTAAATATTTGATTGATAATATATAATGTGTTTTTAGAATATTTGAGTATATGTCCAAAATTTCAGTTATTGTAGCAATTTATGGAGTTGAGAAATATATAGAAAAATGCGCTATTTCATTATTTAATCAAACATTTGATGATCTGGAGTATATTTTCGTAGATGATTATACTCCAGATAATAGTATAGATATTTTATTAAATGTTATTGAGAAGTATGGTGTTAAAGATAAGGTAACAATTTTACATCATGATAAAAATTACGGGTTACCTGCAGCTAGAAATACAGGCTTATCACATGCTACAGGTGATTATGTTAGTTTTATTGATTCTGATGACTGGATCGAAAAAGATATGTACTCACAACTTTATCAATATGCGATGGTAAATAATTGTGATTGTGTTTATTGTGGGTATGCGAAAGAAAATAAATCAGAGACTGAGATACATTATCAGGAATGTAGTAAAACAAAAAATGTTTTAGATAATGTAAAAGATTTATTGATTGGTAAATCAGATATGTATATATGGAACAAATTAATTAAAAAATCAATATTTGCAGAAAATCTTATTTCTTTTCCTGGTGGATATGATATGTGGGAGGATATGAGTGTTACTGTTCAAATTGCATATTATGCCAAACAGATCGGTGTTGTAAATAAACCTTTATATCATTATCTGGTAAATGAAAATTCTATATCATTAGTCCTTTCTCAAAAACAAATTAATGCGATGATTAGAAATCTTAATTTTATTGAATTTTTTCTGAGAAGTATAAGGGCATCGGAAATTATGTCATCTTATCTATTAAGATGTAAGTTTTTTGTTAAGGATGCATATATTGCTTTACATGGAGATGTGAGCGGATGGTTTAGTTTGTACCCTGAAGTTAACGAATTTGTATGGGAACAGAAAACTTGTTGGTATATTAAATTCTATGAATGGGGGCTTGTTAAACATAATAAGTGTATCTATTCGCTATATCAGA
>Ga0316626_10001507_pt1 | contig 10415 bp, 9 predicted proteins | sample OWC_Aug_T1_C1_D5_FD_207656 | JGI IMG/M metagenome (GOLD analysis project Ga0316626, IMG submission 207656) | Wetland soil microbial communities from Old Woman Creek delta, Ohio, United States - OWC_Aug_T1_C1_D5_A | ecosystem: Environmental > Terrestrial > Soil > Wetlands | place: USA: Ohio...
CAATCACCCTAAATGTATCAGGATACTTACTCTGGTATTCATGAGCAATGGTAGAAGAACGATCCTTACTGCCATCATTAATAATTAAGATTTCTAGTTCGCCCATCTGTTTTTGAGAAACAATCAAAGAATTAAGACAACAATGTAGATAATCATCCATGTTGTAAGTTGGTACTATTAGTGTTAGTATCTTATTCATTATAAAGTGTTATCAATTGGTTAGAAATCATTTTGTAAATTTAAACTGCTATGTTTCTTTTCCATTATTACTATTGAAAAACATTAAACATTTTCTTATATTTTCTTATAATATTCTCTATAGAATATTTTTCATATATGTACTGCTTAGTTGACTTCAATAAGACATCGTATTCTTCATGATTCATGTGAATACATTTCTTCATTACCAGCTTCAAAGATTCCATATCCTCAGAATGAAAAAAGAAGCCATTTACGCCTTCAAGTACCTCCTCTTTAAACCCTGATAAGTCTGATACGATTACAGGTTTATTATAGTTGAACGCCACTTTAATGGCTCCACTTTGTGACATTTGCTTGTAGGTAAAAATTGCAAAGGTATTCTGACTGAACAAATCAGGTATATCTTTATTATCAACCAAACCCTCATGAATTTCAAACACTTCGGGATGACGTATCAAATTGACTGAGGATTCATCTATTTTCCATTGCCCATTTATGGAAACCTTGAATTTTTTTTCACCTTCTTCATATAGTTGATTAGCTGCTTCTATAAGAAAAGGAATGTTTTTTTCTGCATGGATAGTACCGAAAGAAACAAACGACACGCAGTCATGTCTTAACTCTTTTGTTGGTTTACCAAAATCCTTTAATGCAAGAGGAATAACAAAAACTTCTGGCCCAGAATAGTTCTCCCGGAACAACTTCGCTTGAAAATTAGAAAACATATTCACATACTTGCATAACGGAAAACAAGCTTGATATAGATCTGCTGTTGAAATACTCATAATTGACTTTATACTACCGTCATGAGCAGTTACTATAGTCTTATTCTTGGGTAGTGAAAGGAATAATTTAGATGGTTTTTTCCCTCCCATTGACATGTTGAAATAAATAATGTCAGCATTAGCACTTTCTTTTTCTACAAGCTTATTAAATGTCTTGTTTCGAAAATAATAACGTGGGTCATGCTTGTAATATTTCACATGGAAGAAAATGATATGAAGATTCTGGTAATTTTTCAATTCATCAAAATTTTTTTCTTTGAAGCGATTATTCCTCCATGGAAAAAATATAATCCACGTAATATCATATTCATCTAACAAATGAGGTATGATTGGCATATCCACATCCACGAACCAGTCTGGTGTTACCCAGCATATTTTTTTCTTAATCATACAATATTTCGTAAGTATCTAATCACTATATTATATTATAATTGATTATTTTATCAATTATATTATCCATATTATAATACTTATATTCACCTAATCTTCCTCCAAATATTATATTTGGTTCTTTTTTTGCTAATTCTTTATATTTATTGTATAAAGTTGTGTTGCTTGCATCATTAATAGGGTAATATGGCTCACTCCCTTCTACCCATTCTGATGAATATTCTTTTGTGATTATTGTTTTAGGTTGTAATCCATATTCAAAATGCTTATGTTCAATTATTCTTGTGTATGGTGTTTCAGCATCTGTATAATTTACTACTGCATTACCTTGAAAATTGCTTAGGTTTAGAATCTTATTCTCAAATTTTAGCGTTCTATATTCCAAATGTCCGAAACAATAATCATAATATTCGTCTATCATTCCTGTGTAGATAATTTTATCTGCAATATGCGATAATTCATCTCTGTCTTTTGTAAAATTACAATTTGTTTTTACTTCTATACCATTTAATAGTCTTTCAATCAGCTTATTATATCCTCCAATAGGAATACCTTGATATTTGTCATTGAAATAATTATTGTCAAATGTAAATCTTACAGGCAATCGCTTTATTATAAATGCTGGGAGTTCAGTACATTCTCTTCCCCACTGTTTTTCTGTATAACCCTTTATAAGTTTTTCATATATGTCTTTACCAACTAATGATATAGCTTGTTCTTCTAAATTTTGTGGATATTCTACTCCATATCGTTTTTTTTGTTCTTCTATTTTAGCTTTTGCTTCTTCTGGAGTTGTTGTACCCCACAATTCATAGAATGTGTTCATATTAAATGGAAGATTATATAATTTTCCCTTGTAATTAGCAATCGGTGAATTTGTATAGCGATTGAATTCTACAAACGAATTTACGAAATCCCATATTTCTTTATTTGAAGTATGGAATATGTGTGCTCCATATTTATGTACGTTTATGTTTTCAATATTTTCGCAATAAATATTTCCTCCTTTGTGTGGACGTTTATCTATGACTAAGCATTTTTTGCTTCTTTGTCTTGCAAAATAAGCAAATGTTGCTCCATAAAGTCCAGCTCCTACTATTAGATAATCATATTTTTTCATTGAATCTGATTTTAGTAAACATTCCAAAATCCCTCGTTTTGTTTTCTCTATACCGACTCATTAACTTGTGGTATTCCACACCTTCTTTAATCGGAAATATTATTTTATAGATTTTCATAAAAGCAATAATGTTAGATTGGCATCTCTTTGAGAACTTCCTCCGTTTTGTAATGGTAGATGAAGTTTGAATAAATTTCACTCTGTGCTGGCATATGATTTAATATTTAATATTTAATTTTATCTCCCACAAAGTTCTGACTTTTATCATTTTCTAACAATACCCATACAGTGAGGTGCTTACATAATTCATTACTATTTATTTACGAAAGAGAATTTTACTCATAAATGACAGAGGAAATTTGAAATGATTCACTTGATTATAATCATCTGACAAAGAAGATAGTTGCTGTTTGCTCAAAATATCCCTGTTACGTCGAATCTCCCCTAATGCATATTTTCCATAAAACCATGGACGACCGTAATGGTGAATCTTGGCAAAATCAGTAATGAACTTTACCGACCGAATAACGCTTTTCATTTTACGATAGATAATATTCGAATTATGGTTGGGAGAGATATTTTCTCCACTGTCACGCCAGCTGATCCGGGCATCGGAAATAGTACAGATGCCATTGTTCAGATTAGAGAATTTTACCCAACTCACAAAATCACTTCCCCAGGCAAGATCATAGTTCTGGAACCTTCCTGCTCCAAAGAAAATGTCACGATGTATTATAAACTCCACCACATAGGTTATAAAACCTTTAGCTGATAATTTACCGTCAAGATATCTCTTAGTCGTACAATGCTCAGGCCACTGTTCACTTGAATGTAGCAATTTCCCATCAGCATTGATGACATTGATATTAAAATGAAATAATTTATCTTCTGGATGTTTTTTCTGAGTCTTATAAAAATCTTCCACGCAATTGGGAGCCATTATATCATCATCAGAAAAAAGCCACAACCATTCTTCTCCTTGATTTAGGTCTATACATCTTTCCCATTGTGCAACAAGGTCCTTTGCTCCAAGATTTGCTTCAAATCTTTTATATACAATGTTTATTTTGTCTTGATGTTTTTTTACAATGGATTCTAAATCGTATGGACTGCAGTCATCACCGATATATAATGTGAAGTCTTTGCAAGTCTGTGAGGTGATAGATTCCAATGATGCAGCAAGAAAAGATGCTTTATAAGCAGGTATAATGATTGCTAATTGATTCATACAACAGTTTTTTTATTCAATTTAAAGGTAGCCTATGATTTTTCTAAAAGTCTTTTTTTAATACATGTTGTATTATTAATTCTTGACATTGTTATACCTATAAACATCATGGCCATTGTAAACGTGCCGAGAACTCCTGTAGAAAGGCTGAAGAACACAAATCCAAACGATATAGACAAAATTGTGGAACATTCTTCTTTATATTTTCGCCTTTGATTTAAGGCATAACTTATAATGGAAAGAAACATTATAAGTTCTATCACGATACCGATAATGCCTCTTTCTATAAATATAATATACCCATAGCTTTCAAAACCGTAAAAGTTAAGACCTTCCTTTGAATAAAAATCCTGATCAGGCATGATTTGTTCCTGTACATAATCAGGACCTTCACCAAAGATCGGTGATTTGTTAAAAATATACAATGACGCGGCTAACTGATCTTCTCGCATTTCTGTGGAACTTCCTCCAGTCTGGTCTTTTCCATCGACAGTGCCTATCAACGTGTCAATCTTGTCCTGGATAAAAGGAACTGCAAGATAGGTAATAGAAACAACTATCAATGTAACCGATCCTACAACAATAGCTTTTGATGCCTTGAAGCGCATAGGTATATATATAGCCCCCATCAATATGAAAGCAGCCAGATCAGTACGACTACCACATATCAAAATATTAAAGGCAAGCAATGAAAGTAATATTTTTATTTTTTTCTTCTTGTAATATGGCAAGAAGGCATAAAAAAACAGAGAACAAATAAATCCATAAGCAATTGGATGGCTCCATGTAGAAGTAATTCGTATACGATCACTAAAGTAATAATCATTCAGCCACGCCTCATCAGGTGAGATATGTATCATGTCCTGGTAAGGATTCCATTTTGTTATCAAAGTAAATATACCATAAAACATAACTAAATACAATGTATTTATGATTGGTTTGGAATTTACCGTTACTTTCTCCGTACCATAGTATGCTAACAATAAGACCAAATATGACTCTATGATAGCAGATGTAGGTTTCCAAAATTTAGAGAACGGTTCCAATGCCTCTGCATTATATCCAATAAGATAAAAGCCAATAAAATAAATGACAAGTGGTACTATCAATGGGAATTTCTTCCCTTTATATTCTTTTCTGAAAATGACAGATAACCAGAAGCACAATAAAAAGAAACGATGAACAGGCAGCTGTGGCTTTTGAATTAGGATAATATTTTGTGATATGAGGAGCATAGCACAGATACACCAATTAAAGCGTTTCTGCCCATCGCTAATAATTATCATCAAACCGCAGATGAGACTTATGATAATAAACAACATTTAAACAGTATTTAGTAAGGATTATAAATTTAGGAATTTGTTGTGATTAGTATCATTACCATCTTTCGTTTTTTTGTTAAGTTGCTTGTATTTCGATGAACCTTGCTTACTATACATAAAAAAAGTCGTAAATTGGTATTTTGATACAGAACTGTTATCAACCATTTTAGTCTTATTTGAGAAAGTTAAATTTAAGAGAAAATGTGTTCCAAACAATTCTTTTTGCTGCTTGTAGAAATTTATACAATTTCATGATTCTATTATTATTTGTTGATATATAGTCAACAGTTGGTGATAGATATAATCTGGTTGATGACGATTATGGGATATTTTTATCTCTTTTCTAGATAATTCTAATTGAAGTTTTAGATTGTTCTTCAGTTGGATGATGTTAGAGGCCATAGCATAAGGATCATTTATAGGAACAAGTATTCCTGCCTCACCTCCATTCAATAATGTATTCACACCACCACAAAAAGTAGCGATGACAGGAATGCCAAGCAGTTGTGCTTCACAAATACTATTTGGACTATTCTCTGCGTAAGAAGGGTGGACATAGATGTCTGAAGATAGTAAGACCTTTTTTATTTTTATTGGTTCTAATCTGCCAAGGTATACAATGCCTAAGTCTTTTGCAGTCTCACCCATCATATTTTCAACAAGCTTCGTATCCAAAAGATATTTATTCCCAATAATATACCATTTTACAGAGTCAAAATGCCATTTTTTCAATAAACTCATTGTCTTGTACACAACATCTATTCCCTTTAGGAAATGAGCTCCTATAGTAACTATTTTTATTTCAGTACACTTTTTTTGTTGCCATTTTTCCTCCGATTGATAAATGTCCGGATTTATAGCTTCATCACAATGAAAATATTCTCTTGCAGGATTATATAGGTAGGTAATGTCTTTGTCCCACTGTGTTCTGCCCATGTAGTAATGTACATGGCTTAGTATGTCTTCTTCACGCTTAACTCTTATCTTCAGATTCCTACCTCCTATGATTTCATGAATGATCTTCCTAGGTCTAAACAAATAGCCAATATAAACATCATGCATAGAAAAGCCAGCAGGAAAACGGCAGTTATGGTATTGTGGAAGACTTCCCTGTAAATGAAGTACTATAGGAATTTTAGTGTACTTGTAAAGTAGTCCCCAGCACCATTCCGAACCAAAAACTTGGATGATGTCAGGTTTGAAATCATCAATAACCTTTATACAAGCTTGTATAACTTGAGTAGATTCGCTATTGGCATCGTATTTCCTCTTTAGTCTGTCACTTGCAGACCTGATTGTTTTCATTGGGTAGTATATCACACCTCCTTGTTCAACCTTAAATCTGTCGTCTTTATGCTCAAAAGCTATTGACAACGTCACATCATCGTGTGCCATTACAATTCTCTCCAAATTGCCAACCCATCCTCCATGTCCGGCAACAGATCCATCAAGACTCTTATATAAGGCACTGTTTATTGAAAACCAAAGTACACGCATGATTAAGATGTTTTACCTTATTGTTGGAATATATTTCCAGATATTAATTTTTTATTCATTTCTTATTGCAAATACAGCAATAGTCTGGTTTTTATTTAAACGTCTACAAATTTGCCTTTTAAAGTTTTAATCCATCGAAACAAACAAATTGCGTAGAAATATAAAGTTGCAATGAATGCAGATTTTGAAGCTAATTGCAAATATTTATATTCAGCATAAGACTTTGGAATATCAACACCACGTCTGTAATATGGCAATAGCAGTTTTAAATCTTCCTTAGATGGGCGTTGATGCAAAAAGAAGCAACACCACATGAGGTTGCCAGCAATCATTGTACGAAGATCTTGCCCATATTCTTTCTCGCTAAGTATATTAACAATTTTTTTATCAAGTGGCCAATAGGATAAAAGATTTTTTTTTGAATTAGTAATAGAAGTCTCTACGTACCTATATACGTAAACTATTGTATGATCGAAATATACATCTTGCTGACTTATTTGCAGAAAGTTGAGGATATAATACAAGTCTTCACCTATAACAAGGTCCTCATTAAATCGTATTTTACGCGCAATAACGCCCCTAAACAATTTAGAGAAGGGACCTGTCAACATAGTTCCACGAAGTATTTCTCTAATGACCTCTTGATAGGTTTCGTATTGCAGATGAGTAAATTTATATATTGGTCCTAAAGTAGTTGTTTGTATTAACTTCTCAGCATTAAAAATGGAAAGATCTACATTTTTTTTATCTCCTTTTTGGACCATATTCGAAAGAGCACCTTCCGGAAGATAGTCATCACTGTCAACAAATACAATCCATTCGCCACAACTTTGTTGTAGACCCAAGTTTCTTGCGGAACTGGCTCCGCTGTTTTTCTTGTTAAGCAATTTTATGCGTCCATCGCTTTTTGCATATTTTTCAAGTATCTCCTTACTATGGTCTGTAGATCCATCATTTACAATAATTAGTTCAAAATTATCGAAGGACTGGGAGAGTATGCTATCAATACATTCATTCAAATATATCTCTGCGTTATATACAGGAATAATTATGCTTAGCTTTGTAGTCATTATTAATTTAGTTAGAGATTATCTATCTCTATAATAATTTATTGTTAATTAGATTTTTATATAGACTACCTTTCATTTCTGTGAACTTTGGAAGAAGACAATACTTCCATGCAATGTTCAAGCCAACTTTTTATAATATTCTATAGTTGCTTATAGAATCAATATCAAATAGGGATGTGTACAAAATTGATCAGGTGCGATTAAATCTATTACATGCCTTCAATGCTTGCCCACGAAGAAATTCCTTTTCCCTGTCAGTGCATCCAATAAAATAAATAATAGCTGAGACAAATACGATACAGGTAATGCAAACAGAGAAGAAATTGACAACTCCATTCTTTACAAAATTGTTAACTATCAATGGAGCGATAGGTGAAAGAATGACAACAATAGAAATAGGTATAATGACTTTTTTTACATAAATTATCTTTTTCATTTTTATCATTGGTAATATCATGTATAAACGAACATATTGAGTAATCATCTCAATAGTGATATGCACAACAAAAACATATTCGGGAGGAATACCAAATAACTTCAATAGAAGATAGGCAATGGGAACTATGGATAAAAGCATAGAGCTTTCTACAATCTGGAATTTTCTGATTTGTCCTGTTGCATGAAGTGCAGTAAGGATAGGGTTGGAAAGTGTATATAGTATTCCAATAATAAGAATAAGTCGCAGAAAGTTGACTGTATGATCAGGCACTATCCCAAGCCAAACCTTCAAAACCATTTGTGCTTCTATCATTAAAGGTATTGCAATAAAGAGAATTATATAGAATGAGAACTTTGAACTCCGTATTAATAGATTGTGCATTCTATCCAAGTCATTTTGGGCATAACTTTTCGTTAGTTGAGGGTTAATTGCCATTTGAAAATTGCTACAGAATTGTTGACAAACGTTCTGTACTTGCACAGCTATACCACGTGCAGCATTTACCGCTGGTCCAAAGAACATATTTAGCAAGATATTCAGTCCCTGTGTATAACCTACTACGGCTAAGTTTCCTGTCATTGTCCATCCTGCATAACCAGATATCTCTTTGAAAAGAGCCTTATCAAAGATAGGCTTTGCCTTAGATTCTACAAAGTGCTTTCTACAATATTGATAGTAAATAACACGATCCAGAAGCTGAATGAAGAAGAATAGAATAGCATAGACAATCAACTTGTCAAATGGTATCACCACCAGCAGATATACTATGAGAAGTTTTAGTGCAGCATCCAACAATGTAATATAAGCAAAAGCTGACATCCTTTCATGTGCAATTATGTCTGCATTGTAAGGAATACTTATAATACCCAAAATGGACGAAAATATACTAAATTGATATACCCACAATGCAGCTGTAGCTCTTTCCGCTGGTAATTGAAGTTTTGTCATCATAAACCATAGTCCAATTGTTTCACCTAAAACTAATATAAGAATTGCAATTAAATAATGAATATAAATAACACTGGAAAAGACTTTTGTTAGCTTTGTTATATCACCTTTACCCAAATCATAAGTTATATATCGAGAAGATGCGCCACTAAGCGAACCTGTTATAAACCCTAACATGCCTATAACACCGCCAACTACGTTATTGATACCAAAATCAACTACCCCCAAAGTCCTCAATATTACTCTTGATGTATAGAGGTTGATTACAAGCATAACAAGCATTCTTACATAAAGAAGACTAGTGTTCTTGGCTATTTGCTTGTTATTGTTAGAATTTGCGGACATATCAATAATGTAATTTAGTTATGTAGAAAAGTTAGTAAACGTCTCAAATATTGACTTTATAATCTAATTTACAGTTGATTAAAGTCTTTTGCGAAAAAAATGAATATTTAATTTTATTGTTTGTAGTAACACTGTAAAAGTGTTTATTTTATAGGAGACCAACCTAATGGCAAGGCGGTGATTAAGTAACACTATTGATTATATCCATCATTTAGAAGTATCTGTTTGTGCAACATCATCCTCAATTGTTTAGGTGATGGGGCTTTTACATCGTGTTCAGCCATGTCAAGATAGAACCGAATGTTTTCGGACAAGGCATTGCGGACACTGTCCGGCATAAACATATTCCACTCTTGCTTCTCTTCGTTCTCATGGGTTACTACAAGACAAAACTTCTGGAGCTTGTATAAGGTCTTGCGCATCTTGCGAGTGACACAGGTGTCGGCTCTTCCTTTCACAAATTCATCGACGATCTGGAGTTCCTGTTTATTGAGTGAACATAGAATGTTAATAGTATTGCCAAGCATATCGTTTGCAACTCTTTTTGCTGTCTCGTCCTTCTTTAGGTTTGGACTGACGTAAAGACCGAGCTTCTTGCAGATGTCCAAAGTCTCTGCTTTGGTTTGGACTTTTAGGATACTTTCTAAAGTGATGTCGGAGGCGGAAGTGGTATTATCGATGGTAATCATCACTCCTTATTATTAATTATTTCATTATATTCCAAATCGGAAAGCAATTGTTTTGTATGCTTTTCTTCTTCTGTCAGATCACGGTTTATCCATGTGCCAATTATCTGCTTTGCTTCGTCGGAAAATGTTTCATCATAAGTTTCTCCGTAACAATAAACTAAAATGCTGCATTTTAATAAGGATGGAGCTAAATCGGGAAGTACTTTATAAGAGCGATCCAACACTTTCTTAATATTTCTTTCATCCCGTATAGTAGCAAAATATCCTGCCAATACCGACAGGCATATCTCTGCTTCTTCTTCCAATGTATTCCCCTTTAAGAGAATAAGCTTATCACACATGTCGGATATCCATGAGGTTACCTCTTGGAATTTGTCGATA
>Ga0316626_10001509_pt1 | contig 10410 bp, 8 predicted proteins | sample OWC_Aug_T1_C1_D5_FD_207656 | JGI IMG/M metagenome (GOLD analysis project Ga0316626, IMG submission 207656) | Wetland soil microbial communities from Old Woman Creek delta, Ohio, United States - OWC_Aug_T1_C1_D5_A | ecosystem: Environmental > Terrestrial > Soil > Wetlands | place: USA: Ohio...
AGACCTCGCGCAAAAGGTGATTACCGATATGGATGGCCGCTTCGCCGACCGCCCGCCGGGCGAACGGGCCAGAGCGGTTCACCTGGTCGTCTTCGCGGGCCATCGTGTGGATGCGCCCGGGCGCGCCGAGCCCCGCTTCCCGGGCCTCCAGGAGAATCGAGCCAGGGTACTCATCCACGAAGCCGTCAAGGGTCTGCTCGACGATGCGCACGAGGTGGTCGTACTGGCGTCAGCGGCCCCCGGGGCCGACATCCTGGCGCACGAAGTCTGCGCCGAACTCGGGCTGACCAGTATCATCTGCCTTCCGATGCCTCCTGAGGATTTCGCTCGCTTTTCGTTCGAGAACCTCGACACGTGGCGAACGCGGTTCCTGGACCTGCAGAGTGCTCACAAGGTTCTCGTGCTCAGCGATCGAGAAGGGCTCCCAAGGTGGCTGCACGGCAGTGGAGTGGATCCCTGGCTGCGGGGAAACCGTTGGGTCATGGAAATGGCCCTGACTTGGGGAGCCGAGCGCGTCACGCTCGTGGCCCTGTGGGACGGCAAAAAGGTGGGTGATGCGCCGGGCGGCACGGCCCACATGGTGAGGCTGGCCGAGGACGCCGGTACGGTGCACATTAAGCGGATTGATGCCACGCAGCTCGTGAGATGAGGCCGAACCACCTCGGCGACTGAGGCCGCCGCGGTGAGAAGGCATGGTGCTGCTCGAGCCGCCTGACCCCCGGCGGATCGAGATCAATCCGATCGTCCGCCGTCTCATCCGCGAAGCCCGCGAGCGCCGCGGGGAACCCCCCTGGGCGAGCCAGATCGAAGAGGAGCTGGGGCGCAGAAGCAAAGGACCGCAGGAGACAACCTGAGGTTGGAGGGTTATCGCGATGAAGGCTGCTGTCTTCATTAGCTATGCCCACAGGAATCGGCGCACCGCGATCCGGCTGGCGGAGGATCTGGAGCGGAAACGGATCAGCTACTGGATCGACCGGGAGCGACTCGAGGGCGGCGACCCGCTGCTGGACACCATCCAAGGCGTTCTCAAGCAAATCCGCATCCTGGCGCTTCTGTGGTCCCGGGCGGCATCGAGGTCGCGCTTTGTCAAATCCGAATGGCAGGCTGCGTATCACCTGCACAAGAGAATCATCCCCTGTACGCTGGATGACACGGCCCTGCCACCATTCCTGCTGTCGCCGATCTTTTGCGACTTCCACCGGTCGTACGAGAAAGGGCTCGCGACCATGCTCTCGGTACTGACCGGGCAGGCGAAGGCACCGCCAAAGCCGACACGTCGACGGCCTGCCGCGCCAGCGAGCCGACTTGGCGGTATCATCAGGCAAATCTCCGAACAGCAGTACAAGGTACTAGAGGAGCTGGGCCGGAACGGACTCCCAGCGGCAGCCGCCATCCAGGGCCAACTCGACCCGCTCATCAAGCGAGTCCTCCGGAAGGAGGGAAAGGACGCCGACGTCTTGAACCTGGCCGGCTACCATGCGAAGAACGCCTACATGATTAAATACTGGGATGCCATTCAGGCGCTTGAGGCGCGTCCGGATCCCCTGCTTGAAGAAGCCGAGTCGCTCTTTCACAAATCTCTCGCCATTCACCCTAGCAATGCCTCCGCCCTGAACGGGCTGGGGAGCATCTTCGCGCTACGCCGGGATCTAGATGCGGCCGAGTTTTTCGTCCGCCGGGCACTCGATCAAGCCCGCAGGGAGGGATTCCGGTACGATGCAGCCGAGGAAGACCTGCGCACCATCTTGATGTTGAAGCAAGAGAGGCGGCCATGAAGGACGCGCCTGCGTGAGCGTTCCGGGCGGCTCTCACCCAGGCAGGCGCCCGGTCGCTAGAGGAGGTGGGCGATGGGCCTGGAACATTTCGACACCGTGCTGAGTTTCGCCGTGGTGATGCTACTGTTGAGCCTGCAGATCACGATCCTGGTGCAGGTCGTAGTGGCCATCTCGGGTCTACGGGGCTGGAACCTCTCCTGGAGCCTGACCCAGCTGCTCAAGCAAATTAGTCCCACATTGAACCTGGAAGGGTATACGACGAAGCTTTCGCGAGAGATCCTGAAGCACCCCGCCCTCACCCATACTTGGACTCTGCTCGGGAGGCGGAAGGCCACCGCCATTCGGCCGGCGGAGCTGCTACGCGTGCTCGAGGACCTTGCCGCAAACCCCAATTCAGCATTGGATACTGCCGCAAAACAAGCGGTGGCTGCGGCGCTGGGGAAGACCGTCGCAGGCCAGACACCCGAACTCGCGGAAAAGGCCGGGGAAGTGGTCGCCGCACTGGTCACGCAATTTCCCAGCCAGGCGCAGGCGGTGCAGGACGCGGTGGCCCAAGTGTTCCAGCAAAAGAAACAGTTAGAGGTGGAAGTAACCGCCTGGTTTGATACGGTCATGGACCGCTCGACGGAGCGGTTCATTCTGTACACGCGCTGGGTCACCGCGGTCATCGCGTTCGCGCTTGCGTTCTTCTTACACGTTGATTCGATCCGGATCTTCAAGCATCTCTCCAGCAGCAGCGATGTGCGCGCCAAGATCGTTCAACACGTAGACGCCACGGTCCGACAGGCCGGAACAGCTCTGACGGAAACGGCAAAGCCCAAGCCCTTGGCCTCCGATGCGATTCAAGCCATGACGGAGGACATGGAGGCGAAGTCCGACAAAGACCTGCTGACGCGGGCGCCGGCAGACCTAGCCACGCGGCAGGCAGGGCAGGATTGGTTGAAGAGGAACTTCACCGAGCCCAAGCTGACTAGTGTTCTGGCGGCATACGAAACGCGATTTGAGGCCGCTACGGTCAACCGGCTGAAGGACCTGGGGGTCTCCCTCGACACCGTGAAGGCCAGCATAGACCAAACGGGGCTTCAGATCTTCCCTCAGCCGATTCCGCATTGGAAAGCCTACCTCGGAGACAGCGGGCTCCACTTCCTGGGGGTTGTCATGACCGGGCTGTTCCTGAGCCTGGGCGCGCCATTCTGGTTCAACGCGTTGAGCCAGTTGGCCAAGCTGCGGCCCGTGCTGGCGGGAAAGGTGGAGGCGCCGAAGGCGGGGGGAAAGCCATCATGACCGGGCGCGACGATTCCATCTCGGACAGAGGCAGATCGATGCACCGAACAAAGCATGGTCCGAGGTGGTGCGAAGGACTACTCCGAAGGCATGATGACAACCAGCGTGTTCCATGAACAGGGACGGCGCAGCGCGGCCTGGGGGCCGCAACCAAAACAACGGACTGTCTTGATCCGCAGATTACGCAGATTGGCCGATTTCACGGCGAACGGCAAAACCTTTTCAGAAAAACAAGGTTCTGCGAGTGTGTAGTACAGCGTGCTCTAGACCAAGAACTGAAGGGAAAATGGGCCCCGCCGGTGGGCTCTTTTTAGCGTAACGGTTTCAAGCTGTATGACATGGTGGGGAACGTGTGGGAGTGGACGGCGAGCGTGTTCCGCACCTACCCCTATCGAGGCGAAAGGGCTGGGGACGCGGAATCGCGGGAGACGCGGGTAGTTCGGTTCGGGGCAGGTCGTGGGACGGCATCCCGTGGAACCTGCGGGTGTCGAGCCGCGACAACTACCCGGTGTCGGACCGCTACTACTTTCTGGGCTTCCGCTGCGCCCGAGATGAGTCCCCTTGATACTTGTTCCTTGTCCCTCGAGCTTCGGCGATGAAAGTAGCTCTGCCTCTGACCCGGTGCGCGGCCTGCAACTCCACCTGAGGGGGTGCCGAGATGCTGCACCTGCACGTCTTCCTGTCCTCCCCTGGTGACGTAGCCCACGAGCGCCGGTTGGCCCGGGAAGTGATGGACCGGCTCCAGAGCGAGCGAGCTCACCGGGACCGGCTCAAGATCGAGGTGGTGGCCTGGGACAAGCCCGGAGCCGGAGCGGCGATGCCGGCCCAGTACGAGCCCCAGGAGGCCATCGACCGCGGCCTGAAGAAACCCTCGGAGTGCGACATCGTCGTCGTGGTCCTGTGGTCGCGGATGGGCACACCCCTCTCCGAGAAGTACCGCATGCCCGACGGCAGCCGGTACCGCTCGGGTACCGAGTATGAGTACCTCGACGCCCTCGGTGCGGCCGAGCGGAAAGGGACGCCCGACGTGCTCGTTTACCGCCGGAAGGGCGCACCGGACATCAACGCCGCCGACCCGCAGCGCCGCGACAAGCTAGAGCAATGGGACCGCGTCGAGGAGTTCTTTGCTGAGTTTCGGAACCCGGACGAGACGTGTCGCCGGCACGCCAAAGCGTACGAGACCCCCTCCGAGTTCGAAAAGCTGCTCGACGAGGACCTCCGGGACCTCGTCACCCGTCGCCTCCAGGCGCAGCCCGCCGCCGAGGCGGGATCCGCGCCCGCGGCGCTCGAGCCCGTCCGGACCGAGTCCCCCTATCCGGGCCTGCGCGGCTTTACTCCCGAAGAGACGATCGACGGGCTGATGAAGAAGATCACCGAGTTTTACGAGAGGAATCTGATTGACGAAGTGCTCGCAATGGATATGCGCCGAACTGCTCTTGAGACCTGGATAAGGACGAGTCTGTCCCTGCGGTGAGACCGCGGAGGCACGGAGAGGAGCGCTGAAATGAGACGCGAATTGCGCGAACGTCGGGATCACGCTGCCGCGCGGCACGACGCGGCCCTCGAGCGCTTTCCAACCCGGCAGGGCGATACGTTCCGCCAGGAGCTCCGGTCCGTTGTGGACGAGTTGACCGCCATTGCCAAGGCCGCCGACACTCCGACGGCGGATCCGGTCGAAGCCGCAAAGACCTATCGCTGGCTCGGCGACGCGTATTTCGACCTCGGCCTCGGCAAGGATGAGTCCTTGCTGACACGGGGTTCGCAGGTGTACAAGCGCGCGGAAGAGCTTCTCGGCGCCGCCGAGGCACCGGTCGAGAAGGCAAAACTCGCCTTCAACTACGCCAACACACTGCGAGGACTATCGCAAGGCGCTGACGTCGGCCTTCTTGAGGCCGCGCAGACCCGGTACGAGAGTGCCGCTCGCACATTTCGCAAGCACCATCTTCCAGACCTCGCCGCAACTGTGGAGGAACAGCTCCGCACGATCGAGCCACAGCTGCGCCTTGCGCGGAAACAGGCGGAGATCCAAAGGGGCTACGGTCGCCTGGAGGCGCTGAAAGAGAGGCTGGGGGGTGCGGGCGCGGTCGAGCGCGATAGCATCGCGCACGAGCTGGAAAAGCTCAGAAAGGTACCCGGCAAAGGCGATCTCAGAGACATGCTCCAAGAGGCGCTCGGTGCGGTCCACGAACAGGTGAGGCAACATCCGGACCGCGTCGAAGGTGTTGCCACCGACCTTGGCTCGTTTGAGGATCAGATCGAGGCGCTCGACCGCGCACTAAGAGATATCACGCCGAAGCAGACTGCGGCGGGCGGGTCAGAGGGTCCCGAAGGGGTGATCGCGCGCATATTGATGGAGAGGCTGACGGGCGAAGTGGTGGCCGGCCATGTGCCCCCGGACCGTGCTGTCCGCCTGCATGCCATCCTCACGGAGTTCACGGCTGCCCTTGCGGAGGAAGGGGATGATCTCGCCTCGATGTCGGGGCGTGCCGCGAAGATGCGCGACTTGCTGACGCAGGCCGCGGACATGGCGATGTCACCGAGTTGGACGCCGCCGCATCCTGAGCCTGGCTCCCGGGCGCATCAGGCGATCTCTGTCCTCGCTCCGCTCAAGCGCCATCTTCTAGCCGAACAGGGGCGTGGCATGCTGCCGTCTGACGAGACATCAACCGGGACCGATCTGTTCGCGCGTCTGGTCAAACTCGAAGCGTCCATCCGTGAGGCCGCCCAATCCGACGAGCGAGTGTCCGGCTTCGAGGACGAGGTCTGGCGCCTTGCGCTCGAGGTGCAAGAACACGCACGACGTTACCACCTGATCGTTGCCCAGCCAGACTTCCCGACAGCGCGGATGCATGTAAGAGCAAAAAGCCTGTTCCTATCGGGCGGCGATGAACTGCGGACTGCGGCTGAGCAGCTTGCGACTCGCTATGGGTGTGAGCTACTCGCACAGGTGAGGGGCGGCGACTATGCGCAGGAACGCTGGCGACAGCTCTATTCCGCCAGTGTCGCGGTTTTCGACCTGGGCGTACCGGAGGGCAGGCGGCGAGCGCAGGTCTGCTACGAGGTCGGTCTTGCGCTCGCTCTCGGCAGGCCGATCGTTGTCGCGACGCGCCAGGAGCAGTGGCTACCGTTCGACATCGAGCTCCGGCCGGTTCGGCTCCTAGGCGAACGGACTGCCGACGCGGACGTGCTTTTCGAGGCGGTCCAGCGTACGCTCGGATCGATCGTGCGGGGGGGTGCGGAGGCAGGACTCGGCTCGGCGCCGCGTCAGGCACTCGCCTGGCTCGATCGGCGGTTCCACCGGCGCCTGTCCGACGGTTCGCTCCAGGTCGCCGTGCAACTGGCGCAGCGCAACCAGGACGACGCCGTCGCCTTCCGCCGATCGCTCGGGCAACTGTTCGGCATGCTCGGTGCCGATGCGCCCGTCTTGCTGCTTCCCGCATGGCCGCCAGCCTATCCCGACCCAATGGAGAAGCCCCGTTGCTTCCACGTCATGCCGTTTGGCCCGCTTTGGGCAAAGCCGACGCGTGACCTCGTAGCAAAGGTATGCGACAGACATGGTTGGATCTATACTCGAGGCGATGAGGCCGAAGCACAGCGTATCATCCCGGGCATCTGGAATGAGATCGGCCGCTCCTCAGGGGTCCTTGTCGACATCACCGGGCACAATCCAAACGTCGCGCTCGAACTCGGCCTCGTGCACGCCCTTGGTCGCCAGTATCGCGTTGTCGCACAGGGCGATGCGAAGGCACACATGTTTGAGAGCCTCGAGAAGTTGCAGATTCACTGCTACGGCGAGGGGCCGCGCTATCCGGGCTTGACCAAGGTCGTGGAGGAACTGCTCGCATCGGCAGTGCGGGTGACAAAATGAATCAGGCGTCGACGGCGATTGCCGCATCCGTAACGGGCAAGTGGGCCGATCGGGAGGTTGGGGCTGCGAGATGCCGGCTCGATGGCGTGTCGCGACCATTCTGGCCCACAACCAGCCGGCGCGAAGGAGGGTGAGATGGATGACTTCTTCTTCTGGGTGATCGTAGCGGGGATCGTGTCCTCCGTGCTCGGAGGGGTTTTCTGGATCGTGGTAATCGCCTCAGTCGCGAAACTGGCGGTCAAGGCCGCGCGCAATCAGCAGGCCGCAGCCATGCAGATGTTCGCGCAGTTTGCTTCGCAGTTGGAGGAAGCCAAGCGACGGATGGCGCAGTTGACTCCTGAGGAACGGCGTCGACTGGAACAAAGCTGGCAAGGCTTCAACATACAGAACGCCGCCCTTGGGAAAGCGATGCAAGGGCTCAAAGATGCCAATGAGCTCAACCGGCTAAGAGGCGAGATGGCCGACCTGCGAATATCGCAGATGAAATCCGACGCCGCGTCGCTCGGGCTGTTTCTTGACTGAGGCTCGACGGGCGGTGGCGCCGTGTCCCACTGCCAGCGTGACGCGCCGCAGCCGCGCATGCTGTATGCCTGCGTGTCGCTACACCCGAAACGTGTCGCCTCGAGAGACAGGCAGGATGGACCGTACGCCGCAGCACGCAGGCCGCCCGCCCGCCGCGTTTTTGGCCTACGTCACGTGGGATCGTGTCGTCCCCTGGAAGATACTCTCGTTGCCTCAGCATCGCGGTGAGCGCTTCGCGCCGCTGGGCTATGGCGCGGGGAGAAGATCGAAGACCCGCAATCCTCGCAATCTGCTCAAGCAGGTACAGCCGGGGGATACGATCTACGTCGTCACCATGCCGTGGACGAACGCCCGCGGCATCCCGCCCACCTTGGTTGCGCGCCTGCATGTCAAGGCTGTGTGCTGCGGCATGGGCTCCCCACAGCGCTTGACGCATAATCTCAAGAAGCTGTGCAGGACCTGGAATGCGGTCGCGATTGCCGATCCCTGTTCGAGTGAGTTCTATGGCTTGAACGACGCGACGGCCGCCCTGCATCGGCTGGGCATCCTCATGCCGGGGGCGGCCAGGGGCGCGGATCGCCTGCGGGTGATCCGCGCGCAACTGGGCCAGCGCGTGCAGAAGATCCTGCGGCTTAACACGAGCGCAGGCCAGGCCGAGCGCGCCTTCGCAGGCTCCGTGGCGCAAGGCACGCGGCAGAGCGTGTTCATCAGCTACGCCCACATCGATGGCGAGCCTTACGCGCTGGAACTCGCTCGGCATCTGATGCAGCGAGGGTTGAGCCCATGGCTGGATGCGCTCGCCATTCCTCGCTACAACACCAAGAAGGAGGGGCCGGGCAAGTCACGGCGCCTGCAGAAGTTGCTCCGGCTGGGGATCGAGCAAAGCGCCCTCGGACTGTCCGTCATCACAGACTCGTATCTCAAGAAGAAGGATAAACGCGGCATCGTGTGGACGAGAAGGGAGTGGGACCAAATGGCGCGCCGGCGCCAGCGGGATCCCACCTACCGGTGTGTCCGCGTGATGCGGGCAAAGAGATGGATGCACCGAGGAGACGCATCCTTCGAGAAGAAGCCCGCGCGCCAGGCCGCGGCAGAGGTCGCGCAATGGTGGCGTAAGCAACTCAAGGTGGGAGGATCCATTCGGCCCGCCTGGTCCAGTCTTTCAACTAAAGTGAACCGCCCCCTTGTCTCTCCTTGACACCTTCAACCCGGCTGAGGCATCCTCACGTCACTCGCGATCTGACGGTGGCCCACACGCCCGGCGAGGCTCACACCGCCGCGGACCAAGACACTGCGCACCGTGTCCCGACACTGAGAGCAGCATGACCGAACCGTCCATGCAACCCCCCGCTGTCCCGCGCCTGGCGCTCCGGGGCATTACCAAGGTCTACCCGTCGGTGGTGGCCAACGACGCCATCGACCTGGATGTCGGCCCCGGGGAGATCCACGCCCTCCTGGGCGAAAACGGGGCGGGCAAGAGCACGCTGGTGAAGATCATCTACGGCGTGGTCCGCGCCGACGCCGGCGAGATCCGCTGGGACGGCCGCCCTGTGAGCATCGACAGCCCCGGCGCCGCGCGCCGGGTCGGCATCGGGATGGTGTTCCAGCACTTCTCGCTCTTCGAGACGCTGACCGTCGCCGAGAACATCTCGCTGGCCGTTCCTGGGGCTCTCCGAGAGCTCTCGACGCGCATCGCCGAGCTGTCCCAGCGCTACGGGCTGCCGGTGGACCCTCGCCGGCCCGTCCACACTCTATCGGTCGGGGAGCGCCAGCGGGTGGAGATCGTGCGCTGCCTCCTGCAGGAGCCAAAACTCCTCATCCTGGACGAGCCCACGTCCGTCCTTCCGCCGCTGGCGGTGGACCGGCTCTTCGGGACGCTCAGGCAGCTCGCGGCCGAAGGCTGCAGCATCCTCTACATCAGCCACAAGCTGGACGAGATCCAGAGCCTCTGCCACGCCGCGACGGTGCTCCGCGCCGGCCGCGTGACGGGAACGGTGGATCCCCGCCGCGAGTCGGCGCAGAGCCTGGCCCGGATGATGATCGGGAAGGACCTCCCCGCCGCGGCCCACCCCGAGCCGGCCGTGGACCGGCAGGAGCGACTCGTCGTGTCCGGTCTGAGCCTTCCCGCGGATGATCCGTTCGGCACCCGGCTCACGGACATCACCCTCAGCGTGCACAGCGGGGAGATCGTGGGGATCGCGGGCGTCTCGGGCAACGGCCAGAAGGAGCTCATGACCGTCCTCTCGGGCGAGCGGCTGGTGGAGCCGCCCGAGGCGGTGCGCCTCTGCGGGGTGCCGGCCGGCCGCCTGGGGCCGCGCCTCCGGCGCGCCCGCGGACTGGCGTTCGTCCCGGAGGAGCGGCTGGGCCGGGGGGCGGTCCCGCCGGTCACCTTGGCCGAGAACGCCCTGCTCACGGCAGCCCACCTGGACATGGTCCGTTCCGGCTTCGTGCGCGTGGCGCAAACCCGCGCGTTCGCGGCTCGGTGCATTCAAGAGTTCGACGTGAAGGCCAGCGGACCGGACGCCGCGGCCCGGAGCCTTTCGGGCGGCAACCTCCAGCGGTATCTCGTCGGCCGGGAGATCCTGCAGCAACCCAAGGTGCTCCTGGTCTCGCAGCCCACCTGGGGCCTGGACGTGGGGGCGGCGGCCTTCATCCGCCAGCGTCTGGTAGACATGCGCAACGCGGGTACCGCCATCCTCGTCGTCTCGGAGGAGCTGGAGGAACTGTTCGAGATCTGCGACCGGATCGCCGTGATGTTCGGCGGGAGGCTCACGCCTGCGGTGTCGGTGAAGGCGACGTCCGTGGCCGAGATCGGGGCGTGGATGACCGGGCTCTTCCCGGCGGAGCGGGCCGATGCGACGGCGGGAGGCCGGCGGTGAGGCTGCGGCTGGAATCCCGGCCCGAGCCGTCCCGGGCTATGCTGTTGGCGTCACCCGTGATCGCAACCTCGCTCACGCTGGC
>Ga0316626_10001511_pt1 | contig 10394 bp, 8 predicted proteins | sample OWC_Aug_T1_C1_D5_FD_207656 | JGI IMG/M metagenome (GOLD analysis project Ga0316626, IMG submission 207656) | Wetland soil microbial communities from Old Woman Creek delta, Ohio, United States - OWC_Aug_T1_C1_D5_A | ecosystem: Environmental > Terrestrial > Soil > Wetlands | place: USA: Ohio...
TGCTGGGAGGAGTCGGATCTCGGCCCCGCCGGGGCGCCCGGCTCTCCCACGGGCAACGCGCCGATCTTCCGCACCTGGGATCCGGTGACCTCGCCGACCCGCATCTTCCCCAGGCTCCAGAGCATCCTCAACAACAGCTCGACGATCGGCGAGCTCCTGCCGACCTACGCGCGCTCGCTCACGTTCAGGGTGACGGTGCGTGACGTGCAGTCTGGCGGCGTCGGGGTCAACCTGGCCCCGATCTCCTTCTCGGTGGACGGCGCGTCCGGGCCTTTCACGATCACCTACCCCAACGTGTTCAACCTCCAGTTGCCGGGCGGCAGCTCGCCGACCGTGACCTGGAACGTGGCGAACACCAACGTTCCTCCGGTGAACTGCCCGACGGTGAACATCCTCCTGTCCACCGACGGCGGCAACAACTTCAACACGGTCCTCGCCAGCGGCACGGCGAATGACGGGACTGAGACGGTGGTCCTCCCCAATATCGCGACCACGACCGCGCGCATCAAGATCGAGGCGGTTGGACACGTCTTCTTCGACATCAACAACTTCAACTTCCAGATCCTCCAGTCGGCGGCGGTCGAGGAGCCCGTCCAGGCGGCCGGAGCGGGGACACCAGTGCTCCACGAGTGCCGGCCGAATCCCTTCAATCCGCAGACCGCGATCGTCTTCGAGCTGCCGGCGGCGGGCGAGACCACGCTCCGCGTGTACGACCTCGCCGGGCGGCTCGTGACGACCCTCGTCGACGGCCCGCTCGCCGCGGGACGGCACGAGTCGTCGTGGAACGGGACCGACGCGCGCGGTGCGGCCGTCGCGTCTGGGATCTACCTCTGCGAGCTCCGCGCCGGGAGCTTCCGCCAGACTCAGCGGATGACGCTCCTCAAGTAAGGAGCACCTGACCCGCAAAGAGACCAAGCCCGGCTTGCCGCGAGGCAGGCCGGGCCTCTGTCTTCTTGCTTCGCAGCGGCAGTCAGCTCACGCCCGGGTGGAGAGCGGATCCCGCCGGATCACGGCATCGGGACGGCGGACATAGAGCGGTTCTAGCGGATCGAGCGCGTCTCCTTCGCCCTGGCGGAGCTTCTCGGCGCCGAGGGCGGCGAGCACGGAAGCCCGCGGGAATGCGAACTCCCTGGGCGCCACGGCGGCGTCCGATCCGGCGACCCCATGCACCGCTTCCGCCCCGGTGCCGACAAGGAGCACCCGCGGCCCGAGGAGACGGCAGCGCGCCGCCACGTCTGCCGGCGCGCCGGCCTTGAAGTCGGGATCGAGATGCTCGACTCCGCCGCTCGTCAGATGGTAGGCGGAGTAGTAGACCTCACTGCGGCGCGCATCGAGGCAAGGAACGACCAGGCCCACCCAGGGCCGGGCACCCGCGGCCAGCACGGTGAGGGTCGGGATGCCGACGAGCTGGGCGCCCGTGGCGAGGGCCAGACCCTTGGCGAACGCGAGCCCGATGCGAAGTCCGGTAAACGAGCCGGGGCCGAGCGACACGGCGATCCCGCCCAGGTCGCGCGGGGCGACGCCGAGATCGGCGAGGAGCCCATCGAGGCCGACCAGGATCTTCTCGGCATGCTTTCGCCCAAGATCGAGGTGGAGTTCGGCCAGCGTCGTGTCGTCTCGCCGGAGGGCGAGGCCGAGGCGGTCGGTCGCGGTGTCGATGGCGAGGATCAGCATGAGCGCCCCGCTGGGATAGCCGTTGCCGGCCGGGGGGCCGCGAGCACGGGCTCGAGCGCCCGGCCGAGCGCGGAAGCGCGGGGTCCCCAGGCGGTCATCCGGATCAAGCGATCATCACCGCCCTGGTCGTCGATCGCGATCTCGAAGTGATCGGCATCGACTGCGTTGCGCGCCCGCTCGCCCCACTCGATGAAGACGATGCCCCCGGGCGGCGCCACCTCGGCGAGCCCGAGCGCCTCGACCAGGGCCGGGTCTTCGAGCCGGTAGAGATCGACGTGCACGATCGGCAGCCGCCCCGCGTGCATCGTGACGAGCGTGAACCCGGGGCTCCGGATCCGGCCGTGCGCGTCGAGGCCGCGCGCGACACCATGGACGAAGGCGGTCTTGCCCGCACCCATCTCTCCGACGAGGAGCCACCAGGTGCCGGCGCCCCGGGCGATTCCTGGTTTCTCCCCCGGCTCTCCGAGGGCGCGGCCCAGGGCTCGTCCGAGGAGCTCGGTCTCCGCGGCCGCCCGGGTCCTCCGCTCGCAGAAGAGAAGCTCGCCCCCCGCGCCGTGCACGTCGCTCACCGCCGCGGCATGAGGGTGATGACCGGCACGATCATCTCCTCCATCGAGATGCCGCCATGCTGGAAGCTCCCGCGGTACTGCCGTTCGTACTCGTGGAAGTTGGTCGGATAGACGAAGTAGTAATCTTCCTTGGCGATGATGTAGTGCTTGTTGAGGGCGTCGGCCGGCAGCATGTAGACGGCCGGATCCTTCACGTGCACGGCCTGCTTCGCGTCGCAGCCCAGGTTCTTCCCGAACTTGTAGCGCAGGTTCGTGGACGTGGTGCGATCGCCGTAGACGAGCGCGGCGCGCTGGCCCATGACCGAGCCGTGATCGGTGGTGATGACGGCGACGCAGTTGTCCTGGGTGGCGATCGCCTTCAGCACCTCGAACAGCGCCGAGTGCGTGAACCAGGACGCCATGAGCGAGCGGAAGCCGGCCTCGTCCGGTGCCAGCTCCTTCAGGATGTCCGACTCGCTCCGCCCGTGGGCCAGGATGTCGATGAAGTTGATGACGACTCCCACCAGGTCGAGCGATGAGAAGCTCGCCACCTGCCGCACGAGAGCCTGCCCCTCATCGCCCGAGTAAACCTTCACGTACTTGATCCCGAGCGGGCGATTGCCGAGCCGCTTGACCTGCGCTTCGAGGAGCTCCTTCTCGAACCGGTTCTTCGACTTGTCGGTCGGCACGCGCTCCTGCCAGTACTGCGGGTATTGATCGGCGATCTCGAGGGGGAACAGCCCGGCGAAGATCGAGTTCCGCGCGTAGGGGGTCGCCGACGGCAGGATCGCGAAGTGATGTCCGGTCGCGATCTCGAAGTACGGCGCGAGGAGCGGCTCCACCATCAGCCACTGATCGGTGCGCATGCAGTCGACGACGAAGAAGTAGACGCGCCGCCCGGCGGCGAGATGCGGCTGCACGTACGTGCGCACCACGTCCGGGGAGAGGAGCGGGCGCTCGCGGGACGTCACCCAATCGGCGTAGTGGGACTCGACAAAGCGTCCGAACTCGGCGTTCGCCTCGCGCCGGAGATCGGCGAGCGACTGGGCGAGGCCCAGGTCGCGCACCCGGTCGAGCCTGAGCTCCCAGGCCGTGAGCTGCCGGTAGAGGTCGACCCAGCCCGCGGCGTCGAGGCTCGCCGGATCGATCAGCCGGATGCGGCTGAACTCCTCGACGAAGTCGCGGGTGAGCTGCCCCTCCTCGAGTTTCCGCCCCTCGAGCAATCGCTTGATGGCGAGGAAGATCTGGCTCGGATTGACCGGCTTGATCAGGTAATCGGAGATCCGCTTCCCGATCGCCTCATCCATGAGCCACTCCTCCTCGCTCTTGGTGATGAGGACGACCGGCACCTGGGGATCGATCTCCTTGATCGCCTCGAGGGTCTTGAGCCCGCCCATGCCGGGCATCATCTCGTCGAGGAGCACCGCGTCGAAGCGGCTGCGGGTGAAGGCGGTCACGGCGTCCTCGCCGTTGGCCACCGCCTCGACCTTGAAGCCCTTGTCCTCGAGGAAGAGAACGTGCGGCCGGAGCAGATCGATCTCGTCGTCGGCCCAGAGAATGCTGCGTGTTTCAGGCATGGCGCTCCGGTGACGGGTGAACGGCGATCAAGTCGCCGTGGCGGCGGCGGGGGCCGGTGCGACCGGGGGCTCCAGGATTAGAGCGAGGGCGGCGGCCCCGGGTTCAGACGCGGGCTCTGGGCAGGCCCAGGCTCCGGGTCCAGGCCCGGGCCCCGGGTTCAGAGCGGGAACGAGATGGCCATGGTGGTGCCGCGCCCCGGATGGCTCTCCTTCACCCAGATCCGCCCGCCATGGTATTCCTCGATGATCCGCTTCGCAAGCGTGAGCCCGAGCCCCCACCCCCGCTGCTTGGTCGTGAATCCGGGCTGGAAGACACGGCGCTGCTCGGACGGGGTCATCCCGCGGCCGTTGTCGGCGACGCGAATCTCGACCGTCTCCGAGTCGCGCTGGCGCTCGACCGCGACCACGATGCGCCCGTCCGGCTTGTCCGCGGCATCGACCGCGTTCTTGAGCAGGTTCTCGATGACCCAGGCGATGAGCTCGGCGTTCACGTTGAGCTCGGGCACCGCCTCGTACTGCTCCTCGATGGTCGGCCCGCGCCCGAGCCGCGGCAGGCGCTTGCGCACGTAGGCCACGGTGCCGGCAACGACCGGCACGATGTCCTCGATCTTGCGCTGGGGGGCCGAGCCCACCTGCGAGAAACGGAATGCGATCTTCTCGAGCCGCTCGACGTCGGCCTGCATCTCGCTGACCGTCTGCTCGAAGAGGGCGCGCGGCACGGCGACCTGGTCGCCGGCGCCCTCCACCGGCCGGGCGCGGCCGGCGATCACTTCGAGCCACCCCATGAGCGAGGAGATGGGCGTCCCCAGCTGGTGCGCGGTCTCCTTGGCCAGCCCGATCCAGATGTAACGGAGCTCCGACACCTTGGCCGAGCGGAAACCGAGAAACCCGAGCATGATGAAGAGAAAGAACGCCGCGATCTCGATGATCGGGACCCAGCGCACCTCGCGAAGGAGCTCTGACTCGCCGTAATGCACGTAGCCGACGACCTGGTCCGAGCCGGCGATGACCATGGGCACGGGCGGGTTCCTCTGGTCCATCTCCCGGGTCACCGCCAGGATCTCGGCGAGCGGCCCCGCCGTGGGCGGGCTCGCCGGATCGAGGGCCTCGCTCATCTCGACGGTGACCGCCTCGACCGGAATCCCGATCCCCTTCCAGGCATAGGGCCGGCCCACCGCATCGGTGAGCACAACCGGGAAGTCGATCTGGTGGATGACATCGCGGAACACCTCGCGCACGCGCTCCGACTCGAGCGCCTCGAAGGTCACCGCGGCGCAGAAGTCGGCGAGGATGCGGCCCATCGCCTGCGCCTGCCGCTCGAGCCTCGTCGTGAGCATGTGGGTGTAGAGGAAGAGCGCGGCGATGAGCAGCGATGACCCGAGGAAGACGTAGCCGCGGAGCCATCCCGGAGTCGCGCCCTCGGTTCCGAGGCGCACTGAGGTGCGGCGCCGGGCCATGAGCTTCCCTAGCGCGGGGCGGCGGGGGCGACCGGCCCGAACTCGGACGCGCCGCCCATGTACGGACGGACCACCTCCGGCACGCGCACGGCGCCCGTCCTGGTCTGGTAGTGCTCGAGGATCGCGACGAGTAGCCGCGGCAGGGCCACCCCCGAGGCGTTCAGGGTGTGTACGAGGCGGCTCTTGCCGCCCGCGGCCGGGCGCATGCGGATCCCGAGGCGCCGCGCCTGGAAATCCTCGAAGTTCGAGCACGAGGACACCTCGAGCCACTTGCCCTCGCCCGGCGCCCACACCTCGAGGTCATAGCACTTGGCTGCGGCGAAGCTCAGATCCCCGCTGCACAGGGCGACGACCCGGTAGTGGAGCCCGAGATTCCTGAGCACGGTCTCGGCGTCGGCGAGGAGCGTTTCGTGCTCTTCATAGGAGCGATCGGGATGAGCGAACTTGACGAGCTCGACCTTGTCGAACTGATGGAGGCGGAGGAGTCCGCGCGTCTCGCGACCGGCCGCGCCGGCCTCCCGCCGGAAGCAGGCGGTGTAGCCGACGTGCTTCCTCGGGAGGTCCTCCTCGGCCAAGGTCTCCTCGGCGTACAGGTTCGTGATCGGCACCTCGGCCGTGGGGATCAGGTACTGGTCGTCCCCGTTCACGTAGTACATGTCCTCGCGGAGCTTGGGCAATTGCCCGGTCCCGAACAGACAGGACGGCTTGACGAGATACGGCGCCCAGACCTCCTGGTAACCGTGGGTCCCGGTGTGCAGGTCGAGCATGTAAGTGAGGAGCGCGCGTCCGAGGCGGGCCCCCATCCCGTAGAGGAGGCTAAAACCCGAGCCGGAGAGCTTGGCCGCCCGCAGGGGATCGAGGATCCCGAGCTTCTCGCCGAGCTCGACGTGGTTCTGCGGCGTGAAGTCGAACTCCGGCGGCGCGCCCTCGACGCGCACCACCACGTTGTCGGACGGCGTCTGACCGGCAGGCACCGAGGCGTGCGGCACATTGGGAATCCAGGACAGGAGCTCATCGATCGCCGAGTCGATCCCTTTCAGCCGCTCGTCGAGAGCGGCGATCGTCTCGCCGACGACGCGCATGCGCTCCATGCGCTCGCTCGAGTCCTCGCCCCGCCGCTTGCGATCGCCAATCTCCTTCGACACGGCGTTCCGCTCGTGCTTGAGCGCTTCGGTCTCGGCGATCAGATCGCGCCGCTCCATGTCGAGCCCGAGCAGGCGGTCGAGATCCACCTGGGCGCCCTTCGCGCGCAGGGCGGCGCGGACCAGATCGGTTTCGGCGCGGATCATCTTGAGATCGAGCATCGGTCACCCGCCTTGCGGATCAGGACAGCGCCACGGGTGGATCAACGGCGGCGCCGGAGCCGGACGAGCCGCCTCAACTCGGCCGCGACTGCGCCGAGCGTGGCGCGCCGGCGGTCATCCGGCGCGAGGAGGTCCACCCAGGTGAGAACGAGCGCGCCCAGGAGCGAGACCACCCCGGCCACCCCGGCCGCGGTCAGGGTGAGGAGCGTCCGCCGCGGGCGGGCGCGCTTGAGCGGCTTCTCGGCCGCGTCGACCACGGTGAGCGACGGCGTGTCCCGCTCCTCCTGGATCTTGGCCTGCTCGTACTCGGCGCGGAGGAAGCTGTAGACCTGCTCGCGCACCTTCAGATCGCGCATCAATCGCGCGTAGTCGAGACCGATCGCCGGTAGCTCGGACAGCTTGCGATCGATCTCGGCCAGCTCGGCGCGGAGGAAACGGATCTCCTCGTTGTTCTCGCGGAGCACGCTCTGCTTCATGCGGAGCGCGATCTCCGCCTCGAACTTGCGCGCGAGGAGCTCGGCCGAGGCGCTGACCCCGGCTTCGGCCTGTGGTGAGAGCGGCATGAGCTTGGTCTTGGTCTGGTATTGCTCGAGCGCCTCTTCCGCGGCGGCCAAGTCGCGCCCGCACTGCTCGAGCTCGCGCTCGACGAAGATCCGCGTGCGCTGCCCCTTGGTCATGCGCTGCTCGGCGTTGAACTGATCGAGGATGGCGATCGAACGGTTGACCATGCGTGCCGCCATCTCCGGATCGCGATCTTCGATGCCGACCGTGACCAGACCTTCCTGGCCGACGAAGAAGGTCGAATGCGCATCGAGCGCAACGAGCGCCTCCTCGATGTCCTGCGCCCGGTAACGGTCGATCAGGTCGAACTCCTCGACCAGTGCGGCCCGCACCCGCCGGCTCTTCAGGAGCGCGACCGAGAGATCGCCGGCCTGCACCTGGTCGGAGAGGCCGCCGCCGGGGATCGCCACCTCGCGGAGGAAGGCCGTCAAGGAGAAGGTCGAGCGCTCCTCGATCGCCGGCAGGAAGGTTGCGCGCGCGAGATACCAGTGCGGGAGGAAGAGCGACACGCCGGCGGCGACGAGGCCGACGAAAAGGGCGTTCAAGAGGATCCAGCGGGCCCGGCGCACCACCCCGTAGAGATAGTCGACGAGACCCGGCTCCTCCGGTGGCTCGAAAGCCGGCGGCGCGGTCATGGCCGCGGCCGGCCGTGGCCGGCTGCGGGGGTGCCCGAACGGCGGATCGGGCTCGGGCAGAGGTTGGGTGGCGTCGCTCATGGAAGTGGCGCGAGGCTAGCACACCCCACCCGCGCCCGCCACGCCACCGGCACCCGCCACGCCTCTCGCACCCGCCACGCCTCTCGCACCCGCCACGCCCCGCGCACCCGCCACGCCTCTCGCACCCGCCACGCCCCGCGCCCGCCACGCCGGCGGCACCCGCTATGCCTCTGGCACCCGCGCCAAGCGCGCGCCGAAGGCGAGCAGGAGCACGACGCTCGCCGCCGCCACCACCGCGGCCAGCGGATCGGGGCGGCGGAGCACGAGCACCCCGGCGGCGGCGGTGGTCGCGGTGAGCCCGTACACGAGGATCGCCGTCCAGCGCGGGCTCTGGACCAGCCGATTGAGGCGATGCGTCGTGTGGTCCTTGCCGGGGCTCCACACCGGGCGCCCGGCCCGGAGACGCATCACGGTGACGAAGGCGAGGTCGAAGAGCGGGTATCCGACGATGAGCAGAAGCGCGTATCCGGCGCGGAGCGGCATCGCATCGGGGAGGGTGAGGAAGAGGATGGCGGCGAGCAGGAAGCCGATCGCGTGCGAGCCGGCGTCCCCCATGAAGATGCGCGCGGGGTGGAAGTTGTAGGCGAGAAAGCCCGCTGCCGCGCCGGCGGTGGCGGCGGCGAGGATGGCGGCCGCCGGAGCGGCGCCGCGCGCCGCGAGGATGAGGCCGATGCCACAAACGAGCGCGATCCCGCCGAGGATCCCGTCCATGTTGTCGAGGAAGTTGCACGCGTTCATGAGGGCGACAGCAGCAATCACGGCGCACGGAACGCCGAGCCCGCCGAGCGCGGAAGGCACGGGATGCCCGGAGCCGAGAACGAGTCCGGCCGCGGCGATCAGCTGACCGGAGAGCTTGGCGAGCGGCGGGAGCGGCCGCGCGTCATCCCACAAGCCGAGCAGCACCACGAAGACGAGCCCGCCCAGAACGGCAATGGCCTCGCGCGGCGAAAGGGTCGCCCCTCCGGCCAGCGTTGCCGCCCCCACGCCGGCGAGGATGCCGATCGCGAGCGCGACTCCGCCGCCGAGCGGGATCGGTTCGCGGTGCACTTTGCGCGCGGCAGGGCGATCGACGAAGCCCAAGCGGCGCGCGAGGACGCGCACGAGCGGCGTGAGGAGGAAGACGGCGGCGAGGGCGACGGCGAAAGTGAGGAAGCTCGACATCGCCGTCCGGGCTCGGTCAGCGAGCGCGGACTGCGGCCGCGAGCGGCACGGAAGGAGCTGCCGCGACGACGCGTTTCTCGTTCCGCATGAACTCGATCGTCAGCCGGAGCATATCGTCGAGCCGGACGGCGGGGCGGTAACCGACCAGGGAGTTGATCTTCGCGAGATCAGGCACGCGCCGGCGCATGTCTTCGAAGCTCTGGCCGTAGATCTCCTCGTACGGGATGTGCACGATCGGAGACGAGGAGCCGCACATCTCGCGGACCCGCACCGCAAGTTCGTTGATCGACACCTCTTCGTCGGTGCCGATGTTGAACACCTCGCCGTAGGCGTCGGGGCAGTCGGCCAGGAGCAACACGCCACGCACCACGTCCCCGACGTAGGAAAAACAGCGCGTCTGACGGCCGTCGCCGTAGACCTCGATCGGCTGTCCGTCGAGGGCGTGCTGGATCATGCCGGGGACGACCATGCCGTAGCGTCCCGTCTGCCGCGGGCCGCAGGTGTTGAAGCAGCGGACGATGACGACCGGCAGGTTGCGCTCGCGGCGATAGGCGAGGGCGAGGAACTCGTCGATCGCCTTCGACGAGGCGTATCCCCAGCGCGAGACGGCGGTGGGGCCCATCACGCGATCGGAGTCCTCGCGGAACGGAACATCGTCCGACTTGCCGTAGACCTCGGACGTCGAGAAGAGGATCACCGGCTTCTGATCGCGCGAAGCCGCCTCGAGCACGTACTCGGCGCCGTGGATGTTGGTGAGGAGCGATTCGAGCGGCCGCTCGACCACATAGCGAACGCCGACGGCGGCGGCGAGGTGGAAAATGCGGTCGGCTCGATCGACGAGCCGCTCGACGACCGGACGATTGAGAACGCTCTCTTCGAGGATAACGAGGCCGGGCTGCCCGGCCAGGTTCTTGAGATTCTTCAGGCTCCCCGTCGAAAGGTTATCGAGAACGACGACCTCGTCACCGCGGTGGAGCAGGGCCTCGACCAAATGGGACCCGATGAACCCCGCGCCACCCGTCACCAGGTGTCTCATGAACCGCGATCCTCCTCGAGCCACTCCCCCGACGCCTGTCTCGAGCCCCTCAGGATGCAGCAATCCATTGAAAAGAGAAGTGTTTGCGCCGTGTATGGCAGGAAACGCCGGGAACGATATGTAAGCCCGCCGATCGTGTCAAGGGTCATTCCAGGAAGGACTGGCAGCTCCGGCATCGCGTTCAAGGCCTCATCCCCCTGATCACAGGCCGTTCCGTGGAGTGGGAGGCCCGGGGACTCTAGGTAGTGCAAGGAACGTTCCGAGGCTCTCCACAAGGGGCCCCAAGGAGCCGTGGAGAGGCCAGAAGGCCCTTCCTATTCTGTTCTTATCGGCCAGGCCGGGGCCGAGGCTTAGCGCAGG
>Ga0316626_10001512_pt1 | contig 10389 bp, 6 predicted proteins | sample OWC_Aug_T1_C1_D5_FD_207656 | JGI IMG/M metagenome (GOLD analysis project Ga0316626, IMG submission 207656) | Wetland soil microbial communities from Old Woman Creek delta, Ohio, United States - OWC_Aug_T1_C1_D5_A | ecosystem: Environmental > Terrestrial > Soil > Wetlands | place: USA: Ohio...
TTGATCTTTTCGTTCGCCACAAGCATCCGCGCCATAGCAATAAAGCCGTCATCCTGCCACGTCTCCCGGTACTCCTCGAAACTTGCGAGCCATCGTTCCCACCGCGCTTCATCCTCCAGCATAGCAGCGAGTTCGTCGCCGGTGACTCCCATCATGCTCGTGGCGAGGGCTACCCGCGCCAGACTGTCATCAGCCGGATCACTGATGGCCAAGAGCACCTGTTCCAGCTCTCCTGCCTCATCATTCGAGAAGACACTGGCATTTGAGTAGACCACGCTGGGAACATTGAGCTCGCGAAGGGCAGCCTGCATCTCCTGCGCCTCTCTGTTCGTCCGTACCAGTATGGCGATATCGCCCGCATGCAGGGGGCGGCCATCCAGCATTGCTCTACGCGCCTTGCCCAGATTGAGAAGCCTCACCACTTCCGCGCTAACCGTCCGAAAGAGCCTGGTACGTGCAGCATCCTTCCCGATATGACGCTCATCCTCATCGCGCCTCAGGAACCAGATCTTGAATGGAGATGGGTCGGGCTCCCCATCAAGGGTAAGTCCTGTCTCTCTCGTTTCTTCGCCTGGCCTTACCGGATAGAACCGCAGCGCATCAAGCACAAAGGGATCTCCCGGCCGGTCAAAGATCGTATTTATTGCGGTGATGAGTAGCTGCGACGATCGCCAGTTTTCTTCCAGTGTGAAATGTTGAGATACATCCTGAGATGCCTTGATGTAAGAAAAAACGTCTGCACCACGGAATCCGTAGATAGACTGCTTCGGATCTCCTATCAGGTAGAGTGTTCCTTCCGGATAGCCAAATATCCGCCTGAATATGGCATACTGCATTGGGTCCGTGTCCTGAAACTCGTCTATGAGCCCGGCCTTGTATCGCGTGCGAAGCGACCCTGCCAGTCTCTCGCCCCCCTCCCCTTCCAGCGCCCCGAACACATCGAGAAGGAGGTCGCTGAACGAACGGACATTCTTCTCGCGCTTCCTACTTACCGACTCGCGCTTGCTGTAATCGATGAGTTCCCTTCTCAGCTCGACGAGCGTCTCGTCGTAACATGACTCCATTTCCCTGAGCCTTTTCCTCAGCGCTTCGCACTCCCTGAAAAATGGATGATTCGGGGCCGCCTGGTTTTTCCTCAACGCACCCGGCGTCACGGGCGGGTCAAAGCAGAGGTAGTCGAGTGCGTCTGGTTGCGGCAGGCAATAGGCGGAGGAGAAGTACCCGTCGATATCTCGTATGATGCTCGCAACTCTGCCGGCGTTGTACGTTGTCCTGCTGAGGGCGGTATCTTCACGCAGGATTTTGATCACTTCCTCCCTGGAGGCAGCCCACGAAGCCGCTGTGGATGCAAAAGCCCTATCACCGGCTTGTTCGGGCGCTTCATCAGAAGGCGCCCCACCAGCGCTCTCCCCGCAGGAGACCGAGAGAAAGGGATCTCTTCCGCAGCTCCGGATAAGCTTCAAGAGCGTATCCGGCTGCACACGTTTCCTGATTGAACTGAAGAGTTGTCCGGGGCTCTCATAGAACTTGATGCGCCAGAAGTCATGAACCACTTCTCGCAAGAGATCGCTCTCATCTTCGATCAGCTCGGTGTCGAATAGGGAGCCGCTCTCAAACGCGTGATTGTGGAGCGTGCGCAAGCAGAACCCGTGTATGGTGAAGATCGCAGCCTCATCAAAGCTGCGCAGCGCATCGGTGAGGAATCTACGTGCCTGCTCATGGTCCGTGACCCTCGTGATCAGCCTGAAGAGGAATTCATCACCGTTTGTCTCACCCGTCGAAAAGACCTTTAACGCGTCCCTGATCCGCGTCCTGATCCTGCCTTTGAGCTCTTCTGTCGCAGCCTTCGTGAAGGTGACCACGAGGATCTCCCGTGTCGAGAGACCCCGCTCCACAAGCAGCCTCACGTAGAGCCCGGCGAGTGCGTATGTTTTCCCCGTACCGGCGCTCGCCTCAATCAGGTTCCAGCCGGAAAGAGGGGCTTCATGCGGCTCAAAGCGGGTGGCGTGCATACCTTCGGTCGTCATGCCTTCTCCCGGTGTTCGATGAGTGGCTCGAACACCCCGAGTGCAAGCTGTTCAAAGGGATCTTCAAGCGGGTTCACATCCCGGAAGCAGAGATTGAGGTAGGCATCAGTACCTTCTCCGGGCACGTGGTCACTGCCCTCCCATGCGAAGCGAGCCGCGCCCAGTGCGGCCTCTCTATCCTTCCGCTTCCTGAATCGTTCCACGTACGCAAAAGAAGATTGGGGAAAGAACCTGAGAGGCTTCTGTAGGCCCTGCCAGTATAGTTTCAGGAGAAACCTGAGGGCCTCCTCAGCATCTGAAACAGGCCTGTACAGCCAGGTCTGATCGAGTGTGACGACGCGGCTCTCAAGCGGATAGCCCTGCTTTCCTGCCCTGTTGAGAACAAGATGATCGATCCAGGCGCCGAGCTCGTATTTAGCCTTGTCCTTGGCAAAGCGAAAAGAGAGTGCTCCCGCCGGGTAGATACGCTCGATGCGACCCGAGACTGCGAACCCGTCGATCTCGAAGTCTACATCCAGGGGAGGAAGCATCTGCTCAGCCGCATACGGTTTTACTTCCTGCACGAAAGATTCCACCTCCATCACCAGGTCATTGAATGAGAGCTCCCCTGGCGTACCAGGCGGCAGAATGCCCCGCGCACGCATAAGCCTGTAAAGGCCCCTCACATCGACTCCTGCAAGGGCCTTCTCCGTCATCTCTTCGCCCATGGTGTATTTGTCGAGAGCATCAAGCGAAAACGGCTCTTCTTCTTCGAGCATAGCTCCCCGCTCTCTGAGGTAGATGCCGAGGCGAAGGTTGAGTATATACTCCACAGGGTTCCGGTAAAACCTTTTCAGATCGCGCAGCGTTACCTGTTTCCACTCAGCAGAGGGCTCGGGAAGGGGTTTGGTTATGAACGGTAAAGCCAGTTCCCGGCTTCTAGCATGCGTGCGTGCTGCCTCGAAATCCTCGTCCGAGTAACTGAAGAGAGAACCGTCCCGCGTGAAGTAGGATGGACTGAACGGCTGCAGGCGGTGTTCCGTCAGAAGGTGGTCTGTTATCTCGGAACCGTCAGCCAGAACGAACCCTTGCTCACAGTAGTCGAGCAGTTCGCTTACGAGCACCGATGGCGGCACCTTGCTGTTATCCCGCAGGCTCTGACCGACATAGCTGAGATAGAGCACATGACGCGCTGAAACTATGGCTTCGAGAAAGAGGTATCGGTCCTCTTCTCTCAACGACCGGTCGCCCGGTCTCGGATCCTGCGCGATGATATCGAACCCCACGGGCCGTTCTTCCCTCGGGTAGGCGTCGCTGTTGAGCCCGACAAGCGCGATGACCTTAAACGGAATGCTCCGCATGGGCAGCATCTCGCAGAAGGTGACGCCCCCGGCAAGAAACCCTCTGGAGAGTTGCTCCCTGTTGAGACGCCGCAAGAGATGATATCGTGTCACCTCGATCCCGACGTTCTCCTCAAAACCCGATTTCACCTGGAGCTCCTGCAATTCAAAAAGGTACGTCCTCAGGAGTTGAACGTCCCGCGCGCTCTCTTCTGTCTCGGCAATGAACGCGGCGGTAACATGCAGCAGCGTCTCGCTCCAGGAGGCAAGCGACCGCGCCGTCTCCAGGTCGTGGATGCAGGCAAATAGTTCTTCGAGAAAGCCGAGAAATTTTCCAAGGGCTTTACACTCCGCACCTTCCACGTCCGCATATGGGAGCCTGTCGAGAAAAAGCCTCTCCTCATCCCCCAGCAACGCGTAGCCGAGCAGAAGGCGCTCTGTACCTGCCCTCCAGCTGTTCTCATTGAATGCAGGCAGGCCGAGTTTGGCTCTATGTGACGCATCTATGCCCCATCGAACACGAGTCTCCTCCACCCAGCGCAAGATGGAGTCCACGTCTTCGCTGGAAAGACCGAACCTGAGCCGCACTGCTGGCGCATCAAGGAGATCGAGCACCTGCGAGATGTAGAACCTGCCCTTGCACAGGGCGAGCAGCTTGAGAAAAACATCGATGGTCCTGCTTTCCGAAGGCGCCCGTCTGTCGGCTATTGAGTAAGGGATTTTCTTCCTTTCATCCTGACACGCCTCGAACACGGCTGTTATGTAGGGCGCGTACGCCTCTATGTCGGGAGTCATGACAAGGATATCGCGCGGCTTGAGATCTTTGTCAGTCTCAAAGAGACGAAGAATATTGTCGTTCAGCACTTCTATTTCGCGCCACGGACTGTGGCAGGAGTGCACCTGGAGAGAAAAATCATCCCTGCTGACACTATGTTTCTTGCCATCACTGCCCCTGTTCCTGAGCGAGAGCATGTCAGATTGGATCGCGGCTAGAAGGGTTGCCTCACCAACCTCCACGGAATCAGTGAGCGGTTCTTGTTCCAGTTCCGCAACAACACGGAAGAAATCCCTGCCCAGCTTGCCGAGCGACGCGAGAACCTGGTTGCCCTCCTCGAAGTGGAGCTCTCCCACGCTCGCCTCCCTGGATCTTTGGAGGCTCACAATCTTCCTATCGGGCAGGATATCTGCCCAGTATTCCTTGCACGGGTCTAGCAGGAAAAGGTGCACGGGAACATATGCAGCGAGGGCACGAAAGAGCTCAAAGTGGTAGCGGGGCAAGGCTGGTATGCCAAAGATAGAGACCCTCTCGGCAAGCCCGGAGACGCTCGCCCGCCCTTCTCGCAGCAGTCCAAGCGCTCTTCGCCACAGGTCTGCGCGGTGGGGTTGCCCCCCCTCGCCATAGAGCGCGCGCCACAGATCTGCCTGCCAGTGTGTGTCCCTGCCGGCATCCCAGCCGAGCACAACATCGGGCCGGTAGACTGCGTACGAATCGAAGAGGTCCGCTATCCGTTCGGAGAGCTGAAATTCCTTCAAGGTGCGGCGCTTGTCGCCGAGGTACGTGCGCAAAGGTTCGAACGGGCCTTTCTCGATCAGTTCAGGAATCTTTTGAAGCACGCACCAGGCTGTGGTCTCAGAGTCAAGAAAGCCGGGGTCGCCGCCCTCACCGAGAAGCGCCTTCATCATCTCCCGCATGAACCGGTTTGGAAACGGGTACCGGCAGTTTGCCCAGGCTCCGAACATGGAAGCGAGCTGCATGGAGAGCCACCGCTCCATGCCCTTGCTCTGCACGATGATCACCTCGCTCGCAAAAGGTGACGAAAGGGGATCCGCCACTACGTTTGCAAGGCGATCGAAAAGTTTCTCCAGGCGATTACTCGTGTAGACGTTGAATCCGAATGCATCCATGCTGCGCCCCAGCGAATATCATAACAGAGGATGCCCGCGGCCGCTCCAAAAAAGTTGATAGCGATCTGCGTCGCTATTTGCGGTTCCCGGATATTGTGCTATAGTTATCCGCATATGGCCAAAGGGAGCAAAAAGAAAACAGCATCAACGCCCATGGAAGGGAATGGGAAGAAGGGCCCGGAACTGGACGCACTCAAGGAGTTCTGGCAGGGGATGCCTGAGGAGGCGCGCGAGGAGCTCTTGAGACTCGCCGAGGAAGCAGACTCGGAAGATGAGTTCATCAGGTCGGTTTTTGTTGGTGACTGTCCTGAGTGCGCGAGCCCAGAGACCGCGCTTGCTGAAGGCCCGGATGGCGAAGAGGATCTTACCGTAGGGCACTGCGAAGCATGCGGCTATCTCTGGTGTCTCGAATGCGACTCTCGGCTTTCGGCGGGCACCCGTTGCGGACATTGGGATGTCTGTGAGGCCTGCTCGCAGGTGGACGAAGCAACAGGCGTCTGCGGCATCTCCCCGGATGAGTGCGACCTGATCCAGGACTGGCTCTCGCGCAGAGAGCACGCGTAGCCTGTCCGGCTTGGCATCAGCGAGGGCTTTAGGCCTGTGGACTCATCGGGAAGGGTATCGTAATTGCGCCCGAAGGACATTCGGGGGCGCAGAAGCCGCACTCCTCGCAGAACTCGTCTTCAAGCCGCGCTATCTCTTGCTCCATCGCGAGCGCACGGGGCGGGCAGATTTCAACGCAGGCCCCGCAGCCAGTGCACCGCTCCCTGTCAATCACCGGTATCATTAGAGCTTCATCCCCAATCGGTAACCGTCATGGATCGCATTCTGGAGGCGCCTCGGCCGTTTCGCATCGCCCACCAGGAACACCTCGTTTGCGAGCTCTGCCTGTGCCCAAAGACCAGCTCGTTCCCTCAGGGCAACAATGATACCATCTATTTCGATGTTCCTCTCACCCTGGGTGCCGGTTATGCGCGCCTCTTTTCCCGTCACAGTGAGCAGGTGCGAGGCCCGTAGCAACGTGGCCTTCTTCTCCCGCAGAATTTTCGTATATCCCCACAGGTAGAAAGGGTTCACGTCCCTTCCGAACTTGGCACCCTCTTCTACGATGGTGAGTTCATAATCCCGGTGGCGGAGCAGAAACACGGCGACCCCCAGACCTACACCATCGCCCCCGAGGATCAGTAACCGGCGCGGGGCCTGGAGGTCTCTTGCCATGATGTCTTTAGGCGTAAAGACCGGCACATTTGCTGCTGTGTCGCACGTGCCCGATACTCCGCCAGTTGCGATAACGACCACATCGGCTCCCTGCCGTGCAACCAATTGCGGAGTCGCCTCCCGGCCCGTCACCATCTCTACCCCAAATTTCCTGCACACATTCTCAAGATAGCGTACCGGCCGGAGAAGCTCGCGCGCCCCTTCATCTACCTTGGCCGCAAGCAGGAGAGCACCGCCGAATGTTTCGTCTTTCTCCCAGAGCGCCACTGCGTGACCCCGCTGTGCTGCAACAGACGCACACTGGAGACCTGCCGGCCCGCCTCCCACCACAAGTATTTTTTTCTTCGGTTGTGCGGGCGTGAAACCGCGGTACCCCCACTCAGGCTCTCCTTCGTGGCCAAGCGTGGGGCGTACCGAGCACATGATCGGCTGATGGTAGTAGAGGCGCGAAAAGCAGAGGTTGCACGCTATGCACGGGACAATCTCCTCTTCTTTTCCTTCGGCTACTTTCCGGGGGATCTCCGGGTCGGCAATCATGGGCCTGCACGCCTCCCAGAAATCAATGGCGCCGTTTGCTATGGCCCTTTCCGGTATGTCAGGCGTGAATTGGCGGAATGCCATCATCACAGGCACCTTCACCGCCTTCTTCACTCGCTCTGCCACCCACAGCCAGTGGCCCATGGGTACATCCCGCGTGATGACGGGAACCGAAGACTCGTGCCACCCGATGGTGACGCTCAGGTAGTCGGCACCCGCCTCTTCAGCGATGACAAAACTCTCGATGCTTTCCTCGAGCGTGTTTCCGCCCCGGTCGTCCAGGAGTTCCGCGCCGCACAGCCGGATACCCACAGGGACTTTCTGCCCCACCTCGGCTTTGACAGCCTGAAGGGTCTCAACCATGAGCCGGCACCTACTGCGCAAATCACCGCCGTACTCGTCGGTCCTCTTGTTCGTGTAGCGCGAGACGAACGTGGAGATCAGGTAACCCACAATGCCTGAGATCTCCAGCATGTCGAAACCCGCCTCCAGTGCTCGACGCGCAGCTTTGACATGGTCCGCCACTGACTCCTTTATCTGGGCGCTTGTGATCTCTCTCGGCGTTTTGAAGTAGGAGAGTTTCTGCGGCACCACCGAGGGCATGAGGCAGTAGTCGAGGTCTACGCCCCCTTCCCTGCCGCAGTGAAGTATCTGAAGACAGGAGAGAGCACCGTTGCGCCGGATCACATCGGAGATACGCGCGAGCCCTGGAATGAACCTGTCGTCGCAGATAGCCATCATTCCTTTGAAGCCCTTGCCTTCGCCGCGCGCATCAGGGAATGCCCCCTGCGTGGTAACGATGCCCGCTCCTCCCTGCGCCTGTGCCTCCATGTAAGCCACTTCCCTGTTGCTCACGTACCCGTCGCCGTATGGGAAATTAGTCTCCGTGGCAGCGTACTTGATGCGGTTCTTTGTCTGAAGGGTTCCGATCAGTCCCGGTGAAAATATGTGCGGATACGTCATGCGCTCAATCCTCGTGAGCTGGAGTGACAGACGCGGCTGAAGATGTAGGTACCACACGCCCGGACGGAAAGTCAACCACACCCTATATACGCAAAAATAGATTGGTGAAGTATTACGCCTGAATACGAATCGGCATTATTTGGATGCGGTGATGATGGCGGTCCCGCCGGAATCAGGCAGGGGCTTCAGGCGGGTGGCTCCAAGGAATCTCCTGTCGTAGAAATCGTCAGACAGCGAGTCGATCCTCACCCCGCCCTTCCTCAAGGCCGATGCATGGATAAACTGCCCGTTACCCATGTAAATGCCTACATGTGTGGGGTACTCTTCGTGTCCTTTCGTTCGAAAGAAGACAAGGTCACCCATGGACAGCTGGTTCCGGGAGACCCTCCTGCCAACCTCATATTGTTCCCTCGCGGTTCGCGGCAGGGCAACATCAAATGCGGAAAATGTTCTCTTCACATATGCTGAGCAGTCGATGCCGTTTGGTCCCTCGCCCCCCAGCTTGTAGGGCATGCCCAGCAACGACTTTGCCTGTTTTATCAGACCCTGTCTCTCCTCATCGTCACGCCATGGGACCGAAACCCCCTGAGACGTTCCGCGAACCGGTTCCCTGGTGTCAATAATGACGACGTGCTTCCTGTTGGCTGGCTTTACATTCGTAAAATGAAAGGTCCCAGACTCGTCCTGGTACCCGTAGATACTCGCCAGGGCAGTGGCAGGGAGAAAAAGAGCCAAAATAAGCGCTATGAGGTTCTGTCTCATGATTCTGACGTCAGATGATGTTTTATGCAAGAATCCTGCCCCCAGCAACTGTTTCCCCTGGACATTGGGCTACAGTTCGTGCTCGTGAGGCTCCAGTCTCAGTTTCCCTGTGAAAGGCGCGGCCTCGGGGTAAGGCTGGGCCGGAACTTCAGTCCCGTTTCCGTTGGTGGCATTTGCGCCGGGAGTCACGGTTGCATCCACACTTGAGGGCCTGGAGGAGACAAAGCTAAGTGGTTTCGACTCCTGCGGTCTGTTCTCGCTCAGCTTTTCCTGAACGTTTTTCTTTACCATGCCCAGGAGGGTCCCGTCGCCGGTCTCGACCCATTCAGGAAAGCGATAGTGCACGACATGAAGGATCTGTTCTTTCTTGTCGCACACCACCAGGCTGATATTCCTGGACATGCCCTTGAAACAGTCTATTTCAAGTACCTGCTTGACGTGGTGGGGAGCGCCCAGCCCCCTCCTGTTCTTTGTCAAGAGCCGCTGAATCTCCCCGAAGGTCTTGCTCCCGGGCGGCGGCACATGCTTAAGCCAGACCCTGAAAATAGCAGCCTCGTCCAGTTCTACGGACACGCCTGCCATGTCCATGTAGGCCTGCGTGCCGTCATCGTCCGTAGCAGGGAAGACCCATTCTTCCTTTTTGGCCTCTATGCGCTCCATTCCCTGCCCTTTTTATCGGCCCCGGGAGGATCTTTCTTAATACCCCGGCCATTCATCGTGACAGCCAGTTTCCGCTTGACAAAGTAGCGGTCAGTGTTATCGTGTACTGAGTCAAACGATTAACAGACACAGATGCACGGACAAAACGTGCATAGTAGCAGTGCACAAAAGGTACTATTCGTCGACACCCCGCGCATGATGCATCGAAGGGACATCACGGATGGAACATGAACGTGCCGTGAAGACCGAATATGTCAATCGGCCCATATTATTGGTGAAAATAGATGGACCGGAGTTTGAAGGCGAGTCAAGAGGTTCACTCCCCTTCGCCAGAATGATCCAAGGAGGAGATCATGGCTTACCGAGATATACGCCATTTCATGGATACCCTGGAGGCGGCGGGTGAACTGCGGCGCATTCCCGTCGAAGTAGACTGGCGATACGAAGTCAGCGGCTGGATACGCAAGACAGACGATATGCGGCCCCGAGGCCCTGCACTGCTCTTCGAGAAACTGCGTGGTTACAGCAGCGAGTATAGAGTGGCCTCAGGGCTCATCGGCAGTTACAGGCGGTTTGCGATGGCATTGGGCCTGCCTCCGGACACCCCTGCCGCGGAGATAGTCGCCGCATTCCGAAAGAGGATTAAGAATCCCCTGCCACCGGTACTGGCAAGCCAGGGTCCATGTCAGGAACATGTGCAGATAGGAGATGCTGCCGATCTGCTGCAGTTCCCGGTCCCGTGGTGGAGCCCGCGAGACGGGGGCCGCTTTATCGGCACGTGGCACGGGGTGATCTCCAAGGACCTCCACACAGGCATTCGTAATGTAGGAATGCACCGGGTACAGGTCTTCGACCGCAATCACACGGGGATTGGCACGCTGGCCATGGCCCACATCAGTCATCACTTCAGGCAGCGTCAGCGGCTCGGCCACCCCTTGGAAGTAGCCATCGTCATCGGAGCAGATGAGATCGTGCCCATAGTGGCAGGTACCGGGTTC
>Ga0316626_10001513_pt1 | contig 10388 bp, 7 predicted proteins | sample OWC_Aug_T1_C1_D5_FD_207656 | JGI IMG/M metagenome (GOLD analysis project Ga0316626, IMG submission 207656) | Wetland soil microbial communities from Old Woman Creek delta, Ohio, United States - OWC_Aug_T1_C1_D5_A | ecosystem: Environmental > Terrestrial > Soil > Wetlands | place: USA: Ohio...
GCATCTTCTTTCTACAAAGGGGAAAAAGGTGACTGTGGTCGAGATGCAAGAGCAGTTTGGAATGGATATGGGAGACACTATTCGGTGGAGTCTTATACGTATTTTAAGAAATCATGGCGTTAAACTTATACCTTCGCTTGAAGTCAAGTGCGGTGATCAGGATTACCTTTATGTTGTTGAAAAAGGCACTGAAATAAAATGGAAGAAGTTTGACATGCATGTTTTGGCCATGGGTTTAGAACCAAAAGATGAGCTCTTAAACAACCTGAGCGATTTCAAAGGGGAGCTGTACATAATCGGAGATGCTAAACAGCCGAGAAAGGGCGCTGATGCCATCCGAGAGGGTGCAGAAATTGGCAACTTTGTGTAAAGTTTGGAAAGCATATTTTTTGCATTATGAAGGGAGGCAATAGAAGATGCCTTTCAAAACAATTTTTACAGATGAAATGATTAAGGAGTATACGGAGCAGGGTTTCTGGGGAAAGGGCACTTTTTTGGATCATTTTGAGAGAAATGTGGAAAGATTCCCGGATAAAGAATATGTTGTGGACGCAAAGGGAAGGGTTTCGTTTTCAAAAATGTCCAAGATTGTAAATAATATTGCGGCTCGATTAGTTGATTTCGGTTTTAAGAAAGAGGATAGGATCGCTGTGATGCTTCCCAACTGGGTTGAGTTTTTTTGTATGCATTATGCCATTGAAAAGATGGGGGCTATTCTTGTTCCACTCTTTATCAATTTGAGAGATAGAGATGTTGAGTATATTTTGAAGACCACTGAAAGCGTTGGGATAGTTATCCCCAACTATTTTAACAAATATGACTATGTCAAGATGATGATGGATCTTAAGAAAAAGATAAACTCTTTAAAATATATTTTTGTTATTGGGGATAATGTTCCTGAGGGAATGCTTTCATTTGATCGACTGTTGGTAGGGCAAACCGAAAAAAAATATGACGAATATAAATTTAACGAGTTAAGGACAACAGACACAGATGTTTATAGCATGCGAATCACTTCAGGGACGACAGCCCGGCCCAAGATATATATGTACACTGAAAATGGTTATGTAAATGCCGCATACATACTCAAAGAAAGATTGAGATTAACTGAAGGCGATGTGATGCTTGGAATACCACCCATTTCTCAAGGAATTGGTCTTTGGTTAGGCTTTGCGCTTCCGACAATTACTGGATGCCGAGTTGTTCTTCAAGAGAAATTTGATCCAATAGAATCTTTGGACTTGATTGAGAAAGAAAGAGTGACTGTTGTTGCGGTGGTTCCTACACAAAGTATTAAGATGTTGAATCTACCAAAACTAAGAGAAACCGATTTTTCATCATTGAGAGTCATTCAACATGCGGGTGCTCTCCTTCCATATTCGGTTGCTAAAGAAGTCGAAGAAAAATTCGACTGCCCCGTTCTAAATTGTTTTGAGGCAAGTGATGGGCCGGATGTATGTTGCACAAGCCTCGATGATCCGCCAGAGGTCCGTTATGGAACGGTAGGTAAGCCATTCGCGGGCCATGAGGTCAAAATTGTTGGAATGGATGGAAGAGAATTGGGAATCGGACAAGTGGGAGAAATCTGGAGTAGGGGGCCAAGTATTAGTGGTGGGTATTATAAGGAGCCTCCCCAGGTCCTGGAAGAGACATTTCTAAAAGATGGTTGGTTTCGCCATGGGGACTTGGGCATGATTCGGGAGGATGGAAACATTGTTATTATGGGGCGAATTAAGGATCTCATAATAAGAGGGGGCCAAAATATTGCCCCTAAAGAAATAGAAGACCTCTTATTGACCCATCCCAAAATTAAGGAAGTTGCTGTGGTAGGAATGCCTGACAAAATTCTGGGAGAGAAATGTTGCGCGTTCGTTGCTCCATTAGATCTGAAAGATCCCTTAACCTTTAAGGAGATGATTGATCATTTGGAGAAAAACAAATTAGCTCGATTCAAATTCCCTGAGCGTTTAGAGATCATCGAAGAGCTCCCTATGATTGGATCAGCCAAAATCGATAAAAAGCTCTTGGTGGGATGGATTGTAGATAAATTAGAAAGAGAGGAGGTGACATGAGAAGGTAGGAAACCCTATGAGAGTTTATTGGGAAGTTAGCCAGCTAAATATTACTTGCCCAAGGTGGTAAATGTGATTAGAAAGGAGGATATTGAGATGAGTTGTAAGAAAATATTTCTGGCAACGGTTGCTTCAGTAATAATGTTTAGTTTTCTGATTACAGTAATTCAGCCAAATGAAAGCCTAGCGGCGTCAGAGAAGATAACCATTGGCGGCGGTAGCCCAGGTGCCATTTATTACTTATTTGCATCCTCAGCGTCGAGGTTAGTAACGAAATACAATCCCGAGCTACAGGTTAATTCAGCATCTACGGGCGGAAGTGGGCAGAACGCAATCCTTGTACAGAAGAAAGAGCAAGAGTTCGGAATTGTAGCCGGTGATGTGGCTTATCACGCTCTTAAGGGAATAGAAGAATTTAAGGGAAAAGATTGTCCAGATCTTAGAGCAGTAACCGGGGGTTATTCTTATGGTATGAATCTTATCGTCTTGGATGATTCTCCCATAAAGTCATATCGTGATATTGTTGGGAAAAAAGTGTGCGTGGGTCCGGTTGGTGGCTCATACCATATTCATGTTCAGCGCATGATGTCATTAGGCTACGGCATCGATATCTCAAAAGAATTGAAACTTGTCCACATGAGCTACGATGCTGCCCCAGATGCTCTGAAAGATGGGGTGGTTGATGCTATATTTAACCCCGCCGGCATTATAGCAGAAACACGAGGAGGGGGAACTTTCAATTTGGCAACATTACGGAAGGTTCGATTTATTTCCATAGATGAAGATGCAATAAAGAAGATAACAAAAGCATATCCTTATTTTACAAAAACCCAACTGAAGGCGGGTTTCTTTCCGAATCAGAATGAAGATTACAGATTATTAGCCGTTGCATCTTTAGTTGCCACCAATAGGGTTGTTAATGAAAGTATTGTTTATAAATTCACTAAGACGATATATGAATATAAAGATGAGTTATGCCAGATGTTCCCTGGGGCGAAGGATTTTGTCGATTTCTCTAAGTTGAAGTCTCTGACGATTCCTCTACATCCAGGAGCGATCAAATATTACCAAGAAAAAGGCATAGAGATGCCAAAGCCTTAAAAGTTTTTGGCATACCGATGGCAGGAGAAATAGAAACACTCAAGTCATGTAATCAGTGATGGGTTAGATGAATTAGTTACTGATTTTTAGAAATTGTTTGCAGAAGACTATTATTCTCTTAGTACAAATGGGACCTGTAACTAGATTTGGCAATAAAATCAAAGGATTCCAGTTTCCTTGATACTATTGCTTCATTCTGAACTGGTTTCAGTTCTTCCACAATTACATTCTCTTTCGATCTATACATTAAGAACCTTTGAGAGGGGGGTTATTATTCATGAAAAAAGTGGTTAGTGATGAAGGAGCGAGGAGAGAATTAAAAGGCAAGGTTGGATTCATTGTCGGTGTGATAGCTGTAATTTGGTCATTATTCCAGCTGGTTGTCGCCGTATATCCGATATCAACCAATACCTTGCGGGCAATCCATCTTTCATTCGGTTTGGCCCTTGGTTTAATTATTTTTCCTCTTAAAAGGGTTCAGGACAAATCTGACCAAAGGAAAGTCCTGTTCGTGGACGTTATATTAGCCTTAATAAGCATATTGCCAGGGATTTATATCTGCCTTTTCCAACAAGATGTAATGATGAGGATGGGAGAAGTTACGCCGATTGAAAGAATTTTGGGAATAATTATTATTGCATTGCTCATAGATTTTAGTCGAAGAGTGATGGGGTGGTCCGTCACCATTGTTGCGATTATTGCTATCATTTATGCATTTTTTGGATTTTTAATTCCCGGCCCTTTGGGTCACAAAGGATTCAGCCTCGATCGTATTATCAGCCAACTATATCTGACAAATGAGGGAATCTATACGATTCCAATAGGAGTTTCAGCTGCATTTGTTTATCTGTTCATGCTATTTGGAACCTTTCTGCAATATTCCGGTGGAGGTGATTTTTTCCTTAATATTGCTTCAGCAGGGTTCGGAAAACTGAGAGGAGGGCCCGCTAAAATTGCGGTTATATCAAGCGGTTTGTTCGGTATGATTTCAGGGAGTGCTGTGTCAAATGTGATGGTTGATGGATGGTTAACCATTCCTCTAATGCAAAAAGTTGGGTTCAGAGCACAATTGGCAGCAGCAATTGAAGCTGTCGCCTCTACAGGAGGCCAACTGATGCCGCCAATTATGGGAGCTGCGGCCTTTATTATACCTGATATGATAGGTAAGACATATTTGAATGTTATTTTAGCCGCAGCAATTCCGGGAATTCTTTATTATATGGCGCTATTTTTTATGGTTGATTTTGAGGCGGCCAACTTGGGTCTTAAAGGCCTTTCGCAAGAAGAACTGCCATCTTTTAAAAAAACCATGAAAGAAGGGTATCCTTTTATCATACCGATAGCGGTTCTTATTTATTCTATTGGAATTATCGGAACGTCTCCTACTATAGCTGGCTTTTGGGCCACTTTAAGCGTGTTGGGAGCCACTTTGTTAAGAAAATCGACCAGAATGGATTTGAAAAAAATTATAAAAGCTTTAGAGACGGCAGCCTACGGAGCTGTTGTAGTAGTCTCAGCTTGCGCTCTGGGGGGAATACTAATAGGGATTGTTATGATGACGGGCCTTGGTATGAACCTGTCAACAATCATTGTTGACTTATCTGGTGGCAATACCGTCTTTTTGCTTTTATTAACCATGATAACTTCTTTAATCCTTGGCATGGGGATGACTACTACAGCATGTTATATCATACTTGCAATATTGGTAGGGCCAGCTCTGATTAAGATGGGTGTTAGCCCTATGGGTGCTCATCTGTTTATATTTTACTTTGGTATCATATCGTGCATTACACCCCCAGTTGCTCTGGCTGCCTATGCTGCTGCAGGCTTAGGAAATACAGATCCAATGAAAACGGGGTACACTGCCTTTCGAATTGGAGTAACAGGGTTTATTATACCATTTATGTTTATTTACAGGCCGGCGCTAATATTAGAAGGGTCTTTTCTAATGATAATTACATCCTTTCTTGCAACTTCATTAGGGGTGTATGCGCTATGCGCAGCAACCCAAGGCTACTTATTAGGAAAATTAATATTGATCAAGAGGGTTATTTTATTTATTGCCGCTCTTCTTTTAATAGTGCCAGGTTTTATAACAGATGCAATAGGTTTATTCTTAGTCTTAATAATATTTTTGCCCCAAATGTATCAGAGATCCAAAAGAAAAAATCAGCCTTATTAAGCCTCGTGAACTTAAGAAAGTGGAGGTCTTTGAATAAAAAAATTACTGTAAACAGAGTTTTATACAAAGACGACAAAGGACCCCCGAGAGTTTTGTCGCGGTTAACATTTTCCACGCGGTCTTCCCAATTTAAACCCGATTCGTTGATCTGAGGCAATCAAAGAGATGCATCATCTATTTTATCCTCAGAGTGTAGTTATAATTGGAGTGTCTGCTGAACAAACAAACCTTGGTAGGAATATTGTTGAGAATTTGGATCGATTTTCCTTCCAAGGGGAGATCTATCTGTTCGGTCTAAAAGAGGGACGTCTGAACGATCGTGCCATTTATAGCAATGTAGAAGAAATTCCGGGAAGCCCAGAGTTAGCGGTTATACTTACTCCCGCAAGAAGTATTCCAGAAATTATTGATGTTTGCGGTCGGCGAGGAATACGATGGGCAGTTATTGAGTCAGGCGGTTTCAGCGAGTATTCAAAAGATGGGGGACAGATTGAACAGCAGCTGGTTAGGATCGCGAGAAAATATGGCATTCGTTTTGTTGGACCCAACTGTATTGGCATTATGAACCTTGATAATGGCATGGTTTTGCCTTTTGCCTTAATGGATCATGCAATGACTCGAAAAGGGTCAATTTCCCTGGTCTCCCAGAGCGGGGGTATAGCTGCTTCTGTAATGAAGCTTTTCTCTTGTGAAAATCTCGGGTTCAACAAGTTCATTAGCATGGGTAACAAAATCGACCTGAATGAGAATGATTACCTGGATTACTTAATAAAAGATCCAAAGACTTCGGTTATAGGGCTTTATCTGGAGAGCATATCCGACGGTCGTGCATTGATGCACCTTGCGATGGGCACAGACAAGCCAATCATCTTGCTCAAGGCGAATACTTCCCCTGGGAGCCATCAAATTGCTCGCTTCCACACCTCAGCCTTGGCCGGAGATAACGATATTTGCGTTGCTGCACTTGCTCAGGCCGGCATACATCGCGTACATACCCTTACAGGATTGATTGAACACTTTAAGGTTTTCTTACTCCCACCAATGAACGGACCAAATCTGGCTGTGATCGGTCGATCAGGTGGCCATGGCGTTTTGGCCGCTGATGCGGCTGCCACTTATGGGTTTGCGTTACCGCAGATTTCTAAGAAAGTATTGGATTTTGTGCAGAGTCGAATCCGTTCCGGAGTCATCCACATGACCAATCCTTTGGATCTGGGCGATGTGTTTGGAATTTCATATTACATCGATATCCTTGAGGCAGTACTCAAAGAGAAGCAAATAAACGGAGTTCTCCTCATGCAAAACTATACCCGCATTATTGAAATGGAGGACATCAGGAAGCATATTCGGGCCATTCAGGAAATTTCTCAACGATATGGAAAACCGGTGGCCACCTGTTTTTTGACTGACCGGAACGAGTTCTTTGAGTTTAAAACTGCCACGGACTTCCCTCTTTTCATTGAAGCAGGAAGTGCTTTAGAAGCTTTAGCTGCTTCTTACCAGCATGCCACGAGGAGAAGAAAAGATGTTTTTCCAATCATTTCTTTAAAGAGGCGTATTCCGTCATCTGAAGGAACTTTTTTAGCTGGTCCCGAAGAAGTTTTTGCGCGTTTTAAATTTTGGGGACTGCCTATGGCAGATTTCCGCTTGGTCCAGGACCTGGAAACAGCCTTGTTAGCCGCGAATGAAATTGGGTATCCAGTGGTGCTTAAGATTGCGACAGCAAAGGTGTTACACAAGACAGAGATGAAGGGGGTGAAGATAGATATTCAAGATGGTCACGCGTTGAAGGCTGCTTTTAAGGAGATGGAAGAACACTTTTTATCAACCTTCTCTGGAGAAGAACTGAAATTTTTAATCCAGAAGATGGTTCCGAATAGTTTGGAGATCATCGTAGGATCGAAATATGATCCTGAGTTTGGTCCGGTGATTCTCTTCGGACTCGGAGGGATTTTTGCTGAGGTTTTACGAGACGTGGCTATTCGTGTGGCTCCGGTTTCAGAAGATCAGGCAATGGAGATGATTAACCAAATTAGAGGGAGTGCCCTGCTGAAAGGATTTCGTGGCAAACCACCAGCCGACGTAGAAGCTCTCTTAAGGATACTCATGACCTTCTCAAGAATACTAATTGATTATCCCGAGGTTTATGAACTAGAAATTAACCCACTTTTAGTTTTAGGTAAAGGCCAAGGGTGCGTTGTTGTTGATGGCCGGATTCGGTTCAACCAGGTTGCCTCGAACATTGATGGCAAAGAGGGGGGCTTTTATTCGTGAGCAAAGGCCAAAAGATTAAGGTGGTCAGTATAGAAAGAGGAAATAAGGAATTCACCAAACTATTCGATGGGAAATGGGTTCCTAAATATCATGTCAGACCCGAGACTTATGGCACGATAGATGAATTGAATTCTTTTCTGGGAATGGCCAGGGCCGTCACGAAAGACAAAACTGTTAAAAGGATTCTCTTAATCATTCAGAACCATCTTTTCGTGATCGGGTCCGATCTCGCTTTGTCAGGTAAGGATCGAAGTGCTTTGAAAGGAGAGATTACGCAGAAAGAAGTCGATTGTTTGGTACTGCTTGCCCGAGATTTTAGGACCTTAGCAAAACCTGATTCCAAATTCATCATTTACGGGGAAACTCTGTCCGGAAGTATTTTAGATGTGGCTAGAGCCATTGCACGAAGGGCAGAACGACAGCTGGCGAAAATGAAGTCGAAGAGATTACTCGATAATTTGAAATTATTGGAATACCTTAATCACCTTTCCGCTGTGCTATACTTCATTGCTCGATATGAGGAAAAGAGAGCTAAGGCAAAGCCGAAGCATCCAAGCTATAACCTGTCAACTCGAGGAAGGATTCCCCGCAGTTGAAGCATGACAGATGGCGCTTGTTTGAAAAGTTTTAGTCTTTAAGTGCAAATCGATGATTGAAGAAATTTTGGCAAATCTATACAGAATTGAAATTCCTCTTCCCAAAAATCCACTGAAAGCCCTCAATTCCTACGTGATAAGGAACACGGGTCGAAATTTGATTGTTGATACCGGATGGGATCAAAAGGAGTGTATGGACGCAATGCAGGCTGGCCTAAGGGCACTTGGAGTGGATTTAAGGAAAACCGATTTTTTTATTACCCATATACATGCCGATCATCTTGGGCTGCTCTCCCGCCTGGCTACAGAGACCTCGACGATATACTTTAACCAGCCGGAAGCTGAGCGGATTAAATCTGTGAATCGGTGGAATGATTTTGTCGACTTTGCCCGTATGAACGGTTTCCCTGAAGACGAGCTGCAAGCCGCCCTCCATAGTCACCCCGGTTACAAATACGGGCTAAAGGGGGATCTGCCCTTCCGCATTGTGAAAGAGGGCGACACAATAAGCATCGGAGACTATCTATTCAAGTGTGTAGAAACACCCGGACATACCAAGGGTCATTTATGTCTTTATGAACCCAATAAGAGGATTTTCGCGGCTGGAGATCACATTCTTGGTGATATAACGCCGACGATTCAGCTTTGGTCAGATGATTGGGATCCCTTAAAGGAATATCTGGAGAGCTTAGAAAAAGTCTATAAGCTCGACATTGAACTTGTTTTGCCTGGTCATCGAGGCATTATTCGGAACTGCAAAGAGAGAATCAGGGGATTGAAAGATCACCATGAGAAGAGGCTTGAAGAGATCGTTTTTATTCTAAGGAAAGGTAGCCAGAATGCTTTCGAGGTGGCATCGCAGATGAGCTGGGATGTTATCTATGAGGCTTGGGATACGTTCCCGGTTTCGCAAAAATGGTTTGCTACCGGGGAAGCGATTGCTCATCTGAAATACCTCGAGAAAAAGAAGAGAATAAGAAGGAAAATGGTAGACCAGAAAATAGTTTTTTCATTAAGCGAAGACCATATAACTTAATAGTTACATTGCTGTAGACAGACTAATAACTATCATGGCTGCCATATCGCCGTACTTTCTATCCAAGCGATATATTTCCTAAAAAAGATCACAATCAACCCTCGGTTGCCATTATTATTATGATGTAACATCGGCCTTATTCTAAATTACACTACCCCCAAACTTTCGTCATTCGTTCTTCAGGTGAAGCTTTCTTATAATTTCCAATCCATTCAAAAACTTGAAAAATAATTCCAAAAGCATTCCTAGCTCCAACTAAAGCTTCCTTTCTGACCCCTTCAATTTCTTTATATCCACTTGTTTTCACACCTTTTGAAAGAAGATGCTCAACAAACTCTTTCATATTATCAACCTCAACCCCCATATGCTGTATACTTTCACCATAACGCTCAATGTGCTTCGCAACAAACCCTTCTGGGCTAGTTGATTCTAACATTGAAAAAATATTTTCACCTACCCTGAAGATGGCTACCTTATAATTTTCCTCTTGATTCGTCTTTTCAACAATGAACTTTGCTCCATATAATTCCTCGAATTTCTTCCTTGCTTCCTGTAAATTTTTGACGGCAATAGCAATATGATCCACTTTTTTAATCATTCCCAAGTTCCTCCTTTTTCAAGAATTTTATATTGACTTTTTTGAATTTGTAAATATGTTTTCTAAATTTTTGTAATATTTACAATAGAACCAAGAAAGTGTCAAACAAACCTACACAAGCTATTCCAATTTGGCTTTTATAAGGATTTAAAAATTATGGAAAATCGCCTGATATCCGGATATAGATTTGAAATCCACAAAACTTGTTGAATACCTGTGGAATCAGATTTTCCTTCTCTTGATAGAGGCCATCTCCACCATTTTGCCTAAAGACTGGGCAGGTTTAAGCACTTAATTAAATTGGTAAAATTATCTTTCATAGAGGAAAAGTAAGAAAGGAAGAGAATTAGCTACTGCAATATTACTGTAGTCCTGCAAATTGAGGACTCTGTTTTGTTATAAGTTATTGAGGCCATTATTGAAACATAATGATTCGAAAATAAGACACTGCGATTAAATCACGCAGATCATAAACTTTTGCCCTAAAAACCATAATTACCCCAACATGGTTAGTATTTGGAAACCGCGT
>Ga0316626_10001514_pt1 | contig 10386 bp, 9 predicted proteins | sample OWC_Aug_T1_C1_D5_FD_207656 | JGI IMG/M metagenome (GOLD analysis project Ga0316626, IMG submission 207656) | Wetland soil microbial communities from Old Woman Creek delta, Ohio, United States - OWC_Aug_T1_C1_D5_A | ecosystem: Environmental > Terrestrial > Soil > Wetlands | place: USA: Ohio...
CGCTGCTCACCGGCGAGATCGGCTGCGGCAAAACGACGCTCGCGCGCGCGCTCACCCGTCTCCTCCCTCCGGAACGGTATCGCACCGCGGTCATCGTCAACCCGTTGCTGCCCGTGGGACAGCTCCTCGCCGCGATCCTCCGCGAGTTCGGCGGGGAGCGCCTGCGCGGCAGCAAGGCCGAGCTCGCGGACGCGCTTCACTCCCATCTCGCGGCCCTCTCCGCCCGGCGCGTCCTGGCAGTGCTCATCGTGGACGAGGCCCAGCTCCTCGGCCGCCCGCAGCTCGAGGAGCTGCGACTCCTCACCAATCTCGAGACGAACGAGGAGAAGCTCCTCCATCTCGTGCTGATCGGACAGCCGGAACTCGCCGCGCGCGCCGCCCGGTTCCCCGAGCTCGCCCAGCGCATCACCATGCGCTTTCATCTCCGGCCGCTCTCTTTCGCCGAGACCGGAAGCTACATCGGCCATCGCCTGCGCGTGGCCGGGGCGAGCCAGCCCCTGTTCACCGACGGCGCGGTGGCGGAGATCTATCGCCACACGGGCGGGGTGCCGCGCCTCATCAACATCGCCTGCGCGCACGCGCTCTTTCTCGCTGCGGCCGCCGGGCGGTCCCAGGTCGACGCCGCCGCCGCAGCTAGTGCGGCGCGCGAGATCGACCTGACCGCCGAGCGTGCGGCGGCGCGACCACAGGCCGCCGGCGCGCGCGAACGCCCCATCCCGATCCGGTCGGCACGCGTGTCGTGAGCGCATCCGGCGATCACCCACCGCGCGCTTCTCGGCCCACGCGGAGAGCAAGGGAGAGGACATGGACGAGCCCCGAGAGACGAAGCCGCTCGATCAGGAACCGCTGCCGGAGCCGGTGAGCTACCTCCGTTTCCTCGAGCGCTGGGACGCGACGGCCAGCGCTGCCGCCGCGAGAGCGGATGATGCGCTGGCCGCCGCCGAACCTGCCGGCCCGCAGCAGGCGGAAGCCAAGACCCGGCGGCGGAAGCCGCGGCCACCCCGGGTGGCGGCCGCGAGCGATTCGCTCGGGCCGTTTCTCGCTCCCCGGCGACGCGAAGCGACCGAGACCATCAAGACGCGCCTCGCGCCCGAGCAGCTCTACTGGCTTCGCCTCACCGCGACACGGGCGGGGCGCAAGCTGAGCGAATCGACGATCATCGCTGCGGGGCTCCGGGTGATCGAGTGGCTGAGCCTCGACTGGCGGTGCATCGACTCGCGAGCGGCCCTCGCCGCGGCTTTGAGCGAGGCGCTCACCGGTGGCGGCGACAAGGGGACGAGCATGGCCGCAGCGGAACGCGAATGGGAGGCGATCCGGAGGCAGCTCGGAACGGCGCGACCCGCCGAGCCTGCGTCGCCCGCACCCGCTTCGCCCGCGTCCGCAGCCGCTTCGCCGGCGCCCTCCGCGAGCCCGGCTCCGGCGACCGGCGAGGGCGAGCCCTGAGGTATGCCCCGGACCCGCCGCGGAGAGATGCGCCGCGGAGAGATGCGGGCGGAAACGCCCTTCCTGACCTTTCTCCGCGTCCTCGTGCGCAAGCGCCTCGACGAGATGATGGCGCACTACGAGGAAACGCTGGCCGGGAGCGCGGAAGCCCTCCATGACATGCGCGTCGCGTCGCGCCGGCTCCGCAGCGCGCTCCTCCTCGGCCGCGGTCTCTTCTCCGCTCGCCGCCGCTTCCGGAAGCTCGAACGGCGCATCGCGCGTTTCACCGAGGCGCTCGGCCGCGTCCGCGATCTCGATGTCTTGCTGCTCGCCCTCGAGCGCGAGCGCGCCCGCGTCTCCGCCGACGACCGGCCGCACCTCGACCGACTGGCCGCCCATGTCGACGGCCGCCGCGCCGAGCGGTGCGAGGCGATGTCCGAGGCGCTGCGCGCGCTCGGCCGTCCCGAGAAGCTCGTCCGCTTCACGTCTTTCTTCGACGATCCCCCCATCGCAGAGCGCTGACCGGTGACTCGCCCGTCTCCCATCCCCGACCTCCGCCCGTATGAGTCGACTCTCGAGGCCATGCGCCGCATCGTCCCGGTGCGACTCGACGAGCTCTACGTCCTGGCTCCGGCGGTGGCCGATCCCGCCGCCACGCGCGACCACCACAACATGCGGATCGCCGCCAAGCGCCTCCGCTACACACTCGAGATCTTCCGCTTCCTCAACCCCGATGCGTTCACGCCCGCCATCACCACGGTGCGCCTGATCCAGGACCAGCTCGGTCTCATCCACGATCTCGATGTCTTCGTGCCGTTCTGCGAGCGCTATCTCGAGCACCGCCGGCAAGAGCAGGCGGCCGAGCTTGGCCGTCTGCTCTTTCCCGGCCGTGCGTCGAGCGACCCGCCGCGCGCCGTCGCCGACGTCCGTCATACCCTCGACCGGGGGGACGGCAGCGCCGAGCGCAGAGCACTTCTGCGGCTCATCGAACATCTGCGCGAACGCCGCCGCCAGGTCTTCGCCGAGTTCCAGCAGTTCTGGCAAAGCCTCGTCGCCGCGGGCTTTCGCGACTCCCTGCGGGCGGCGATCGGCGTCGACACGCGTGCCGCCGGCTGAGCCCGCGCCCGTCTCCGCCCCCGCGCCGGAGAGCCCGCCCCCCGAAATCTGCGCGTGTGATCCGCGGTCGCTTCGCGCTAAGCTCAAGGTTTCCGGCGGGTCATTCCGCCCACGCCACGGGTGGAATGACGGTTGCACTCACGCCGCGGACAGCCGTCGGGCCTGGAACCTGCAGCGACGGATCCTGCCTGCAACTTGGAGTTACAGCGTCATGGCAATTGACCCAGCCCGTGTCCTTCGCGCGTTGCATGCCCGTCCTGAGCGAGCTGCCCGCCCTCTCGCTTGGACCCGTCCGCGCGCCGCCGCCCGCAATGCGGCCCGCCTGATCGCCGCGCTCGCCATGGCCGGCGCACTGGCCGCAGGCCCGGGCCCGGCGGCGGCCGACGGGCCGCCCTTCACGAGCGGCTATCCCCATCTCTTCTACGACGACACGGGCTGGCTCGACGGCCGCCTCGACGTGATTGCGCGCTTCGACGCCCTGTCCACCGCGTTCTGGAACGGGGAAGGCGAGACCGCCGTCCGCCTCGACTCGCTGGCGACCATGAACCCAGACCTCATACGCCTTGCATACGTCAACATAGCAGGGTGGAGCCTGCCGGATGTCGCCGATCCGCAGCACGTTGTCAATCGGCTCGACAACTCGATCGCCGAAGCGTGGCTCGTTCGCAACGAGTTCGGTGATCTGGTCTACTGGGACCCGCGCATTCCCAACATGCCGCTCCTCAATCTCTCCACCCGCTGCCCGCGCGTGAACGGCAAGACCTGGGGAGAGTTCATCGCCGACTTCATGGTCAGCGACATGCTGTCGAGCGGGCGCTGGGACGGTTTCATGATGGACAACATCTGGAACGGAGCCGCCTGGGTGAACGCCATGATCCCCGGTTCGCTCGATCTGGATCGCAATGGGCTGGCCGATCCGCCCGACTCGGTGGATGTCTGGTGGAACGGGGGCGTGAACCAGATGCTGTCCCGCTTCCGCACCCAGGCTGGTCCCGGCGTGCTCGCTATCGGCAACGGCAACGGCCGCCAGTTCGCCACCTTGAACGGGCGTCACTTCGAGGATTTTCCCCTGCGGGAGGGCTGGGCTGGAAGCCTGCAGCAGATCGCGGACTGGCAGACCTATGGGCGACCGCCGGTCCTGGTCGCCGGGGTCACGCGGTCGACCGCGAGCGACTTCCGGCGCATGCGTTACGGGCTCTGCACCGGGCTCATGGCTAACATCTTCACCTTTCACTACGCCGAAGAACACTCATGGCCCAACCCGGTCTTCTATGACGAGTACGCCGTCGATCTCGGGCAGCCGCTCGGCGACGCGATCGAGCTCGGCATCGACGTTGTCGCCGAAGCCGACTTCGACACGGGGTTGCCGGCCACTTTCCCGGGGACATGCGGAGCCGGGGAGGTTGTGTGGACCACGGATCCCAACCTCGTCATCTCAGGCGCGGGGGCGGTGCTCGGGCGTTTCGGCAACGGGCCGGGATCGTGGCACCTCTTCCTCTGCTCGTCCCCCGAGGATCTGCCCCTCGCCCCCAATGCGACCTACACGGTCTCCTTCGAGTATCGCGTGGTGAGCGAGCCGCCGGGCAATGACTACTTCTACCTCGGCGCCCGCTCCGACGTGAACCTGAACGCATCGAACCGGAACCTGCTCATCCTCGACCCGCCGGCCGGGGCCGTGGGCGAGGCCCGCGCCGATGTCACGCTCGGTCCCTACCCCGATTACTACCTCTACTTCGGCATGCTCAACGGGGGATCCATCGTCATTGACTCGATCCGGATCGTGAGTGGGCGCGGCGGCGTGTTCCGTCGGGACTTCGACAAGGGAATAGCGCTCGTCAATCCGACGCTGGCGCCGATGACCATGGACCTCGAGAGCGGGCTCTTCCGGATCGACGGAGTGATCGACCCCGTCACCAACGACGGAAGCCTGGCCACCCGCGTCACGCTCCCCGCCCAGGACGGCCTAGTCCTCCTCAGGGGACCTTCCGGCGTCGAGCAGCCGCCCGGCGGCGTTCCCGAGACTCCACCGGTCATGGCCGGGGTCTTCAGCTTCCCGAACCCGGTGGATCTCACGACCGGTCAACGGGTGACGATCGCCGGCGTACCCCCCGGTGGGTCGATCGCCATCATCGCCCCGTCCGGACGGGTGATCCGCCGCCTCTCCGCCACCGGTGGCACCGGCGATGCGAGTTGGGACCTGTGCGGCCCCGCCGGCCGTCAGGTGCCGGCCGGGATCTACACGGCGGCGGTGCGCGATGCCGAGAACCGCCCGGCCGGGGCCGCGCGCCTGGTCCTCAAGCACTAGGGCGGACCCACGCCAGCTAACGGTCGCCGAGCACGTCGTCGATCCAGCTGAGCGCCGCCATCATCCGCGGAAAGCCGATCGTCGTGGTCGCGAGCAGCGCGGCGTGACGGATCTCGGCAGCACTCGCCCCCGCCTCGAGGGCCTTCCTGGTGTGCGAATGAACGGCGCCCTCGTGCTGCATACCGATAGCCACACCCAGCTTGACGAGCGCGCGCACGGGCGCGGCGAGCGGACCGGCTTCCTGGCAAGCGTCACCCAGGGCGGTGTAGGCCGCTACGATCCGCGGCTGTTCGCGCTCGAAGCGCTGGAAACGTCCGGGCACCTTCGTGCTCATGCTCTACTCCTCGCCGTGAACCCACTCCCGTGCGGACCCCAACCGGGCATGGCCAACGCGAGCCCGGGGGACGTATTGTAGCGACCCCGGGCGGCACACGCGAGATCCCTTCCGCGCGCGCCCGGTTCGCGCGCCCCCCGGCGCCGTAGGCCGGGGAAGACCTACCGATCAGGGAGGAAAACCCATGAGCACGAAGCTCGAGCAGTTCCACGCGTACCGCGAGCGGATGAATGCGCGCATCCTCGACACCGGCACTCTCGAGACCAAGCGCTTCTTCGCCCTCGACACCCGCACCTACGAGGACGGCGCCCTGAGCGCGCGCACGAAGGAGCTCCTCGGCCTGGTCGCCTCGGCCGTCCTCCGCTGCGACGACTGCATCACCTATCACCTGGTCCAGTCGGCGCGCGCGGGGGTGACGAGGGCCGAGATCGTGGAGGCGCTGAACGTCGCCCTGGTGGTCGGCGGGTCGATCGTCATCCCGCACCTCCGGCGCGCTTACGAAACGCTCGATGAACTCGCTGCCGAGCCCGGGACCGGGGCGAGCGCCGCGGGCTGATGCCCGGGGTGCCGGGCTTGCAAGCGCAGGCGCGCTCCAGGCATACTCCCTTCTGTCCCGGCCCCGCCCCGTTCGCCGTCCTCACGAAAGCGAGCGACCGCATGATCTTTCGGAGCTACTACCTGGGCTGCCTGGCCCACGCCTCGTACATGGTCGGTGATCGCACGACCGGCGTTGCCGCCGTCATCGATCCGCAGCGTGACATCGAGCAGTACCTGGTCGATGCGGCTGCCGAGGGCCTCACCATTCGACATGTCCTCGAGACCCATTTTCACGCCGACTTTCTCTCCGGCCACCTCGAGCTCAAGGCGCGCGCGGGGGCTACCATCTACTTCGGCGCCGCAGCCCGGGCGGAGTTCGAGTTCACGCCGCTCCGGGACGGCGACACGATCGAGATGGGCCGCGTGCGACTGGCCATTCTCGAGACCCCGGGGCACACGCCGGAGTCGATCTCGATCCTCGTCTTCGATCTCGATGTCGACTCGACGGAGCCCTGTGCCGTGTTCACCGGCGACACCCTGTTCATCGGGGATGTCGGGCGTCCAGATCTCATGGCCGCGCGCGGGCACACGCCGGAGGAGCTCGCTTCGTTGCTCTACGATTCGCTGCACGGGAAGCTGCTCACGTTGCCGGACGCCACGCGCGTGTATCCGGCCCACGGCGCCGGTTCCTTGTGCGGTCGCGCCCTCAAGGACGAGCGCGTGTCCACGATCGGCCGCGAGCGCGAGTGGAACTACGCCTGCGCTCCGCTCAAGCGCGCGGAGTTCGTTCGCCTGCTGACCACCGATCTGCCGGAAACCCCCGCCTACTTCCCCTTCGACGCCCAGCGCAACCGGGAGCAACGCCCGCTTCTCGACGCGGTGCTCGACCGGCTCCGCCCGCTCGATCTCGATCAGGCGCTCGCCCTCGCGGCGCGCGGCGCCACCCTCCTCGACGTGCGCGAGCCGACCGAGTTCGCAGCCGCTCACCTCAAGGACTCACTGAACATCGGCCTCTCCGGGAAGTACGCAACGTGGGCCGGATCGCTTCTCGAGCACGGGCGGCCGATCGTCCTCATCGCCAACCCGGGGCGCGAAAGCGAGGCGGCGGTGCGCCTCGGCCGCATCGGCTTCGATGATGTGGCCGGCTACCTCACCGGTGGACTCGACGCCGCACGCGATCACGACTCGCTCATCCGGCGCGCCGATCGCCTGACCGCGCAGGAGCTCGCGCTGCGCACGCCCGCGCCCCTCATCCTCGACGTGCGCGAGCGGAGTGAGCGGGAGGCGAAGCAGGTGGCGGGGACGATCTGGGTGCCGCTCGGCCAGCTCGCACGCCGCCTCGAGGAGCTGCCACGTGACCGCGAGATCGTCCTCCAGTGCGCCAGCGGCTACCGCTCGAGCATCGGGGCCAGCGTCCTCCGCCGGGCCGGATTCGAACGCGTGGCCGATCTCCTGGGCGGGGTCGAAGCCTGGGCCGGCGCCGGACTGCCGGTCACGAGCCCGGGGATGGCGGATGCCGAGGCGCGGGGGGGCTGAGCATCGCGCGTTCTAGGCATCGCGAAGCGCGCTCTTCACTGCACGGGCGGCGATGAGCGTTGACGCATCTACGCGGCCGGCGATTCGTTCCTCCAAACCGAGGGCGATGGCGAATGGAAGCTCGGCGCTGGCATGGGCGGGCTCGGCCCCGGCATGGTCAGGCTCCGTGCCGAGAGCGTCCGCGTAGCGCTTGATCTCCGCGCTCAGGCGCCCGCCGGCCCGCGTCACGCGCGGCATCCAAGCCCCGAGCGCGGCCACCACGAGCGCGAGGAGCATGCTCCCGCCGCCGACGGCCACCCAGTCCGGCGCGGTCGCCATGCCGAGGAGCCCATGCGCCGCGCGGCGGCCCGCGACGCCCGCCGTCATACCAAGAGCCAGAGCGATGACGGCTCCGAGGATCACCGGCGACCGGCGCGAGAACGGGCGCGGATCGAGGTCCCCGCGCGCAATGAGCGCCGCCTCCACGTCCTGTGCGAGCGCAGGCCACGCCAGCCGCGCGCGGCTGGCGAAAGCGGCAAGCGTCGATGCCATGGCGCCCTCCGGAAAGAGGAGTGCCAGGAGCCGGTCCTCGAGCGCCGACCGCGCCTTCCCGGACGCCCCGGGCTCGATGCGACGGAAGACAACATCCCGGTCCGCATCCGCTCCGGCGGGCCGTCCGAAGACGAACGCACCACGCCCTTCCAGATCGCAAAGCGCCGCCGCGACATGAGCCGGCTCGAGGCGGCCGCTCGATAGATACCCGGCCTCGGCCGGAGAAACCCGGGGCGGCGTGGCAGGCCCGGGGGGTGCAGCAACCATCGCCAGGCCGCGACCGGCACGACGCCGTCTCGCCCCGAGCGCGAGGAGGAGCGCAGCCGCCGCGGGCACGAACGCCAGCGCTGGATTGCGCGCCGCGAACGCGGCAGACTTGGCGACCCAGCCGGGATGGCGCACGAGGCCCTTGGGCCAGACGACCGCAACGGACAGCCCTTCGAAGGTCAAGAGCCCGCGGTTCAGGAGGAACTGCGCGCGGTCGGCATCGATGATCTTGACGTCGGCTTCCCGGGTCGCCCGCCCGAAGCGGGTCACGCGCGATGCCCCCTCGATGTGGTCGGGGTCGGCGCCCGGCGGCCAGGCGATACGGACAGCACCCGCGATCACGAGCACGTCCCAGGCGTTGCCGGTGACATCCCAGTAGAGCTCGTCGCGGGTAGGGCCTGCCCACACGGCGCCTTGCACCTCGTACGTGAGGCAGTAGCTCTGCTCGCCGGTCATGAAGCGCTCCGCACTCCCCATCCACACGTCGAGCGAGCGGCTCGAACGTTCGACGCGAATGGGCCACGGCCGCCCGGCCGCATCGGTCACGGCGATGAGATCGAGTTCGAGGGGACGGCGGGCCCCGGAGGGATCGGTGACCAAACGCGGCAAAGCCCGACAGATCGTATGCCGGCGTTCCGGACCGAAGTCGACGCGAAGCATCTCGACGACGCGCAGGCGGGCATCGGGCCCGATCGTCAGATCGGCATCGAAGCGCTTGATCTCCCAGGCCGAGGCCAACCGCGCCGACGTGCCAAGGAGCGCTCCGGGAAGCAAGAGGAGGAGGACGAAGGGTCTCATGACCGCGGCAGTATAGAACGGGCGGCGGTTTCGCGCGGAGCCCCCCCGCAACTCACTTGAGGCGGCGGAGGATTTCCATCTCTCGCCGCTCGTGATCCTGCAGGTCGGCGGCGAAGGCCTCGAGACGAGACGCAATCTCCTCGCGCAGGACATCCTCGGCGCCGAGGACCCGGGCCAGGAGATCGGCCATCACTACGCGGAAGCCGTCGTGCTCGCTCATCAGCGTGTCGAGGTCGGCCGCAAGCGCCGGGAGATCTCCGGCCAGGAGCCGAAAGTGACGCTCCTCGCGCTGGAAGTGGCGCTCGAGCCGGGGGCCGAGATGGTGGAGTTCACCGCGCAATCGAGCGGCCCAGGCGCGCGCGTCCGGAGCAGCGCTCGCGCCCTTCGCGCCCGCACCGAGAAGGCTCGCCAGAGCTGCCAGCTCGAGGGCGAGATCGCGATGCTCGTCATCGATGGCGCGGAGAAGGTGCGCTGCTAGGGTCGTCATGACCGGGCCCACTCCTTGCGACCAGGCGCTCCGGTGGATCAGCCAACCGGGTGCACGCGAGGACCTCATGCAACGTCCATGCCCCACCCGACATGGGACCCGATCGTCAAAAATCCCAGCAGGTTATCCCGACTGAGAGGCGGCCACCGGCGATCCGACCGCCTCCGCCGAGTCTTCAACCTGAGACACCGGGTCAGGCATCGAGGCATGCCCGGACATTGTGTCTCCGCGGCGTGTCTCGACACCCAGGTCCGGCCCGGCGGCCACGCGAGGTGCGAGGGACGTGGCTCGTAGAGCTGTGACCTGGCGTCCATGAGCTGTGCCCCTGGCGTCCATAGGTCTAAGATCTCTTTCTCGACCAGCCCCGGCCCGCGAGCGACGCCCCGCCACCCCGCAAAGCGCCGCGAACCGGGGTTGCGGTCCATGCACCGCGCCAGGAGGAGCCATGCGACACGGAACGACAGCCGCGCCGAGACCGGGAATCGCCCGCGCTCTGGGCATCATCCAGTGGTGCCACCTGTGGTGCCTCTTCATGCCGGGCGCCGTCGCACTGGCCGCACTGGCCCCTGCACCAGCTACCGCGGGCGGTGAAGCCGCCGAAGCGGGGGCGGGACCTACTGCGGCGGGAATGCCATTGGCTGCGGCCCGCGATTCCGTCGCCGCACCGGTCCGCCTCCTCGCTCAGGTCGTGGCCGACACACTCCACCTCACGGTCGACCTCCCCGCCCGCGAGATGGCGGCGGCCGGCGCTCTTCTGGATCGCAATGCCGACGGTCAGATCGACGCGGCCGAGCTCGCCGCGAGCCGTGACACACTGGCGAGCTACCTGGAGCACCATGTCTACATCATCCAGGACGACGGCATGCTCTCGCCCAGGCTCGTCGGCCCCGTGGACTCCATGCCGGGGGCCACCGCCGGTGCGCCGCGCGTGCGGTGCGCGATGCGTGCTCCTCTCCTCAACACCTACGAGCGCATCGGCTTTGCATCCGGCATCCTCACCAACCGCATCGTCGGCTACCGCGCAATCGTCGCCGTCAACTGGAAGGGCGCGAG
>Ga0316626_10001517_pt1 | contig 10381 bp, 5 predicted proteins | sample OWC_Aug_T1_C1_D5_FD_207656 | JGI IMG/M metagenome (GOLD analysis project Ga0316626, IMG submission 207656) | Wetland soil microbial communities from Old Woman Creek delta, Ohio, United States - OWC_Aug_T1_C1_D5_A | ecosystem: Environmental > Terrestrial > Soil > Wetlands | place: USA: Ohio...
CTCCGTGACCTGCGAGATGACGCGCGCGATCTCGCGATCGATCTGATCCTCGACGGTGCGCCGCGTCTCCTTGTACTCCGAGCGATACGTGTCGGCGATCACGCGCGTCGTGACGAACGCCGCGACGGAGATCGGGACGAGCGCCGCGAGCGCGAGCGTGAGCGTGAACCGTCCGCGTAGCTTCATGGCTTGCCTCGGGACTTCGTCGGCTCGCCGAACAGATGGACCTCGGCGAAGCACGGACGTCCACTGGCGTCGAACACGAGCCCGCGCACGTCGGTGCGGTGCCAGAACTTCACGGCGCGGAACATGAGCGGGACGATCGGCAGGTGGGCCGCGAACTGCTTCTGCGCGGCCGTCGGATCGAGGCTGCCGTTCGCGAGCTGTTGCATCGCCCAGCTGTCACCGCCCGCCGCGAACGCCGCTGCCCACCACAGCCACGCATTCGTGACCGGCACGGCGAGCTGGCCGATCCACAGGTCCGCATTCCCCTTCGCGATGCGATCGCGAAACACGTGGGCAGGCTCCGCGATCACCGCCGACGCGATGCCGAGCTTGTCGAGGGCACGCACGACGCGCTCGGCGATCTCGCGATCGTCCGGCCGCGTGTCTTCGACCAAGATGTCGAGCCTCAGCTGCCCGAGCCGGTCGGGCGCGAGCGACTTCACCCGCTTCGCCGCCTCCGCGAGCGCCGCTTGTGCCGCGGCCAGGTCCCCGTTGCGCACCGCTTGCGACGGCGTCGCGCCACCCGCCTCCACCGGGACCGGCTCGCGCGTCGGCACCACGCGCTCGCCCGACGTCACCGTCTTCAGCGCCTCGCGCGCGAGCGCCTGATCGAGCGCACGCCGAAACGCGCGCTCGCCGGTCACGTCCGCATGCGCCTTCCCGAAGCCGACGTAGACGAGGAGCGCCGCCGGGCCCTCGACATCCTCGGCGCGAAACTTCGGCTGCGCGCCCGCGAACGCCCCCGTTCCGCGCGCGGACACCTGCGTCGCGCCGGTCTCGAACCGCCGCGCCTCGCCATCCGGCGAGTCGTACCAACCGAAGACGAGCGAATCGAGATACGGCCGTCCGGCGAAGTGATCGTCGAACGCCTTCAGCCGCAGCCGCTTCTTCGCGCGATCGAACGCCTCGATCGCGAAGGGCCCCGTCCCGATCACCTTCTCCGCCGTCGGCGCCTTACCGCCCTTCGTCACGGCCGTGAGCGGCAGTGCGAGCAGCATCGGCAGGTCGGGTACCGGCGCGCGCAACGTGAGCTCGACGGTCTCCGCGTTCGGCGCGCTCAGCGAGGCGATCGGCGCGAGCGCCCAGCGCGCCGACGTCGCGCGGACGCGATCGAGTGACGCCACGACATCCGCAGACGTCAACTTGCTGCCATCGTGAAACACCACGCCCTTGCGGATCGTGATCGTGACCTTGGTCTTGTCGAGCTCCGGCAGCGCCGCGGCGAGGTGCGGCGTCGCGAGGCCCGACGGCCCGATCCGATACAGGGTGTCGAACACGAGGTCCGAGACCGTGATATCGGCGTGCGTCTGCACCGTCGTCGGATCGAACGTGACGGGGGCGCCGAGGAGCGTCGCCTCGACGGTGCCGCCGTAGCGAGGCCGCGTCTCCGCATGCGCGACACCCGCCACGCACACGAGCACGAGCGCGGCCGGCACGCGTAACCTCCGCGCGTTCTCGGCCGGACGGCCTCCAACGCCTCCGGTCAATCGAGCCTCCACAAGTCGACGCGCGTCGCGCCCGCGAGCCGCACCGCGACGATGATCGTCGGCGCCGCCGTCGGTCCATTCTGTGCAACCGCGACGCCGACCACCCCGCCGTTGAAGTTCTTGCGGAACAGCGGCTTCTTCTCGTCGCTGCCGACCGCGATCACCTTCACACCATCGGGGTCGCCGGGCGCGACATAGCCCGAGATGATCACCTCGGGTGTGCCGTTGCGATCGACATCCGAGATCTCGAACGCCGTGCCGCTGTGACCGTACTCGTACGTGCCCGCAGTCTGACACGCACCACCCGGCGCGCACTTCTTCACCTCGACGGCGAGCTTGCCGGTGAGCGCGAGCTGCGCGCGGAGCTCGAGCGGCACGCCGGCTCGATCGAGGAGGCCGCTCTGGCAGCGCACGCCGTGGAGGTCGCCCGCGAAGTAGTTGCGGCCGGGCACGAGCTGCATGCGCTCACCCGGGCAGACCAAGAAGCCCGCACCACCCTGCTGCGCCGCGAGCTTGCCCTTTGCCAGCGTGACGCGCAGCTCCTTCGCCCACGCCGACGCGGCCGCGACGAGCTCGCTGCCCTCGACCACGACGGTGCCGACCACGTCGCGCGGCGCCGGCACGGCACGCTCGCCGCCGAACGCGACGCGACCGAGCTCCGTCGGCTTGCCCGCCTTGAGCGCGATCGCGACGACCTCGCGCGAGGTCACCGCGTAGAGCTCGCTCTTGCCATCACCATCCAGATCGCCGGCCGTGAACGCGACCAGCGGCGCTCCGACATCGATCGACCCCGTGCGGATCGCCTTCCAGGTCACCGCGACCGGCGTCGGCGGCGTGAGCTTCGGCGCGCGCGCGGCCGACATCTCGTCGAGCCGCTTCTGGACGAGCGCCGGCACGCGCGAGAGGTAGTCGTCGGGCGCGGCCGTAGCGGTCGCTACGGTGCACAGCACCGCGACTACGCCCGCCGCGCGAAGCATCAGTCGTTGTACTCGCGCTCGGAGAGGTTGCCTTCGGTGACTTCGGTCTCGAGCGGCGCGTACTCCGTCGGCTCGGTGCCCTTGATATAGATCTCGGTCATCACCGTGCCCGCCGGCGCACCTTCCGGCGCGAGCTTGCCGTCGGTCTTGCTGATCTTCACGTCGACGATCCCGGCCGGGCGCGGGAACGCCTTCGCCGGTTGGCTCATCGACTTCATCAGCTCGACGAACACGGGCACCGCGGTCGTACCGCCGGTCTCCTTGCCCATCTCCTTCGGGTCGTCGTAGCCGATCCACACGCCGACCACGTAGTCGGGCGTCATGCCGACGAACCACACGTCCTTCGCGTCGTTCGACGTGCCCGTCTTGCCCGCGACCGGAATCTTCAGCGCGTTCGCGAGGTGGCCGGTCCCCGACGTCACCACCGTCCGCATCATGTCGGTCACGATGTACGCGACCTTCTCGTCGACGACGCGCTCGCCCGCCGGCGCGGCCGTCGCCTTGCCGTTGATCGCCTCGACGAACCTCGGCTTCGCGAAGATGCCGCCGGCCGCATAGGTCGCGATCGCGTTCGTCATCTCGAGCGGCGTGACCTCACCCGAGCCGAGCGCGATCGAGTTCTCCGCCGGGAGCTCGCTCTCGATGCCCAGCTTGTGCGCGTACGCGACGACGTTCTTCGGATCGGTATCGACCGCCACCTTGATCGACACGGTGTTGATCGAGCGCGCGAGCGCGTGGCGCAGCAGCACGAAGCCATCGGTCTTGCCGTCGTAGTTCTTCGGCTTCCACGCCTTCCCGACTTGTTCGAAGAACTGCAGCGTATCGGGCACGCGTGTGCCCGCCGTGAACTTGCCCGACTCGATCCCCGCACCGAACACGAACGGCTTGAACGAGCTCCCCGGCTGGCGCTTCGAGTCGGTCGCGCGGTTGAGCCCGTACTTCTTCGACTGGTAGCCACCGACGAGCGCGCGCACCTTGCGCGACTTCACTTCGATCACGACGACGGCGCCTTCCGGCCCCGGCGCGAACGCGACGCGCTTGTCCGCGTGCTTCACCTTGTCTTTGTCGGGCGACGCCGCGACCTCGACGACATCGCCGACCTTGAACCGCTCGCTCGGCTTCTTCGTGTTGCCCGCGTCGTCCGGAGGATTGAAGCGCGCGTCTGTCTCGTCGCCGAGCACGATCGCCGCTTTGTAGTTGCCCAGGTCGACGACGAGCTCCTTGTCGTCGTCGTGCACCGCGGTGACGACGGCCGAGTACGTCTCTTTGCCCTTGAGCTTGCCCGGGAACGACTTCGCCAGCTTCGCGATTTCCGCCTCGACGGCCTCGGGCTTCACGCTCCGCTGCGGCCGGCCGATCTTGTGCCGTTTGTCGACGGCGCGCAGGCCGTTCTGCAGCGCGCGCTGCGCGTTCGCTTGCAGGCCCGGATCGAGCGTCGTGCGGATCGTCCCACCGACGTAGTCGAGCTCGTCTTCCTTCTTGCCCTGCTTCTTCAGATCGTCGGCGAGCTCTTGCCGCACGCGCGAGATCCACTCCGGCGCGCTGTCCATGAAGGGGAACGGGTCGTCGACCACCGCGATCGGCGCGTCGATCCACTTCTGCGCTTCCGCCGGCTGCAACTTCTTCATCGTCACCAGCTGGTTCAGCACGTAGATCTGGCGCGCCTTCGCGGCGGCTTGGTTCTTCTTGCGATTCGGTGCGAGCTCCTCGGGCCGCTGCGGCAGCGCCGCGAGCAAGGCCGCTTCTCCGACGGAGATGTTCGCCACGTCTTTGCCGAAATAGAACCGCGCCGCCTCTTGGATGCCGTACCGGTGGTTCCCGAAGTAAATCTGGTTCAGGTACAGCGTCATGATCTCTTGCTTCGTCAGCGACTTCTCGAGCCGACGCGCGATGATGATCTCCTGGATCTTGCGCTTGAACGTCTTCTCCGGCGTCAGCAGGAACGTCTTCACGACCTGCTGCGTGATCGTCGAAGCGCCGTGCTTCTTGCCCGAGCGCAGGTTCGTGATGAACGCGCGGAACATGCCCCAGTAGTCGACGCCCGAGTGCTGCCAGAACCGGTTGTCCTCGGCGGCGACGAACGAATCGACGACGTGCGCGGGGACCTTGTCGTACGGGACGAACGTCCGCCGCTCGATCTTCTTATCCGGCCCGTAGATCTCGCCGATGCGGCGATCGTTCGCGTCGAGGACCGCGATCACTTGCTTCGGCTTGTAGTCGCCGAGCCGCTTGTAGTCGGGCAGCGATGGATCGCGCCCGTACATCCAGAACACGAACGCGACCGTCGCGACGAGTAGCGCGGTGCACCCGAAGCCGACGATGAACGCCCATTTGAGGAGCGTCAGCCACAACCGACGAGGCTTCTTCGCCTTCCCGCCCTTCGGAGGGGGCGTCGCGCGCGCAGCTTGCGCTTGGCCGGGCGACCACATCCTCATCGTCGCTCCAGGGGGCATGTCACGTTTGTTCTGCAAGGCAAAGACCGTTGGTAAGGGCAACGGCACCTGGATTCTCCCCCGACTGCGTCCGCAATGCCACATCACGGCGTGTCTCCAAATACACGTGGGTGCGAGGACTTATGACAGGAGGCGCTCCAAGATTCCGACCACGCCGCGGATCGAGAGCGCGAACCATCGCGCACGCAGGGCGCGACGGCGTTCGTCGTCGAGATCGCCGGCCACGCCGAGGGCCGCTCGACGGCGCTGCGCGATCGTCCTCATCGCGAGCGCGACCGTGACCGAGAGGTTGAAGCTCTCGGTGAAGCCCTGCATCGGCACGCCGAGCGAGCCATCGCAAGCGGCGATCGCCTCGGCGGTGAGCCCCGAATGCTCGTTCCCGAAGGCGACCGCGATCGGCGTCGTGACGTCGACATCGTCGATCGAGTGGGTCGCCCCCGGCAGCGTCGCGTAGACCCGGAACCCGCGCGCGTGCAGCGCCGCGACCGCGTCCTCCGCGCGCGGCCAGCGGCGCAGGTCGATCCACTTGTGCGCGCCCCGCGTCACGCCTTTCGCCGCCGAGAACCGCAGCTCCGGCTCGACGACGTGCAGCTCCTGAAGCCCGATCGCTTCGGTCGTCCGGATCGTGGCGGCGGCGTTGTGCGGATCGTAGGTGTCCTCGACGATCGTCACGACCGAGGCGAGCCGCTGCGCGAGGACGCTGTCGATGCGCGCGATCCGCTCCTGCGTCAGCATGGGTCCGAGCGCGCCGCAGATCGCATCGGCGCCGTAACGCTCGATCGATCGCTGAATTGCGTCGGGCACGGCAGGCACGATACCGTGCGGCCGTGCCGATGTCGGGGGAAGGTGCATTGGGGCGATTCGTAGGAGATCGCTATCACCTCGTACGGGAGCTGGGGCGCGGCGGCATGGGTGTCGTCTACCTCGGCCGCGACCTGCGGCTCGACATGGACGTCGCGATCAAGTTCCGCGCCGTCCCCCACAGCGACGCGACGCTGTGGATCAAGCGCGAGTTTCGCGCGGTCTCGTCGTTGCGCCACCCGAACCTCGTCGAGCTATACGAGCTCGTCGCGCACGACCGGTCCTGCTACTTCACGATGGAGTACCTGCCCGGCATCGATCCGCGGCGCTGGGTCGAAGCGCACGAGCTCGTGCTGTCGCCGCTGATGACCGAGCAGCCGACGCGCACCGTGCCGCCGCTGCAGGAGGCGCACACCGAGCTGACGACACCGCCGCTCGTCGAACCGGGTGGGTCGCTCCTGCGCGCGGCGCCGAGCGTGGACATGTCGCGCGTCCGCGCCACGATCTCGCAGCTCGCCGAAGGCCTCGCGTTCTTGCACGCGTCGGGTGTGATCCATCGCGACGTCAAGCCGTCGAACGTGATCGTCGTCGACGGCGTAGTCAAGCTCCTCGACTTCGGCCTCGCGCTCGAGCAGCGCCGGCAAGAGGACGACCTCGCGCGCGAGAACCGCGTCGTCGGCACGGCGGCGTACCTCGCACCCGAGTACCTCGCGCACCTGCAAGTGAGCCCGGCCCTCGACGTCTATGCGCTCGGCGTCCTCGCGTTCGAGCTGATCGCCGGCACGCCGCCGTTCGGCGGCACGATGCACGTGCTCTCGCGACTCGGCAAGCAGCTCCCGATCCCGCGACTGTCGACGATCAATCCGCAGGTGCCACCCGACCTCGACACGTTGGTCGACCTCATGCTGGCACCCGATCCGGACGATCGACCGACCGCGCTCGAGATCGCGACGGCGCTCACCGGCGCGCTGTCGCAGCCACGCATGCCCCGCCGGGCGATGCAGTTTGTCGGCCGCAGCGACGAGCTCGCGTCGATCGCCGAGCGCATCGCGGATCCGGCGGACCGCGCACGGTTGCTCCTGGTCACGGGCCCGTCCGGCGTCGGCAAGTCGGCGCTGATCGACGAGGCGGTCGGCCGGGCCCGCGATCGCGACACCTTGATGTGGCGGACGCGCTGCCACGAGCGCGAGCGGATCCCGTATCGCGCGTTCGATCTGATCATCGACGATCTCGCGACCGAGCTCGCGGAAGACCGGCGACGCGCTCGAGAGATCGATCACACCGGGGCGCTCGCGCGCGTGTTTCCGGTGCTCGCTCCGCTCGTGGAGCCTGTCGACGAGCCCACCGCGGCCGACCTGCGCGTCGAGCGTGAACGCGCCCTGCTCGCGATGACGCAGCTGTTCCGCGACCTCCTGCGCACCCCGCGCGGCGTGATCGTGATCGACGATCTGCAGTGGGCCGACGAAGACAGCCTCGAGCTGCTCGCGCTACTCGTCGAGCAGATCGACCGGCCGCTCACGATCATCGGTTCGTGGACCACGGACGAGCCACTCGGCGCGAACGCGCGCGCGTTGCTCGAGCGCCTCGGTGAACGCGCGAGCGTGACCGACACGAAGACCATGACCACCGACGAGCTCGCGCTCATCATCACGGATCTCGCACCGGCGGCGCCGGAGACGCGCATCGCTGCAGCGGCGCAACTCGCCGCAGGCAGCCCCTACCTCGCCGAGCTGATCGGTCGCGAGCTCGGCGAGGCGAATGTCGCCAACCAAGCCGACAGCGTGCTCGATGCCGAGGCGCGCCGCCTCACACGGCTGCATCCGTCGGAGCGCGCCGTCGCCGAGATCGCGGCGCTCGTGGGCGCCACGGCGACCTTCGAACAGCTGCGCGCGCTCGCCGAGTTACCATCGGAGCGGCTGCAGTCCGCGCTGCGCGGCCTCGAGCACGCGCGCATCGTTCGCGCGACCCCATCGACGTCGGGTGATCCGGTCTACGTCTTCTACCACCAGCGCCTGCGCGACGTCGCGACCGAGGCGATGGACGCGACCGCGCGACGCCGCCATCACGCGAAGTTCGTCGAGTGGTACGAGCGCGCCGGCGGCGATCCGGGCCAGCTCGCGTATCACTCGCAGCACGCCGGCGATCACGCCGCGGCCGCACGCTACGCGCTGGCCGCCGCCGAAGCCGCGCGCACGCAGCTCGCGTGGAGCATCGCGGCCGATTGGTACGGCAAGGCGCTCGAGCTCGGCACGCCCGATGCGACGGCCGCACGCGCGGGCCGCGCGGAGATGCGCTTCCTCGGCGGCAAGCTCGCGAGCGCGGCCGAAGACTTTCTCGTCCTCGCGCACGATCGCGACGACGATCACTGGCGCGTCCGCGCCGCCGAGTCCTATCTCAAGCTCGGTGAGATCGAGCGCGCGTTCGAGGTCCTCGACGGCGTGCTCGAGCGACGCGGGCAGCGACGTGCACGCACGCGTGCGTCCTCGCTCGTGCGAGCGATCGGCGTCGCGACGCGCTGGCTCGCACCGATCCCGTCGAAACCACAGCCCGTCGATGACGTGCTGGTCTCCGCGTATCGCGTGATCGCGAGCTTCCTCTCGACACCACATCCGATCGAAGCACTCGAGTACGTGTTGCGTGGTGTCGCGCTCGCCGATCGCGCGGGCGACCGCGCGGCACACGGTCAAGGCATGGCGATGCTCGGCGCGTACCTCGCGGCGGGCTCGCTCGGTCGGTTCGGCGATCGCGCACTCGCGAGTGCGCGCCGGTTGGCGGCGCAGAGCGACGAGCCGTACCCGCACATGGTCGCCGCCGGCGCGGGCGGAATCCTGTGCACGCTGCGTGGCGATTGGATCGGCATGCGCGCCGCGCACGAGGAGGCCGAGCGCGTGTGCAAGCGGCTCGGTCTCGAGCGCACGTGGGAAGCCTCGTTCTTGAAGAGCTACTGGGCGCTCGGCGAGCTGTACGCGGGCGATCCCGCGCGCGCGATCGCGATGCTCGACGATCTCGCGAGCTCGGCCGACGATCACTTCTCGCACGCCATGCTCGGCTCCTGGCTCGGGCGCGCGCTCGTCGTCGCGGGCGACTTGCCTCGCGCACGCACGCTCGGCGACGATCTCGAACGCACGCCCGCAGCTCGACGTGGCATGGCATCGGTGTATCGCAGCGTGTTCGCGGGTGAGCTCGCGCTCGCAGAGCACGACTGGCCGCGCGCGCACCGCATCGCGACCGAGCTCGCCGCCGAAACGCGCGCGCAATGGTTGAGCGTGATGCCGGTTATCTCGGCGATGACCGACGTCGTCCTCGCGACCGCGGAGCTCGGCCTCTCGCAGGCGGCCTCGGCCCGCGCGATCGCGAAGCGCCTGCATCGCCTTGGCAAGAGCTCGTTCTACGCGGCGACCGCGCTGCGGTTGTGGGCGCAGGCCGAACGGCAGCTCGGCAACGGCGCGAAGTGTCGCGCACTCCTCGACAAGGCGCGCACCGTCGCGCGCGAACGCGGTGGTCGAATCGATCAGCTCGCGATCGCGGCGCTCGTCGGCGAGCGGATCGAGCCCGGTGCGCTGGCGGCGGCGGTGGTGTGGAGTACAGCAGGAGCAGTGCAGTGCCATCCGTGATCATCATCGGCGGTGGAGTCGGAGGACTCACCGTCGCGCACGAGCTCGTCGAGCGCGGGTTCACCGTCGACATCTATGAAGCCCGCGGGGCGTGGGGCGGCAAGTCGCGCTCGCAGCCGGTGCCGGGCTCCGCCACGGGCGGCCGTCGCGAGCTGCCGGGCGAGCACGGCTTCCGCTTCTACCCGCGGTTCTACAAGCACGTCATCGACACGATGAGCCGCATCCCCTCGGGGGGCGCATCGGTCGTCGAGCGCCTGCGGCCGACGACCGAGTCCGCGATCGCTCTCGTCGATCGCGCGACCTGGTACCGGTTCTTCCGCCGCCGGGTCTCGCGCCCGTTCGAAGTGATCGAGGCGCTCGAGCTGTTCTTTCAAGAGCTCGACTTCGACAACCGCGACATCGGCCTGTTCACCGCGAAGATCCTGCAGTTCCTGACGTCGTGCGACGAGCGCCGGATGGGCGAGTACGAGCAGATGTCGTGGTGGGAGTTCCTCGACGGCGATCGCTACTCCGAGAACTTCCAACGCCAGCTGCGCGCCGTCCCGCGCACGATGGTCGCGATGGATCCGCGCCGCGGCTCCGCGCGCACGGTCGGCACGATCTCGATGCAGCTGATCCTCGACTACGCCGACACCGGTGTGTCGAACGACCGCACGATGGGCGGCCCGACGAGCGAGATGTGGTTCGATCCGTGGGTCGATCACCTCCACTCGCTCGGCGTGCACTTTCACCAGAGCGCGAAGATCACGAACCTGCTGGTCAGCGGCGGCAAGATCAGCGGGATCGAGATCGATGGCGGCGGTACCGCGAGCGCCGACTACTAC
>Ga0316626_10001518_pt1 | contig 10378 bp, 10 predicted proteins | sample OWC_Aug_T1_C1_D5_FD_207656 | JGI IMG/M metagenome (GOLD analysis project Ga0316626, IMG submission 207656) | Wetland soil microbial communities from Old Woman Creek delta, Ohio, United States - OWC_Aug_T1_C1_D5_A | ecosystem: Environmental > Terrestrial > Soil > Wetlands | place: USA: Ohio...
GCCTCTTGCGCGAAATGACCGGCAAAATTGGGCCGGAAAACGACGATCCAGCGGAGGTTGTGGCAGGATGGCGGGGAAGCGGGGCCGGTCCGGCCGGAAACGAGGCTCGGGAATGACGGCAGAGGAGCATGCACGGCGAGGGTCGTACCGTCCAGCCGTCCACGGTCCGCTGCCGCCGGGGGTCGTCCCGCTGCCCCGCCGCCCGATCCTGGTTCCGCCGCTGACCATGCCGCATGCGGTGGCGCTGGTGCCTGCCCCGTTTCCGGTCCCGCCGCCGCTGTCGGTGCTGACGCCGGACGATTGTCCGGACGTACTGACGGAAGAAGGCCGCGCTATGTGGCGGATGCTCGTCACGCAGCGGCCGACGGAGAAGGTGATGGCCCCGTTCGTGAGTATCTACGTCGAAGCGATGCTGGCCTGGAAGCGTGCGACGCTCGAAGTCCAGGCGCGCGGCGACTACGGGAAGCTCGGCTCGAAGCCGGTCCCGAATCCGTACCTGCGACTCCGGCGCGAAGCCGAGTCCACGCTATTCCGCGTCGCGCAGTTGCTCGGGTGGCAGGCACCCATTCCTCTCGCGATCCCGACTGCGGCCGACGCGCCGAAGTCACGCCTTGACCTGTTCCTCGCCCAACGGAGCCGCGCATGACACCTGCCAAGCTGAAGACGAAGACGACGACCAAGCCCACAAAGAAGACGCCGCCGGTCCTGGCGAGCGCGGACACGCTGGCGGCGGTCCTGCACATCGGCGACCTCGTGCCGGACGCGCAGAACCCTCGGAAGCACAACCCGAAGAACATCGGCCTCATCTCGGACAGCCTCCGCGACGTCGGCGCAGGCCGGTCCATCGTGATCGACGAGTCGAACGAAATCCTCGCGGGAAACGGACTGGTTGAAGCGGCGGCGGAAGCCGGGATCACGAAGGTCCGGGTCGTCGACGCGGACGGCGACACCATCATCGCGGTGCGCCGCACGAACCTGTCGCCGGACCAGAAGCGGCGGCTCGCCATCTACGACAACCGCACGGCCGAACTTGCCGAATGGGATGTGGATGTACTGCGGGACTTCGCGGCCGAGGGCATGGACTTCAAGCCGTTCGAGTTCGGCGCAGAACTCATGGCCGACGTCCGTGGCGAGTTGCCGCCCCCGCCGCCGATCCGGACGCAGAGGGACGTCGTGGCCGTCGCGGACCTGAAGCCCCACCCGCGGAACTACCGTACCCACAACGCCGCGCAGATCGCGCACATCACCCAGAGCATCCGCGACTACGGCGTATATCGTTCCGTCGTGATCGCGCAGGACAACACGATCCTCGCGGGGCATGGCGTGGTCGTGGCTGCGGAGAACCTGGACATCAAGGTCGTGCCGGTCATCCGCCTGGACCTGGACCCGGACGACCCGCGTGCGCTGAAGGTACTCGTGGGCGACAACGAAATGTCGTTCCGCGCGGACATCGACGACCGGTCCCTGACCGAGATGTTGCGCGAGGTGAAGGACGCGGACGGCATCGGCCTGGAAGGCACGGGCTACGACGCGCAGCAGTTAGCCGCGCTCGCGTTTGTGACGCGTCCGGCGACGGAGATCGGCAACATCGACGAAGCGGCCCACTGGGTCGGGATGCCGGAGCATGACGGCACGAAGGCGATTGTCTACGAGGTGCTGATTCGCTGCGCGACGGAGCAGGACCGCGCGTCGCTGCTTACGCACCTCAAAGCCGAAGGCAACAACATGCGGGTGCAAGGCACGAAGACGGCCGTGTGGTGGCCGCTGCGGAACCGGCAGCACCAGGGCCAGTTCGTCAACCAGGACGAGGCATGATCCTCCCGCAGTACCCGATCTACATTCCCTCGAAGGGCCGCGCCGACCGCTGCCTGACGGCGCGCGCGCTCGTCCATGACAAGGTGCCGTTCAAGCTCGTGGTCGAGCCGCAGGAAGCTGACGCCTACGCCGCGAAGTGGGGCGCGTCCCGGCTGTTCGTTCTGCCGTTCAGCAACCTCGGCAGCGTGACCCCGGCGCGGAACTGGATTTGGGAACACGCGAAGGCGGCAGGCGCGGTCCGACACTGGCAGCTTGATGACAACCTGCTGTGGTGCTACCGGTTGTGGCAGCGGAAGCGGCGGCGCTGTCCGTTCGGGACGGCGCTGCGGATCGTGGAGGACTTCACGGACCGCTACGAGAACATCGCGGTGTCCGGCATGAACTACGACATGTTCGTCGTGCCGGAGAGCGGCGCGGCGATTGCGCCCTTCTACCACAACGTCCACGTCTACTCCTGCTCGCTGATTCGCGTCGATCTGCCCAACCGGTTCCGGCCGAAGTACAACGAGGACACGGACCTGTGCCTGCAAGTCCTGTCCGACGGCTGGTGCACGGTCCTCATCAACGCCGTCTGCGTCAAGAAGATGTGGACGATGACGATGAAGGGCGGCAACACGGATACGCTCAAGTACTTCAACGACGGACGCCTGCGCATGGCCCGCAGCCTGTCGCGGGACTGGCCGCATGTCGTGACCGTCGAGCGCCGGTTCCAACGGCCGCAGCATGTCGTCCGCGATGCCTGGAAGGCGTTCGACACCCCGCTGAAGCTGAAGCCCGGCATCAACCTCACCACGCTGACGCCGAACGAGTACGGCATGAAGTTCGTGCAGACGAAGAACGTCTGGGATGACGGTCGTCCGGTCCCGCCGGTCCGGTCCCGCAGAGGAGGCTCCCGTGTCTGACGCGCTGAAGTTCCTGCTCGACAACGACACCACGCCGGACGCGTTTCGCAAGTACTGGCCGCGCATTGCCAAAGCGCAGCGTGGCCTCGTGGGAAAGATTCGTCCGTGGGCATGGTTCGGGGAAATCACGCGGGGCTGCAACCTGCGCTGCGGCTTCTGCGCGACGCGGACGTTCAAGGGTGGGCCCGGCGCGCCGGAGTTCGGCGCGTATGAGTTCCTGACTGAAAAGACCTGGCGCGACCTGCTCGACATCCTCGCCGTTGTGTCCCCGTATACGCGGCTCGAGATTGGGAACGCCGGGGAGCCGACGCTGAACCCGTACCTGCCGGACCTGTTGCGTCTCGCGAAGGAGAAGGTGCCGCACGTGCAGACGCTGGTCTACACGAACGGCACGACACTCATGAACGGCACGCGCACCTACAAGGAACTGTTCGACGCGGGACTGAACACCTTGTATGTGAACCTCTACCATCCCCAGGAGAAGCACTTCGCGCTGGCGGACAAGTCCGGCTACCCGTGGCTGTTCGAGGGCCGGAAGACGAACGGCGACAAGTCGTTCATCTCACCCTTCGCGTACCACGCCGACAAGCATCCGCACTTCCACCTCATCAACTTCTGCCGGAATCCGGGGTACTGGTCGCAGCAGCGTCGGCATCGGCATGGGTTCTCGACGTTCTACAACCACCTGGACTGGCAAGCGGCCGCGAAGTACGGCCTGACGCCAGTCACGCAGCCGCTCGCGCGGCGCTGCGACTTCCCGCTGAAGTATCCGGCGTTCGAATACACCGGCCGCTACCTGCTCTGCTGCTGGGACTTCACCGGTGAGACGGCAGGCACTTTCGGCAGCGTGGCCGACGGCGTGCCGGGATTCTTCCGGTACTGGTTCGGGAGCTACCTGCAACGTACGCGCACGCTGCACTACGCGAAGAACCGGAAGGACCATCCGATCTGCCAGAAGTGCGGCACGCAGTCGCATCGCGGCGACATTCCGTACTGGACGCCGGACATGTTCGAGGCGTCCTGGGACGGCCGAACCTGGAAACGTTGACGGAGGGGGACCATGACGCGGCCGTCGTCCACGATCCTGAAAGCCCGGACCATCGCGAAGCGGCAACGGTGGTCGTCCCGCATGGTCCGGACGGAAGCCGACGCGCAGGCCGTACTCGACGGCGGCTGCTGGTTCGACAAGCACGCCGCGCAGCACGTGCACGACTTCTTCAACGGCTTCCTGCACCACAGCATCGGCGAATGGGCTGGACGGCCGTTCGCGCTCCTGCCGTGGCAGTGGACGCAACTCATCCAGCCGTTGTTCGGCTGGCAGCGTCCGGACGGCACGCGGCGCTACCGCCGGTCGGGCGTCTGGATTCCGAAGAAGAACGGTAAGACCACGCTCGCGTCCGGCATCTGCATGTACTTGCTCGTGGCCGACAACGAACCGGGCGCGCAGGTCTTCAGCGCGGCGAACGACAAGAACCAAGCGGCCATGATCTACCGCGACTGCGCGGCGATGGTCCGGCAGTCGGCTGACCTGAACGCCGTCCTGGAGTTAGTCGATTCGCGGAAGCTCATCAACTACCCGTCGCAGAACGCCTACTACGAGGCGCTGTCGGCGGACGTGCCGACGAAGGAAGGGTTGAACATCAGCGGCCTCGTGGTCGACGAACTGCACTCGATCACCGACCGGCAACTGTGGTCCACGCTGGCATATGGCGGCGCGTCGCGGCGGCAGCCCTTGCTGCTCAGCATCAGCACCGCCGGACTCTACCAGCCCGAGAGCATTGGCTGGGAGCAATACACCTACGCGAAGGGCGTCCTGGACGGCACGATAGAGGACTGGTCCTTCCTGCCGGTCATCTACGAAGCCGACCCGGCTGCGGACTGGACGCAACCGGCCGTCTGGAAAGCGGCGAACCCGTCGTTCGGCGTGACCACGAAGCCGGACCACTTCCGCGAAGAGTGCCGCGAGGCCGTGGAGTCGCCAGCGAAGCAAAACGACTTCCTGCGCTACCGCCTGAACATCTGGGTGCAACAGACCACGCGGGCCATCGACCTGCGCGTGTGGGACGACGCGCCGCTGCATCCCATCGTCGAGACGGGCCGCGCCTGGTACGGCGGCTTGGACCTCGGCGGCTCGGCCGACATCTCGGCCTGGGTGCTGGTCTCGCCGTGTCCGGACGACAGCGAAGCGTTGGATGTGCGCTGCCGCTTCTGGTTGCCCGAGGCCACGCTCGCGACAAAGCATCCGAACCTGTCCCTCTACCAGCAATGGGTCCGCGCCGGACTGTTGGAAACCACGCCCGGCAACGTGACCGACGAGCGCTTCATCCAGGCCGCGATCCAGGCTGACTGCGCGCGCTTGGAGTTCGTGGACGGCAACATCGACCGGCTGTTTCAGGGCATGCGGCTGGCGATTGAACTGGCTGACGAGGGCATCCAGTTAGTGCCGTTCGGGCAGGGCTTCTTGTCGATGGCCGTTCCGACCAAGAAGTTCCTCGACCTCGTGGCCGCGCGCCGGTTGCACCACGGCCGACACCCCATCCTGCGGTGGATGGCGAACAACGTCGTGCTGCGGAAAGACCCGGCTGGCAACGTGAAGGTCGACAAGGAGAAGTCCGTCCAGAAGGTGGACGGGATCGTCGCCTGCATCATGGCGATCGATCGCTGCGAGCGTCATGCGTCCATGCCGCCGCCGCCGAAGTTCCAGGCGTTCATCATTGGGGCGAGGTGAGGAGGAAGTCATGCCGAGAACACGCGGCGGCCAGCCGTCAGACGACGACGAGTCGTGCCGTCAACAAGAACCGGACACATCCGCGTCGGGCCTACGTACCATCGGGCGTCCGCGTGAGATCAACGGACCAGGGACGTCGCTGTCGGTCTGGCTCCCGGTTGCGGCCTACGACTGGCTGGCGCGTGAAGCCGAACGCCGACGGATGAGCGTGTCAGCCTACGTCCGCGAAGTGCTGGTCCTGCTCGCGAACGTGCGCGGCACGTAGGCTTTTCTACTGATAAGTTGGCGGCACGGCCGCGCCGCGTGCACACTGTGGGCGCCATGTTGACACGCGCCTATTCCCTGTTGCATCTGCGCGAGGTCGATTCCGAGACGCGCACCATCACCGGCACGGCGACCACGCCGGAACCGGACCGCATGGGCGACATCGTCGAGCCGCTCGGCGTCACCTTCAAGAACCCCCTGCCGCTGCTGCTGTTCCACAACTCCACGAAACCCGTGGGCCGCGTCGTGTTCGAGAAGCCGACGGCCAAGGGCATCGACTTCACGGCGACGATTCCGGCCATCGAGGAACCCGGGACGTTGAAGGACCGCATCGACGAAGCGTGGCAGTCGCTGAAAGCTGGCCTCATCGCCGGCGTCTCGATTGGCTTTCGCGCGCTCGAAGAGGCGTTCATGAAGGACGGCGGGATCCACTTCCTGAAGACGGAAGTGTTGGAACTCTCGCTCGTGACCGTCCCCGCGAACGCGAGCGCCACCATCCACACGATCAAGTCCCTTGACGCTGACCGGGTTGCCGCGTCCGGCTCGTCCCGCGCTGGCGTCGTTCACCTCCTGCCCGGCGTTTCGGGCCAACGACAGACAGGACCAGCACCGATGAAGACGTACACCGAACAGATCGCCGCGTTCGAGGCCACGCGCAACGCCAAGTCGGCGCGGATGACGGACCTCATGAACGCCGCCGCCGAGAAGGGCGAGACGCTCGACGCCGCCCAGACCGAGGAGTACGACGGCCTCGCCACCGAGGTGAAGAGCCTCGACGCGCACCTCGTGCGCCTGCGCGACCTGGAGGCCACGAACCGCAAGGCCGCGGTGCCGGTCGCCGGGACCGAACCCACCGCTGCCGCGCAGACACGCCACAGCGTCATCGTGATGCCGCCCCCGCTGCCGCCGGGCATCGAGTTCGCGCGCTACGCGATGTGCCTGATGACGGCCAAGGGTAACACCTCGGCCGCGCTGGAGATCGCGCGCGAGCGCTACCCGGACAACCCGCGCATCCACAACATCCTCAAGGCGGCGGTCGCCGGGGGCACGACGACCGACCCGACCTGGGCCGGGGCGCTGGTGCCGGAGTACCCGACGTTCGCCGGGGACTTCGTGGAGTTCCTGCGGCCGCAGACGATCATCGGCAAGTTCGGGACCAACGGCATCCCGTCGCTGCGGCGCGTGCCGTTCAACATCCGCATCCTCGGCCAGACCTCCGGCGGGTCGGGCTACTGGGTGGGACAGGCGCACCCGAAGCCGGTCACAAAGTTCGACTTCGCGTCGACGAAGCTCGGCTGGGCGAAGGTCGCCAACATCGCCGTCCTGTCGCAGGAGTTGGTCCGGTTCTCGAACCCGTCGGCTGAGATGCTGGTCCGCGACGCGCTCGCGGCCGCGCTCATCGAGCGGCTCGACACCGACTTCGTCGATCCCGACAAGGCGCTCGTCGCCGACGTCAGCCCGGCGTCGATCACGAACGGCATCGCGCCCATCTTCCCGAGCGGCACCAACGCGGCAGCCGTCCGGCACGACGTCACCCACGTCTTCGGCGCGTTCATCGCGGCGAAGAACACGCCGACGAACGGCGTGTGGATCATGACGAACACGATCGCGCTGGCGCTGAGCCAGATGTCGAACGCGCTCGGCCAGAAGGAGTTTCCCGGCATCACCATGCAGGGCGGCACCTTCGAGGGCCTGCCGGTCATCACCTCCGAGTACTGCGCCGGACTCGGCAGCCCGGTCGGGAACCTGATGATCCTCGTGAACGCGAGCGACATCTACCTGTCCGACGACGGGCAGGTCGTGGTCGACGCGAGCCGCGAGGCGTCGCTGGAGATGAAGACCGACCCGACGAACAGCCCGGCGGACGGCTCGCCGCTGGCTCCCGTGGCCACCTCGATGGTGAGCCTCTGGCAGACGGACTCGATCGGCCTCCGGGCCGAGCGGTTCATCAACTGGCAGCGGCGTCGCGTGTCGGCCGTTGCCTACGTCGGACCCTGCAGCTACACCGCGTAGGCCACTGACGGCGGGGCCGGGCGTATGCCTCGGTCCCGCCGTCGTTCGTCGCGCCCTCGTCTCGCGTCTGCTCGGAGGGCCATGCCGACTCTCATCCCGCTGCGCGCGCGCACCTCGCTCATCTACGGCAACCAGCGTGTCGCTCCCGGCCGTGTCTTCCGCGCGTCGCCGCTTGACGCGGCCGCACTGGTCTACCAGCAGCGCGCGGAGTTCCTCACGGTCCAGACGACGCCAGCCGCCGACGCGCCCGACCTGCGCCGACGCTACAGGCGGCGCGACCTTGAAGCGGAGCGCTGATGGACATCCCCTTTCTCGGCCTATCGGTGACGCGCCGCAAGGACACGCAGACGTTGTCCCCGGCCGAATCGCTCGGCGGCTGGTGGCCGATCCTGCGCGAGAGTCAGCCCGGCGCGTGGCAGGCGAACGTCACGGTCTCGCTGGCTTCGGTCACCATCAACCCGACGGTCTTCGCGTGCGTCACGCTGATCGCGTCGGACATCGGGAAGATGGGCCTGCGGCTCGTCGCGAAGGACCGCGACGGCATCTGGTCTGAGACGGAGGTCCCGGCGTTCTCGCCCGTCCTGCGGAAGCCGAACCGCTACCAGACGCGCATCAAGTTCGTTGAGCAGTGGCTCGTCTCGAAGCTGCTGAACGGCAACACCTACGTCCTGAAGGAACGCGATAACCGGAACGTCGTCGTCGCGCTCTACATCCTGGACCCGAACCGCGTCCGGGTCATGGTCGCGCCCGACGGCTCGGTGTACTACAACCTGAACGCGGACAACTTGGCTGGACTCTCGGAACCGTCGCTGCTCGTTCCGGCGAGCGAGATCATCCACGACGTCATGTACGCGCTCTACCACCCGCTCGTCGGGCTGTCGCCGATCTACGCCTGCGGCATGGCGGCGTACCAGGGTGTGAAGATTCAGGAAAACTCGACCAACTTCTTTGCGAACGGCAGCAAGCCCGGCGGCGTGCTGACCGCGCCCGGCGCGATTCGCCAAGAGACGGCCGACCGGCTGAAGGTGTACTGGGACGAGAACTTCACCGGCGCGAACGCGGGGAAGATCGCGGTCCTCGGCGACGGCCTGAAGTACGAGAAGCTGACGGTCGACGCGAAGGATTCCGAACTGATCGGGCAGTTGAAGTGGACGGACGAGAAGGTGTGCTCGTGCTACCACGTGCCGCCGCACATGGTCGGCGTCGGGACCATGCCGACCTATAACAACATCCAGGCGCTCTCGACGCAGTACTTCACGCAGTGCTTACAGGAACTCGTCGAGTGCTTCGAGCTCTGCATGGACGAGGGCTTGGGGATCGGGCCCGGCTTCGGCAACCCCTACGGGACGGAGTTCAACACGGCGGACCTGCTGCGGATGGACTCGCCGACGATGATGGACTTCATCGCGAAGGGCATTGGCGCGGGCGTCATGAAGCCGAACGAGGGCCGGTTCCTGCTGAACGCGAAGCCGGTCGAAGGCGGCGACACGCCGTACTTGCAGCAGCAGAACTACTCGCTCGCAGCGTTGAACAAGCGGGACACGGCTGACCCGCCGCCGCCGTCCGCGCCGCCCCCGCCGCCGGATGACGACGCGCCGGACGATGACGCGCCCGACGACGAGGAACCGGATGACGATGACGCTGAGGAACGCACCTTCCGAACGTCGCTGCTGGCGAAGGTGCTGAGGTTCAACCATGCCGCTTGACCCAGAACAGATGGCCGAGACGGTCGCGCTCGCGATCCAGACGGCGCTCGCGCCCATCGTCGCGCGGCTGGCCGTCCTGGAAGCCCGGCCGGTTGTGCAAGGGCGCGACGGCCTGCCGGGACGCGACGGCCTGACCGTCGTTGGGCGGGACGGACAGGACGGCGCACCTGGACCGGCCGGACCGCCGGGACGCGACGGTCTGACGGTACCGGGGCCAGAAGGACCGCCAGGACCGCCAGGACCGGCCGGAGAACGAGGAGAACGCGGGGCCGAGGGTTTACCCGGTCCGGAAGGGAAGTCGCTTCCTGGGCCTGCTGGCGCGCCCGGACCAGCCGGACCGGAAGGACCGCCGGGACCGGCCGGTCTGCCTGGACGTGACGGTGCGGACGGCGCGAGCATCACCGGCCCACCCGGACCGGCTGGCCCCATCGGTCCGACCGGCGAGCGCGGCGAGCGTGGCCTGGATGGGCGCGACGGCAAGGACGGACTGAACGGCCGCGACGGTCTCGACGGCAAGGACGGGCGCGACGGCAGCGACGGCACCCTGGAGAACCTGAAGGTCGTGCAGCATGAGGACCTGCGCACCATCACCCTGTGCTACAAAGACTCCGGTCGCCCGGTCGATGGCGGCGTGCTGTGTTGGCCGGTGGTGCTTGATCGCGGCGTCTATCAGGTCGGCAAGACTTACGCTGCGGGCGACGGCGTCACCTGGGCCGGGTCGTTCTGGATCGCGCAGGCGGACACGAGCGACAAGCCGGGCGACGGCGCGACGGCATGGCGGCTCGCGGTGAAGGCGGGCCGCGAAGGCAAGGTCGGACGGCCGGGGAAGGACGGCGCGCCGGGGAAGGATGGCACACCGGGCCGTGACCTGACGCAGATGGATGACAAGGGGCGCAAGTGGTAACACCTCGAGACGCCGTCGTGTCGTCGCTGGTTCCGGCACTCTGTCC
>Ga0316626_10001519_pt1 | contig 10375 bp, 8 predicted proteins | sample OWC_Aug_T1_C1_D5_FD_207656 | JGI IMG/M metagenome (GOLD analysis project Ga0316626, IMG submission 207656) | Wetland soil microbial communities from Old Woman Creek delta, Ohio, United States - OWC_Aug_T1_C1_D5_A | ecosystem: Environmental > Terrestrial > Soil > Wetlands | place: USA: Ohio...
AGAACAACCTGATCAAGAAGGCGCGACCGCGCTTCAACGTGCGGCTCCGCGACGACAAGTCGTACGTGATCCTGAAGGTCAACGTCGACCATCCGTGGCCGCGTGCGCTGGTCACGCGCGGCGCCCGCGACGACGGCGCGCTCTACCTCGGCCCGTACTCCTCCGCCGACAAGCTCCGGGCGACGGTGCGCGCGCTCCAGCGCATCTTCCCGCTCCGCCTATGCACCGACCACACGCTCGCCAACCGCACGCGCCCCTGCGTGTACTACGACATCAAGATGTGCTCGGCGCCGTGCGTCGGCCGCATCGCCGCCGATGTCTACCGCGAGCACGTGGACGGCCTCGTCCAGTTCATGAAGGGGCGCGATCGCACGCTCCTCGACGATCTCAAGCGCCGCATGCAGGAGGCCGCCGCCGCGCGCCGCTTCGAGGAAGCGGCGGAGATCCGCGACCGCATCGCGGCAATCGAGCTCACGGTCGAGCGCCAGCTCACCGAGGAGACCGGCGAGGACTATGACCGCGACGTCTTCGGCTATCACTGGGAGGGCGGGGAGCTCGCGATCCAGGCGCTCTTCTATCGCGGCGGCAAGCTCACCCACTCGAGCGCCCATCGCTTCCGCACGCAGATGCCGGTCGGCGAGCTCCTCTCGAGCTTTCTCGTCCAGTTCTACGACGGCGAGCGGATGGTGCCGCCCGAGGTCCTGGTCCCGGTCGAGATCGAAGACGCGGCCACACTCGCCGACTGGCTGGGCGAGAAGACGCACCGCGCGGTGCGCATCGCCGCCCCCAAGCGCGGCGACAAGCGCGAGCAGGTGGAGATCGCCAACCAGAACGCGGCGCAGGCGCTCGTCGCGAGCCGGCAGGCCGAGGAGCGCCAGGCCGAGCTCCTCGAGTCGCTCCGCGAGAAGCTCGAGCTCGCCGCGACACCCGAGGTGATCGAGTGCTACGACATCTCGCACCTCGGCGGGCGCGAGACCGTGGGTTCCCGCGTCACCTTCGCCGGCGGCCTGGCCGACAAGGACCGCTATCGCCGCTACCGGGTCCGCGCGGCGGACCCGGGGGACGACTTCGGCGCCCTCGCCGAGGTGCTCCGGCGGCGGCTCGCGCGCGGCATCGAGGAAGGCGATCTCCCCGATCTCCTCGTCATCGACGGCGGCAAGGGACAGCTCTCGCGCGTGCGCGAGGTGATGGTCGAGCTCAACGTGGTGGACATCGATGTGATCGGCATCGCCAAGGCGCGGCGGAAGCGGCGCCCGCCCCGCGCGGCCGCCGGCGGCGGCCGCGGCGCCACCGGCCCCGCCGCCGAGCCGGCAGCCGTCCGCACCGACGAACGCGTGTTCAAGGCCGATCGCGAGGAACCGATCGTCCTCCGCCAGGATTCGGCCGAGAACCACTTCCTCGTCCGCATCCGCGACGAGGCGCACCGCTTCGCGATCACCTACCAGCGGCAGCTCAAGCGGCGAAGCCTCACCCGGTCCCAGCTCGAGTCGATTCCCGGGATCGGGGCCAAGCGGCGGAGCGCGCTCTTGAAGACCCTGGGCTCGATCGCAGCGGTGAGGGAGGCCGGCGTGGAGGAGCTGGCTGCGGTGCCCGGCATCGGTCGCCGCGCCGCCGAGCAGATCCACGCTTTCTTCCATGGGCAGGGCGGCGGCGAGAGCAACGAGGGCGGCCAACCACCGGCCGAGGACGGCGCGGAAACGTGACGACCCCGGAGCTCGCGCGGAGCACCGGGGTCGCCGTGTCGATTCGCGGTCTGCCGCGGCTCTAGCGCTCGACTCTCTTCTCGGCCCGGATCTCGATCCGGCCGTTCTCGACCTGGACCTCGGCGTCGATGCCGCGCTCGCGCAGCGTGCGCTCGACCTCGGCCTTGATCTCCGCGTCCGGGCGCCCCTTGAGATCGGAGAAGTCCGGAAGCCCGACCTCGAGCGGCGGCTCCTCGCCCCCCTGGATCCGGCGCTCGACGCGGGCCTGCATCTCCTCGCCGCCGCCGCCGGCATGGAATCGGAACTCGGTGCCGTCATCCGTCCGCCGGAAACTGACCTCTGGATTCTGAAAACCCATCCGCTCGAGCTCGGCGGCGACTTCGCGTTCGACATCGGTCTCGCTCCGCCCAGCGGTTGCCACGCGGAGCTCACGCCAGCGGCTCACCGCCTGCGCGTACACGTTGCCCGACTCCATCTCGAGCCATGGACTGACGGTGAACGAGGCGCGGACTTCCTTCGCCGCGAGCGACTGCGTGAAGGCGCGGGCGATGGCCGTGGCCTCCGCCTGCGAACGGCCGCGGAGCCGTGCGCTGAGCGCCGTCGTCTCGCCGGCGACCACCCGGATCGCATCGGTCGCGGTGGCCGCGCGGAAAGCATCGGCCAGGGAACGGAGGTCGGCAGGCGCGTACGCACCCTCGAGCGTGAGCGTGAGCTCCTGGCCCACCGTGCGCTCGTAGGAGAGGGGGATGAAAAGGAGAACGACCGCCACCGCGGCAGCTGCCGCTGCGGTCGCGAGCCAGCGATGCTCTGGAATCTGCTTCAAGATCGACATGCGAACACCCTCCCGGGATCGGGCGCGGGCGCGCCGCGCGGTGATCGTGAGGTCGGGAAGATCGCGCGTGGTCAGGGTGCCGAGCGCGCCGAGATCGCGAGGGATCTCGTCCGCTGTGGGCTCCTTGCCCGATCGATCCGGGCCATGGTTCATGACGACACCCTCCCCAACGGCGGCGAGCTCGCCAGGGCAGGCTCGGCGCCGGTGCGTTCGGGCGCCGCCGCCGGCCCGGCCAGCCCGAGCCGCCGATAGTGCGCGCGGAGCCGCTCCCGACCCCGCGCAACGCGCGTCTTCACCGCCGACACGGTGACTCCTTGCATGGCCGCGATCTCCGCCATCGAGAACCCGTCGATGTCGTGGAGGACCACGGCCTCCCTTTGCACGGCGGGCAAGGTGGCGAGCGCCCGGGACGCTCGCTCCGCCCGCACGTGCTCCTCCTCGCCGCGCCGCCCGTCATCGCCCACCGGATCACGCCCGGCGGCAACGAGGTCGGCGATCGGCATGCAGCGCCGCCAGAAGGCGCGGCGCGAGCGGCTCCGATGCACGGAGAGGAGAACCGCGTAGAACCAGGACCGGAACTTTCGCTCGTCGCGGAGCGACATGAGCTTCGCTTGAGCGCGCACGACCGTCTCCGAGAACAGGTCATCCCCATCGGCCCGCGAGCGACAGAGCCGCCGGGCCGTGGCCATGGCCTGATCCGAGAAGGGCGCCAGGAGCCGGATCAAGGACTCCCAGCGCGCATCGCTTGTCGCCTCGTGCATGCCGTTCACTCCGAGAGGGGCGCCGGTCTCGAGGTGCCGGGCTCGCGCCCGGTTTCGAGGTTCCGCGATGGAGACGCCGCTGAGGTGCCCCACGGTCGCAGAAAAATCGCGCCGGGCGGTCCCTGCCGGCCGCCTCAGTCCGCGGCCGCCCCGCCCGGTGCGAAGAGGTCGGTCTCCCGCCGGGTCACTCGCGGCGCGCCGTGGGTCACGTAGCGCTCGATGGCGAAGCGCCCGTCGGCGCCGGGCAGGCTCGTCAACCGTTCGTAGAAGGGAAGCTGCGTCTTGTGACAGAAGATCGCCCGCCGCTTCACATCGGCATAGGGCTCGGTGTCGATCTCTATCGTCACGTCTTCATCCGGCACGAGCGGCAGCTCCCGGTAATGCACGTGGCGCGTCACCGAGGCCGGAAGCATGTAGTAGTGGAGCAGAGGCTGCTTCCCGCCGGTGGGTGCGGCGGCCCCGAGCCGATCGACGGCCGCGGCGGCGAACGCGGTCATCCGCTTGTGATCGGGATGCCCCGAGATGCCGCTCGGATGAAAGGCGACCACCACGTCGGGCTCGATGTCGCGGAGGATGGCCAGCACGGCGGCGGTGCCGCGTTCCATGTCCACGTTCGCAACGCCCCCGTCGGGGTATCCGAGGAAGACGAGGCGGCGGAAGCCGAGGACCTCGGCGGCCGCTTCGAGCTCCGCCTGGCGAATCCGCCCGAGGAGCGCCGGGCCGTAGGAGCGGGAGTGACCGATCGATCCGGCCTCGCCGCGCGTGCCGCAGACGAGCGTCATGTCGACCCCCTCGGCGGCATAGCGGGCGAAGGTCCCGCCAGGGCCGAAGGTCTCGTCGTCCGGGTGCGCGAACACGGCGACCAATCGCCTGCCGCGATGGTGTGCGCCCGTGCGCAGCGGGTCAGATGAGACGAAGGTCACGTCCATGGGCCTTTCTCGGCGGCCAGCGGGGAGCGTCATGGCCGCATGGGGCATGACCTTACCGGGGCCGGGGACCGGGCTCAACCGGCGCCCCGCCGTGGGCGCGTGGGGCGCCCCGACGCCGGGCGGCCGGCAGGGCCCCGGCCGGCAAGGTCCCGGGCCACAGGTCCCGACCCGAAAGCCCCGCCCTGCAAGGCCCCGGCCAGCAGGCCCCCGGTCCGCGGGGGCCGGGCGCTGCCTTGACATCTCGCCCTCTCTCCCCTATCTTCCGAGTCTCCCTCATCTTAGTGCTCTTGGCTCGTGGCGCGTTCACCTTCCCCCAGCGGGTTTCGAACCATGCGATTTGCCCCGTCCGCCCAGGCCTCGTGCCGGCTCGGCGCGCGCGCCGCTGCCGCTGCCGGCCTTGCGCTCCTTGTCCTTCTCGCCACGGCATGCGACGTCGACGATCCGGATCGACTCGCGGCGAACCAGCGCTTCGTTCCGGTCACCTTCGATGCAGCCACCGCCGTTCTCCCCGCGGGCACGGTCACGATCGCGGCGTCGGGGACCGAGATCGCGGTCGAGGTCGGCGGACTGCCGGCCCTTGCCGCGCCGGCGCAGAGCGAGCCCGGCTGGGCCTACGAGGCGTGGATCCAGTATCCGTTGGCCGACACGACGGGCTACATCACCGCCGGTCGTTTCCGCATCCCGGCGCCGTCCGGGAGCTCCGAGTTCCCGACTGGCGAGGCCCGCTTCACCTACGCGCGAGACGGGGCGTTCACGCTGACCTCGACGGGAACGACCCTCGCCCAGGGCCAGCCGATGCCGGACACGCTCGACTTCGACGAGGGCGTCCGTTTCCTGCTCGCGATCGAGCCCGACCCCGATCCCGAGCCCAGCCGCCTGGGATATACGCACCTTGTCGTGAGCAAGGACACGCTCACCGTCGACGGCGTGGCGCTCATCGTCCCGGTGAGCCCTGGCACGCCGCAGGCCGGCGACTTCTCGGCGCTTGACGGCGAAGCCAACGTGAACGCGGCGACCGGCGAGTACAGCCTCCACTTCGAGTTCATGCCCTACTTCGCCCGCTCGAGCCCGCCGAGCGATCCGGGCCTCACCTACCAGGCATGGTTCGTCGATGACGATCGCACGCCGCCCACGTATCAGTCGATCAGGCGCTTCAATCCCAACGTGGTCGGCGACGCGAACCTGAGCGGAGCGCTCTATCCGGGCGACCTGGACGGCGATGGAATACCCGAGCCGCTCGATGTCGAGCGCGTGCTCATCACGATCGAGCCCGACATGCTGACCGCCCAGCAGCCGGCGGGGCAAGGTGTCGATACGAGCGGCGACCTGTTCCAGACCGTGCCCTACCGGGAGACGCTCCCGGACGTCCTTCCCTGACGCAGGAGTGGCGCGCCCGCCGGCCTCCACTCACCACTTGAGAAGGCGCCGCAGGCGCTTGGCCTGTGCGCGCGAGAGCGGGATCTCGGTCCCCGCCTTGTCCGCCATCTTCAGCCGATAGGTCCCCGAAAACCAGGGGATGATCTCGGTCACCTTGTTGATGTTCGCGAGATAGCTCCGGTGCACGCGGATGAAGATGTCGGGATCGAGATCGGCCTCGAGCTCCTCGAGTGTGCGATAGCCGGTCACCTCGGAGACGTCGCGGGTCACCGCGTACACGGTGCCGTCGGCGATGTAGGCATAGACGACGCTCTCGGCGTCGATCAACCCGAGCCGTTCGCCCCGCCGGACCGGGATCCGCTTCAAGTGCTCGCCGCGCCGGCCGATGGCGTCGATCAGGGCGTCGAGATTGGGCGCTCCGCTCTCGACCTGGCTCAAGCGCTCCTTGACCTTGTCGATCGCCGCCTTGAGCCGCTTCTTCTCGACAGGCTTCAACAGATAATCGGTGGCGCTCACCTCGAAGGCCCGGATCGCGTACTGGTCGTACGCGGTGACGAAGACGATCCGCGGCGCGATCTGCCGCCGGTTCAGGTTCTTGACCACCTGGAACCCGTCGGCGCCGGGCATGCGGATGTCGAGGAAGGCGATGTGCGGGCGCACCCGCTCGATCAGCGATTCGGCCTCGACGCCGTTCTGGGCCTCCCCAACCACCTCGACCTCGGGAAACTCGGCGAGGAGGTGCGTCAGCTCCTCGCGGGCGAGCGGCTCGTCATCGACCACGACCGCACGGATCCTCACGCCCTCGGCGACGGTATCGGCGGCCGACTCGTTTCCCTTGCGCATGCCGTCCTCCTCGCGGGCGGGCCGATCAGCCGCGCCCGAAGCGGATTCCGTTCCCTGGACGCCCCTTGCGGTCGCTGCCCGGCCCCGCGTCGCTCGTCGGGATCGCGATACGGACCTCGGTGCCCTGCCCGGGCCGGCTCGTCAGCGCGAGCCCGTGGCCGGGGCCGTACATGACCCGCAAGCGCTCGTGCACGTTGCGGACGCCGATGCCGCGCGTGAGCGCCTCGGCCACGCGCTCCTCGGGCATGCCCACGCCGTCGTCGGCGATCGTGAGCACGAGCTGTCCGTCCTCGCGCTCCGCCCGGATGTGGATGGTGCCGCCCGTGAGCGAGGCGGCGATGCCATGCTTGATCGCGTTTTCGACCAGGGGCTGCAACAGCATCGTGGGCACTGGCACACCGAGCAACGCCGGATCGATCTCCTTGACCACGCGCAGCATGTGCGGCCCGAAGCGCACGGTCTCGATGTCGAGGTAATCGTCGATGAACTGGAGCTCGTCGCGCAGCGGCACGAAATCCTCGTGCGGCTCGAGCGCACGGCGCAGGATGGCCGAGAGCTTCACGATCATCTCGCGCGCGCGATCCGAATTGGTGCGGATCGAGGAGCTGATCGAGTTGAGCGTGTTGAACAGGAAGTGCGGATTGATCTGGCTGCGCAGCGCGTCGTAGCGGGCCTGCGCGAGGAGTCGCGCCTGGTCCTCGAGCTTGGTCTCCATCCGCTCCGAGTTGAACACCTTGATCGCGATGCCGATCGCCGAGAGCACCCCGGCCCACACCGCGATCCGCGTCCAGAGGTGCTCGGGGGCGAGGCTGTAAAGCCAGGTCGGCCGGAGCTGGCTCACCGCGTCCCGGACCAGGCAGAGGCCGAGGCTCGTCCCGACGATGACGGCGCGCGGATCGAGCGCGCGGCGGAAAACCGCGCTCCGCAGCGCCTGGTAGATGTCGAGCGGCGGGATCGGCGAGAACTCCCAGATCGACTCGCCGAGGAGGCGGCCGCGCCCGACGAGGCCGCCGACGGCGCCCACCGTGACCATGGCCGGGAGGGCGAGCCATTCGCCGCGCACGAGTCCCGGCGCCCCGGCCAGGGCGCCAACCACGAGCCCCGGGTGGATGCCACCCACCAGGCCCGCCACGTAGGCTCCTTCGAGGCTCAGGTCGAGCGCCTGGTAGTTGAGGATGACGCGAAGAAGGCTCCCGAGGAAGAAGGGGAGCCCGAGCCAGAGCGCGATGATCGCCTGGGTGCCCACGGTGCGGCGGCTCGTGAACAGCGCCCCGGCGAAGCGGCGCGAGCGCACGAGGAAGCTCGTCAGGCTCGCCATCACGCCGAGCTTGACGAGGACGAGGACCAGGATGAACTGGTCGCCGCTGAGGGTGACTTCGCGCATGGATTCCGGGGTCGAGAAGTGGAGTTCGTTCCGCTGTCGTTCCGATCCGGAGCCGATGCTAGAATCCGGCGCGCTGAGTGTCAAGCAATCGGCCAGGCAGGTGGACCATGCAGATCGCGATCATCGGGTTGCCGTGGACGGGAAAGACAACGCTCTTCCATACGCTGACCGCCTATGCCGGCGCGAGCGCGCCGCACGGTGGAGCGGGAGCCATCGCCCATGCGGTCGTCCGGGTGCCGGACCGGCGGCTCGACCATCTGCACACTCTCCATCCGCGCGCCAAGCGGACGCCGGCGACCATCGAGTACCTCGACGTGCCCGGCCTCGATCTGCGCCGCGAGCGCGGGCACGGCGTGCCGGGAGCGATCCTTGCCCAGATCAAGAACGCGCGCGCCCTCCTCGAGGTGATCGGCGGGTTCGGCGAGGATCAGCCGGCTGACCTCCCGGAGCAGGTGCGCCTCTGGCGTGCCGATGCCGAGCTCATGGAGACCGAGATGCTGGTCGGCGACCTCCTCATCGTCGAGAACCGGCGCGAGCGTCTCGGCCGGCAGATGAAGAAGGGCAAACGACCCGAGGATGAGCGCGAAGATGCGCTCCTCCAGCGCTGCGAGGCGGCGCTCGGTGACTCGGTCCCGCTCCGGCGGCTGCCGCTCACGCGCGAGGAGGAGGTCATGCTCGGAGGCTTCCAGCTGCTCACGCAGAAGCCCCTCCTCCGCGTCGTCAACGTGCGCGAGGATCGGATCGGAGCGGCGGCCGAGATCGCCCGGCTCTGGGGCGAGGATCCGCCGCTCGTCGTCGCGGCGCGGATCGAGGAGGAGATCGCGGCGCTCCCGGAGGAGGAGCGCGCGGCCTTCCTCGCCGATCTCGGCCTCGAGGCCCCGGCCCTCGACCGGCTGATGCGCGCGTCCTATCGCCTCCTCGGGCTCATCTCTTTCTTCACCATGGGTGACACCGATGTCCGGGCGTGGACCATCCCGGCCGGCACCACGGCGCAGCCCGCCGCTGGCGAGATCCACTCGGACCTCGAGCGCGGTTTCATCCGGGCCGAGGTTGTGAGCTACGACGTGCTCGTCACCTGCGGCACGCTCGAGGCGTGCAAGAAGCGCGGACTCTTGCGCCTGGAAGGGAAGGATTACGTGGTGGCGGATGGCGACATCATGACCATCCGCTTCAGCGTGTAACGACGACGCGCGTGCCGCGCGCGGCCCCGCCTCCGGCGCGGATCTCGACGAGGTAGACGCCGGCAGCAGCGGAACCGCCGGAGTCCGTGTGGCCGTCCCAGGAGGCGGTCCCCTCGGGTCCGAGGCGAAGCGATGTGACGAGGCGCCCCGCCGCGTCGAAGATCGCAAGCGGCGCTCCGGCGAGACCGACTCCCGCGCCGAACGTGATCCCCGTCCCACGGACGGCCGGATTGGGCCAGGCGAGGAGCGCTCCGGCATGCTCGGTGGCCGGGGGCGGCTCGGCGACTGCAGTGCCGCCCGCGAGGCGGCTGGCGAGAAACGCAATCGCGGCGTCGTCGATCGCTGTCCCGAGCGATCCATGGCCGGCCCCCTCGACCACACGGTAGTCGTGTGTGACATGGGCGGCAGTCAACGCGATGTCAAGGAGCCGGCTGCACCCGAGGGGCACCGATGTGTCCTCGGTGCCATGCGCGATGAAGCCCGGCGGGTCGAGCGGATTGACATGGGTGATCGGGTTCGCATCGCGCGTGCGCGCGACGAGCTCTGGGTAGGGCGGATTGGGGTCGTTCTGGTGGGCGCGGATGTCGCCGATGCCCTGCCCTGGATCGTCCCAGCCGATGAGGCGCGACTCGGGTGAGCTCGGTGCGTCGTGATCGATCGCGCTCCCGGGCGGATCAGTCACCAGCAGGTTCATGTTGAGGATGTCGGTCGGCCCGTAGTAGTCGGCGAACACGCGGAGCGCGCTCGACTGCCCGAGGTTGCCGCCGACCACGCCTTCGAGCCGCGCGATGCCGGCCGATGTGCCGGCGAGCGCCGCGAGATGCCCGCCTGCCGATGATCCCCACGCGCCGAAGCGACCCGGGTCGAGGCCGTACGTGTTCGCGTTGGCTCGGAGCCAGCGGATCGCGCCCTTCACATCGTGGATCTGAGCGGGAAAGATGACCGGCTCGCCCCCGTACTGGCCGGCCTCGCTCGTCAGGCGGTAGTCCACGCTCGCGACGGCGATCCGTTCCTCGGTGACCAGGCGGAGCGCGCGGGCCGGCACCGGCAGCGAAGATCCGCTCGACCACCCGCCGCCGTGGATCCAGACGACACAGGGGACGGGATCGGCCGGGCTCGCGTCGAGGGGCACGCGCAGCGAGAGATGGAGGGGCCGGCCGCCGACCACGGCGTAGGTCAGATTGTCGAAGGAGAGGTAGGGCTGGGCGCTGGCGGCGACGGCGAGGAGGCAGCCGAGCGCCAGCGTGAGCAGGGCGGCGGCCATCCTGGCCGCGGGGGTCGGGCAAGGTCGCATGTCGAGGAATCCTCTGCGGTGAGTGGCTCTGGTGTCTACTGCGCCAATCATATCATTCCTCTGGCGACCTG
>Ga0316626_10001520_pt1 | contig 10371 bp, 1 predicted proteins | sample OWC_Aug_T1_C1_D5_FD_207656 | JGI IMG/M metagenome (GOLD analysis project Ga0316626, IMG submission 207656) | Wetland soil microbial communities from Old Woman Creek delta, Ohio, United States - OWC_Aug_T1_C1_D5_A | ecosystem: Environmental > Terrestrial > Soil > Wetlands | place: USA: Ohio...
AGGCGGTGGCGTAAACTGCTTGGACTGTCACACGAGCGCATCTTTGAGTGCTGCCCATTCCAAACATGTTGATGTTGATGCAGTGCTTGCAGGAAAGACGTTGCCTGCCGGCGATTACGGGCAGGCATGGTTCTATAGTGTGAGCTATGTGAGTGGTGCGCCGAAGTTCAGCTGCGGTTATTGCCATCCGAACACCTCTGCGACCCACATGAACGGGGTCAGGAACCTGAACTTTGATCCGAACGATGCAGCAGCAGCCGGGACGGTCAAGGCAAAGAACGGCTATCCGACCTATACCCATAACCCTGGCGTGAGCGTCACCTGCTCGAGCGTCTACTGCCACAGCACCGGCTATGACGATGGGACCGGCTATGTCTATCAGACAACACCTGACTGGTATGCGACAGATCCGTGGGCCTCGGTTGACAAGTGCGCACAATGCCATGGCAATTCACCGAACAACGGCAAACCGGGTTCTCTCTCACACTACAACCCTGATGCCATGGGCATGGGAGTCGTTGGCGGACACTTTGTGGGCATCCATTATAACAATGTCTTTAACAAAGCAGCCGGTGGTCTACTGAGCAAGGGAGGCGCAGTTGGTAGCGGTGCGGCCCACGGTGATCCGGGGACCTCGACCACGATCAACTGCAACACCTGCCATCAGAGCACGGTAACAACGAACGCAAATGACCAGAACGCCATCTGCGGCGAATGCCACACGAACAAGGGCAGCATGGTGATCGCTGCTGCCGCAATGACCCATATCAACGGCATGCCGGATGTGTCCTTTGATCCTTCTGTGGTCAATTCAAAGGCCCAGATCAGGGACAACATAACCTTTGTTCCGGAACTGGACGACTACTGGACAAGGACCGACGGGTACAAACAGTCGGCAACATCCAAAGACGCTTCAGCGGTTTTGAACACGACGGCTGCCTATATCCCCGGGACCAAGACCTGCAACACGGTGGCATGCCATAATGGAAACTCTGTACAGTGGGGGGCTACGAACGTGACCTGCAACTCCTGCCACACGAGTTTGCCTTAAGGCGGGGGTGGGGCGATGATAATGCAGAAAGACATGGCAGACAACATGAAAAGACAGTACAAGGCTGAAAAGTTCATAAAGACGACTGAAAGAGAGGTGAGGACTGTCATGGGAGAATCTTGTATTAGGGATCGGATCAAAAGAGACGGATCGGCAGAGACAACGCTGCAGAGACCATCATTGTTCTTTAGGGCACCCTACATGGCGGTCGTCGCCGTATTCTTCTGTTTTCTGCTGGCAGTCCCGCAGTCGGCTGAGGCATTGACCTCCGGGCCGAATGACCCGACCAGCGCCACGACGAACAACTCGGTGGGAACGCGGCCATGGAGCACTCCTTCAAATGTCTACACCTCGAATGACGTATATTCGATAGCTTCTACCATTGCAAACGGACAGAGCTCGTACTACATTGTGGCGAGCGGATTCAATTTCAATATCCCTCTCGGCTCTACGATCAATGGCATAGAGGTCTCGATCGAGCGGAAGGAAGGCAGCCGGAGCGCAACAGTCTTTATCCGTGACAACAGCATCAAGCTCGTAAAGGGCGGAGTAATCGGCGGTACTGACCACGCCAATCCGGCTGATTGGCCTGCGGCTGATGCAGCAGCAGTCTATGGGTCCCCTTCCGACCAGTGGGACCTGACATGGACGCCGGCTGACATTAATGCAGCGAACTTCGGTGTTGCGATTTCCGCAAAGGGCTTTTCCTCTGGCGCTGGCAGTGAAGATGCCCGTATTGATAATGTGAAGATTACGGTTTATTACACAGAAGCTGGTGGCTGCACGCCGGGCAACCCGACGGTAGTGATCACGCAGGCGGACCAGACGATAGCGGCAGATAACGGGAGCGTTACCTATAATGTGACGATCACGAATACCGATTCAGGAGCAGGCTGCACGAACCCGCTGCCGATGACGGTTACGGTGGGCAATACGAACAGTGCCTTTACGGCAAGTGGACCGAGCTGCACGAGTATCACGAGTGTGGCGCAGGGGACGCCGGCGAGCTGTTCCTTTACGGTGACAGAGGTGTCGGCAAGTTCTGGGAACACGACGAGCACGACAGTGACGGCATCTGCCGGAGGCGGGCGGACGGACGGGACGGCAAGCAGGACGACAACGTACCTCCTGGGTGGAGGTGCAGGGAACGATCCGACCAGCGCCACGACGAACAACTCGGTGGGAACGCGGCCATGGAGCACTCCTTCAAATGTCTACACCTCGAATGACGCATATTCGATAGCTTCTACCATTGCAAACGGACAGAGCTCGTATTACCTTCTTGCGTGCAAATTCAATTTCAATATCCCGGACGGCTCGACGATCTTCGGCATAGAGGCTTCGATCGAGCGGAAAGATGGCGGCCGGAGCTCAACAGTCTTTATCCGTGACAACAGCATCAAGCTCGCGAAGGGCGGAGTAATCGGCGGTACTGACCACGCCAGTCCGGCTGATTGGCCTGCGACTGATGCAGTAGCCGTCTACGGATCACCGGCTGACTTGTGGGGCCAGACATGGACGCCGGCTGATGTCAATGCCTCGAACTTCTGCGTTGCCATTTCCGCAAAGGGCTATTCCTCTGGCGCAGGCAGTGAGGACGCGCGTATCGACAATGTGAAGGTCAAGATCTATACCACAAGCACCTGCAGCAGGGTTCCGGCAACGGTGTCCTGCTCGCCGGCCAGCAAGACCATTACGGTTGATGGCGGCTCAGCTCAGTATACCTGCACCATCGCGAACAATGATGCAGGCGTCTGCGCAGACGAGACCTTCAACCTGACGGTGAACGACAGCGATACTACACCAGGCGTTAACTTTGTAACACCATCAACGCTGAGCCAGAACCCGGTAGTCCTTGCACCTGGCGCAAGTGTCCCGGTAACATTGACCGTGCAGGCAAGGGCAGGGAAGAATTTGGTATCAAACACCTCCTCGATCACGGCATCGAGTTCCAACCATGCGGATGTTACCTCGAACAATGTTACGACTGATATTAATTTTGTGCCCTGTACGAGGGTAGCTCCCACTGTAGCCATGTCAACCCTGAACAATACCATCTCGACGAATGGTGGCAGTGTCAATTACATGGTAACGATCACGAACAATGACACCGGCTGCCCGAGTGAGACCTTCACACTCACAAAGAGCGACAGCGGTGACACGGGGAAGATGAGTTCATCTCTTGCTCCGCTTTCCGTGAATCTTAACTCCGGCGCCAACACGACCGCGACGCTGACCGTGACCGCGGTGGCCGGCCAGACGAGTGGCTCTCTCACTTCGACCGTATGCGCAAGCGGGCCAAATCACACGGTACCCACGTGTACAGCACCGCCCGCCACAACCACGCTCAGTGTCTGTCTGCAGAATCCGCCGACAGTCAGCCTGGTAAATCCAAAACCTCCAACCCGGGAGATTACGACAAACGCGGGAAACGTAAAGTATGATCTGACCATTACCAATAATGATACCGGCGTCTGCTCCAATGCGACCTTCAACTTCGCAAAGGTAGACAGCGGGGACACAGCAAAGATGAGTTCAGCCGTATGCACCACATCAGGACCATTGGCAGCCGGCGCAAGCACAACGCTGACAGACTGCCTGACCGTGACGGCTGTTGACGGTCAGAAAACCGGGAGTCTGCAGTCTTATGTGAATGCTGCCCGCCAGGGAAGTGCGCATGCTGCGGTCCCGTCAAATACTGTGACCACAACACTCAATGTCTCCGACTGCACGAGGAACGTGCCGACGCTGACCTTCTCCGCCCCGACGTCAAAGACAATATCGACAAATGCGGGGAGCGTGCAGTATATCCTTGCGATCACGAATAACGACGTGGGTTGTGCGGATGAGACATTCAACCTCACAAAGACCGATACCGGCGATACGGCGACGATGAGTTCTGCAATACTCCCGGCTTCAGTATCCTTAGCTGCAGGCGGGAGCACAACAGCAACACTCACGGTGACTGCAGTAAGTGGTCAAACAGCCGGCACACTGATATCCTCGGTGACTGCAGCGAGCAGCAACCATGCGAACAAAACATCGAATAATGTCACGACATCACTCGCCTTTGTTCCGTGCGTAACGAATACTCCTATGCTGATTGTTACCCCATCAGCCCAGCCAATTACACCGGGCGGAACCGTAGAGTACATGGTGAAGGTGAAGAACGCGGACACCTCGTCCTGCCCCTCAACCGACTTTACGCTTGCATTCAGCGAAATCGATGCGCCGGATGGGTCATTCAATGCGTCGGCCCTGGATACCACTCCTTTTGCCCTGGCACCTGGCATAACAGCCACAAAGATATTGACGGTCAGCTCAAAGGCCGCAGCGGGTAACGGCAGTTCCAATGTTACGACCATTGGCGTGAGCGCGCCGGACCATACCCCCCCGCCTGCCAACGTGACGGCTACGACGACCGTTGCCCCGGTCAGCCCTCTCATGCACAACTCGATCAATATGGAATCGACAAAGTGGGGCGGCAGCTGGGGCGTACCCGCTGGACAGTATGGTGAATTTACCTGCGCTACGTGCCATACACCTGATACGACGAATATCAAGAGAATAAAGGAAAACATCACTGCCCCGAGCGGCACATTCCCGGGCAACGCGGTCAGTTTCCTGAATACTGACGAATTTGGGGACGACTCTGACAATCGTACCACTTCAAACAGGGTATGCGAGGTCTGCCACAGCCAGACGAACTATCATCGGTTCAATACACAGGACCCGGACGGTGCAGGACCGTTGACTGGCCAGACAGTCTTTAACCATAACAACAACACGGACTGCATGACCTGTCACACACACAAAGATGCATTTAAGGCATCCTGTGGATCCTGTCACGGCAATCCGCCGGTTGATAACGCTACGCTGGTTTCCCCTATTCTTTATCCGCCAGCAGGCACTGGCTCGGCTACAGCAGGCGCGCATGCGTCTCACGTTGCAAAGGGCATTGATTGTGACAGCTGCCATGTCAACAGTGTGGGGACTGGCACAAAGCATAACAACGCTCTGACCGTTACGCTCGGCTTCTCGTTCTTCAATGGCGGGGTTCTGGGCGGGACATATAACGGCCAGGCCGGCGTCTTGTATGACAGCAGCGATCCAGGCACGATAGTAGTACCCGGTGGGCTGAAACAGTGCAGCAACATCTACTGCCACGGCTCCACCATGGCAGCACAGGCCGGTGGGAACGGTGGTACCAACACCTCCCCGACGTGGGACGTTCCGTCGACCGGGGCCTGCAACACCTGCCATGGTGCATCGGCAACTGTATATCCGAAGCTTGGCATGCATAAGAAGCATACAAGTGCATGGGATAGCGCGCCGACATTCTGGGGCAGAGAGTTTGCGTGTACCATGTGCCACTCCTCGTATCCGGGTCAGCATGTCAACAACAAATCCGAAGTTGTCTTTGGAGCAGATTCGAGAGTTGCCGGAGCAACGTATTCAGGCACGGATACAATGCTTGACGGTTATGGAACCTGCTCGAATCTGTACTGCCACAGTAATGTCCAGACATCGCCTCCTGGCGGAGCGGTTACCTATAAGACAGTCAGCTGGTCCGGGACGCAGACCTATTCCTGCGCAGCATGCCATGAAGGACCGGCATTGCATGAAAGTGAAGATCCAATGTCTGGCAATACCACGGGCAGCCACACAAAGCATGCAAGTTATAACCGCTTCGGCTGCGTGACGTGCCATACCAATAACGTGAACTTTGATCCGACCGCGGGCCCAGATTGTAATGGCTGCCACGGCGCGGTCGACCAGAATACCACTCATACGGATGGCGCTATCAATGTAAGTATTGTCACTATCTATGGCGGCACATATTCAGGAAATCCTGCGCCGGGAACACCGTACGGCGGGTGTTCTTCTGTCTACTGCCACAGCAAAGGCACGGCATTTACTGCTCCCTTTGAAGCTCCGAACACGGCGGCAACATGGGGCGGCGCCCTGACCACGTGCGACAGCTGTCATGACGGCCTGGCAACCGGCCCGTCCTATGTAAACGGTACGCCGAAGGCCAACAGCCATAATGCTCATGTGGTGGCGAATGGGTATACCTGCAACAATTGTCATAATGACACGACCAGTACGGGCAACACGATTACCAGTACTGCAAATCACGTGAACAAGGCGTATAACCTCCAGGCTGGTGGGCTTGGCGTATCCTTTACGCCGACCATTGGCAACCCGACAACACCAAGTTCCTGCGCATCGATCTCCTGCCATGGCGGCAACAGCGCAACTTGGGGAACGACGATTTCCTGTCAGGACTGCCACAGGGGCACAGGCGACGTGGATGACTATGCCTATGGCAACGGGACAACTGCCCGGATAGATGCTACAGAATGGACCGGCTCCGGTCATGGCGCTACCGGCATAGGCAATAACGGCTGCAAATACTGTCATAATCCGGCAGTCGGCCATAACGTAGGGACGAACCCGTTCCGGCTTGCCAACTATAACGCGGGCGGCCACGCGGGGAATGACGCATGTTACGCATGTCACTTGACCGGCTCAACCGGCTACAACCCCGGCACCGGACTGGTGACATCCACCAAGAAGATCGACAAGTTCCACCAGATGGCGGCTCATGCAGCCTCCGGACGTAACGGCGGCAAGTTCTGCTGGGATTGTCATGATCCTCATGGCGACGGCAACATCAAGATGGTACAGGCCAACCCTGCACCGACTACAGACGGCACCTACGGCATACCGACCTCGGTACCTCCGAAGACTGTTGTCTTCACGAACAACGCCGCAGGCACGGGTGCAGGCGCATTCGCAATGACCTCTGCCCCGTTCACCCAGGGCATCTGTAACGTATGCCATCAGGCGAGCGCTGCGAGCCCGAAGATTCAGCACTACACGAGCACATCCTCGGATTCCCATAATTCAGCCATGGTCTGCACGCAGTGCCACAAGCATAATATAGACACCACGGTTGACGGCAGAGCCTTTGAAGGTACCGGCAACGCCTGCTCGGATTGCCACTCTTCAGCGGGTGGACCGACAGCTGGTTCAACGCCTGACGCATACCACGACAAACATATTAATACACCGTTCGTGGGAACAATCGCTGCCGGCGACTATGGCAACTCGGCCAAGGGCTGGTACGCGTACAGCAACACCGGCGGCGTGCCTGATATGGGATGCGGCTACTGCCATCCGCAGTCTTCTGCAGCCCATATGACGGGTGGTCCAAAGATAAACCTGAACTTTGACCCGAACGACACCGGAGCAGCCGGAACGCTGAAGGCAAAGAACGCACCGGTTTCTGTCTACACTCAGGAGACTGGAAACGTAATCTGTTCCAGCGTATACTGCCATAGCGACGGCTACGGCCCGAGCTATACCTATAAGCCAACACCGAACTGGTACGGCGGGACCTATGCTCCGGAAACCAAGTGCGCTTCATGCCACGGCAACTCACCGACCGGCTCGGCTGCACACAGCTCGCACGCTGTGGGTATCCACTACGAGGATGTGTATTCCGGTGCTGTAGGCCTGGTGAATGAGAGCGGCGGAGTAGGCAGCGGTGCTGCCCACGGCGATGCAGCGACCTCGACCACGATCAACTGTAACGTATGCCACAACAATACGGTTACCATGTCCCGAAATAGAGAAAACTCGGTCTGCGTCACGTGCCACAGTGGCGACGCAGGGACGACGATCATGACGATCGTGGGTACATCCATATCTCACGTAGACGGTACTCCTGACGTCGCGTTCATGGGCAGCACGGCGAAGTCAAGGGCGCAGATCCGGAACCCGATCACCGGAGTTGCCGAGCTGAACGACAACTGGACGAGAGCAGACTACAAGAACCTCGGCCCGAACCCGTATGACACGACGAAGAACCCGGTAAGCTCGTCAACATATGACTCAGGCGACAAGGGCTGCAACAGCGTAGCATGCCACAACGGCTACAGGGTCAAGTGGACGGATACGGGTTCCTGCGGCGCCTGCCACAGGGCATTGCCGTAAGGAACGGGGCGGAATATGCGGATACTGGACATGTATACTAAAAGATTGAAAAATATGCAAAGTGAGGTGAGATCAGCATGGGAAAGGTAATAGCTAAAAAGATCAGGGGAATGAACTGGATGGCGAAGATCAGTCTCGTGCTGGTCTTCACTTTGCTTGCAAGCGTATTTGTCTATGAGGGATGGTATTGGCCGAAGGCGGTTATGGCTGCAACAACCCCGGCGACCAGCCCGGGAACTGTTGCAAATGACGCAGCAGGCGGGACGCAGGCGTGGACCAGCCCCGGCAATGCGAGCGCGTCGGACAACACGTATGCGTCCATCAACAACCTTGATGCAGGGGTTATTTCAGAATATTTGAAGGCGACGAATTTCGGTTTCGCGATCCCCGCAGGATCGACGATCCTCGGTATCACGGTCCAGATCGACCGCTTCGACAACTCTGGACCAAATGCCCTGAGGGACAACCGGGTAAGCCTTGTGAAGGGCGGTGCTGTCCAGACAACAAACAAGGCATCTGCGACAATCTGGCCGGCAGCTGAAGCTACTGCAACCTATGGCGGCGCGGCGGATCTCTGGGGGACTACCTGGACAGCTGCGGACATCAACAACGCGAACTTCGGCGTTGTCCTTTCTGCGATAGGCGATGCGAACAAGCCTGACCCGAGGGTAGACTGGATCAGGATCACTATCGACTACTCCTCCCCCGGTACGCTCCAGTTCAGTTCAGCCACCTATACCGTGGCGGAAAACGGAGGGACAGCAACCATTACGGTTACCCGTACCGGCGGCAGTGTTGGTGCGGCAAGCGTGAACTATGCAACGAGCAACGGCACGGCGACTCAGCCCGGTGACTACACTACCGCAAGCGGAACCCTGAACTGGGCGAACGGCGATGCCGCAAGCAAGACATTCACGGTCACGATCATCAACGACACAGCGGATGAAGACGACGAGACGGTAAACCTTACCCTGACCGGCGCGACGGGCGCAACCCTCGGCACACCGAATACGGCGACACTTACGATTACGGACAACGACAATCCTCCGACCGTGCAGTTCCAGGCCTCTACGTCAAGCGGCGGCGAGGCGACGACACCAGCAGTCATACCGGTGACGCTCTCTGCAGCCTCGGGCAAGACGGTCACGGTGAGCTATGCGACGGCGAACGGAACAGCGGCTTCCGGCTCTGACTATACCTCAACGAGCGGTACGCTGACCTTCAATCCGGGGGTCACGACACAGAATATCAATGTGCCGATCACGAACGACACGACGGATGAAGACAACGAGACCTTCACGATCTCGCTGTCGGCCCCTACGAACGCCACGCTCGGTGCGACGACTACCCATACCTATACCATAAACGATGACGACAATGCCCCAACGGTGCAGTTCCAGGCTGCAACATCAATCGGCAGCGAGGCGACTACACCGGCTGTATTTGCAGTGACGCTTTCTGCTGCATCTGGCAAGACGGTGACCGTGAACTATGTTACGGCTGACGGGACCGCAACGGCACCTGCTGATTATGCTTCTACGGGCGGGACGCTCACCTTTAATCCCGGGGTTACATCCCAGAACATCAGCGTACCGATCGTTGATGACGTTGTTACCGAAGGGAACGAGACCTTTACGGTCACGCTGTCTGCCCCGTCGAATGCGACTCTGGGCAGTCCTTCTGTTCATACCTATACGATCAACGCCAACGACGCGGCACCGGGCACTCTCCAGTTCAGCGCGGCCACCTACAGCGTTGATGAGAGCGGACCGACGGCCACGATCACGGTGACCCGTACGGGCGGCAGCTCGGGCGCGGCAAGCGTGGCTTATGCAACGAGCAACGGTACGGCAACTCAGCCTGCTGACTACACTGCAGCGAGCGGCACGCTCAACTGGGCGGACGGCGATGCAGCGAGCAAGACATTTACCGTCACGATTATCAATGACGTTGCTGTTGAGGGCAACGAGACGGTGAACCTGACCCTGAGCGGCGCAACAGGCGCAACGCTGGGTACGCCCAACACGGCGGTGCTCACGATCCTGGACAACGATGTTGCCACACCGGGCACGCTGCAATTCAGTTCAGCCACATACAACGTGAACGAGAGCGGACCGACGGCCATGATCACGGTGACCCGTACGGGCGGCAGCTCGGGTGCGGCAAGCGTGGCTTATGCAACGAGCAACGGCACGGCAACTCAGCCTGCTGACTACACTGCAGCGAGCGGCACGCTCAACTGGGCGGACGGCGATGCAGCGAGCAAGACATTTACCGTCACGATTATCAATGACGTTGCTGTTGAGGGCAACGAGACG
>Ga0316626_10001522_pt1 | contig 10367 bp, 10 predicted proteins | sample OWC_Aug_T1_C1_D5_FD_207656 | JGI IMG/M metagenome (GOLD analysis project Ga0316626, IMG submission 207656) | Wetland soil microbial communities from Old Woman Creek delta, Ohio, United States - OWC_Aug_T1_C1_D5_A | ecosystem: Environmental > Terrestrial > Soil > Wetlands | place: USA: Ohio...
GACCGCCTGAAGCCGGTGATGGCCCAGGTGTTCAGCCTGCGCGAAGTGGCCGGAATGGAAACCGAAGAAATCTGTAAGGAACTGAACATCACCCCGACCAACTGCTGGGTACTCCTGCATCGGGCACGGCTGTTCATGCGGCAATGTCTGGAATTGAATGGATTTTCGAAGGCAGGTGCCGCATGAAGTGGATGCCGACGTGCAGGGAAACCACGGAACTCGCCTCGCGTGCGATGGACGAACGGCTGCCGTTTGCCGATCGCTTGGCGATGCGATTTCACCTGGCCATCTGTGACAATTGCGCCCGCTTCAACCGGCAGTTGCAGGAAATGCGCCGCCTGTTTCGCACAGAAGCAGAGGCCGATGATGACGCCCCGGGACTCGACCCCGACGCCCGGCAGCGCATCGCAAGCGAATTGCAGAAAAAGCTCGGTTCATGAGCCTTTCGCAAGAAGCCGGATCGTTCCGGTGATTTTTGAAGTTGTTAAAACCTTAAAACCCTTAGGAGAGAGCACCATGTCCAAGAAAACCCTGATCGCCGCCGCTGCCGGCTCCGCCTTCGTCGCCGGCCTGACCGCCGCCCCGGTCGCCTCGGCCGCCGAAAATCCCTTTGCGCTGTCCGGCCTGTCATCCGGCTACCAGGTGGCCGACAACCACAGCACCAAGACCCAGAGCAAGACCCAAACCCAGACCGAGACCAAGGCCCAGGAAGGCAAGTGCGGCGGCAAGACCGAAGCCGACATGAAGGCCAAGGAGGGCAAATGCGGCAACACCGCCAAGATGAAGGACGGCAAGTGCGGCGAAGGCAAGTGTGGCGCCGACACCAAGAGCCAGGGCGACGCCAAGAAGGCCGAACCCGGCAAGACCAGCACCGAGAAGAAGTAAGCCGCGGATGTCCCCCCTGCGCCTTGCCGGCGCGGGGCTGGGTTTTCGGCGCGAACTCATTCCCGCGCTGAAAACCCGGGTCCCCGACGCCATCGACTTTTTCGAACTCGCTCCGGAAAACTGGATCGACATGGGCGGCGCCTACGGGCGCGACCTGCGCGCCTTCACCGAGCGCCACCCCTTCGTCTGCCACGGCCTGTCGCTGTCGCTTGGCGGTCCGTCGCCGCTAGATGAACTGCTGCTGGTGAAGACGCGGCAGTTCATGGATGCGCATGGCATACAGCTCTATACCGAACATCTGTCTTACTGCTCGGACGACGGGCATCTGTACGACCTGCTGCCGATTCCCTTTACCGAAGAGGCGGTGAATTACGTCGCCGCGCGCATCCGGCGCGCGCAGGACATTCTGGAACGCCGCATCGCCATCGAGAACGCCTCGTACTACACGCCGTCTGCGGTCGCCGAGCTGGACGAGCTCGCCTTCATCCGCGCTGTTCTGGAAGAAGCCGATTGCGACCTGCATCTCGACGTCAACAATGTCTACGTCAACAGCGTCAACCACCGCTACGACCCGCTCGCGTTCATCCGCGCGCTGCCGAGCGAACGCATCGTATATATGCACATGGCCGGGCATTACAAAGAGGCCGAGGACCTGATCGTCGACACCCACGGCGCCGACGTGATCGACCCGGTGTGGGCCCTGCTCGAGCAGACCTACCGCATCCACGGCGTCGCGCCGACGCTGCTGGAGCGCGACTTCAACATTCCGCCGCTGGACCAACTGGTGAGCGAGGTCGAACACATCGCGCGCATCCAGGCGCACCATCACCGACATGAACAAGCCAGCCGCGCTTCCTGAATTCCAGCGTTACCAGCTCGCCTTCACCGCGCACCTCCGCGACCCCGAGGTGAATCCGCGCCCACCCGGGGTCGAAGCGCGGCGCATGAAGGTCTACAACGAACTGCTTTTCAACAATATCGAGGGGTTTCTGCTGGCCTGCTTTCCGGTGCTGCGGCGGGTGCTGGGCACGCGCAAATGGGCGAAGCTGGTGCGCGCGTTTTTCAGCACGCACCGCAGCCACACCCCCTACTTCCGCCAGATTCCAGATGAATTCATCCAGTTCCTGCAGAGCGAATGGACGCCGCCCGAAGGCTACCCGCCCTTTCTGCTGGCGCTAGCGCATTACGAATGGATCGAACTGGTGCTGTCGGTCTCCAACCGCAGTTCGGATCGCGCAATCGACGCCGCAGGCAATTTGATCGAGGGGGTGCCGCTGCTGAATCCGGTGCTGGCCAACCTGCACTACGACTGGCCGGTTCACCGCATCGCGCCGCGCCGCAAGGTGAAGCCGGCGGAAACCTGGCTGCTGGTGTTTCGCGATGCCGACGACCGGGTGCAGTTCAGCGAGATCAATGCCTTCACCGCGCGGCTGCTGACCTTGCTGGAAGCCGGCACGCTGAATGGCCGGGCCGCGCTGCAAATGATCGCCACCGAGAGCCATCACCCTGACCCGGCGCTGGTGATCAACGCCGGCGCTGCGCTGCTGCAGGACCTGCGCGCGCGCGGCGCGATTCTGGGAACAGCGGCTTAGTGGTGGTGATGCTGCTGCATGTCGCCGGGCGCGCGGGCCGCGGCCTTCACCTCGACCGTCTGCTGCTTGCCACCCGATTCCACCACGAGGGTGAGCGGAATCACCTCGCCGGCGACGATCGGCTTCGTCAGATTCATCAGCATGATGTGAAGACCGCCGGGCTCGAGTGAGACGGTCTTGCCCTTCGGCAGCTCGATCGCCTTCACTTCGCGCATGCGCATCACGTCGCCGTCCATCTTCATTTCATGCACTTCCACCCGCGGCACCGCCGGGCTGGAGGCGCTGACCAGACGCGCATCGGCATCCGACTGGATCTGCAGGTAGGCCGCGCTGACCTTCTGCCCCGGCATGGTGGCACGCGCCCAGGCGTCGGTGACGCTGATGTTGGCGGCCAGGGCGGATTGCGAAGCCAGGACGGTGACTGCGGCAAGCAACGTCAGATTCGATTTCATGTCTTTCTCCAGGGCAAATCGGTACAAGGTCAGGGTGGCCGCGATACAGCCTGAACACGCGGACGTTTCCGTCGTGGCCAGCCGGAACGATATGCAATCGTCGCGCAAAATAAAAGGTAATGCGGCAATTTGCCGCATTCACTCGCGCGCGCGACATGCCTAGACTCCGCAAAGTTCAAAAAAAAATATCCCGAGCATAAACATGATTCCTGCCAGAACACCGATCTCCCTCGCCGTCTCGCTCGGCCTGTCGGCTTGCTGGACCAGCGCCGTCGCTCAGGGCGACCCCGCATCCACCGCCACGGGCACCCCGCTCATGACCATCGTCGTCGAAGGCACGCCGGAGGCGCCCGCAAGCGAACCCAACAGCGTGACCCTGGATGCGGCCACACTGCTGCCGATGCGGGCGGCCACTAGCGACACGGCGACGCTGTTAAAGGACGTTCCCGGCGTCAGCTTCCAGGGTGCGGGCGGTGTCTCCAGCCTGCCGGTGATTCGCGGCCTCGCCGATGACCGCCTGCGCATCAAGGTCGACGGCATGGACCTGATCTCCGCCTGCGCCAACCACATGAACCCGCCGCTGTCCTACATCGACCCAACCCACGTCGGCAGCGCCACCGTCTTCGCCGGCATCGCGCCGGTGAGTTCGGGCGGCGACAGCATCGGCGGCACGATTCTGGTGGAGTCTCCAGAACCTGAGTTTGCCCAGGCGGGGCAAGGACTCCTGCTCAAGGGCGAGGCCGGCATGTTCTATCGCAGCAACGGCAATGCGATGGGTGCCAATGTCTCCGCGACGGTTGCCGGCGAAAAGCTGAGCATGAGCTACAGCGGCTCGACCGCGGAATCCGACAACTACACGGCCGGCGACGACTTCAAGCCGGCTGGCCCTGCGTTCATCAAGACCATGCAGTCGCTTTACGAATCGACCACCTGGCTGGACGGCGACGAGGTCGGCTCGACGCAGTACAAGTCGATCAACCAGTCACTCGGCTTCGCGCTGAAGCACGAGAACCACCTGGTCGACCTCAAGCTGGGCTTCCAGCACATTCCCTACCAGGGATATCCGAACCAGCGCATGGACATGACGGACAACACCAGCACCCAGGCCAACCTCGGCTATACGGGCCAGTACGACTGGGGCCGGCTCGATGCCCGCGTCTATCACGAGCATACCGAGCACGAAATGAACTTCCTCGAGGACAAGGCGTTCTGGTACATGGGGAACGCCCCGGGCATGCCGATGTTCACCGAGGGCAAGAACACCGGTGCCGTCGTCAAGGGCGACATCAACCTCTCGGCGCGTGACGTGTTGCGCGTGGGGGCTGAGTACCAGCAGTACCGCCTCGACGACTGGTGGCCGCCGTCCGGCACTGGCGGCATGGCGCCGAACACCTTCTTGAATATCAACGACGGCGAACGCGATCGCCTGGCGGCGTTTGCCGAATGGGAAGCGCAATGGGACCCGCAGTGGCTGAGCCTGCTCGGCCTGCGCCACGAAACGGTGAAGATGGATACGGGGACGGTGCAGGGCTACAACGCCTCCTATCTCGGCGACGCGAATGCCTTCAATGCCAGCGACCGCGACATCACCGACCACAACTGGGACGTCACCACCCTCGCGCGCTATGCGCCGACCAAGACCCAGACCATCGAATTCGGCTACGCCCGCAAGACCCGCTCGCCGAACCTGTACGAGCGCTACAGCTGGTCGACCGGCGGCATGGCGATGAACATGGTCAACCTGGCCGGAGACGGCAACGGCTATGTCGGCAATCTCGACCTCGAGCCCGAAATCGCCCACACCCTGAGCGCGAGCTTCGACTGGCATGACATGCGGCAGCAGGACTGGGGACTGAAGATCACGCCCTACTACACCTACGTCGACGACTTCATCAATGCTCGCCGCTGCGGGCCGAGCGACACCCAAGTGACGACCGGCACGTTCTGCAACGCCGCTAATCTGACGGCAACCGACCAGTTCGTATTCCTCACCTTCACCAACCAGGACGCGCAGCTCTATGGCGTCGACGTCTCCGGCCACTTCCCCGTCGCGCGCAACACCGGCTTCGGAAGCTTCACCGCGAACGGCTTGCTGAGCTACGTCCGCGGCAAGACCGCGAGCGGGGTCGAGGACGATCTCTACAACATCATGCCGCTCAACGCCAAGCTGTCGCTCACGCAAATCCACAAACGCTGGACCAACGTCGCCGAGGTCCATCTGGTCGACGCGAAGTCGGACGTTTCGGACATCCGCAACGAGATCGAGACCCCCGGCTACGCCTTGCTGCATTTGCGCAGCAGCTACGCCTGGAAAAAGGCGCGGCTCGACTTCGGCATCGAGAACGTTTTCGACCGTCTTTACTACTACCCGCTCGGCGGCGCGTACGTAGGCCAGGGCATCACGATGCCCCCCAACCAGACGCTTGCGGGTGTTCCAGCCTGGGGAACGGCGGTTCCGGGGATAGGGCGTTCGATCTATGCCGGCCTGAACGTCCAGTTCTAGCGCGCCGCCGCCAAGGCGTTCCCACGCCCGAACCCTGAAAACCCGTGCGTTGCGCACGGGTTTTTATTGCGCAGGCCACAGCCGGCAACCGGCCGCGCGCTGCCCATCAAGCGGACGGATCGCCGCAGGACGCTGCTCAAGGCAAGCGAGCGGACAAAAAAAACCCGCCTGACGGCGGGTAAGATTGGAGTCATGCGCGGTTAAGCGCAGCCGCACTCTAAGCGACTCGCTCACCGTCCACAATTGGACAAATTGTCGCAGCCCGCAGGCCCGGCAGCGCGCGCATTACAATGCCGCCATGCCGCCCGCCCCGGATTCCACCCTGCTGTCCACCCTGCCCGCCCGCGCCCTGTTGGGGCGGCTGCTCGCCGTCCGCGTGTCGCTGGTCGCCGGCTGGGCGGTGGGCATCGCCTGGCTGCACTGGGGCTTGGCCATTGCGATGCCCTTGCTGCCGATGGCCGCGGTGCTGGCCCTGATGAGCCTGTTTGCGCTGTCCACGGCGTGGCGGCTGCGGCAGGACGTTCCCGCCACGCAGCTGGAATTCCTCGCCCACCTGCTGGCCGACCTCACGGCGTTCGCGGTGCTGGTGTTCTTCAGCGGCGGCGCGACCAATCCCTTCGTCTCGCTGATGCTGGTGCCGGTGGTGATCGCGGCGATCAGCCTGCGTCCGCGCTGGGTATGGTTGCTGGCGGCGGTGGCGGGCGGCTATTACGCGCTGCTGCTGTTTGTTTACCAGCCGCTGGCGGTGGCCGACCCGGTGGCCGCCTATGGCATGCATCTGGGCGGCATGTGGTTCAACTTCCTGATCAGCGCAGGCCTGATCGCGTTCTTCGTCACCCGCATGCATGCGGCGCTGCGCACGCGCGACCAGGCGCTCTCCGCGCTGCGCGAAAAACAGCTGCGCGACGAACGCATTGTCGCGCTCGGGACCCAGGCGGCGCTGGCGGCGCACGAACTCGCCACCCCGCTTGCCACCATCCAGACCACGGCGCACGAACTTGCCAGCGAATTCGCCAACGATCCCGACATCGGCGAAGACTGCCGCCTGCTCGAAAGGCAGGCCCAGGCATGCAAGGCCATCCTCACCCAGCTCGCCGCGCGCGCGCAGGACAGCCAGCCCGTCGCTCAGCCGCTCGACACCTGGCTCGCCGCGGTGATCGAACGCTGGCAGGTGCTGCGCCCGGATGCACGGATCACGTCGAATGTCCCGCCCGACCACCGCGACTTCATCGCGCCCGACGGGCTCGAACAGGCGGTCCTCAACGTGCTGAACAATGCCGCCGACGCCTCGCCCGATGCCGTCGAATTCACTGCAGCAACCGTTAGGGATAGCCTGGCAATCGACATCGCCGACCGCGGCCCCGGATTTTCCCCCGAACACAAGGCCCAGGCCGGACGCGTCCTGTTCAGCAACAAGCCGGGGCGCGGCTGGGGCATGGGCCTGGCCCTCACCCACGCCACGCTGGAACGCCTCGGCGGCAGCCTGACCCTCACCGAACGCGACGGCGGCGGCACCCGTGTCCGCATCACCCTGCCCTGGAGCCCAACCGAATGAATGCTGCCGCGAAGAGACTCCTGATCGTCGAAGACGACGTCGATTTTGCCGCCACACTGGCGCGTGCCATGACGAAGCGCGGCTTCGTTGTGGAACGGGCGCACGACGCGGCCTCCGCTCGCGCCATTGCAGAAACCTTCGCCCCCAGCCATGCCGTCGTCGATCTCAAGCTGCCCGGCGAATCAGGGCTGAAGGTGGTCGAACACCTGGCCGCGCGCGCACCCACCCCCGCCATCGTCGTCCTCACCGGTTACGCCAGCATCGCCACCGCGGTCGAGGCGGTGCGCCTGGGTGCACGCCACTACCTGGCGAAGCCGGCCGATGCCGACGAGATCCTTGCCGCGCTGCTGCGCGACGAACCCGATGCGGAGCTCGACGTGAATCCCGAACCGCTGACGGTGGCGCGGCTGGAGTGGGAGCATATCCAGAAGGTGCTGAACGAGCACGACGGCAACATCTCGGCCACCGCGCGCGCGCTGAAAATGCATCGCCGCACCCTGCAACGGAAACTCGACAAGCGCCCGCCAAAAGCCGATTGAACGGGCGGAACTTCGTTCGACTGCGGCCGGTCTGCTCGTACGTCTTGTATCGAGGAAGCCCCCCGCCATGAATGCGAAATCCCTGCTCGACCAGTTGCTGAGCTCCGGCCAATCCGTCCTGTCGAACACCCTCGGCAACCAGGCGCCCGGCAAGCCCGGTGCCGCCAACTTTGGCACCGGCCTGCTCGCCGGCGGCGTGCTGGGACTGCTGCTCGGCGACAAGCGGGTGCGCAAGTTCGGCGGCAAGGCGCTGGCCTACGGCGGTGCCGCGGCGCTGGGCGCGCTGGCATTTCGCGCCTACAGCAACTGGCAGCAGCAGCAATCCGCAAGCGGTTCAGCCGCTGCGGCCCCGCCGCAAGCGGCACAGTTCCTTCCGGCGCTGGTCTCCGAGGATCACAGCCGCGCGGTGCTGAAGGCGCTGATCGCCGCTGCCAAATCGGACGGCCATATCGATGCGCGCGAACGCGGCCTGATCGAGGAGAAACTGGCCGCGTTGGCCGATGAGCCTGAATTGCACAGCTGGATCGATGCCGAGGTGGCGCGCCCGCTCGACCCCGCCGAGGTCGCCGCCGCGGCGAGCTCGATGGAGGTGGCGAGCGAAATGTATCTGGTGAGCGTGCTGGCGGTCGACGCCGAGAGCTTCATGGAGCGCGCCTATCTCGACGCCCTGGCGATGAAGCTGAACCTGCCGGCCGACCTCAAGATGCAGCTGGAAACCGAGGCAAAGCAGGCGCTCGCCGCGGCCTGAGTTTTCAGTGGCCGGCGCCCCAGTCGACCACCCCGAAGTAGGCGGTGGCGAGCACCACGCCGCCGAACACGATGCGGTACCAGGCGAACAGCGTGTAGTCGTGGCGGCTGACGAACTTGATCAGCGTGCGCACCGCCAGGAGCGCGCTGGCGAACGAGGCGGCGCCGCCGATGGCGAACAGCGGAATGTCGCCGGCGTCGAACAGGTGCCAGTTTTTGTAGAGGTCGTAGGCGGTGGCGGCGCACATGGTGGGAATGGCGAGGAAGAAGGAAAACTCCGCTGCCGCTTTTCGCGATAGCCCGAGGAACAGCCCGCCGATGATGGTCGCGCCCGAGCGCGAGGTGCCGGGCACCATCGCCAGCGCCTGCGCGAAGCCCACCGCCAGCGCGCGTCGCCAGTTGAGGTCGTCGACCGTCGGCGTGCTGATGACATGCTTGCGGCGCTCCGCCCACAGGATCAGCACGCCGCCGATCACCAGCGCCGACGCGACCACGATGGGGTTGAACAGGTAGCCCTTGATCTCCTTGTAGAACAGGAAGCCCAGCACCGCCGCCGGCAGGAAGCCCGCCATCAGGTTGATCGCCAGCCGCCGTGACGCCGGATCGGTGTGCAGCGTCGTCGCGACGTGGCCGAGCTTGGCCCGGTATTCGAACACCACCGCGAGGATCGCCGCCAGTTGGATCGCGATCATGAACACTTTCGCCTTCTCGCCGTGGAAGCCGAGCAGCTGCCCCGCCAGGATCAGGTGCCCGGTGCTGGAAATCGGCAGGAATTCGGTGATGCCCTCGACGAAGCCGAGGATGAGCGCGTGCAGGATCAGGGTGGGATCGGCCATGGAGACGGTTCGGGCGTAAAAAAAGGCGCGCCAACTGGGCGCGCCCGTGGATTATACGCGGGGCGGATTACACCTTGCGGTAGACCTCAGCACCCTGCTTCACAAACTCGACCGCCTTCACTTCCATGCCCTTGGCCAGCGCATCGGCCTCGTTGAGGCCTTCCTTCGCCGCGTATTCGCGCACGTCCTGGGTGATCTTCATCGAGCAGAAGTGCGGGCCGCACATCGAGCAGAAGTGCGCCACCTTGGCCGATTCCTTGGGCAGGGTCTCGTCGTGGAAGGACTTCGCCTTGTCGGGGTCGAGGCCGAGGTTGAACTGGTCGTCCCAGCGGAATTCGAAGCGCGCCTTGCTCAAGGCATTGTCGCGGATCTGTGCGCCGGGATGGCCCTTCGCAAGGTCAGCGGCGTGCGCCGCGAGCTTGTAGGTGATGATGCCTTCCTTCACATCATCCTTGTCCGGCAGGCCGAGGTGTTCCTTCGGCGTGACGTAGCACAGCATCGCGGTGCCGTACCAGCCGATCATCGCGGCGCCGATGCCGGAGGTGATGTGGTCGTAGCCGGGGGCGATGTCGGTGGTGAGCGGACCGAGGGTGTAGAACGGCGCCTCGGAGCAGGACTCCAGCTGGATGTCCATGTTCTCCTTGATCAACTGCATCGGCACGTGGCCGGGGCCTTCGATCATCACCTGCACGTCGTGCTTCCACGCCACCTGGGTCAGCTCGCCGAGTGTGCGCAGCTCGGAGAGCTGCGCTTCGTCGTTGGCGTCGTAGATCGAGCCGGGACGCAGGCCGTCGCCGAGGCTGAAAGCGACGTCGTAGGCCTTCATGATTTCGCAGATGTCCTCGAAGTGGGTGTAGAGGAAGCTCTCCTTGTGGTGCGCCAGGCACCACTTGGCCATGATCGAGCCGCCGCGCGAGACGATGCCGGTCATGCGGTTGGCGGTCATCGGCACGTAGCGCAGCAAGACACCGGCGTGGATGGTGAAGTAGTCGACGCCCTGCTCTGCCTGCTCGATCAGCGTGTCGCGGAACATTTCCCAGGTCAGCTCTTCGGCCTTGCCGTCGACCTTCTCCAGCGCCTGGTAGATCGGCACGGTGCCGATCGGCACCGGCGAGTTGCGGATGATCCACTCGCGCGTCTCGTGGATGTTCTTGCCGGTCGACAGGTCCATCACGGTGTCGCCGCCCCAGCGGATCGCCCAGGTCATCTTCTCGACTTCTTCCTGAATGCTTGAGCCGAGCGCCGAGTTGCCGATGTT
>Ga0316626_10001523_pt1 | contig 10367 bp, 10 predicted proteins | sample OWC_Aug_T1_C1_D5_FD_207656 | JGI IMG/M metagenome (GOLD analysis project Ga0316626, IMG submission 207656) | Wetland soil microbial communities from Old Woman Creek delta, Ohio, United States - OWC_Aug_T1_C1_D5_A | ecosystem: Environmental > Terrestrial > Soil > Wetlands | place: USA: Ohio...
GCCTCGCGCGAGTCTCCCGACCGCACGACGGCCAGCATTGTGGCCTGCCCCGACGAGGTGCCAGGGAACCAACCCACGAGGGCGCCCACCAGCGAGCCCCTGAGCACCACGCGCCAGTGACCGGAGCGTCGCCTGACGCCGGCCCCGGGGGCGCCCCGGCCGTCGGCCTCCGAGGCGACCTCGGGGCCCGTGCCCTTCGCAGGGGGGTCGAGGATGGCGAGGAGGATGGTCGGCAGGCCGAACAGGCCCACGAACAGGGGGCCGATGCCCGCACCCGCAAGGAGCGCGCGGCGGTCGAACACTGCCATCTGCCCTAGGGCCGCCGAGGCGAGAGTGAGCAGCGCCGCCACCGCGACCGCCCTCCATCCACGCAAGGCGCGGGCCGATGGCCCCGTGCGCACCCCCTCCATCAGGGCCATGAGGGCGCAGCCCAGCAGCAACGCGGGGCCCAGCCAAGGCACGAGCGCGGCATGGAGGCCCACCGGTGGGGCGAGCGCCCATCTGAGGGGCAACAGTATGGCCATCGACACCGCTATCGCACCGAGGCACCCCACGACGTGGAGCCGGAGCGCCTCGTCCCCCCTCCCTGCCCTGTGCAGCCTGTGGCCGGGCAGCACCCCGAGGACGCTCTCCCCCTCCGGTGCCGCGAGGAAGATGCCTGGCACGGCCGAGGATAGCATGTGCGCGACCGCGCAGGAGACGACCGCGCAGGCGGTCGGGAGGGAGGCGTCGCCAGCGGATGCCACGAGCACGAGCAGCAGGGCCGCGACGTTGTTCGTGTGCAGCCCTGGGACCAGGCCCGTCGCGCACCCCAGGAGCGAGCCCATGGCGGAGGCGACGAGGACCGCGAGCAGGGGGAGGTCCGCTACCATCGGGGACGCCGAGGCGACGTCGCCTCATATGGCGGTCGTGAGAACCATCAATCGCAATCGCCGGCAACGGCCCCAAAAGGGGTAAATAGCCCCCCTGCCAATCCTTGCCCCGAGGACGGCGGATGAGCGATTACCCCAAGTGCGGAATGTGCAAGGACGGCTCCCTTGTCCCGTTCTTCCTGGCCGATGGCCGCAACGCCTACGTCTGCACCGAGTGCAGGACCATCTTCTTCCTCAAGGTCCCCAAGGGCTCCGAGGGCGACCCCGAGGCATGGAAGGCGGGATACACCATCACCGAGGAGTTCAATGTTTGACCCGGTGACGGCGCACGCGCTCCGCAGGCGCAGGTCGCGCGCGCCCCTCCCCTCGGGGGCGCCAGAGGCCCCGCGGTCGAGCAGGATCTGCACCGTCTGCGGCCGGGACGTCGCGCTCGGTGAGGAGCTGTTCCTGGTCGACAAGGAGGTCCACTGCTCGCAGTGCCACGGGATGCTCGCCTACGAGCTCGGGAAGGAGCGCGAGGCGGACGCGACCGCCCGCAGCAAGGGGACGAAGTGGGAGGCGCGCGGCGGGAAGGGCGACGGCGGCCCGGCCGGGCGATGACCGCGCCCATGCCCGGGGGGCGCCCAGGGCGGCTCACCGGCCGAACGGCAGGGACGCGATGTCGTGGATGCCGCGGTCGAGCAGGTCCAGGAGCCCCACGTGCGAGATGAGGTGCCACGTGTCCTCGTGTACATCCGGCCGCGCCCCTCGCAGCGTCGCGGCGGTGAACCATGCCACGTGCGCGACGTCGTCGCCCGGCCTGATGGCATCCCCCAGCGCCACCGCCCAGTGCACGTTGTAGACGACGTGGAGCTCGACGGTGCCGTCGGGCGCGCGGACTATGCGGTCGTGCGGGGGGATGGCATGCCCGACCCTGACGCGCACGCCCGTCTCCTCCTCGACCTCCCTCGCCGCGGCCTGCGCGAGCGTCTCGCCGAGCTCCACGAGGCCGCCCGGGAATATCCACCTCCCCCTCCAGAAGTCGCCTTCCATGTCGCGGTGGCGCACCAGGAGCACCCGGTCGCCGGCAGGGTGGACGACGATGGCGCCCGAGCCGAGCAGGATGCGGGCGCGCTGAGCCGATGGGTCCGTCATCGGGGGGAGAGGGTGCGGGGGCGCATTTCTAGATTGCGCCGCTCAGGTCGGCAGCTCCTTGCGCTCGAACAGCCACACGGCCAGCAGCGCGATGGCCGCCGTGAGGGCGAACATCGCGCCGACGTCCCCCCACCGCGTCCAGTCGCCTATCATGAGCCCGGTGTGGTCGTAGTAGCCCATGGGCGTCGCCCACCTCAGGAACCTGAGCCCCATGGACAGGAACGAGGCGTAGTTGAGCACGTAGAACACGAGCACGAGCGCGAAGCTCAGCCCCATCGCCGCCTTCTGGTCGTTCATGACGACCGACAGCAGCATGCTCAGGGCCGCAATGGCGACGAGCAGGGGCCAGCAACCCACGAACGCGGCCATGACGTCCCCGACGGGCACGTCGACGCCTGCCTGCGTGCCCCCGACGATGACGCCTACGGCGCCCACCACCGAGAGCAGCAGCATCGCGAGGGTGACCGCGGCGCCCCGCTCGAGCAGCAGCCTGCGCCTGCTGATGGGCGTCGACAGGAGGATGTCCATGGTCTTGCGCTCGACGTCGCGGGACACCGTGCCCACCCCGAAGTAGGCGGCATAGAATCCGATCATCAGCGCCCAGTATGACATGAGCTCGATGTCGACGAAGCCCGTGAAAGAGAAGATGTTTATGTTCCGGCCCCCGCTGAAGGCCGAGTACGCGGGCTGCTCCATCATCTTCTCGTAGACGGTCAGACCGATGTCCCGCGTGGTCACGACGCCCGTGCCCGTCATGTTCCCGTCGGCGAGGGCGACGAGGACGGTGTAGTACCACGTCTGGTTGGCGTCGACGGCCTTGACGAGGGAGGTGCCCGTGCCCACGTACGCCACCGAGATGGTCAGGTTGGACGGGTCCCCCCCGAGGAGCGCGATGATGGTGGAGATGTCGAAGCTCTGGTTGTTCTCCAGCACTGTGTAGTTGACGGCGCCCGGCACCGGCTTCCAGGTGAGATTGATGATGTGGTCGGGCTCGTCCTGCCATGCCAGGCTGATGCCCTGGGCCTCCGAGAGGTCCTCCTCCTGCATCTTGAGGAACTCGGGGTAGACCATCGTCATGCCCCAGCTGATGAAGAGCAGGATGCACGAGAAGACCAGCAGGCCCTTCCAGGTCTGGCGGAGGGTCATCCACAGCAGGTGCATGCCCATCGGGGACCTCATCGCGCCTCACCCCCACCGCTGCCGGGCCCGTTCCCGCCCGCCTTGGCGCCGTAGAGGTCGAAGAACAGCTGCTCGAGGTGGTAGGTCTCCATCGTGAGCGACACCACGCGGTGGGAGGCCACCGCCTTGACGACCCTGTCCACATCCCCCCTCACGGTCATCGTGTAGCTGCGGCCCTCCTGGTGGACGTCGGTCACGCCGGGCATCTCGAGCGCGGCCCTGGGCACGTCGGAATCGAAGGTCACGTGGAGGACCTTGCCGAACCGCTCCTTGAGCTCGTCGATGCGCTCGACCGTCACCAGGCGGCCCTCGCGCACGATGGCGACGCGGTCGCACACGCTCTCGACCTCGGAGAGCAGGTGCGACGACATGAACACGGTGTGACCCCGGGCGCACTCCCTCCTGGCAAGGGCGTAGAACCGCTGCTGCATGATGGGGTCGAGGCCAGAGGTGGGCTCGTCGAGGATGACGAGCTCCGGGTCGTGCATGAAGGCCTGGACGAGGCCGACCTTCTGGCGGTTGCCCTTCGAGAGCTCGGAGATCCGCCTGCCCAGGTCGAGCTCGAAGATGCTGGCAAGCTCCCGCATCCGCCCTTCCGAGGCGCGCGCGTCGCGCAGGTCGAGCAGGAAGCCGAGGAAGGCCTCGACGGTCAGTGCCTCATAAAGACCGTACTCGCCGGGCAGGTACCCGGTCCGGCGGCGTATCTCCTTGCTGCCCTTCTCCGAGTCGAGCCCGAGCACGCGGCACTCGCCGCCGGTCCTCCTGATGAGGTCCAGCATCGTCCGTATGGTCGTGGTCTTGCCCGAGCCGTTCGGCCCCAGGAACCCGAAGACCTCGCCGCGGCCGATGGTGAGGTCGACGCCCTCGATGCCACGGTGGCGTCCGTAGTACTTCGTGAGGCCCTTGAGCTCTATGACGGGCCTCGAAGGCCTGTCCGCGCCAGGGTCGCCCGTCGGGGCTCCAGCCGATGTCACCATCGCGACCACACCTGTCCCTTCCCTCAGGGGCCGCGACAGGCGCCCAGTCGGTCAGGTCCAGGGACATTATGATGAGGGGGAGATATAGGGTTTTACCTGGCCCAGGGCGGCCGTGGACCTGTCCGGGGCCCTCAGGCGCCCGCCCTCAGGTCCCGATCGCCGCGGCCGTGATGGCCGCCCAGTTGAGGGCGGCGTGCCCCAGCATGAGGCCGGCGACGTTGCCACCCCGCATGTAGGCGTATCCGCCCAGCAGTCCGGCGAGGGTCACGTACGCGACGCTCACGGGAAGTCCCATGACCCCGGGCAGCCACAGGAGCTCCGGGATGTGGCCGAGCATCCATGCGACCGTCGCCACCGCGAAGCCCGCCCGGTCGCCCCATTCGTCCGAGGAGGTGCGCTGCACGATGCCCCTGCAGAAGTAGTCGACCGGGGCCACCCCCGCGGCGACGAGGACGGCGCGCGCGACCATCGCGCCCGCGCCCCCGTCCACGCGAGCCCAGTCGTGGAAGAAGCCCTCATTGCCGGGGACGTATGCGAGCGTCCATGCCATGAACGGGATATAGACCGCGAAGGACAGGGGCAGCCACCTGTCCAGGCGTCCCAGGACCGGCCGTTCGCCGCCGAGGGCCACGATGACGACCGTGGGCAGCGCGACGAACGCCACCGACATCGCGGCCGCGTGGCCCCACGGCAGCGGTGCCGTCGCTGCCGAGAGCAGGGCGTAGGCGACAACCGACAGGATGACGGTTGTCGCGAGGCGCGCCGGTCGCGTCCCGACGAGGGGCATGGACGGACCACCCAAGCACGTCCGGGCGCATCAAGTCTGCGGCGCCAGTCCAGTGGGGCCAACTTGGGGGGGAACGCAATATATATCTACGGAGGAGGGCCTTATATGCTACGCCCGGTGGATACTTGGCGCGCTAGACGGAGGCAGGGGGCCATGGACGCCGTCAAGGCATGGGAGTACATCACGCGGGGCCACGTCCTGGACGTGTCGATGTCCGCCTCCGGCGAGCTCATCGCTGCCGGCTCCCAGGACGGCTACCTCTACCTCTTCGACAAGACAGGCCGCGCGCTCTGGGGCCAGAACCTGGGAACACCCGTCGTGAGGGTCCGCATCTCGCCCAACGGCGAGTTCATCTGCACCTCGACGTACGACAACATCATCTCCTTCTTCTCGAAGGCGGGCGCGCTGCTGTGGCGCCGCCGCGTCAACCGGCCCGTCATGGGCATGGACATGACCACCGACGGCAACTACGTCGCGCTGGGCTCGGACAACCGCAACGTCTACGTCGTGGCCGCCAACGGCGCGCTCATCTGGAACCAGAAGGTCGGCGGCGAGATCCGGCACGTGGCCATCACGCGCGACGGCCGGTACACCATCACTGGCTCCTACGACGCTTTCATCTACTGCTTCGACCACAGCGGCAACCTCTACTGGTCGTACAAGACCATGGGCCCCATCGAGTCCCTGGCCATCAACGGCTCGGCCGACTACATCCTCACCTCGTCCGCGGACCACAGGACCTACTTCCTCAACCGGTCGGGCTCCATGATATGGAACCCCAAGACCCCCGAGACCGTGCGGGAGCTCGCCATCTCGGACCAGGGCAACTTGATGCTCCAGGCGATGGGGGCCGAGGTGAGCGTGCTCGCCAAGGACGGGAACGTGCTCCACAGGTGGAAGGCCACCGCACGCGTGACGGTCCTGGCGCTTGCGGAGTCAGGGGAGTACTTCGCGGTCGGCTCGGAGGACGGACGGGTGACGCTCCTCGACAAAGTCGCGCAGATGCTGTGGGACTTCCCCACCGGCGGCGAGATAACGAGCCTCGGCATCTCCGAGAAGGGGCACTTCATAGTGGCGGGCTCGAAGGACCGCAAGGTCTACATGTTCGACAACTACCGGTACTTCGACGCGTCCGTGACCGAGGCGCGCAAGGTCCTCGAGAACGCCAAGGCCTTCGGCCTCAACGTGCTCGAGGCCGAGGTGCTGCTGCAGAAGGCGCAGGCCGAGCTCGACAAGGAGGACTACGGCTCGGCCGCGAAGTACGCCGATGCCGCGACCAAGGTCGCGGGCAGGATGCTGCAGAAGGCGCAGCCCGAGATGTCGGTGCTGGGGGTCGTGCGCGAGACCTTCGCCCCGGGCGCGCCGGTCGAGGTGCGCACCATCCTGATGAACACGGGACAGACCCACGCCTACAAGCTCGCGCTCGCCGTGGAGGGGGGCGTGAGGGTGGACCCCATCGAGCCCGTGGATTCGCTCGGCGTCAACGAGTACGTTAACCGGGCCTTCAACATGACCGCTGTGGGCCCCGGCGAATCCACGCTCAAGGTCACGGTCACCTGGACCGACAAGGCCGGCCGCTCGCTCTCGGCCGAGGGCACGTTCCCGATCAAGGCGGTGGAGAAGAAGACGCCCCTCAGCAAGAACATGCCCGTGATCAGCATGGGCAACGTCCAGAAGCTTGTCCAGAAGGTCGCCGCGAGCAAGGCCGGCAAGGGAGAGGCCAAGGTGGCGGCCGAGATAGCGAGGAACCGGTGTCCGCGCTGCGGCAAGCTCCTGATGGACGAATGGACCGTGTGCCCGAGGTGCTCGCACAAGCTCAAGTGAAAACACACAAGGGATGTCGCGATGCACTCATTGGCCATCAGCCCCCATCCGTTGGCGGGCGTATACACCGACGGCGTCGACCTCTACACGCGCAGCCTCGTCCCTGGCGCGGCCGGGGGGCCGGGCGCCGTCGGCGCGCCCGTGAGGGGGAGCAACGGCCACGAGTACCGGCCGTTCCCGCCAGGCCGCACGAAGCTCGCCGCCCTCGTCAAGAGGGGCGTGCGCGCCTGGCCGTTCGCCGAGGCCTCACGCGTCCTCTACCTGGGCGCTGGCGCGGGCACGACGGTCTCGTTCGTGTCCGACATATGCCCGAGGGGGACCATCATCTCGGTCGAGTTCGCTCCCGACCCCTTCCGGGAGCTGGTCGAGGTCGCGCGCGCGCGCCCCAACGTGGTGCCGGTGCTCGCGGACGCCCGCGCGCCGACGGCCTACCGCGCGCACGTGGGCGGGCAGGTCGACGTGGTCTACCAGGACGTGGCCCAGCGCGACCAGTGGGACATCCTGCGCCGCAACGCGGACGCCTTCCTGTCGCCGGGCGGCCGCGCGGTGCTCATGGTCAAGGCCAGGTCAGTGGACGTCTCCGTCCCCGCCCGCGAGGTCTACGGGGCGGTGCGCCGGGAGGTCGAGGGCTCCCCCTACGAGGTCATGGACTTCGTGGAGCTGGACCCCTACGCGAAGGGGCACGGGGCGTTCGTGCTCGGGAGGAGGGCGGCGACATGACACGTCCAGATCACGGGCTCATTCGTATTAGTATAAGGGGAGGATGAAATGGCAGCGCTCGAGGGCGCACGCGTGGTCGTCACCGGCGGCGCGGGCTTCATCGGCTCGCACGTCGTGGACAGGCTGATGAACGAGGGGGCCGAGGTCTGGGTCCTGGACAACCTGACCGCGGGCTCCGAGGAGTTCCTGAACAGGTGGTACGGCGAGGACCGGCTGAGGCTCGTGCGCACCGACGTGACCAAGTTCGACTCCATCCTCCCGTACTTCAAGGACGTCGACCTCGTCTTCCACCTCGCGGCCAACCCGGACGTCCGGGCCTCGGCCGAGAACGGATACCTCCACGTCGAGCAGAACATCATCGGGACCTACAACGTGCTGGAGGCGATGCGGTTCCAGGACGTGCCCGAGATGGTCTACACCTCGACGTCCACCGTCTACGGGGAGGCCACCAGGATACCCACGCCGGAGGACTACGGGCCGCTAGTGCCCATCTCGGTCTACGCGGCCACCAAGCTCGCGGGGGAGGGCCTCATCTCCTCGTACTCCGGCACCTTCGGCCTCAAGGCCACCATCTACCGCTTCGCCAACGTCATCGGCCCCAGGGGGACGCACGGGGTCATCTACGACTTCATAGGGAAGCTCAGGAAGAACTCCAACGAGCTGGAGATCCTCGGCGACGGGAAGCAGCGCAAGTCCTACATCTACGTCTCGGACTGCATCGACGGGATGATGCTGGGGCGGCTCAAGCGGAAGGCCTCCCTCGAGATATTCAACATCGGGACCGAGCAGACGACGACCGTGGTGGCCGTCGCCGACATGGTCACCGAGGCCATGGGCCTGTACGGCGTGCGGTACCGCCTGACGGGCGGGGTCGACGGCGGCCGCGGGTGGAAGGGCGACGTCAAGGTCATGGGCCTGGACATCACCCGCATGAAGGCGCTCGGCTGGGCCCCGAAGCTCACCTCCGACGAGGCCGTCAGGAAGACGGCGCAGGCGCTCGTCAGGGAGATCAAGTGAGGCCCGGCCCACCCGCCGCCTGGCGCGGCCGTCACGCGACGGTCGGGACGACGTCGGTGACGTACAGGTACTCGGTCGGGGTGATGTCCCATCCGCCCTCGATGTCGGTCGCGACGCCGTTGTAGGGCAATCCCCCCAGGTACTGGCTCGAGGTCCCGTCCGCAATGACCCAGTAGCCCAGGTCGTCCACGTACCAGGCGTACCGCGCCGCGGTGCCGTAGTACCGGGTCAGCGCCCCCACGGCCAGGGCCGTGTCCAACGTCGGGGGCCCCAGGTACACGGCCGTGAAGGCGTGCTGGGAGATGACGTAGAACCTCGAGTTCCCGCCCCACCGCTCGACCACGGACGAGATCAAGATGGAGTAGTCCTCGCAGTCCCCGCCCCCGGCCGCGAGCGTGTCGCCTGGAGGCGACCAGATGTCGTCGTCGGACGGGTCGCTCGTGTAGAGCAGCTCGCTCGTCACCCAGTCGAACAGCGCGCACAGCCAGTAGACGCTGTAGTTCGCGCCCAGGCCGGCGGAAAGGCGGGAGGCGAGGTCGACGACCGCGGTGTCGTAGGGCCGCACGAGGCCGTTGACCTCCTTGTAGATGGCGGGGTCGTTCCGGTAGGTCGGGTACTCGGACGCCTGCTGTGGCGCGAGCACCTCCATGCTCTGCTGCTCGGATGTCGTGGTCGTCTCGCGCACCCAGGTGCCTCGGACCGTCTGAACGCGCACCTCGAGCGTGAACGTGTAGGTGTGGGTGCCGACGGAGGGGGGCCCCTCGAACGCGATGAGGCCGATGGGCACCTCCTCGCCCGCGGGCACGTACCTGCCCCAGCCGGTGGAGTAGTTGGATGCTGGGCCCCAGTCCGGCACGAACCTCACGCGGTCGACGTAGGCGTCCGTCGAGCCCCTGTTGGTCACGTTCACGAGCATGCTCCCCCCGAACCACGCGTAGACCTTGCCGAGGCGCCACGATATCACGTAGTCGAAGAAGGCCCGGCCGGGCCCGGTGGCCGGCGGCTCGTCGCCCAGGTCGGGCCTCCACGTCGGCATCTCGGGGGCCGTGAGGTCCTGGGCGGTCAGCGGCGTGGGCTCGAAGCCGTCCCCGTCGGGGAGGAGGCCCCTGTTGGAGAGGATCGCCAGGAGGATGAGCGCCACCACGATGGCCGCGACCGCGGCCACGACCGGCGTCACCGAGCGCCTGCGGTCGAGCCTCTCCTCGGGCCCCGTCGTGCCCGGGCCGATCTCCTCGAACGCCTCCACCTCGATCACGGGCACCTCGGGCCCCTCGACCGGCTCGAACTCGGGGATGGGCTCGTACTGGCGGGGCGCGGGCGGCACGCCGCCGGACGCCGGCCTCACGGGCTGGTACGCGGGGGCCCGCCCGGCCGGGGGCAGGGTCTGCCGCCTCATGCTCAGACCACCCCCGGGCGGTCCTGCTGCGCCATGCCCTTGAGGACCTCCTCGGTCAGGTCCTGGAGCACGCGGTGCCGGATGGCGGCGAACTCGGGGCTGGCGCGGTCTCGCGGGCGCGGCAGGGCCACCTCCACCACGGACTTGACGGAGGCGGGCCGCGCGGTGAGCACCACAATGCGGTCGGCGAGGAACACGCTCTCGTCGACCGAGTGCGTGACGAAGACCACGGTCTTCCGGGTGCCCTGCCAGATGCGCAGCAGCTCCAGCTGCATCAGGTTGCGCGTCTGCGCGTCGAGCGAGCCGAACGGCTCGTCCATGAGCAGGACCGCGGGGTCGTTCGCGAGCGCGCGCGCGAGCCCCACGCGCTGCTGCATGCCGCCCGAGAGCTCTCGGGGGTGCGCATGCTCGAACCCCCTGAGGCCCACGAGGTCGATGTGCCTGTCCGAGATGCGGTGGCG
>Ga0316626_10001524_pt1 | contig 10366 bp, 9 predicted proteins | sample OWC_Aug_T1_C1_D5_FD_207656 | JGI IMG/M metagenome (GOLD analysis project Ga0316626, IMG submission 207656) | Wetland soil microbial communities from Old Woman Creek delta, Ohio, United States - OWC_Aug_T1_C1_D5_A | ecosystem: Environmental > Terrestrial > Soil > Wetlands | place: USA: Ohio...
CATGCCAAGGACAAGATCATGATGGGCCTCGAGCGCAAGAGCATGATCATCAGCGATGAGGAAAAGAAGAACACCGCCTACCACGAGGCAGGCCACACCATGGTGGCGCGGCTCATCCCGGGGACCGACCCGGTGCACAAGGTCTCCATCATCCCGCGCGGCATGGCCCTGGGCGTCACGCTCCAGCTCCCCACGGCGGACAGGTACTCCTACGACCGCGAGCACCTGCTGAACAACATCGCCATCCTCCTGGGCGGCCGCGCCGCCGAGGAGATCGCCCTGAACCACATGACCACCGGCGCCGGCAATGACCTCGAACGTGCCACCAATCTTGCCCGGAAGATGGTCACCGAATGGGGCATGAGCGATAAGCTCGGCCCCCTGACCTACGGCAAGAAAGAAGAGCAGATTTTCCTTGGCCGCGAGATATCGCAGCACCGGGATTACAGCGAACATATTGCCGTCGAGATCGACAATGAAGTGAAGCGCATCGTCATGGAGAACTATGCCCGCGCGAAAAAGCTGATCTCCGAACGCGTCGAAACGCTCCATGCCCTGACCAGGGCGCTCCTCGAGAAAGAGACCCTCGACGCTCCGGAGATCGACGCGATCATCAATCACCAGCCGACCGCGGCGTGAGGCGGCGATGGACTTCGCCATCAGGATCCGCCGGTATGACGCGCTCACCGTGACCATCGGCGATCTATCATCGGGGGAGGCGGCCCTCCTCCGGGAGGCTTGCTTGTCTCCCCAGGTCCCTTCGGGGCCTGGCTTCGGGTTCTCCGGGCCAAGGGCGCTGTTCATCACGGGGACCCCTGCGCAGATCCGGCAGTTCTGCGTTTTCCTCCGGTCCGACGACCGCCTCCCCACGTACCTCCCGGCCCAGATCGAATCGCGCCTTGATAATTACCTGCGTTTAAACTACCAGCTGGCCCTCAGGTATTCGGTCCTCGACCTCGGCGCCAGGACCCATGTCATGGGGGTACTGAACGTCACGCCGGACTCCTTTTCCGACGGCGGGCTGTTTTCCGGCCATGACGCCGCCGTGGGCCATGCACGGTCCATGGCATCCCAGGGCGCGGACATCATCGACATCGGCGGAGAGTCCACCCGGCCGGGCGCCGAACCGCTCACCGAGGAAGAGGAGCTACGGAGGATCCTCCCGGTCATCGAACGCATTGCCGCGGAGCTTCCGGTGCCGCTCTCCGTTGACACCTACAAGGCGCGCGTTGCTCAAAAGGCGCTGGCTGCGGGCGCGTCCATCGTCAATGACATCAGCGGCCTCCGGTTCTCGCCCGACATGGCCCAGGTCGTGGCGGACCACGGCGCCGCCGTGGTGCTTATGCACATAAAGGGGACGCCACGGGACATGCAGGTGAATCCCGTTTACGCCGATGTCGTCGGCGAGATCATGGACTACCTCGAGGAAAGCGCCTCAATAGCCCTGAAGGCGGGCGTGGGCAGGGAACGGATCCTGGTCGACCCCGGCATCGGCTTCGGAAAGACCGTCCAGCACAACCTCGAGATCATTGACCGGCTGGACGAGTTCAAGACGCTCGGGTTCCCCATCGTCCTCGGGACGTCGCGGAAGCGGTTCATCGGTACGGTCCTGAACATACCGGAGCCGAGGGACCGCGTCGAAGGAACGGCAGCCACCGTGGCGATGGCCATCCAGCGCGGCGCCCACGTCGTCCGGGTCCACGATGTCGGATATATGACGAAGGTCGCCCGCATGACGGATGCGATCGTGATGCGAAATCAGTAATCAAGTGATTAGTGATCGAGTTATTAGAGGAATACCTGCCTCCCCCAATAACTGAATAACTAATTACCCAATCACTTTCTTGAATCCATGTTCACCACCTTTTCCGAAATACGCGAGGCGCTGGCGCATTACCGGTGGTTCCAGGACACCGTGGACATTGCGCTGGTCTACTATATCTTTTACCGCCTCCTGCTCATCATCAAGGGGACCCGGGCGTTCCAGATGCTCCTGGGCCTCGGCCTCATCATGCTCGCCCTCATCGCGTCCCAGACCTTCGAGTTCTACACGCTCGACTGGGTGATCCACAGCTTCTGGTCCCAGATCGTCATCGCCGCGGTCATCCTGTTCCAGCCCGAGATCCGGCGCGCCCTGGCCCAAATCGGCGAACGCCGTTTCTTCCGCGCCCTCTCCCCCGTCGAAAGTTCTAAGTTCATCGAGGAGATCGTGAAGGCCTCGGTCTCCATGGCGAACAAGCGCATCGGCGCGCTCATCGTGCTCGAACGGGAGACCGACCTTACCACCATCGTGGAAATGGGAACGAACCTGGACGCAAAGGTCTCCAAGGAGATCCTGACCAGCATCTTCCTGCCCTACTCGCCCATCCATGACGGCGCCACCATCATCCGGAACGGCCGCATTGTCGCCGCGGGATGCTTCCTGCCGCTGACGCTGTCGTCGAACATCGCCAAATCCCTGGGGACTCGCCACCGGGCGGCCGTGGGCCTCACCGAGGAAACTGACGCCGTGGTCGTGGTGGTCTCCGAAGAGACCGGCGAGATCTCGATGGTCATGAACGGAGCGATCGATGCCAGCCTGGACGCCCCCCGGCTCCGGAAGGTGATCTCGGACCTCTTCGTGAGGCAGAAGCAGGAGCGGAGAGCGTAATATGGACATCCGCAGGATATTCCTCGAGAACTGGCCCATCAAGCTCGCGTCACTCATCCTTGCCGTGACCCTCTGGATCTACGTCACCTCCAAGGGCAAGACCGAGATGTCTCTCACCGTGCCCCTGGAGCTCCGCAATATCCCGCAGGATATGGCCATCGTCGGCGATGTGCCGGGGACCATCGAAATCCGTCTCCAGGGCCAGGAGCGGGCGCTCCGGGACATCGCTGCAGGGAAAAAAGTGGCGGTCACCGTGGACCTCGGCCGCGGCAAGGAAGGCGAGAACATCATCCGTCTTTCGGCCGACGATATCAGGAGGCCGTCCGGCGCTCTCGTGACCCATCTGAATCCCTTTGAGATCGCCGTGAAGCTCGACTGGCTCGCCCGGAAGAGCCTGCGGTTGAAGCCGGTGCTCACCGGAAGACCGGCGACGGGCTACCGCATCAGGAGCGTCTCCGTGAAACCCCTCAGCGTTACCCTCGAAGGCCCGGCAGCCGTTATCGGATCGTTCACCATGCTCCAGACCCTGCCCGTCGACGTGAGCGGAATGCGGGAGAACATCACCGTGGAGCCCCGCATTGATTACCAAGGCAAGCCGGTCAAGGTCCTCGAGCAGGACATTAGCATTACCATCACCATTCAGAAGGAGCGTCCATGAGAAAACTCTTCGGCACCGACGGCGTCCGGGGTGTCGCGAACCAGGACCCTATGACCTCGGAGATGGCCCTTCGCATCGGCAGAGCCGCCGCCCATATTTTCCGCGACTCATCGCGCCGACACCGCGTCGTGATCGGCAAGGACACGCGGCTCTCGGGGTACATGATCGAGAGCGCACTCACCAGCGGGCTCTGCTCCATGGGCATCGACGTGCTGCTCGTGGGCCCTGTCCCGACGCCGGGCATCGCGTTCCTGACCCGGAGCCTGCGGGCGGACGCTGGCGTGGTCATCTCAGCCTCCCACAATCCCTATGAAGACAACGGCATAAAGTTCTTCGGCAAGGACGGGTTCAAGCTGCCCGACGCGCTGGAATCCCGGATGGAGGAGCTCATCTTCTCGGGCGCCATCGACGGCATCCGCCCCACGGCCGCCGGCATCGGCAAGGCCGTCAGGATCGACGATGCCATCGGCCGGTACAACGAGTTCGTCAAGTCCGCGATCCCCCGCGGCATGGACCTCGCCGGCTTCCGCGTCGTGGTTGACTCCGCGAACGGCGCCGCCTATAAGATCGGGCCCCGGATCCTGGTTGAGCTCGGCGCCGATGTCATCTCGCTGTACGACCAGCCCAACGGCATGAACATCAACCAGGGTTGCGGATCGCTCTATCCCGAGATGGTCTCCCGCGCCGTTATCGCCAACCAGGCGCATATCGGCATCGCCTACGACGGCGACGCGGACCGCGCCATCTTCTGCGACGAGAAGGGGAAGATCGTGGACGGTGACGCGGTGATGGCCCTTTGCGCCCTGCACATGATCCGTCAGGGCAGGCTCCGGCACAATACCCTCGTTTCGACGGTCATGAGCAACCTCGGGCTCGAGCTTGCCCTGAAGGAAGCAGGAGGCCGGCTCGTCCGGGCGGCAGTAGGCGACCGGTACGTCATGGAGCTGATGCTCGAGGGCGGTTACAATCTCGGCGGGGAGCAGTCCGGCCACCTTATCTTCCTGGACCACAACACCACCGGCGACGGGATCATCACATCGCTCCAGGTCCTTTCCATCATGAAACAGGACGGGAAACCGCTCTCGGAGCTTGCCGCCTGCATGCGCACCTATCCCCAGGTGCTCGTGAATGTCCTGGTGAAGGAAAAGCACGACCTGGCATCAATCCCGGAGATCGCGAAGCGCGTGGCCGATATTGAGAAGTCACTCGAGGGCAGCGGCCGCCTGCTGGTGCGCTATTCCGGCACCGAGCCCAAGCTCCGCATCATGCTCGAGGGAGAGAACGAGGAGACCATCCGGAAGCATGCCCACGATCTGGCGGAAATGGTCAGGAACAAGCTGGGATAGGCTCCAGACCGGTTGCTTTTTTCCCATCCTGTGATACACTTTCGGATAAGCAGTGAGACGAGCGGGGACGGCGCGAGGAGAACTGATCATGGCAGACGTACTTCAGGAGAACCAGAAGGTCATACTGCGGTTCATCGATGGGAAGATGCTGAAAGGCTATATCCGGGACCTCAAGATCGCCGAGGAATATCTTTACCTTGAGGACGAATCGGGCCACCAGCTCAAGGTGCGGCTCAAGGAGCTGAAGGCGATCTTCTATGTGAAGAAGTTCGAAGGTGAACGGGGCCATCAGGAAAAGAAGACCTTTTCCAGCACCCGTCCCGGTCCCAAGCGGGTCTTCGTCAAGTTCAAGGACGGCGAGACGATTATGGGCAACATGGAAGGCGAGATCCCCTGGCAGAAGGGATTCTTTCTCGAATCGATGAAGGAAAAGGCATTCACCATCATACCCGTGGACGAAAGCAGCAATAATACCAGGATCCTTGTCGTGACCACCGCGGTCGAGGACGTCGCGATGATCGGGGTGTAGCGGTTTCGCGCGGCCCTGCCGCGCGCTCCGCGACCCGAGACAGCCCGGCCGCCCATGCACCGTCCCGTCATCCTCCTCACTCTTGCCCTCGTCGCCGGCATCCTGCTGGGACAGGCATTCCTTTTCTTTCCCTGGTCCACGATCGCGGTTATTGTCGCCTTTGTCGCCGGCGGCAGCGTGATTCCTGCGCCTGCCAGACTCGGCCGTAGGGACCTGCTGTTCACAACCGCGGGAGCTGTCGCAGGCTTTACCATCCTTGTCGCCGTTGCCACACATCTCCCGGAACGCCATTATCGAACGATGCCGGTCTTCGACGGCACCGCACATGAACTGACCGGCAGGATATCCTCGCCCCTGGACCGGGATCCCGGAAGGACGGCCTTCGAACTCGACCTGGACCGCATCGACGGCAGGGAGGCATCCGGAACGGTCCGGGTGACCGTCAGGGACGAAGCGCTCCCTGCGGGGTACGGCGACCGGGTATCGCTTTCCGGCAGGCTCTATCCTCCCCGAGGGTTCCGGAACCCGGGCGGTTTCGACTATCCCGCCTATCTTGCCCGACAGGGCGTGTATGCAGTCCTCTCCCTCAGTAGCGGCAACGATGTCCGCGTGGTTGAACAAGGCGGCGGCGCTTTGCGCGCCATACAGGACCTCCGTGATCGAATCCGGCAGGCCATGCTGGCCAGCCTGAAGGGGGACGGCGGCGCCATTCTGCTGGCCATGACCATCGGCGAGGAGGGCAGCCTCACCGAGGACCTCCGGGAGCGCTTCATGGCAGCGGGGGTCACCCACATCATTTCCATATCCGGGTCCCATCTGGGCATGGTTGCCGTCATCTGCTTCTGGCTCACGAGGAACGCCCTGTTCCTGCTGCCCGAGCGATCCTATCACTGGCTGACCATCCATGCCGATCCTCGGAAGATCGCAGCGCTGGCCACGGTTATCCCCGTTGTCTTCTACGCATTCCTTGCCGGCGGCCAGGTCGCCACCATCCGCTCCCTGATCATGATCCTTGCCGGTCTCACGGCCCTCATCCTGGACCGGGAGGAAGACCTCCTGTCCGCCCTAGCCATTGCGGCGTTCATCCTGCTCATTCCGGACCCGCAGGCCCTCTTCGACATCTCGTTCCAGCTCTCCTACCTGTCCGTCCTGTGCATCGCATACGTCGTGTCCACCTGGAACGCGCTCGAGCTCCGGCCGGATACACGGGCCGGGAAGCTGCTGCACAGCGGCCTGCTGCTGTTCTCCATCTCTGTTGCCGCGGCACTGGCCACCGGCCCCCTCGTCGCATTCTACTTCCATCAGGTTTCGTTCGCCGGGATCGCCGCGAACATGGTCGTTGTTCCCTTCGCCGGAGCGGTAGTCGTCCCCCTCGGTCTGGCCAGCGGCATCCTGTCGGTCCTTACCGGTTCCCTGCCGTTCGCAGCGGCCAACCAGTTCTTCGCTGACGCCTTCGTGGCGCTCGTTTCGCTCTTCGCCCGCATCCCGTTTGCGGCAGTGCATCTGCCTTCGCCGGGGCCCCTGCTGGCTGTCGGCTACGCCGGTCTGTTGATCGCGTCGGCCCTGTGGTTCCGTGCCCGACTCTTCGCGGCATACCGGCCCTTGGAAGCGTCAATGCAGCCGCCCCGCTTCGCTCTTCCTGCAACGGCCATTTCAGCCGCGGTAATCGTGCTGGCCGCGGCGTTTCCTCTTCTCCGGGCCCATGGACCGCAGGCGACCTTCGTTGATGTCGGACAAGGAGACTGCGCACTCATCGAGACGGCCGCAGGCCGTACTATCCTGATCGATGGCGGCGGGACGCGGGACAACCGGTTCGATGTCGGCAGCAGGGTACTCGCGCCGTACCTGTGGGACCGGGGCATCAGGGACCTTGATCTCGTCATCCTCTCCCATCCCCATCCCGACCACATGAATGGATTGAGCGCCGTGCTCAGGAACTTCACGGTTCGCGAGGTCTGGGGTTCGGGCTTGGACACGGACCTGCCGGGATATGCGGATCTTCAGGAGATCATCAGGCAGCGGAGGATACCCTTCCGAAAGGTATCGGCAGGCGACCACACGCGCGTTGGCGAAGCTGATATTTCCGTACTGCACCCCGGCGCGACCTTCCGGCAGAGGACGAAGAAGACCTATGCCGTCGAGAACGACCGTTCGCTGGTAGTCAGGCTGCAACTTGCGGGAAGGACGCTGCTGTTCGCCGGAGACATCCACGCCGAAGGAGAGCTCGAACTGATCAGGAACGTCCCGGACCTCGCCGTTGACCTTGTGAAGGTACCGCACCACGGCAGCAGGACCTCAAGCAGCGGCAATCTTGTCGCTGCCTTCCGTCCCGCTGTTGCGGTCATCACCGTGGGTGACGGGAACCCTTACCACCATCCGTCAAAGTCGACCGAGACCCAGTATCGGGAGACCGGGGCAGCGGTCTATCGCACGGACCGGCACGGGGCGATCACGGTCAGGCTGTCCCCTGCCGGGCTCGAAGTGCGGCCCTGGTCGGATCTGCTGCTCCGGCAGGCAGCGCCGGCCGGACAGGATGGATGGTGGACGGTAGAACGGTCGAACTGGAAGCGGGTGGCGATCAGGACAGCGGGGATTTGATCGGGAATACCTTCAGGAAGTTCAGAAATTCCTTGGCCGTATGGGTGCTGTAGTTGCGCTTGGGCGAGATGATGGTAAAGTTCCGGTGGAACTTGAGGTCCTTGAACGTGGCGGCCTTAAGGAGCCCCTGCTTGAGCCACTTGCGGACGGCCCAGCCCGACATGATGGACACGCCAAGCCCTTCCTCCACCGCGCCCTTGATCGCCTCGGTGCTGCCCATGACGAGGGAGATCTTGAGCTGGTCTAGCTTGAGGCCGTGCTCCTCCAGGTGCTTCAGGATGATCTGACGCGTGCCGGAGCCCTCCTCGCGCATGATGAGCGGCTCCTTGGTCAGTTCGATGGCCGGGAGGTTCCTGCGCTCCGCCCAGGGGTGGGCAGGCGACATGATCACCACCAGTTCGTCGGAAAGCAGCGTCTCCACCGCGAACCGCTGCTTGCTCACGTCCCCTTCCACCAGGGCAATGTCGATCTCGCCCGCGTTCAGCTTTTCCGTGATGGTCTTCGTGTTGCCCACCACCAGGGAGATGTTGACCTGGGGCACCTTCTTTTTGAACGCCGAAATGATGTGCGGGAGAAGATAGTTGCCGATGGTGGAGCTGGCGCCTATGGAGAGCGATCCTTTGATGGCGCCGGTGATCTCGCTGATGTTCTGCTGGGCCTCGGCATAGAGCGCCAGGATCTCCTTGGCGCGCTTGTACAGGATCTCGCCCGCGGGCGTGAGGTTGATCGTGTTTCCGGAACGGTCGAAGAGGCGGGTCTCATAGAGCTCTTCCATGGCCTGGATCTGCAGGCTCACTGCAGGCTGCGTGAGGTGGATGAGCTCCGAAGCCTTGGAGAAACTCTTCGTCTCGGCGACTGCGCAGAAAACTCTTAGTTTGTGGTCTTCCATAAATGAATGCAGGATTCAGGGTGGTACTGATGATGATGCCACGACGATAGCTATTTATAAATCAAGTGGTTATGTTTGTCAAGCGGTATAAGGTAAGAACCCCCGTTTTAGGCATGTTAGAACGGGCACAACATGAACAGTGCTTCGCGGGATTGTCGATGATAGCCTATTGGAACCCGGCTATCGGATCTCTCGGCCCCTCTTATCGCGGTTCCAGGACGACCCGATTCTTCGCGAGCGAGACCTCGCGCACCTCGCCCCGTACCCGTTTTTCCTCCCCGAAAAGGTTCCGGAGGACCACCTCCCCCCCCTCGGAACGGATGAGGTTCACCGATTCCAGGACCAGCTCTTCCCGGTCATTGTTCCGTACATAGGCTTTAAGATCGCACACGGCTGCCTCCACGTTCGTTCACACGATTTCCCTATTCGTTTATACCATGCCGCGGCCTGCTTCGCAAGGGTTCCTGAACAGCGTCCTTCCTGGTTGTGCCGCTAGAACGACATCATATAGGTGACGTTGGCGATGAAGTCGGGGGCGCCGGCAGTGTCCGGGTCCTCTGTCAGAGAGAACTCGAGACTGCTTGAACCGAACGAATACCGCCCGCCGAATGTCAGGAGTATTCCCGGCCAATCGACCTGCCGGATGCCCGTCGTCGGGTAGGGCGAGCCCGAGACCACGGTCTGAACGATGACGCTGAAACGTTCCCACCATGCCGCCTCGATGCCGAACCCGGCATAGGCGTAAGTGCGCATCGGGATGGTCTGGTAGCCCTTCAGGTCCCCGGGAACCACCAAGCCGACGTTCCCATACCCCCGGTACCGATTCCCCATGTCCAAGTCAACAAGCACGGCGAATGCCGCATCAATGCTCCCATTTCCGTATCCGGTCTTGGCGTCGCCCGTGGGAAGCTCGACGTTGGCCATAAGGCTCACCAGGGGCTTCGCGTCGTTCACCACACGTTTGACCGTCACACGGACATCACCGATCCCGGCCTTGTCGCTCTCCGGTATGATGACCGGCCTCCCCTGATACAGCAGTTCATAGAGGAATTCATTGTAGGGCCTTTCATGTCTGCCGTAATCTCCCGTGCCAAGGGCATCATGGAAATTGGCCAGGGGGCGGTCGAGAAAGCCCGCCGTCGGACGAAGGAATGGAATGTCGAGCCCCAGTTCGGTCCGTGTGCCCAGCGTCTTTTTCAGGCGGATATTAAGCTCCGTGAGCTCGAGATCCATGTTCACAGTCCAGGGCTCGGCTGTTACCACGATATACACGCTTGAATGGGAGAGCGAGACCGTCGCTGAATCCCGTACTGCGGCGCTTTCCAGATAGGGGGGGTCGAGCGGAAGGAAAATGGGGAACTGGTTCCGCACCTGGAGCGGGCCGTCAAAGGAACCTGCGGGAGCAGGCTGCATGAGGACCTCGATGAACAGGAATAGGGTAACAAGAAATCGTCTCATGATAATGGGTCGCCGGCCGGAACAAAGTGATTGAGGCTAAACTCGGTCCATTCTATCACGGAAAAGGGCATTTGTAAGCCCCCGGTCATTGTCCTGCCGGGAAAGACCATCGACTCCTGTTCCCATGGCCAAGAACAGCCTCTTGTGCTATACTTTGACCACTCCCTGCACACATGCCGTCGAAGGGACATCCCTGAAAAACCCGAAAAAAGGAGGACCTGCCATGCCGTACTACATC
>Ga0316626_10001526_pt1 | contig 10364 bp, 9 predicted proteins | sample OWC_Aug_T1_C1_D5_FD_207656 | JGI IMG/M metagenome (GOLD analysis project Ga0316626, IMG submission 207656) | Wetland soil microbial communities from Old Woman Creek delta, Ohio, United States - OWC_Aug_T1_C1_D5_A | ecosystem: Environmental > Terrestrial > Soil > Wetlands | place: USA: Ohio...
GTCACCACCGCTCCTCTTTCTTCTCGACGAGCTGTTCCACGGCACCAACTCGCACGACCGCCGCGTGGGGGCGCAGGCGGTGGTGCGCGGGCTGGTCGAGAAGGGAGCGATCGGCCTGGTGACGACACACGATCTCGCCCTCGCGCAGCTTGCCGACACCCTGGCGCCGGCCGCGGCCAACGTTCACTTCGAGGATCACCTCGAAGATGGGCGCATGGTCTTCGACTACCGCATGCGGTCCGGCGTGGTGGAGAAAAGCAACGCCCTCGCCCTCATGCGCGCGGTGGGGCTGGAAGTCTGATCACGCCGTTCGAATTGCCGCCAAACCCCTTCTCACGAGCCAACCCCGCCCGTTGCCTTGCACCTCGTTCGGAGTTGCGCGAGCCCATCGAGGGCTCTGAGCGCCGCCTCCCGGGGCTCGGGCTCGATGAGGAAGACGATGCGGTGCACGCCGCCGTCCGCCAGACGCCGCACCGTGTCTTCCTCGGGCGGGCACATGTGAACCGTGATCTCGATGGCGTCGGGATTTCGACCCGCCTGCACGGCCAGCTGATGCAGCGCCGGCAGGTACGACAGCGGGTCATCGCCCATGAGCGGGATCCAGCCGTCGCCATACGCGACCACCCGTTTCAAGACCTTCGGCGGGCTGCCGGCGACGTGAATCGGCGGATGCGGCTTCTGGCAGGGCTTGGGCCACGCGTACATCGGGCCGAAGTCGACGTGCTTGCCGTGGTATTCGGCCTTCTCTTCCGTCCAGATGGCCTTCATCGCCTCGATCCGCTCGCGCATGACCGACAGGCGGCCCGCGAAGGCCGTGCCGTGATTGGCCATCTCCAGTGGATTCCACCCGGCGCCCACGCCGAAGAGGAAGCGGCCGCCGGAGAGGGCGTCGAGACTGGCGACCTGCTTGGCGAGCTGGATCGGGTCGCGCTGGACGACGAGACAGATGCTCGTCCCCAGGAGCAAGGTGCGGGTGGCCTCGGCCGCCATGCTGAGGGCGACGAACGGATCGACGACTTCGTAGTACATGTTGGGCAGGCCGGGCGTGTCGCGGCCGGGAGTCATGTCCGACACCGGCAGGTGGGAATGTTCCGGAACCCAGAGCGACTCGAACCCGCGCTGCTCCACCGCCGCGGCCAGCTCGCCCGGACGGATCGAGTAATCGGTGGGAAACATCGTGATGCCGTACTTCATGATCGATTGACCTCCTGGACTGAACCTACGCCTCCCTACCGTCTCGCGCTACCGGGTCAAGTCGCGGGACCCGGAATCGCGCTGCGGCGCTGCCAGCGGATTGACTCCTCGTCGCCTGGCACTATAATCGCTCACACGAATATAGTTATGCGCCCAGACAGAAACGCAAACGGGTCGGTGCGACGCGGTTCCGGAACACGCCGGCCGAAACTCGCCGCGGGCGTCGACTCGATGTTCCGGGTTTTTGCCGACCGCACGCGCGTGCGCATTCTGCGGCTGTTGCAGGATGGCCCGCTGTGCGTCGGTGATCTGGTCGACGTCCTGCGCGCGCCGCAACCAACCGTGTCACGGCACCTCGCGTACCTGCGCCGCTCGCGGTTCGTGGAGACGCGGCAGCATGGCCTCTGGATGTTCTACGAGCTGGCGCCGGCCCAGAATGCGTTACACAGCAAGCTGCTGGAGTGCCTGGCCGTCTGCACGAGCCTGCTGCCCGAGGTCAGAGCCGACGTGGTTCGGGCGCGCGGTGTGCGCCGCTCCGGCGGCTGCTGTCCCGAGGGCCGTCGTTTGATGGAGCAGTTCCAACAGGGGAGAGGTCGATGAACCGGGACACGGCTTCCACGGCTACGGCCGTCCGACTGGCGCCAGCGGCACAACCGAAGCGGCTCAGCTTTTTCGAGCGCTATCTGACGCTCTGGGTTGCTGCCTGCATGGCTGTGGGGCTGCTCGTGGGGAAACTCGTGCCGGGAGCCGTCGGATCGCTCCGCGACCTCGAGTTCGGCCAGGGGAGCCAGATCAACCTGCCGATCGCCGTGCTGATCTGGCTCATGATCTACCCCATGATGCTGAAAATCGACTTCACCAGCATCCTCGACGTCCGCAAGCGGCCGCGCGGCGTGCTCGTGACGCTGTTCGTCAACTGGCTGGTGAAGCCGTTCTCGATGGCGCTGATCGGGTGGGTGTTCTTCAAGCACCTCTTTCTGCCGCTCATCGGCCCGGCGCTCGCGGACCAATATGTCGCCGGCACGATCATCCTCGCGGCCGCGCCGTGCACCGCGATGGTGTTCGTCTGGTCCTACCTGACCGATGGCGATCCGGCCTACACGCTGGTGCAAGTCTCGCTGAACGATCTCATCATGCTGGTGCTGTTCGCGCCGGTGGTCACGTTTCTCGTCAGCGGCGCGAGCAATCTCACGGTGCCATTCCGCGTCCTCGTGTACAGCGTGATTGCGTTCATCGTGATTCCGCTCGTGCTGGGCAGCGTCAGCCGCACGCTGCTGATCCGGGCCAAGGGGGCGCGTTGGTTCGAGGAGCAGTTCGTCGCGTTCTTCCACCCGATCACGGTTCTCGCCCTCTTGGCGACGCTGGTCCTGATCTTCGCCTTCCAGGCGGACAACATCACCGGGCGCTTTCTGCACGTCGTCCTGATTGCGATCCCGATCCTGATTCAGGTGTACTTCAACTCGAGCCTGGCCTACGGGCTGATGTACCTGCTGAAGGTGCCGCACAACGTGGCGGCGCCGGGCGCCCTGATCGGGGCGAGCAATTTCTTCGAGCTGGCGGTGGCGACGGCGATCGCGCTGTTCGGGCCCGACTCGGGCGCCGCGCTGGCCACCGTTGTGGGCGTGCTGGTCGAGGTGCCCGTCATGCTGTCCGTCTGCAACGTCTGCAACCGCACGCGACAGTGGTTCCCGGCAGGGCAATGAAGGAGGTATGGATGAATCTCGAGGTTTTCGATCCGTCGATGTGCTGCTCGACCGGTGTGTGCGGCCCGAGCGTCGATCCGGTGCTGCCGCGCTTTGCCGCGGATCTGGACTGGCTCGCGGAGCACGGCGTCCAGGTCACTCGCCACAATCTCGCACAGGAGCCGGGGGCTTTTGCGGCGGCTCCGGCCGTACAGGCCGCGCTGGCTGAACGAGGCACCGACTGCCTGCCGCTCATCCTGGTCGATGGTCGCATCGTCAGCCAGGGCAGCTATCCGACGCGCGCCGAACTGGCCCGCTGGACGGGGCTCGACGGCAACCCGGCGCCGACGCTGTACTCAGAGTCGGTGGCGGAGCTGGTGGCGATTGGCGCGGCGATCGCCGCGAACTGCGAGCCCTGCTTCAAGTATCACTACGACCAGGCACGCAAGCTCGGCGTGTCGAAGGAGGACATGGCGCACGCGGTCGCAACCGCGCAGCGGGTGAAAGACACGCCAGCCAGGGCGATGCTCGAGTTGGCCGATCGATATCTGGGTGTAACGACGCCACGTAGCGAGAGTGCCGCAGCGCCGAAGTCATCGTGCTGTGGCCCGAGCGCGATGGCGGACATGTCGATTGCGAGCGAACCGGCTCCGGCGAAATCCGGCTGTTGCGGCTGAGGCAGGCTGATGGACTTGCTCCACGCAACCGAACGACATCTCTTTTTCACGGGCAAAGGCGGTGTGGGCAAGACCTCCGTGGCGTGCGCGACGGCGATTGCACTCGCCGATCGCGGCCGGCGGGTGCTGCTCGTCAGCACCGACCCCGCCTCCAACCTCGACGAGGTCCTCGGAGCGGCACTCTCGCCGCAAGCGACGGCGGTCTCCGCAGTACCGGGACTCTTCGCGCTCAACCTCGATCCGGAGGCGGCAGCGCGCGAATACCGCGAGCGCGTGGTGGGTCCGTACCGCGGTGTGCTGCCGGAGGCAGCCGTCAACAGCATCGAGGAGCAGCTCTCGGGAGCGTGCACGGTCGAGATTGCGGCTTTCGACGAGTTCTCGAAGTTGCTCGGAGATCCGGCCACGACGGCCGGATTCCATCACGTGGTCTTCGACACGGCGCCGACGGGTCACACGCTGCGGCTCCTCGAGCTGCCCGCGGCGTGGAGCGGGTTCCTGGATTCCAATGTCGGTGGAGCGTCGTGCTTGGGTCCGTTGGCCGGCCTGAATGCGCAACGCGAGCTCTATCGGGCCACCCTCGCGGCTCTCGGTGACCCGGCGGCGACACTCTTGGTCTTGGTGAGTCGCCCGGAGCGGACGGCACTCGAGGAGGCGGAGCGCACAAGCGCCGAGCTGGCAGCCCTGGGTATCGTCAATCAACGCTTGATCCTCAATGGCGTGTTCACCGCCCGCAACAGCTCCGATCCTGTGGCACACGCCCTCGAGGTGCGCGGCCAGCAGGCACTCGCAGAGATGCCGCCCGCCCTGAAGACGTTGCCGCGCCGCGACGTGCCGCTCGTGCCGTTCGAGTTGATCGGCGTCGAGGCACTGCGCAGCTTCGGGCGGGACGCGTCCCCCACGATGAGTAGCGGCAAGGTGGAACCCTCTACGGCGTCCGGAAGCGACGGAGTGCTTTCCCTACATGCGCTGGTGGCAGACATCGCCCGCGCACGACGCGGCGTCATCATGGCAATGGGCAAGGGTGGTGTCGGGAAGACCACCCTTGCGGTCGCGATCGCGACGGAGTTGGCGCGCCGCGGCCATCGCGTCCATCTGACCACCACCGACCCGGCGGCGCACGTGGAGGCGACCATGGAAGGCGGCATGCCGGGGCTGCGCGTGACTCGGATCGACCCGGGGGTGGAAACCCGCGCCTACAGTGACGAGGTGCTGCGGACAGCCGCAGTTAGTCTCGACGCCAAGGGCCGGGCGCTGCTGGAAGAGGATCTACGCTCCCCGTGCACCGAGGAGATCGCGGTGTTCCGGGCGTTCGCCCACATCGTGGCTGGTGGCACGGACGGATTTGTGGTCATCGACACGGCACCGACCGGCCACACGCTGCTCTTGCTCGACGCAGCGCAGGCGTATCACCGCGACGTTGCGCGTTCGCTCAACGACATCCCGGCGGCGGTGCGCGAACTGCTGCCGCGTCTGCGCGATCCGGAGTTCACGCGGGTGTTGCTCGTCACCCTGCCGGAAGCGACGCCGGTGCACGAGGCGGCCCAGCTGCAGCGCGATCTCGCCCGGGCCGGCATCGCACCGTTCGCCTGGGTCGTGAACCAGAGCCTCACGCCGCTGGCGGTGCACGATCCAGTACTGGAAAGCCGCCGACGGCGGGAAGCCCGCTATCTGGAAGAGGTGCGCGGGCTGGCGTTGCGGGTCATTCTCGCGCCGTGGGCTGAATCGCCGGTGCAATCGCTCATGGAGAAGGCAGCCGCATGACGACCGTCGAGGGTGTGCGCGTTATCCGCGATGACATTCGCGCACGCGTCGAGCAGTTCCTCGTCGCCGAGGGCTGGCAACGGAGTGAGCGATGGCGGGGACGATGTTCAAACGAATTCGGCAAGTCTACCTCGACGTGAATGCCACGACGCCGGTTGCCCCGGACGTGCGGCGTCGCGTCGCCGAAGTGCTCGACAGGCACCCGGGCAACCCCTCGTCGGCCTACCGCCTCGGTCGTGAGGCGGCGGCGCTGATCGCGCGGGCACGCGCGGAGGTCGCCGCCGCCATCAATGCCAGCCCGCCGGAAGTGGTCTTCACCTCGGGCGCTACTGAGGGCAACAACCACGTGCTGCGGATGATCACGGCGCGGGCACCCGCCCGGCGCCGCCGACTGGTGACGACGCCGGTGGAGCATTCCTCCGTTCGCGCCGTGGCCGAGGAGCTTGCGGGCGAGGGCGTCACGGTGACGTGGCTGCCGGTGGACCGCTACGGGCGGGTTCGACCGGATGACCTCGCGGCCGTCCTCGACGACTCTGTCTGCCTGGTCAGCTGCATGTTGGCGAACAACGAGCTTGGCACGGTCAGCCCGGTGCGCGCGCTGGCCGCGCTGGCGCATGAACATGGGATTCCCTTTCACGCCGATTGCGTGCAGGCACTGGGCAAGATTCCGGTCGATGTCCGCGACCTGGGGGTGGACTATGCGACATTTTCCGCCCACAAAGTGTTCGGTCCGAAGGGCGTCGGCGTCCTGTACGTCCGTGACGGCGCCCCGCTGCACCCGTTCATCAGCGGCGGACACCAGGAACAGGGTCACCGCGCCGGGACCGAAAGCACGCACAACGTCGTCGGCTGCGGCGCGGCATTTGCGCGCGTGCCGGAACTGCTCGCCAAGGTGCCCATCGTGGCGGCCCGACGCACCACCCTGTTGGCCAAGTTGCGGGCGGTGATGCCGGAGGTGATCGAGAACTCCCCCGCCGAGGGGGTCGTGCCCAACACTTTGAATCTCCGATTCCCGGGCGTGCGGAATGCCGAGCTGTTGGCCTTCCTCGACCTGCACGGCGTGTCTGTTTCCGCCGGCTCGGCCTGCAGCGCGCAGGGCGGCAAGCCCTCGCACGTGCTCACCGCCATCGGTTTGACGGAAGCGGAAGCGCAGGAGAGCCTGCGTCTGAGCTGGTCGGCCGAGACCTCTGACGGCGACATTGCGTATGTGGCGGATCTCGTGGGGCGCTTCGTGCGCGGGGAGGCCCCGGCGATCTCGCTGGTCTCACCAGGGCAGATCGACGCCGCGTTCCTGGACGACGAACGGAACTTCCTGCTCGACGTGCGCCTCGGTGTGGAGCGCCGGCTCATGAAGGGTCTGCCCAACTCGCACGAGATCCCGTTGTTCGACTTCGGCCGCTGGCTGGACCGTTTGCCGCGCGAACGAAACATCGTCGTCGTGTGCAGCACCGGCGTCGATGCCACGATCGTGGCGTACGCACTCAAGTCACGCGGCTTTCCGCACGTGGGCCTGCTGGTCGGCGGCCTCCTCGCCTGGCGCGCAGCCCATGGGGCGCTGTACCGGGCGCGAGCCGGGTCGAACGTGACGGTGGTTTCCAGGGCCGCCGCATGAAGACGGTGATCTTCGCCTGCGTCCACAATGCCGGGCGCTCGCAGATGGCCGCCGCATTTTTCAATCAGCTTGCTGATCCCAATCGTGCTCGCGCGCTCTCGGCGGGCACCCGGCCGGCCGAGCACGTGCACCCGGAAGTGGTGGCGGTCATGCGCGAGGTCGGCATCGACCTGAGCACCGCGCAGCCCGCGCGTCTCACTCACGAGCTCGCCGCGAGCGCTCAGCTTCTCGTCACCATGGGCTGCGGCGAGAGCTGCCCCGTGGTGCCTGGCTTGCGCCGGCAAGATTGGAACCTCCCCGACCCGAAGGGGCAGCCCACCGAGCGCGTACGCGCCATCCGCGATGACATCCGCGCGCGCGTCGAGCGGCTCATCGCCGCCGACGGCTGGCAACGGAGTGGGTCATGAGGGAGAGGCGACGGTTGGGAGGCGAGAGTTCAGGCTGGCTTGACTCTCGACTCTCAACTGTCAACTCTCCACTGAGGCGAATGGCCAGCGAGCGCGTCCTATTGATCGAAGATGATCCGTCGATTGTCGCCGGGTTGGAACTCAACCTGTCGCTCGAAGGCTATGACGTCGTCACCGCGAGCGACGGCGAGACGGGGTTGCGGCTCGCGGAGGAGGCCACGCCCGACGTCGTTCTGCTGGACATCATGCTGCCGGGAATGAACGGCCTCGAGGTGCTGCGGCGCATTCGCCAGCGCGACGCCGATCTGCCGGTTCTCATCCTCACCGCCCGCGGCGAGGAGGCGGACAAGGTCCTCGGTCTGCAGATCGGGGCGGATGATTACGTCAGCAAGCCGTTCGGCTTGGGCGAGCTTCGGGCCAGGCTGGACGCGTCCCTGCGCCGCAAACGCCTCCAGGCCTCCGCCCGGCCGGTCGAAGCGTTCGGCAACGTCGAGGTCGACCTCGATCGCCACCGGGTGCTCCGGGCGGGCAGAGACGTTCCCATGACTCCGCGCGAGTTCGGCGTGCTGACGTACTTCCTGCGCCACCCGGCACGGGTGATCAGCCGGGAGACGCTGTTGCACGCCGTCTGGAAGATCGAGTTCCTGAGCCAGCGCACGATCGACAACTTCATCGCCCGCCTGCGCGCCAAGCTGGAACCCGACCCGGACCGTCCACGCTTCTTTCTCACCGTGCGCGGCGTCGGCTACCGTTTCGAGCCGGAGGGAAAGGACGGAGGAATTGAGTGATTGAGACCGGCGGAACGACCAAGTGATTCAATCCCAAATCGCTCGATCACCAGTCACTCAATCACCCAATGATTCGATTGCGCTCCGTTGCTGATTTCGTCCTGATCACCGTCGCCCTCGCGCTCTTGCTCGTCTGGCCGCTGCGTTCGCCACTCATCGGCGAGCACGGCGAGGCGCGCGAGGGCTTGGTGGTTCAGGACATTGTGCAGAATCACCGCTGGGTACTCCCGTACCGAAACGGAGAGCTGCCCTCGAAACCGCCCCTGTTTCACTGGGTTGCGGCGGTTTCGGCCGGCGCGTTCGGCCTCTCCGACACGACGGTGCGACTGCCATCGGCGCTGGCCGCGTGGGTGATGGCCGCGGTGACCTTCGCGCTTGGAGTGACGATCGGCGAGCGGCTGACGGGCTGGCTGGCGATCGGGGCGTTGCTCGGCATGCACTCGTTCTGGATGTCAGCCGTGGAAGCGCGCGTCGACATGGTCTTCGCGGCAGCAGTCACGGTGTCGATCGCCGGGTTCTTCTTCTGGTATCGGAGCCGGAACCGCTCCGCGCGTGCGCTTTGCTACCTGGCGGCGGCGTGCGCCGTGCTCGCCAAGGGCCCTGCCGGCGGGCTGCTGGTAGGGCTGGTTGTCTTCGCGTTTCTCTCCGTTCAGCGCGAGTGGGGTCTACTGCGTCAATTCTGGTCCTGGCCACTGGCCGCCACGGTGTTCGTCATCGACGTGGGCTGGTACGGGCTCGCCTATCGCGCCGACGGGTCCGCGTTCCTGCACAAGCAATTGCTGCAAGAGAATCTCGACCGGCTCATGGGGACCGGCCAGTTCAGCGTCCAGCGAACGAGCGGCATCCGTCACGCGTACGAGCCGCCGCTTGCGCTCGCCACTCAGCTGCTGCCGTGGAGCCTCGCCCTCGGCTGGGCAGCGTTCCGCTGGGCTCGCGGGCAGCGCGAAGACGCGGCGGGACGATTCCTCCACGTGTGGTGGCTCGCGATCCTCGTGTGCTTTTCCGTCGCGTCGGGCAAGCGCGCCATCTACTTGCTGCCACTGTACCCAGCGGTCGCGTTGATCGCCGGGCGGGCGCTCGCCGCAGTCTACAGCGAAACGAGCGGGACGCAGCGGCTGTTCGGCATCGTGCCGGTGCCGGCTCGGCTCCGCCGGCTCTTTCCGGCGCGACCGGCACTCGCACTCCTGGTCGTCCTCATCGTTCTCTTCGACACCACGCTGCTGACCACGAGCCAGATCGTACGCGCGTACCAGGCACCGAGGCATTCGTTGGCCACGTTTGCGAACGAAGTTGGCCATCTGGTGCCCGCCGGCGCACCGCTGTACGCTGATCCGTTGCTTGCGGGAGAAGAGGTGATCACCCTGGCTTATCGCCTCCGACGGCCAATTGGCCCGGAGCAAACCCCCGGCAATGACCAAGCTTACTATCTCGTCCCGGCAGCCGCGATCGGCGAGCGCACCCAAGCGCGGTATCAACTGCTCACCGTCTCCACCCGGCGGGACGACAACGTCGCGCTGATGAGGAGATCATTGGGAGATTGAGTGATTGGTGATTGAATCCAGTCTCCATCAGTCAATCGCTCAATCACCAATCACCAACTGTTCAATCCCCCAATTTCTTCTTGGCGTCGTTCATCGCCGCGCGGAAGATCCCCTGCGCCATGAGCGCGTGCGCCTCCGCTAAACGGCGCTCGTAGACGTCGCGCTTGAGGCGCTGCGCGGCGGCATCGTCCGGCGCGGCGCGCGTGGCCCATTCGGCGAGGTGTGAGGCGAGCACGGCGTCCCCCTGCGCGAGCAGGGACCGGCCGCGCGCGACGACCGCGGCGACGCCCCCGGCCAGTTGCGCGATCTCCTTCGCCTGCGCCTCCCACGTGGCCGGCAGCAGATCGGCGGCGTTACCGCTCCACCAGCCGCCCCAGAGCCGGAGCAGGTTGCGCACGATGAACTTCGGATGGTCGTAGTTGGCGCGCAGGAATGGCCGGCGGGCGAGCTCGGCATCGGGCTCGACCGCGTGAAAGATCTCCTCCGGCGTGTCCCCCGCATTCATGCGCTCGAGCACCTGATCGATGATGACGCGCAGATAGCGCGCCGTCTCGGTCAGAACGAGCCGGACCGCCTCGCGGCCGTGGACGACGAGGCCGTGGCCGGGAAACAGCCACTCGGCCTCGAGGCCGGCCATCGTCTCGAGAGCCGCCGCCCACTCGACCGGGTACCGCTGCACCTTCTGCGGATTGCCGCAGTTGG
>Ga0316626_10001527_pt1 | contig 10364 bp, 14 predicted proteins | sample OWC_Aug_T1_C1_D5_FD_207656 | JGI IMG/M metagenome (GOLD analysis project Ga0316626, IMG submission 207656) | Wetland soil microbial communities from Old Woman Creek delta, Ohio, United States - OWC_Aug_T1_C1_D5_A | ecosystem: Environmental > Terrestrial > Soil > Wetlands | place: USA: Ohio...
CACGGGCATGAGGTGGCGGAGTTCCGACCATACTCATGTTTGTACGTCGACCAGGGGCGCAACACCATCACCATCGACGCACTAGCCGACGGCGTGGACGCCATCCTCTACTGGGACGCTGACCAGACCATCTACTTCGAGCCGAAGGACGACCTCGCCGCTCTTTTCAACATCGGCCCGGTGGTGACGGCCGCGTACGTCTCGCGCCACCGCCCGCAGTACTACGTGCTCTGGGAACGCGCAAGTGGCGGGTGGCGCATGCTCACCCAAGAGGACATGCTTGGGCGCCGCGAGCCGTTCCCGGTACACAAGTGTGGAGCCGGAGCGCTGTGGGTGCGCCGCGAGGTACTCGAGAAGATACCGCATCCGTGGTGGGTCGCTGGGTGGCACTCCAGGGGGGCGTGGGTCGGCGAGGATATGTTCTTCTGCGACCTCGTGCAGTCGGCGGGGTACACGATTCTGTGCCAGCCGGCCATCTGCACTGGGCACATGACGAGTGGCATGCTCGTACATCGGCCTGGGGGAGGCTACCACAAGGTGCCTGGAGACATCGTGACCGACGAGATGTTGCGGATCCGCGCTGGCGACGCGATGCAACGCAGCTTCGTGGAGGACGTGTAATGCTGGAGCGCGAGTGGGCTTACGTCGAGCGGTTGCCGAATGGCATCGAAATCTGCACGCGCCACAGGCCAGTGTGTCAGCAACCGTGGGACGCGCCGCAAGCTGAGGCCGCTATCTCTGAGCGCTCGATCTTAGATGTCGAAGAGGCGTGCAACGCGGCCACCATCGCCGTCGAGCACAACTACCCGTGGTGGCTCCGCGCACTCTGGTACGTTGAACGCTGGCCATTCGCCCGTCGATGGCTCCGTCGCCTGCATCTCTTCCGCTCTCGTCCGTACCAGTTCAGAGAACCGCTGACGCACAGGGGAGACGAGAACATCTGCCGGTGGCTCTGCCGTGTCACGGTCCACAAGGCCGAGGATGTTCCCGTTGGCGCCATCGCCGCCGAGCGGTATCTCTACGACCGTGGATACGAAATCGTCTCCAAGTTCTAGCGTACGAGTCGTTTTGGTTTGACACGTCAGTGTGCGCAGTGTAGCGTATCGCCATCCTTATGCGGATCGCGTTAATATCGACGTTTAAGCAGGAATGTGGCATAGGAACCTACACCGGCTATCTCGGGTCCGCACTCCAAGCTCGCGGTCACGAGGTTATGGTCTTTGCCTGCGATCTCGACGAGTGCGCCGCGTACTACGGGCGTGGAACGACTCTCCCATACACGCGCTGCTGGGCTCGTAACCCACTCGACTACGGCAGTCTCGACGCGGCGCTCGCGGCGTTCTCTCCGACGGTAGTACACCTTGAGCATGAGTACGGGGTCTACAAAAATCCAGCCGCCATCGCTACGTGGTGTACGGCGCAGACCCGTCCCCTAGTCGTCACATTCCACACCGTGCCTATCCCTGGGCATGAGCAGGCTAAAGACCTCGACTGGTTCCCGAGGTGCCTTGCATCTCTGCGCGTGCATGTCATCGCTCACGCGCCGCGTGCGGCCGAGGCGCTGCGAGCATACGACATGCGCAACGTCCACTGCATCCCGCATGGATCGTGCGGTCCACATGAGCTTGGCGATACCGCAGTTGCGCGCATGCGCCTGTCGCTGCCGCAGGATGTCGTCCTCGGCGGCACGCTCGGTTTCTGGACTCCAGGAAAGCGCAACGAACAGACGGTCGCTGCTCTAGTACGATTACTTGAGCGCGGGAGACTTCCTACTGGATTCACATTCGTCATCGCCGGGCAGACAATAGGCAAGGATGCGGAGCATGGCATGCGCCATGTCTGCGCCCAACTCGAGCGCGCTGGGCTTGCTGACACGATCCGCATTCGTCCTGGATTCGTCGACGACGCCCTCATGGCCGACTACTACGCGGCCCTCGATTTCACCGTCGCCAACTCTGGACCGACGATGTACTCCACGACCGGGCGCGGCCACCTCGCGATGGCCTACGGCTCGCCCGTGCTCGCAGCGGACGTGCCGCTGCTTGAGGAGTTCCACAAGTGCGGACTGACGTTCTCCACGCTCGCGGCGCTTGAGGACGGCATCACGCGGCTGGCGAACGATGCAGCGCTACGCGCCGAGTTGCGTGCCAAGGCTTGGGCGTATGCGGAACAGACGAGTTGGGCCCGGGTCGCGGAGATGCATGAGCAAGTGTACGAGGAGGCAGTTCAATGAGCGTGGTCATCGAAATCCACAAGATCAAGGCGGTCAAAGTCAGCGGCGAGTGGATGCAGATCGGCAAGTCGGCCGCTGTCATGGACGACAAGTGTGAGTTTCAGGACGAGGACGAGGAGGTCCAGGGCACGTTTGCGGGCGGCGTACTGGCATTCGACGGAGCCGACGGTGAGGACTACGTGGTGAGCTTGGCAGACTGCCAAGCGTTCCGCATGAGGTAGTCATGACCGACCCGAACCGTGCGACTGCCGAACACCTCTGCTCTCTCGGGGAGGACTTGCCGACCCACTTGGCGGCGATGTTTCCTGACATTGCGGCCAAGTGCAAGCGCAACCGCGAGTTGATCGCCAAGTGGAAGGAGGCAGGGAGTTTCGACCTACCCGTGGACGACCCGTCGGCGTTCTACTCTGGGGAATACTGGACGCGCGAGTCGTTCCGCCTGTACCCGTGTGTCCAGCCGGGGGGCGTGGTGCAAGTCGGCGAGTACCCTCCGCCAGCACCGGAGTGGCTCGGGTTCTACCCGTTGCTCGAGGGTCTGTGGGGTGCGCTAGGTGAGAAGCCCAAGACGCTGCTCGACGTGGGGTGCGGCTGCGGGAGCCTCGTGGGCCACGCGCGGCGCCAGGACATCGACGCCTGCGGGGTTGACGTCTCGGCGCATGCCATAGATAACGCAGTGGAGAATGCGAGGGGTCACATCGCACTGGCCGACATTCGCGTTCCGGGTGAAGTGCGCGCGGCCGAGGTAGTCACGGCGACCGACCTCATGGAGCACATCCACGAGACCGATCTCGACGGCGTGATCGACTCGCTTCTACGACTCACCGAGAGAAGCCTGTGTCTATGCATCTGCGTATCGCGCGTGCCGTCGCAGGAGTGGGTACACGAGCCGGGGACTCCCGTGCCACTGGAGCGAGCGTGGGTGGCCGTGTCGGGGCACGTCACTCTGCATCCGAGCGAGTGGTGGCGGAAGCGGTTTGCTTCGCGCATGGGCGCAAAATTCGGGATAGACTGGCCCGCGATGTATCGGTTTGCTGAATTTATGGCACTCCACCCAGCACTCAAGGCCGTTGAATCGTGGGGCCCAGCTAACATCTTGATTCTTAGCCGTGCTGCTTAACGAGGATCAGCGACGCGCCAAGTATCGACGACGTTCTTGCATCGGCTGGATAGTTGCGGCACTGATGTGGACGGCGATTCTGCTCCTAATGTACCTGGAGAATTAGATGCCCAACGTCAACGCTCGCAAGTGTACCCATGTCGCCGCTGACGGCTCAGTGATCGAGAGCGAAAACTGCTCCGTCGAGCCTGAGAGATACTGGGAGGGCTTGCACGTAGTCGGTGCATTCCGCGAGCGCAGTGCCTCTGGAGAGTGGGAAGTGCTCGAGGCACGAGAATTGACGTTACCAGTAACCGGAACCGTCATCCAGTGGAAGTGACCAATGCCGCTGATCATTCTTGGTGCTGGTAGTTGCGGACGAACGGCCCTGTCGATTGCCATGCCACAGTGGCACCACTGCGAGTTTCTTGACGATGCTCGGCAGGGGCAGACCATAGACGGGGCATGGGTCGTTGGTCCCGTTGAAGACGCATTCCTTTCCACTACCGATGAAAAGTTGGCCTACGTTGTCGCCTTCGGCAACCAAAACATGCGCGAGCGACGCGACGTGTTCGCCCGTCTGAGGAAGGCCAAGCCGATAGCCACACTGATCCATCCGTCGGTCTATCGTGGGTATGGCACATCTGTCGGCACGGGCTCCATAGTTTCACCGGGGTGCATCATGCAGCCCGACGCCAGCATCGGAGATAACTGCTTCGTCTGCGGCAACGTGAATGTCGACCACGACACGCACGTCGGCGCTAATGCCTGCATCGGTCCTGGCTGCATCTTCTGCGGCAACGTGACCGTAGATGACGACGTCACCTTCGGCGGTGGGGTGATTGTGCTTCCTGGCCATAAGATCGGCCGCGGGTCAATCGTCGGGGCTGGGGCAGTAGTGACAAAGGACGTGCCTCCGTTTGCAGTGGTAGCTGGCAACCCAGCACGCATCATTGGCCAGAAGGACCCATGGTGAAGACTCCACTAATTTCTGTCGTTGTGATCACTTCTAGGAACGACTACCCATTCGGCAGGGGCAGTGGATTGCACTGTCTGGAACCAGTGGCTCGGACGCTTGCAACACAGACATTCCACGACTTTGAACTTGTCGTCGTCGACTCTCACTACGAAGCACGCTCCGAGTGGTTCAAGGACAACCCGCAGCCATATCCAGTCAAGCACGTCTCTGCGTCGCCGAACCACTGGCACCAACTGGGTCGTTCTGGTGCCTGTGCGCAGATCAACCGCGGCATGGTTTGGGCCGACGGAGAACTCGTTTGGATAGGATGTGAGAACAACCTTTATCCAACGTGGTTCCTTGAACTGGCGTGGAGCATCCACGCAAGCGGACTGTTGCCTGCGGCATGGTATGTCAAATGCTCACGCGAGCCGAACCCAGAGGCCAAACCATCGCCGATGCGATTCAGTCTACTCGGATACACCGACGAGAATGTCTTTGACCTCGACCATCGGGCCAACGTGTTTCTTGACAAGTCTGCCCCTGCTATCCAGCCGATCCCGCATCTGCACTTCTTCAACCATGCTGGCATACCACGTGAACTCTGTCTGGAGTTGAACGGCTACGACGAAGCCTTCGACGGTGACCTGGCTCTCTCCGACTGCGATGTCGGCAGTCGGCTAGACCTGCTCGGATACGGCTCGCGCATGCGTATGCACCGCGATCTCTTTGTGGCCAAGAATGGAGGTGGGCAGGACTACAAGGGCCACCTTGGGATCAAGTGCAATTACGCACTCTACCTTTTCAACCGCGAGATGAAGCGCGTCCGTGTCAACGGACCAATTAACGACGCACAGATCCAGTTTGTGCGCGATACTTGCTGCGGCAAGGTCTGCTCGATACGCGAACGGTGCCGCAGCGATCCAGCAGCCGGAGAGCATCTGTTCTACCCATTCTGCGGCGACGGAAAGAGCGAGCTGTACCAGCACTGGCTCAAGCGCCCAGTTGGCTTCGACTTGCGCACCGAGGTGGAGAAGCGCAAGCATGGAGTTCCTCCCTACGACCATGCCACGGTGACATAATGAAAACTTGGCGTGACCTTCGTTTCGTTGTCATTGGAACGGGTCGCTGTGGAACTGGGTACGTCGCCAAACTTCTCCAGCACTGCGGCATCCCAACGGGCCATGAGGCCGTATTCAATCCATTCCGCGACGGGTACGTTGCTCTCCCAGACGATGAGATTGTGGGGGAGTGCTCCTACATGGCCCTTCCGTACCTAGAGCCTTATGGGTTTCCTGACACGGTGGTCGTCCATCTCGTTCGCGACCCGTTGGCCGTAATCCGCTCCATGGTTGGCATAAAGTATCCAGTAGCCGATACGGAGTACGACACTTTCGCCAGGAACCATCTCCCGCGTATTGCGGCACTACGGCACAGGCCGCTTACCTCTGCCATCTTCTGGTACATGAACTGGAACCTGCGCTGCGAGAAGGTGGCCAGTTACCGCGTACGGGTAGAGGAGTTGACCACACTCGAGCGCGTCAGGGGCTTGCTTGAGGTGTTGCGCGTCGACGTTGCTGACGAACAGGTACTATCCGCACTCAAGGCCACGCCGACCGACTACAACTCTCGCCAGCGAGCTGACGTTGCATGGGACGACATACTCCTCGACCCATTTGGCCGTGACGTGGTACATATGGCCGACCGATACGGATACCAGCATTAAGGACCACCGATGAACGAACCGAACTGGCAGGGAGCAAGAATTCACCTGGCCTGCGGAGCAAAGTACCTCGACGGGTGGATCAACGCCGATGCCGTGGACATGCCGGTCATCCAGGGGGTGCCCGGCCACCCAGATGTGGTCCTCGACATCTGCTACGACCTCTCGCGCATACCAGACGCCTCGCTGACCTGGGTATACTGGTCCCACGGCTGCGAACACCTACCGCCAAACTTGCTCCCAGGCGTACTGGCTCATCTCCACCGCGCACTCGCCAAAGGGGGGAAGCTCACACTGGCGACTACCGATCTGTTCCTTATCATCAAGAACCGATTTCCAGACGGTAACTGGGAGGGTCCGCTGTTTGGACACCGCTGGTCAACCGACCCGTCGTGGCTGGCGCACTACGACTGCTTTACGCACGAGAAGCTCTGGCGCCTGCTCCGCAACGCTGGGTTCCGCGAGATTGGTCCGTGGAAAACCGAACAGTACCCGGAGATCCGCGCGCTCAACGACTACGCGACTACTCACGCAGACGTGACCCTGTTCGCTGAGGCTACCAAGTAGGAGACGACAACATGATCGGCGACGGCAACTGGTGCATGGAGTCGAATGGCGAGCTTGAGTGCCTCAAGCAACTCGTCCCCGCGAGTGGCCCGGCGGTGCTATTCGACGTGGGCGCCAACGCTGGCTCATGGACGACCAACGCCGTCAAGATGTTCCCCGACGCCAGCATCTACACCTTTGAGCCCGCTGAGGTATCGTTCCCGTGGCGCCTACAGGGAACCAAGAACATAACCCTGCTCCCCTTCGGCATCGACGCCTCGCCTGGCCTGCGCGTACTCCACTTCTGGGGAAACTCGGAGTTGTCTTCGCTCGTCCAGCGCAGTCCCGGGGGGGTTGATGAGACGGTCATCTGCACCTCGCTCGACTGGATCGTCAAGCGGTTCCGCATCGCTCGCGTCGACTACTGCAAGGTCGACACCGAGGGCAACGAGTTGCCGGCCATCATCGGCGCAGCAGAGTCACTGCGCACGGGGGTCATCAGACACCTTCAGTTTGAGTACGGTGGCACTTGGAGCGACGCCGGCCTGCGGCTCAAGCAGGTGTGGGACGTACTCGCGCAGCAGGGAATACCGCACCGCGTCTACAAGGTTGTACCAGACGGTCGGATGCCAACGCATGAGTGGCGCGATGAGTACGAGTCCTACCAGTACAGCAATTGGCTGCTCAGTCTGGAGTGAGGATGCCCAAACTCTCGGTCATCGTAGTCACGGCTCGAGACGCCAAGTGCTTCGTCGAGCATCCCGAGTGGGACCAGTACGAGCGCCTCGCCTACTGGCTCAAGCAACAGACGTTCCGTGACTTTGAGACCATCGTAGTCACGCCGTTCCCCGAGGAGGCCACGGCCGTCGGCGGGTTGTCAATCACCCCGCTCGACAACCCATGGGTGCGCGAGCGTACACGCTGCTCGGCCTCGTACCGCAACACTGGCCTCATTCATGCCCGCGGTGAGTACATCGCCTGCATTGACGACTGTTCCGAGATCGAGCCGGACTATCTTGAGCGCGTCGTGTCATATCTCGACCGCGGGCTCGGGATAGCCACGCTCTCCTGCGACGCTAATCGTAAGCTCATCGACGGCCGGGTCGCCTTCATCCCCGACGGCAAGGAATGGACGCTAACGAAGCGCGGCGAGGCTATCCCGCAGGGCATCCTGGCCTTCCCTGCTTCCGTCGGGTTGGATGTCAACGGTTGGGACATGCACTACTGCGGGTCGTATGGGCTGGAGGACGTCGATTTTGGCTTGCGCCTGCAGCAAGCGGGTCTGACGTTCGCGCTTGACCGCAACGTAACCGCGCGTCTACATGCCACGACTGCGCTTTCGCGCCGGGCGATAGCCCAAGATGACGATCCTGCTGACCCGTGCCGCTCCAACGTGCGCTGCTGCAACACTGCTTGGGTTCTGGCACGCAAGTCAGGACGCGTGCGCGCTAATGAGTGGGTCTACTCCGACGAGGAAGCGGAGAAGCGACTCAAGTGCTTCTTGCTGCACCCGCCGCCCAAGGCGTGGCGCCGCGACTGGCGCTGCGGCTACTGGCAGGACGCCAACGAGTGCGCCTACATTCACATGGCACGCGAGGGTCACCCGGTGGCGCGGCGCATCATGCTTGAGGAGCGCTATCCAGATACCATCGACCTGCGCGCTGAGCGGCACACGCTCGGCATTGACTGAGAGGGCAAATGGGCGCCATCAATGATTTCTTCGACCGCGTTGTAATCATTAACCTCGACCGCCGTCCCGATAGATGGGCTGATTGCAAGGCTCAACTTGAGCACCTCGGAGTGACCAAGTACGAGCGTTTCTCTGCCTTCGATGGCGACACCATCGCGACTGACCTTCCTGACGGCATCAACGTCAATACGGTGGGCAATTCTCCGGCACTGTTCGCCTGTACGTGTTCCCACCGAGCTGTGCTTGACGCCGTCGCGGTCAATCGCTGGCAGCGCACTCTGATTCTGGAGGATGACTTCCTGATTCGCGATGACGACTGCGATGCAAAATTCGGTCAGATGATGCCGATGGTTCCCGCCGACTGGGAGCTACTCTACTTGGCGGGGCATTACGCGGAGAAACCTCAATACCGTGTCAATGAGCACGTCATTCGCATCAATCGCATGATCTGCCTGACTGCCTATGCGGTGACACTTGACTTTGCGCGCCGCATTGCCCCCTATATGTCCGGCTACCCGGCCGACTGTCTCTTCTACGGATGGAATATGGCCCGCAAGTGCTACATCTTTCAACCGCGCCTGATGGTTCAGGCCGCTGGCTTCTCGGACATCCAGAAGCGCGAGATGGATAACCGAGGCTGCATGTCCGACACTCGCCATGAGGAGATGGTCTAATGGAACACTTGGGGACGCTTGGTGAAGCTGGTCCGTTCATTAAGGACCTGCAAGACGTGCAGATCGTCTGTGAGGTTGGGTGCCACCGACTCGAGTCAACCGTCGGCCTGCGCGAACTCTACCCGCAAGCCACGATCTACGCCTTCGAGCCGAACCCGGTGAACGTGAAGTACATCCAGGACAACGGCCTCGTGGAGAAACTCGGCGTCAACTTCTATCCCATGGCAGTCTGCGACGCTCCTGGAACGCGGGACTTCTGGCTGTCGTTCACAAGTGCTTCGTCATCCCTGCGGCGCCCGGTAGACGCTGCCTTCCATGGCCCTGGAGTGCCTACGTTCGACGAGCACCCACTCAAGGTCGACTGCATGACACTCGACTCACTGCATCTTCCGGCCATCGACCTGTTGTGGATGGACGTGCAGTCGGGAGAGGACATGGTGCTCCAGGGAGCGGTTGAGACACTACCACACGTTCGCTACATCTGGACGGAGCACAACACGTCCGGGGTCCACACAAACGAGCCGGGGTTGGCAGGTATCCGCAGGCACCTTCCAGGATGGGAACTGATCGCCACGCTCGCCTACGACGCCTTCTTCCGTAACCCGAACTTCACGAGGCGTTGATGAGTCGCGGAGTCGTCAACTGCATGCCAATCGGGGGGCTGGGAAACCAGACCTTCACGTACGCGTTCTGCCGCGCCTACGCCGAGCGCTACGACTTGGAGTTGCGGATCAACAACTGGTACGGACGCTACCTATGGCAAGTCGACGACCCGCCCGTGAAGGAGCTGTTTCCTCTGCGTAGCGAAAATGACTTGGAGTTCGGTGAGGCGAACTTCAACTACACGAGCTACTCTCAGATCCAGCGCTGCATGATTTACTCCCGGGACGATGCTCACCGCTGGTTCAAGTGGGACCCGGACATCGAGGGTCTTCTGCGCACCGCGCTTCCGCGTGAACCACTCCTAGCTCACCGACGGCTTGGAGACTACGTGGGAGTCTTCGACATCATCTCGGAGAAGTCCTACTACGACGCCTGCGACGAGTACAAGCTGGACAAGACGCAGTTGCAGTTCTTGAGCGGTCCTGGGATGCCATGCGTCGCTGGACTGCCAACCGAGGTAGCGCACTTCCTGCCTGACTTCTGGCGCATGATGCACTGCGATGTGCTCCTTCGCGGTAACTCGACGTTCTCTTGGTGGGCCGCAGTGCTGGGGACCTGCGACGTATACGCACCTCTTCTATCCAGCGCGGTCGCCGCTGGCAATGGGGAAGTGGACGTGAGATTCGTCAAGGGCAACCACTCGCGCCACCTGAATGCAGGCAACGTGACCGAACTACATCTCGTCGGAGAGGACCAGCCATGAAGATCGCGATCATCGAACTGTTGAGTAGCAACAGCCTGCAGTATGACCGGCACTTGAACGCGTACGAGGTGGCCTCGT
>Ga0316626_10001528_pt1 | contig 10363 bp, 8 predicted proteins | sample OWC_Aug_T1_C1_D5_FD_207656 | JGI IMG/M metagenome (GOLD analysis project Ga0316626, IMG submission 207656) | Wetland soil microbial communities from Old Woman Creek delta, Ohio, United States - OWC_Aug_T1_C1_D5_A | ecosystem: Environmental > Terrestrial > Soil > Wetlands | place: USA: Ohio...
GCGAGCTACGCCAACGCATCGTGGATATGGCAGAAAAAGTCGGCTTCAAAGCGAGCGGCGTCTTTACGATGGACGGCTCGCGGCGCTCCGCCCATTCCAACGCCTACTTTACCGGCCTGGGCAAGAGCAAGCGGATCGTTCTCTTTGACACGCTGGTGGAGCAGATGAGCGTCGAGGAGGGCGTGGCGGTCTTGAGTCACGAGATGGGCCATTACAAGATGAAGCACATCCGACGGATGTTGGTGCTGAGATCGATTTATCTCCTGGCGGGGCTTTACGTTCTGAGTTTCGTGCTCGGCTACGAACCATTCTTTCATGCCTTCGGATTCGATAGGCCGACCGACCACGCGGCTCTGGTGCTATTCAGCCTGCTCGCCGGCCCCGCGACTTTCTATCTTCATCCCTTCTTCAACTATATTTCGCGCAGGCACGAATACGAAGCCGATCGTTTCGCCGCGCAGACGCTGAAAGATGGAAAACCGATGGAACAGGCGCTGATCAAGCTCACTGTAAAGAACCTCTCCAATCTCACGCCGCATCCGTGGTATTCCGCGTACCACTACTCCCATCCTACGCCGGGGGAGCGGATCAGGGCGATCCGTCAGGAAAGATAGGGCGCTCTAAAGAAAGATCGGGCGGTGTAAACGCGTGCCACATGCATCGAGTGATGGATGGGGGACGCAACGGGGCGAATGAGGGGTCACGAAGGCTCGAGGAGCGGGAGTGCTGCTGGGTGGGGTGTGCGGACGGTGGTCGCTTAGGGCAAGCGACCACCATTGGGGCAGGCGGGCGAAATGCCACAAGAGGGGTGCCGTGGCTGCGCGGAAGGACGAATGCTTCAGTTGTAAGGGCTCGCGAGCCGGCCGTGCCTGCGGGTTGACACGGAGAAGAAAGTGATGTTTACCCACTGCCCTAACATATTGAGTTTTAAGTGATTCGAGTCTGGCATATCAATGGCGGGTAAGTGATCCTAACCTTTATGCTTGGATCCCAGGACCAGGCGACTGCAGCAGGAACGGAGGATTCTCGATGGGTGCTCATGATGTGGTCGTAGTAGGAGCTGGAAACGGGGGACTCACCGCGTCGCTAGCCCTGGCAAAGAAGGGATTGGGTGTCCTCCTGCTCGAGCGGCACAACATTCCCGGAGGCTGTGCGACGAGCTTCTGCCGCGGGCGCTTCGAGTTCGAGGTGGCGCTCCACCAGCTAAGCGGGGTGGGCACGGAGCAGAAGCCGGGCCCGCTGCGCATGCTGCTCGGCGACCTCGGTGTGCTCGATGATCTGGAGCTGGTGGAGATGTCCGACCTCTACTGCTTCCAGCTGAGAGATGACTTCTACATCGCCCTCGAGGCCAACAGGGAAAGCGCCGTGGCAGAGCTTCAGGCGCGCTTTCCACACGAGAGGGAAGCCATCGGGAAATTCTTCGATCTCTGTTACGCCTTCTCCAGTCAGTTCCTCGGTGCCTTCTACTTCAAGGATCCCGAGGTCACCCGCGAGAAATACCCCCTCGTCTATGCTTACTCCTTCAAGCCCGCCATCGAGGTACTGAACGAGTTTTTCCACGATGACGTCTTGAAGGCCGTCCTCTCGATGTACTGGGGCTTCCTCGGTCTCCCACCCACGCGCCTGTCATTCGCCTACCTGGCCCTGCTCTTCTTCACCTACCTGGAGTTCAAGCCCTTTCACATCAAGGGCGGCTCGCAGGCGCTCTCCAACTGCCTTGCCAGCAAGTTCCTCTCGAACGGTGGCACGATCCGCTTCAACTGCGGTGCGAAGCGCATCCTCGTGGAGGACGGAGCGGTGAGCGGTGTGGTCACCGAGGACGGGGAGGAGATACCGACGAAGTACGTAATCTCTAACACGTCTCCGATCGCCACGTATCTGAAGCTCATCGGCCAGGAGAAGGTCCCAGCGTCGGCGTTGACCGATATGGCGAGCCGCACGCTTAGCCCATCGGCGTTCGTGATCTACCTCGGGCTGGATGGGACCCCCGAGGAGGTCGGTATCAAGCGCTCCAGCACCTTCCTGGCGATGGACACGGATCTTACGGACCGGCTACTCGATCGGATGCGGCGGCTCGAGATCGACGACGACATGATGATGGTGAGTTGCTACGACATTGCCGATCCCGACTTCGCGCCCGCGGGGGCGTGCCAGACGAGTGTGGTGTCTCTTAAGTACGGAGACGCCTGGCTCCGCGTGCCCCCGACCGAGTACCACCGCATCAAGTTCGAGTGCGCCGAGGCCATGTTGCGGCGCCTGGAGAAGCTTGCTCCCCGTGTCAGGAGCCACATCGAAGAGATCGAGGTGGCCACTCCGCTGACCCACATGCGCTACTTGCAGCACCCCGCCGGGTCCATTTACGGCTTCGAGCAATACATGAAGGACAGCCTGTTCTTGAGGCCCGATCGAGCGTCCCCCATCAAGGGACTGCACTTCGCCAGCGGATGGGTGGGCGACCCCGGCTTCCAGCCCACCCTCGAGGCCGGGCAATCGGTCGCACGGACGATCATCCGCGAGATCCGAACGAAGTAGGGGGGTACCATGGAGAAGCTCGTTTACGAAGAATTCGATGGTTACGACCACGTGGCGGAGGAACGGGAAGTCGCCCTCAGGCGTGGTGTTCCCTTTAATGCCGAGTGCGATTCGGCGGAGCGCTACATAGACCTTCTGCATCCGTCGCGCCTCAAGCTTCGCGTCGCGGACATCATCGACGAGACGCCCACCACGAAGACACTGAGGCTCGTATCAGAAAGCCTCTACCTTCCGCCTTTCCTGGCTGGACAGTACATCTCGCTCTTCGTGGAAATCGGGGCGGTGCGAACGGGCCGTCCCTACAGTATCTCTTCGCCGCCGAGCCAGGTGGGCTACTACGACATCACCGTCAAGCGGGTGGAGGGGGGCCTGGTCTCCAATTATCTTTTGGATGACGTGAAGCGAGGCGATCTCTTCGAGAGCTCGGGACCCGCCGGCCACTTCTATCACAACCCGCTCTTCCACGACCCGACGATGGTGTTCCTTGGCGGCGGGAGCGGGATCACACCTTTCATGAGCATGGTGAGGGAGATCGTCGAGCGAGGTCTCAAGCGGACGGTCCACGTATTCCACGGGAGCCGGACCCTTGAGGACGCCATATTCCACGGCGAGCTGGACCGCCTGTCCAGTCGGTTCGATCAAATTCACTATGTCCCGGTGATCGAGAATCCACCCGGTGGCTATAAGGGCAGGGTCGGTCTGATTACCGGGGAGCTGCTCAGAGAAGAGCTCGGATCCGCTGCAGGCAAGACATTCTACATATGCGGCCCCCAGGCCATGTACGAGTTCTGTGAGGGGGAGCTAAAGAAGCTGGGGGTGCCGCGAAGGAAGGTGAGACGCGAGCTCTACGGCCCACCGGCCAACATCTGCGAAGATCCAGGGTGGCCGCGCTCGGTCGCCCCGGATGCGAGCTTCACGGTCCGGGTCAACGGGAAGCACGAGGTGAAGGCTCCCGCCCGCCAGCCCCTGCTGGTCACGCTGGAGCAGAACGGCCTGGTGGTCCCCTCTCTCTGCCGGTCGGGCGAGTGCAGCATGTGCCGGGTCAAGGTGGTTTCCGGTAAGGTCTACCAACCTCCCTGGGTGCCGGTCAGGAAGTCCGATGGCTGGTGGGGTTACGTGCACGCCTGCGTTTCGTACCCGCTTGAGCCGCTCGATATTCTCATGTGACGAGCACTCGTGGGTCTGATGATGAAGTCCGCGCCGGGGACGGTGAGGCAGGATACGCTGCGTGAGACAGTCTTTCTAGATCGGAGGAACACAGGAATGAAATTCTTCGAAGACTTTGTAATTGGGGAGAAAATCACGACGAGGGGTAGGACGATCACCGAGGCGGACATCGTGAACTTCGCTGCCTTCAGCGGGGATTGGTATCCCCTTCACGTGGATGTTGAGTTTGCCAGGCAGACACCCTTCGGGGAGCGGATCGCTCACGGGTTGCTGGTGCTGTCGGCGACTTCCGGGTTGATGCCTCTGATGGACATGGCGATCCAGGCCTTCTACGGCATGGACCGGGTCCGGTTCACGGCGCCCACCAAGATCGGGGACACGTTGCACGTTGAGATGGAGGTCCTGGAGAAGAAGGACAAGGGCGAGCTGGGCGGCGTGGTGACCATGCAGAGCAACGTCAAGAACCAACGTGGTGAGGACGCGGCGGTCTCCATCATGAAAGTGCTCATGAAGAAGAAGGCCGGCTGAAAGGGAGACCGGGAGATGGGCGAGCTATTCACGATCCGGAACCTCGCAGACATCGGGGCGATCGAGAAGGTGCCACTTTCGGAGCGCGTGAAGGGCAGCAGCACCTACGAGCTCATCGAGCAGGGCGCAAGCATCGATCCCAACGCCAAGGCGATCAGCTTTATGCTGACCGGGGATGCGTACGATCAGCCCCAGGAGATCACCTACCTGCAGCTCCTCGGGCGCATACGGCAGACCGCCAACATGTTCAGCGACCTGGGAGTCGGGCCGACCGACGTCGTGACCTACGTGCTGCCAAACCTTCCGCAGACCCACTTCATCCTCTGGGGGGGGGAAGCGGCGGGAATCGCCAACCCGATCAACCCGATGCTGGAGCCGGCGACGATCCGTGACATCTGCTCGGCCGCCGGTACCAAGGTGCTCGTTACGCTCGCTGAATTTCCCGGCACGGACATCTGGCGCAAGGTCGATTCCATACGCAAGGAGATTCCCTCGCTCGAGCACGTCGTGCGGGTGATGGGTCCCTCCGATGAGGCAAGCGGGATCATCGGTTACGAGGAGAAGATCGATCAGTACCCGGCGGACCGGCTTACATCGGGACGGCGGTTCGATCCAGACGACATTGCTTCCCTCTACCACACGGGAGGTACGACGGGACGGCCCAAGCTCGCGCGCCGTACCCACCATAACGAGATGGTGCTTGCCTGGGACCTCAAGGCGGGCACGGAATTGCAGCGGGGTGAGACCGTCATGTGCGGGCTCCCCCTCTTCCACTGCAATGGCACGTGCGTGACTGGGCTCATGCCGTTCTCCGTGGGCGCGCACGTGGTGCTGCTCTCTGCGTCGGGCTACCGCGACATGGCGGTGATGAAGAACTTCTACAAGATCGTGGAGCGGTACCGGCCGGTGTTCTTCTCGTGCGTGCCGACCGTCCTCTCCGTGCTGCTCGGCATTCCCAAGGGAGATGCGGACATCTCGTCGCTCCGCTATGTCGTATGCGGCGCCGCTCCCCTGAGCGTGGAGCTCTTCAAGCGCTTCCAGGAATACACGGGGATGAAGATCATAGAGGGCTACGGCCTCACCGAGTCTGCCTGTGCCTCGGCGGTGAACCCCAAGGACGGTGAGAAGAAAGTGGGCAGCATCGGCATCAGGCTGCCGTACCAGGAAATGAAGGTGGCCATCCTGGACGAGAGCGGCGAGTACGTCCGCGACGCCGAGACCGGGGAGATCGGGGTCATCGCAATAAAGGGCCCGTGCGTCTTCAAGGGTTACGTGGAGGACGTCCACAACAAGGGGATCTGGATCCAAGGCGAGTGGTTCAACACCGGGGATCTGGGTCGACAGGACGAGGACGGTTACTTCTGGCTGACCGGCAGGCGAAAGGAGCTGATCATACGGGGCGGGCACAACATCGACCCGGCAACCATCGAGGAGCCCCTCTACCAGATGGAACAGATCCAGACGACGGCGGCGGTCGGGCGGCCCGATCCGCACGCGGGGGAGGTGCCGGTGGCCTACGTACAGTTGAAGGAAGGGGCATCCGCGACGACGGACGAGATCATGGAATGGGCCCGTCGAAAGATCGGAGAGCGCGCGGCCGTGCCCAAAGAGGTGTTCATCATAGACCAGATCCCGCTGACCGCCGTGGGCAAGATCTTCAAACCCGCGCTCCGCTGGGACGCTACACGCAGGGTTTACGAGCAGGAGCTTGCGGCCCTGGGCGACCTCGCAAGATCGGTAAAGGTCGAGGTCGGCGAGCACAGGGTTCATGGGACATCGGCCACCATTCGCATCAAGCCGTCGGCCGGCGCCGACGCCGGGACGATCCGGCGGAAGGTCAGCGAGATTCTCGAGCTCTATACGGTGCACTACGAGGTGGTCGTGGAGTGACCGGGGAGCATCTGGGATGAGAGGTGAATCAGGAACGCGGCTCGAGATCAAGCCGGGAACGAGACAGATGGTGACTCAAAAGGGCAATCGTGCGCGGCGGGAGAACGGCCGCAGCCCACGGCGCTCACCTCCCGGTCGCACCCGGATCGTGAGGGCGCTCCGCATGCTCCTGGCGGAGAAGGACTTCAGCGCTGTCACCACTGCCGAGATCGCGCGAGAAGCCGGCGTGACGGAGGCGCTGATCTACAAGTACTTCAAGGACAAGCGGGACCTCCTGTACCAGGTGCTTGCAGAGTACCTCGAAGAGTTCCTGGTGCGCGCCGAGATGGATCTGAAGGGTATAGAGGGTGCGTTCAACAAGCTGCGCAAGATCATCTGGTCCCACATAAACGTGTACGCCACGAACCGCGTATTCGCGAAGATCCTCCTCCTGGAGGTCAGGAGCTACTCCGACTACTACCGCAGCCGGCCCTACGAGATGGTCCGGCAGTACAGTGGCATCGTCAGGGATGTGGTGAGGGAAGGGATCGAAAGCGGCGAGATGCGCAACGACATCCAGGCTGCGATGGTGGAGCAGTGTCTGCTCGGCTGCATGGAGCACGTGTGCATGACCAGCGTGGTCTTCGATCGGGCGTTCTCCCCCGATGAGCTAACGGAGAACCTCTGCAAATTCGTCTTCGCCGGCCTCCAGGCGTCCCGTGGGCAGGCATGAGGATGCGCCTTGGCCGTGAGCGGATCGTGAGGAGAGATGGTGGACCGGGAGGGATACCTCGCGAGCGTTAGGTGCTGTGAAGCCAGAGAAGGGTGGATCCCAGAGAAGAAAAGAAAGGGTGGAGCCGCAAGACAATTCGGTCGTCAGTGCAAACGTTAGACTCGGTGAGATCAAGGGGCTGCCCTGTCTCGACCCGGTACGTGACGTGCCGGACGCAGGCGCCGTCCGGAGGAGGTCAAGAAGATGTCGAGCTGGATCGAAGAAACGGAGCCGATGGTCTACTCGGGCCGGATCAAGGTTCCTTACAACTGGTGGGTCGGTGACACGGGGACCAGGTTCTTCCTATCGTTGCGGGACGAGCGGAAGATCCTGGGCACGCGCTGCCCGAAGTGTGACAAGGTGTTCGTACCGCCACGCAAGTCCTGCGGTCGGTGCTTTTGCCCGGAGATGGAATGGAGGGAGGTGGGGCCGGGAGGAGAGCTTGTCACCTATACCGTGCCACGCTACCGTGAGGCCATCCATCCCGCAGAGCCCCCGTTCGCCCACGCCATCGTGAAGCTCGACGGTGCCGACACCGGCCTCGTCCATATCGTGGCCGAGTTCGGGCCCAAGCAGCTCAAGTCCGGCATGAGGGTAGAGGCTGTCTTCCGGGAAGTGCGAGAGGGCAACATCCTCGACATCCACCACTTCAAGCCAGTCGATTAGCGATGTTCCGGTCATTTTCGGACAGCCCCTTTGGAGCGATGACACCAACACCTCGCTGCAACGAGCAGAGCCGCTCCCTCCCTCCGGGAAGGTGAACAGGTGCGCGAGAGTCGGGAGGACGACATGGACAGAGTCGCCATAGTAGGAGTGGGTCAAACGAAATACGAGAGGCGAAAGAAGGCGGAGACCTTCGCCGATATGGTGTACGAGGTCACGGTCAAGGCCCTCGAGGACGCCGGACTGACCATCAAAGACATCGGCAACGTCGTCACCGTCTCCAACGATTTCTGGGATGGCCGGACCATCTCCAGCATGGCCATCCAGGATGCCTGCGGCTCGCGCCACAAGGACATCTCCACGGTGGAGGGAGACGGCCTCTTCGGGGTGTTCTACGGAGCCATGCGTATCCTCTCGGGTTCCTTCGCCACCACCCTCGTGGTGGCACACATGAAGGGGTCGGAGAGTCGCATGAACCTGATCACCAATGCCATGTTCGACCCCATCTACTCGCGGATGCTGGGCTTGGACGCCATCACCTCGGCAGCCATGCAGGCTCGCTCCTACATGGATCGCTTCGGCATCACGGAGGAGCAGTGCGCTAAGGTATCGGTCAAGAACCACGGGAACGCAAAGCGAAACCCCCTGGCCCAGCTTCCGATGGACATAACGGTCGAGGACGTCATGGCTTCGCGGATGCTGTCTGATCCCGTGAAGCTCCTCGATGCCTCCCCCATCACGGATGGCGCCGCGGCCGTGATCCTGGCTAACGGGCAGGCGGCGGCGAAGGCGAAGACGACTCCCGTGTGGTTGAAGGGCGTTGGCCACTGCAGCGACGCGTACCATCTCGGCGATCGGGACCTTTCCAGATCGCCGGCGCTGGCCGCCGCCGCGAAGAAGGCCTACGCAATGGCTGGTATCGCGAAACCACTCGAACAGATCGACGTTGCCGAGGTCTACGACGCCTTCAGTTACCAGGAGCTCATGTGGCTCGAGGGGTTGGGTTTCTGTGAAGAAGGTGGAGCGGGCCGTCTAATCGACGAGGGTGTCACCCAGATGAACGGAAAGCTCCCGGTGAACCCCTCGGGTGGCTGCCTATCGGCCCACGCCGTGATGGTGGCGGGGCTGGCAAGACTGATAGAGGCGACGCTACAGGTAAGGGGTGCCGCCGGGAAACGGCAGCTCTCGGGTTGCAGAACTGCGCTCGCGCACGGGATCAACGGCCCGTGCGGTCAGAGCCACTGTGTCATGATCGTTGGCCAGCAGGCCTGAGAGAAGTCGGAGGAGCACCATGGGTAAGCGCGTAGCCATCGTAGGAACAGGACAGACCCACTGCCGGAGCGCCCGCAAGGATGTGAACGGCCAGGAACTCATCAACGAGGCCGTGGTGCGGGCCCTCGAGGATGCAGAGCTTAGGCGGGACGACATCGACGCCATCGTCATCGGCAACATGGATCACTTCGAGGGGATCAACTACGTGGACACCTGGAGCGTCGATGGCTCGGGCGGCTTCATGAAGCCGATCATGAAGGTTACCACCGGCGGGACCACGGGGACTACCGTGGCCATGGCCGGCTACTACCACGTCGCCTCTGGGCTCTTCGACAAGGTGCTCGCCATCGGCTGGGAGAAAAACTCAGAGTCGGACACGACCGGTGCCATCATCACAGCCTTCGATCCGGTGCTGGATCGGCCGACCTTCGGCGGCGCGGTCGGAGGACTCGCAGCCGCCGCGCTCCGATACATGGCGATGACGGGGGCCACGGAGCGCGACGCGGCCATGGTGGCCGTGAGGGACCGCAAGCACGCGCTCAATAACCCGTACGCGCACCTGCAACTCGACCTCACCATCGACGATGTGATGAAGACGCCGATGATCTCCTATCCCATCAAGTACCTGGACATGTGCCCGCGCACCGATGGGGCCTGCGCGGTTGTCTTCGCATCCGAAGATGTGGCGACGAAGATCACCCAGACGCCCGCATGGGTTCAGGGCACGATCAACAGGCACAACTACGCGCTCGCCTGTGATCCCAGCTGGGACAGCCTGGAGACGCTGGAGGAAGGGTCCAGGATTCTCTATGAGCGGCTCGGCATCAAGGAGCCGCTCAAGGAGTTCGACGTGATGGAGCTCTACACCCCGTCTTCCTTCGCCGGCCTGCAGTGGATCGAGGAGCTGGGACTGGCCAAACGGGGGGAAGCTCCCAAGCTCGTCGCATCAGGGGCCACGAACATGGGAGGAGAGCTTCCCATAAATCCCTCGGGTGGCGTGCTCTCCAGCAACCCGATTGGTGCCACGGGGCTGCAGCGGGTGGCCGAGTGCGCGCTCCAGATCATGGGTAAGGCAGACAAACGACAGGTGCCCGGGGCCAAGCTGGCGCTGGCCACCGGGTTTGGCGGGTGCTTCTGGTCGGACATCATGGCCATTGGCGCCAGGAAGCCAGCGTGACCGATGCCGGCGCTCTTCCAGCTGATCACCGCGACGTGGGCCAGTTTGGAGCCTATCCCCAAAGGGCCACTTGACCCTAATGCCGCATCCCATAACCTCCCCAAGCTATTGAAGAGACAGGGGCACGTGTGGCTCTTGAGATAGGATCTTGGTTGGGAAACCGCTTTAGCCGAGTAAAGAGAAAGGACGGTCTGGCATGGCGGAGACGAAGAAAGAAAGGTTGGCGATCACGAGTGGCGAGGCCGAGCAGCCCTTCGAGTGGTCGGTCGGCCTCTACACCTCGAAGTTCCTTGCCGAGCTGAGGGATCACAAGCGGATCGTGGGTATCCGCTGCCCCGGCTGCAAGAAGGTCCTCGTCCCGCCGCGCAAGGTCTGTGGGGAAT
>Ga0316626_10001529_pt1 | contig 10361 bp, 8 predicted proteins | sample OWC_Aug_T1_C1_D5_FD_207656 | JGI IMG/M metagenome (GOLD analysis project Ga0316626, IMG submission 207656) | Wetland soil microbial communities from Old Woman Creek delta, Ohio, United States - OWC_Aug_T1_C1_D5_A | ecosystem: Environmental > Terrestrial > Soil > Wetlands | place: USA: Ohio...
TGTCTGTAAGGCGATCAGCACAAGCCTTTCGCTGGACGAGGTCCTGAACCTTATCGTGACGAATGTCGTCAAGGTCATGAATATGAAGGCGAGTCTTGTGCGTCTCCTGAACAAGGAGAAGAACCAGCTCGAGATCGCTGCATCCTGCGGCCTGAGCGAAAGCTATGTGAACAAAGGTCCTGTCGAGTATGACCGTTCCGTGGACGACGCGCTCGCCGGGAAGCCGGTCTCGATCTACGACATCACGGAGGACAAGTCTGCAAAGTACCGGAAGGAGGCGGAGAGAGAGGGTATACGGACCATCCTGTCCATTCCGCTCAGGGTCAAAGACGAGGTGATCGGCCTGCTCAGGATGTACACGGCTGAGCCGGTTGCCTATTCGGATGAGGACCTGGAATTCCTCGCTGCCATTGCCGAGCAGGCTGCGATAGCGATCGTTAATGCCCGCCACTTTGAACGAATCGTTTCGCGGGAGCGGGAATATCTCGAAATTTTTCAGGCGGTTACCAAGACGATCAGCTCGACGCTCAATGTGCATGATGTCCTGGATATGATCGTGAAGATGATTCCCGCAGTCATGAGGCTCAAGGCGGCTACCATACGGCTCCTTGACGACTCGGGGAAGAAATTGGTGCTTGTTGCAGCGCACGGGCTGTCCGAGCGGTATTTGAGCAGGGGACCGGTCGACACGGAGGAGAACATCAGGGAGGCCCTCAACGAAAAGCCTGTTGCGATTTATGATGTGATGACGGATGACCGGATAACCTATAAAAAAGAGACCGAGGAGGAGGGAATAAAGAGTGTCCTGACACTTCCGATCATCGCTCACGGGAAGGTTATCGGTGTGCTCAGGCTTCTTACGCATGTGCACAGGACCTTCAGTCAGGATGAGATCGATTTTACCGTAGCCCTTGCCGAGCAGTGCGGTATCGCGATAGAAAACGCCCGGATGTACGAAAAGCTCCACTCAAAAAATCCCCGGTAATGAAATGACACCTTAACATACCGGTGACATATGGCACGGCAGAAGAACCCGCCCGAACACCACAGTCCATCTTATGCGATAACGAGTTCCCGAATAGTTATGAATAAAGAAGGCTGAAACAATGACAATACGGCGCGGAGACAACAAAAAAGGCCGCGGTAACCGTGGCCTTTTTTGTTTGTGATACTCCGGATGTTCCTAGAAGAACATTTTCTGATTGATCAGGATGCCGAGCGATACCAGCAGGGCATAGATTGCAAGGGACTCGATCATGGCGAGACCGATGATCAGGGTCGTCGTGATCTTTCCGGAAGCTCCCGGATTTCTTGCAATACCCTCTGTAGCACCTTTAAGACCCATGCCCTGGCCAATGCCCGTGCCGAGAGCTGCGACGCCGATGGCGATGCCGGCGGCGAGAGCTGCCATGGCTTTCCCGGAGCCGGAATCTGCAGCCTTTTGAGCAGCCTCCTCAGCGAAGACAGCTACCGGTGCAAGCAGGCAGATAGCAGCACATGCCAGTAGTGCGAGTGAAAGAATTCTTTTCATGTCGTTCTTTCCTCCTTTCCTCAAAACTTTAGTTTAATGTGCCTCTTCAACGGCACCAGCGAGATATAAGGTGGCGAGCAATGTAAAAACGAATGCCTGTATGATGCTGACCAGCGAGCCGAGCAAGAGGATCGCTGTCGGGATGATCCAGGGTGAAAGCCCTGCAAGCACGAGCAGGATGATATGTTTTGCGACCATGTTGCCGAAAAGCCTGACCGAAAGGGTTACCGGCCTGACCAGGTGGCCGATGAGCTCGATGAGAAAGATGAGAATCATGAGAGGCAATGCTGCGATTGAACGGATAGGGCCGAGGAAGTGCTTCAGGTACCCCAATCCGTGGACCCTGACGCCATAGACGTGGGTTGCCAGAAAAATCGGGACCGCCAGGGCGACATTATTGTTGATGTTGCTCGTCGGTGAAAAGAACCCCGGGATGAGTCCCATGAAATTGCAGACTGCAACATAAAGCGCAATTGTCCCTATCAGGGGAAAGAAATGTTTTGCCCAGTGGTGCCCGATATTCTCCTCGCAGAGGGTCAGGATGCCTTCCGCGACCGTTTCCATGAAGTTCTGAAGCCCTGTCGGAACAAGCTGCAGTGACTTTCTGACCATGAGGGCCGTCCCGATGAGAAGCAGCGATGCAAGAAACGCATATGATACATAATGAGGCACAGCATGGGGATTTATCAGGATGTCCATCAAGAGTTTTTCTTCGTGCATAGAATCTCCTTTGGAGAAAATTAGGGTAATATTACCTAAGAAAATTGCGAGAAGTCAAGGATTTGGCGACCTGTTATAAGACTATAAGAAATGACAATAAAAGCAAAAAACTTGCATTTTTCATTTTAAAAGTGTATTAATAACTGTGATTAATAGCAAATCTTTACATGCAGGCGGCTGAACCGACACTATGGCGAAAGAGAAGATGAGGAAAGACCTGAGCGAGGAGCAGAAGCAGAATCTGCCTCTCTATCCTATCGGCATAGTTGCTGAACTGATAGGGACAACGGATCAGACGCTCAGGCTGTATGAAAAGCACGGACTTATTAAACCCGCCAGAAGAAACAAGAACCGGTTCTATTCAGAGAATGATATCAAGTGGCTCCGGTGCCTGAGAGATCTCATCCATAACAAAAAGATAAGCATTGAGGGCATCAAGAAGCTGCTGGATTACGCCCCCTGCTGGGAGATTACCAACTGCCCGACAGAGCGCAAGGGTACGTGCTCTGCCTATATCGACAAGAGCAAGCCCTGCTGGGAGCTGAACAGGATGATATGCAACACGGAATCCGGCAGGATCTGCGAAGACTGCGTTGTCTATATCTCCAAGAAGAGCTCTCTGAAAAAATAGCTCTTCCCGCATTCCTATTTCCTGACCCCGAGAGAAGACGGCCTGAAGTTCGGGTCAATAAGGTACGCCTTTTTAAAATACTCCTGAGCTCCTGAAAAATCCTTGCGCTTATAGCTCGCATACCCCATAAGGTAATATGCGCGGGGGTCCGGTGTTTTTTCAGTATACCTCTGCAGCTGCCGGATACATTCGGCATATTGCTGCTTCTTGTAAAGGGATAGGCCGGTCGCATAATCTGCAGAGGCTATGGAAGAGACGCTCATAAGCAGTGCTGCGACGATAAGCAGATTGAGCCATGTTTTCATTACGGTTCCTCCTCAGTCCCAGTTGAATTTTGAAGGGTCCCTGATCTCCCAGATTGACGGTGCAGGGGTAAACTGTTTCGGCTGCGTGCTTTCCCGGAAGTACTCTCTGATGCCGAAATCTCCGTGAGAAAGAAGACCAGTCTTGGGGTCAATGTTCATGCTCACGATTCCCTCCGGCTGGATGAAGCCTTCCGGTTCTCCTTTGACTGCGCTGCTCATGAATGATGTCCATATGGGTGCAGCCGCCCTGCCCCCGGTCTCCTGCGACCCGAGTGTCCTTGCATTGTCAAAACCGACCCATACTGAGGCGACAAGGCTTGGGGTATAGCCGACGAACCAGGCATCCTTATAATCATTGGTCGTGCCGGTCTTGGCAGCGACCGGCCTTCCGAGCGCCTTAGCCCGCCAGCCGGTGCCGTACCGGACAACGTCTTCCATCATGGATGTAATGAGGAACGCGGTCTGCAGACTGATCACCTGCTCAGGCGCAGGCTCGTTCGTCTCGAGGACCCTGCCCCTGCCGTCAGTTATGTATTTTATCGTGACAGGCTGAGACTTCATGCCGCTGCTGGCAAAGACATTGTATATCGATGCCATCTCGAGCGGCGTGACGCTGAAGGACCCGAGGGCTATGCTCAGGTTCCTGGGCATCTCGCCGGTGACCCCGACTCTCCGTGCGAAGTTCAGCAGACTGTCGATTCCCATGGCGTCGACAAGCCTCACGGTCACAACATTGCGTGAATAGGTGAGAGCCTCCCTCAGACGAGTCGGACCGTAATATATGCGATCATAGTTTTCCGGGCTCCATTCCCCCTTGGGACCTCCGGGATAGGTGACCGGTTCGTCGACGATTACGCTTGCCGGCGTGAACCCGTGGTCCATGGCAGCGGCATAGATGACAGGTTTGAAAGCGGATCCGGGCTGTCTCATTGCCATGACGGCCCGGTTAAAGTCGCTCCGGGAAAAGTCGTAGCCACCTACCATGGCGCGGACAAAGCCGGTATAGGGCTCAAGTGCAACGAGTGCTCCTTCCAGCTCAGGTTCCTGCTCAAGGGCAAGGGTGACGTTCTTGTTCTGAATGCCCTTGATGCTGACCTTGATGACATCGCCGGGGTGAAGGATCTGGGTGAGGCTGAAATTTTTCAGCCCTGTGACACTACCGGATTTGTTCAGCACCCGGGATGCCCACAGCGCATCTTTTACAGAAAGCTTTCCGATCATTCCCCGGGTCTTTACGGTTGCTTCGTTCGCAGTTACCTTGAGCACAAGGCCGGCATACAGGTCGCCGGGATTGTTGACGACCGTAGCCGGGATGTCCCGGGTTTTCAGTTCCTTCTCTATATCTATGCCTTTCTTGTTTTCAAGCGCTCCGCGCCAGCCTCTCCGCTTATCGACCTCACGCAGGCCGTTCTGCACGGCATTGACGGCCCACAGCTGCATCGACCGGTTGAGCGTCGTGTAAATCTTCAGGCCGGTCTTGTATACCATCTCCTCGCCATATGTGTCCTCAACATATTTTCTGACATATTCGATGAAGTACCCGTTTGCCTCGGCCCCTCTTCTGAGACTCGAAAGATAAAGGGGCTGGGCATATGCTGCCTCCCGTTCCTTGCCGGTGATATATCCCTCTTCTTCCATACGGCTGAGTACAATGTTCTGCCGCTCTTTTGCACGGGAAAGATCATTGAAGGGAGAGTACGTGCCGGGAGCCTTTACGAGACCTGCAATCAGCGATGCCTCGGCAAGCGTCAGATGACGTGCGGATTTCCCGAAGTATGTCCTGGCCGCCATCTCGACGCCGTAGGCGCCGTGGCCGAAATAGACCTTGTTGAGGTAGAGTTCGAGTATCTCCTCTTTGGTGAGGCTTTTTTCGATCTTGAATGCAAGGGCAGCCTCCTTCAGTTTCCGGGTGAGTGTCTTCTCAGGGGTCAGAAAGACCACTTTTGCGAGCTGCTGCGTGAGGGTGCTTCCACCCTCCTTAAGGCTCACGTAAATGATATCCTTGAAAAGGGCACGGGCTATGGCAATATAGTCGATACCCCTATGCTTGAAGAACCGTGAGTCTTCAACCGCGATGAGCGCCTGGGTCATATGTTTCGGAATATTGCTGAACGGCAGAAAGATGCCTTTTTCCGCCTTCAGTTCCCCGATGACCGTGTCGTCGTCAGCAAAGATCTTTGTGCCCGGGACAGCACGAGAGCGTTTCAGCTCATCAATGGACGGAATGCCCCTGGTCAGTGCAAGATAGCCGCCTGCTAGGCCGCCGATAAGGATGGAAGAAAGAATAAGGATAATGAGAAGTCGTGCTTTCACAGTCAGTTACGATTATACCCGCCGCGGGAAAGAGCTGTCAAAAGAAGCTCCTATGAGAACAGGGTGAGCAGCATGCGGACGCCCCCGCCGATGAGAAGGGCAAAAAAGGTGATAAGCCCGAACATGAGGAACGATGTCCTCATGCCCCGCTCCTTGATGATCATGAAAAAGCTCGCAAGGCAAGGGATAAAGAGCGTGAGGGTAACAATGCTCACGATGATCTGGTTCTCATTCAGCAGGCCCTTTTTGGAGAGCTCGAAAAGACCCGCCGCGCCGTAGTCTCTCCTGAGAAAGCCCAGGATGAACGCCGTCGTTGCCTCCCGGGGAAGCCCCAGGAATTTCACGACGAGCGGTGAGGCGGCCTCTTCAATGCGGTGCAGCAGGTGCGTTTTGTCAAGCACAAAGAGGATCAGCGTGCCGAGCACGAAGAGAGGCACGGCCTCTTTCAAATACCATTCGATCCTGCCGAGTGTCTTCATGAGAATATTCCCCATGCGCGGCATGCGGATGGGCGGGATCTCGAGGAAAAAATCGGCCTTGCTTCCCGGAAGCACCCGGGATGTTATGGTGCCGGCAAGCAGGAGCACTGCCAGGACCGTGCCGATCCACCAGGCGGCCACCTTCATGGAGTAGGGTCCGAGCATGCCCAGGATCACGCCGAGCTGCGCTGAACAGGGAACCGCAAGTGCGATGAGGAAGGTGGCGATGAGCCGTTCCCTTTTTGTTTCCAGGATGCGCGTAGTCATGGTCGCCATGGTGCCGCATCCCAGCCCGAGCACCATAGGGAGTACGGCCTTGCCGTTCAGTCCGATCTTCGAGAATGCGCTGTTCGTAAGAACCGCGATGCGCGGAAGATAGCCGCTGTCTTCAAGGAACCCGAAGGCGACGAAGAATGTTGCGGTGATAGGAAGGATGATCGCAACCGCATACGTAAGGGCCATGGTGAAAAGGCCGTACTGGCCGACAAAAAAGTCCTGGATGAAGGCGGACGGCACCAGCGCCTTGATGCTTTTTTCCACTGCGGGATTCAGGTAGGTCTCGAAGACCACACTCTGGAAAAAGTCGACGAGCGTACCGGCGCCGAACTTTCCCACGAACTCGTAAAAGCAGAAGAGCGAGAGGAAGAGAAAGAAGATCCCCCAGACCGGATGCATGGTCCACTTGCCGAGCCACCGGGCAATATGGCCGGAATCAGGCTCGTAGCGCTGCTGGACCGCATGCACGATCCTGTCCGCAGCAGCGATGCGGGCGCCGGAGATAAGGCCGGAGATGGGCGCTTTCAGTTTTGCCTGAGCTTCGTCCCTGAGGTCCTCGATCACGTCGATCGTCTTAGGGTCGATATTTGCCGCGAACCAGGTCCTGAGGCTTTCATCCCCGGCGAGGATCATGAGCGCCATTGCCCGGCGTGCAATATGCGCCTCCGGCAGCAGGGGAGAGATCTTGCCGATATATTCTTCGATGACCTTGTCGTACGTCGCCGGAACATCCGGTGTGCGGGACTGGAGCAGGGATTCCCTCAGTTTCGATATCCCTTTTCGCTGCGGGGCCACAGTGCCGATCACGCTGATACCGAGCATCTCCTCAAGCCTGCGGTAATCGATATCAATGCCGCGCGCCTTTGCCTCATCCTCCATGTTCAGTACGAGGATGCAGGTCAGTTCCATCTCTGCAATTTGGATGAGGAGCATCAAGGCGCGTTTCAGGTTTTTGGAATCTGCCACAAGTACGATGTTTTCCGAGCGCTCGGACAGGAGAATATCCCGTGTCACCTTCTCGTCCTCACTCATAGGGATGAAGCTGTTCACCCCGGGGGAGTCTACGAGGAGGATCTTCTTGCCGTCAACGGTCAGATTGCCTGAAGAGACCTCCACCGTCGTACCGGGATAATTGGAAACGGTCACGTATTTCCCGGTCAGCAGGCCGAAGATCACGCTCTTGCCTACATTCGGGTTTCCGGCCAGAACAATGTGGCTGTATGTATGCCGTTCATCCCTTATTTTTTTCTTTTTTGGCATGTTCTGCATTGTCCCCGGATTTCAAGAGTATGGCTTGTACCGGAGAAATCATATTTCGTGCATATCACGTTCTGAATCTCCTCGAGATTTTCCGAAAAAAACTCTATGACCTCCCCGCAGATAGTGCAGATCATGTGATCATGATGGCGGTGGCCATAGGTATGTTCATAGACATTCCCCTTGTCGGAGCGTGAGATACGCTCCACCAGACCGCTTTCTACCAGGAGGGTCAATGTCCGGTAGACCGACGCCCGTGAGGCCTTGATCCCCGAGTTCCTGATCATCAAATACAGATGTTCAGGTTCGAAGTGGCCGTGGATGGCAAATATCTGGTGAAGCACTGCCATGCGCTCCTTGGTCAGTTTCAGCCCCCGTTCAATAAGGAAGTCCTGAAATATTTTGCTTTCCATACCAGTGAGTATAACTGAAATTGAGATTAAGTTTCAATTAGAAGGCGGAAAGGGTTCCGGCAATCCCGGAATGATCGATAATACAGGCGTGACAACCCATGCACACAACCGATGCACCGTTTTGCAATTGCCGACCTTTTATGCTATGGTTAATCCTTGTTTACGTGGTCATTACGCATGACCCTGCAGTTACCGATACCTGAGATTCTCGTACATCACGGAGGCTCACCATGGTTAAAAAGATCGTGCTTGCATATTCAGGAGGGCTTGATACCTCGGTTGCCATAACATGGCTGAAGGAAACCTATCACGCTGAAGTCGTAGCGTTCTGTGCCGACCTCGGCCAGAAAGAAGAGCTGAAGACCGTAAGGCAGAAGGCGATCAGGACCGGGGCAAGCAGCGCCTATGTCGAGGACCTGCGCGAGGAGTTCGTCAAAGACTATATTTTCCCCATGCTCCGCGGTAATGCGGTATATGAGGGGTTCTATCTCCTCGGCACATCCATTGCGAGGCCCCTGATCGCGAAGAAGCAGATAGAGATAGCGATAAAGGAAAATGCCGATGCGGTTGCACACGGCGCAACAGGCAAAGGAAATGATCAGATCCGTTTCGAGCTCACCTACTACGCCCTCAAGCCGGACATCAAGGTCATCGCGCCATGGAGGGAATGGTCATTCAATTCCCGCGAATCCTTGATCGACTATGCGGCACAGCATAAGATCCCGGTGACCGCGACCAGGGCAAAACCCTACAGCACGGACCGGAACATGTTTCATATCAGTTATGAGGGCGGTATCCTCGAGGACCCGTGGGCAGAGCCGCCAAAGGACATGCATACCCTGACCGTGCCGGTGGAGAAAGCTCCGCAACAACCGGAATATATCGAGATCGGGTTTGATCAGGGCGATCCCATAAGCATAAACGGCAAGAGACTTTCACCTGCGGCTTTCCTCGACAAGCTGAACGGGATAGCCGGAAGACACGGAATAGGCAGGGTCGACATTGTCGAGAACCGCTATGTGGGCATCAAGTCACGGGGTGTGTATGAGACACCCGGGGGAACGGTTCTTCATGTGGCACGGAGGGCAGTGCAGTCCCTGACTCTTGATCGGGAAGTGATGCATCTGCAGGACGCGCTCATGCCGAAATATGCTGAGCTGGTCTATTACGGTTACTGGTTTGCTCCGGAGCGTATTGCGCTGCAGGGCATGATCGACAGCATCCAGCGGGCAGTCACGGGCACAGCGCGGCTGAAACTGTATAAAGGGAACTGCATTGTTGCAGGGAGAAAAGCGCCGCGGTCTCTTTACAATACGAAACTGGCCACCTTCGAGGCAGAGAATGTTTACAATCAAAAAGACGCGGAAGGGTTCATCAAACTGAACGCCCTGAGGCTGAAAGCGAACAGGTCACTCAGAGGCAGGTAGTGTCTGACATCAGGTACTGGATCGGCCTTTCCCTTGTCCCCGATATCGGGCCAATAACCGCGAAGCAGCTCATATCCCGGGCAGGAACGCCCGAGCATATCTTCGGGCTTGATATGGACGGGCTCCTTTCCCTGCAGGGGATGACCAGGACCCGCGCCGAGAAGATTGTCAACTTTTCGGGGTGGGACGATGTGGAAAGACAGGTCAGGGTGATGGAGCAGAAGGGAATCTCGGTTGTTTGCTACGGAGCCACGGGATACCCCCAGGTTCTGCAGGAGATCCCGGATGCTCCAGTTGTCATATATATAAAGGGATCATATCAGCCTGATGATCGCTTCGGCATAGCCGTAGTCGGTTCGCGGACGTATTCTCCGTATGGCGAGGCAGTAACGCAGAGGATATCGGGAGAGCTTGCTGCCTCCGGGCTCACGGTGATCAGCGGCATGGCACGGGGCATTGATACTTTTGCCCACCGGAGCGCACTGGCATCAGGGGGCAGGACCATAGCCGTGCTGGGTTCGGGCATTGATGTGTGCTATCCGTCCGAGAACAGGAGGCTCCTGGAGAAGATTGTGGCTTCGGGCTGCGTGATGAGCGAGTTTCCACCCGGAACCCCTCCGAACCGGGAGAACTTCCCCAGAAGAAACAGGCTCATCAGCGGGCTTTCACTGGGGGTCCTGGTTGTCGAGGCGGCAGAGGGCAGCGGCTCTCTCATTACTGCGTCAATTGCGCTTGAGCAGAACAGAGAGGTCTTTGCCGTTCCCGGCAATATCACGGCAAAGACCTCTGCGGGAACGAACCTGCTGATACGGCAGGGAGCAAAGATGGTCCTGAGCACCGGGGATATCATTGAGGAACTCGCACCTATGCTCAGGGGATTCATCAGGGAAGAGACAAAACGGAACGTGGTACTCTCTCCCGAAGAGCAGGAAATCTGCTCCTGCCTGACAGGCGAGCCAAAACAGATCGATGTCCTGGCACGGGAGGCCGGGTTGCCAGTTCACAGAAT
>Ga0316626_10001530_pt1 | contig 10361 bp, 10 predicted proteins | sample OWC_Aug_T1_C1_D5_FD_207656 | JGI IMG/M metagenome (GOLD analysis project Ga0316626, IMG submission 207656) | Wetland soil microbial communities from Old Woman Creek delta, Ohio, United States - OWC_Aug_T1_C1_D5_A | ecosystem: Environmental > Terrestrial > Soil > Wetlands | place: USA: Ohio...
CGGGACCGACGGGCCCGGGCTGCTGAAGGTGGGGCGACAACAGTTCTAGATTAGAAGGTCCCGAGTGTGATACGTGCTGTCTTGTCCTTTTGGGGCCTCAGTGCGGACTATCGAGCGAATCGCGATAGTCTCATCTCATCCTCTCCAGTGTTTCCAGTTGTCCAGTTCCTTCACGAGTTCGACGAGAAGACATTCCCTGGCAAAACCGGGGCTTGTGCACACCCTAACGAGATCCGGTCTTGGCCACTTGGTGGGTACCGCGTCTCCCATTCGAAACCTCGACCGCAGTCTGGCCCACGTCCGGTCTTCCAGCCACATGCGCGGCGAGTCGATTCTGCCTTCCGACAGCCAATAGACCCGGCATCTCGGCCATCGGGTGCATCCTTGTCCAATGACAAGTGCGTGCGCGCCGCGTGATAGTAGCTGAGGTAGGAAGCAATGACCCGCGCTTCGGGCCGCTGTTCTGGAGGACGGTCAATTGCTGCCGGAGGGCGAGGATATCGAGGCGCAGTGCCGCCCGGCTGTGGAAGGTCATGAGCCGGGTTTGCAGCAGGGGAATAACAACGGTGCGCATGGCGGCCACGCTACGATAGCGTGGCGGAAAACGTCAATGATTTCGGGGCGAGCCAAGTTTCTTGTAGGCACAGGTTGATCAGATTGCCGAACCCTATCTTGGAAAGTGCTGTCGAACCTTCGCCGCAATCTGACGATCCGTCATCTTGTCAACTGTCTCAATAGCTGCGACGTGCCCACCAAGGTTGTTTTTTTCAAGACGTGTTCTTAGTTCGCCCTTTGCCTCGCCGGGACCAAATATCAGAATGGATTCTGCATCACGAACACAGGCAATTACCGCATCGTAGTAAATGTTGAGATCTCCCGTAAACTTCCTCTGGCGGCTATCATCTGCCGGTACTTGCTGTGACTCATGGGAACCCTTGAGAGGTGAATCACCAGAACGGCGCAGCTGTTTTTCAACCTTCGATATTATCAGTCCTATCTCTTCCCCTTTTTCCGTGACAGCCACGACAACAGCCTTCCTATGGTCAATCCACACGCCCACTCTTGTTCTCATCGATTTCTCCTTTGTCTATTAGCTTCACCCAACTATTGATTAAAGCTTTCCGCTCGCGTCATGCGTGTCGCATCTCCCCCTGTGCCAATGATGTGTGAGACACCTGGTCCCCGGAAATTAGTGTAAAAGGGGGCGCAGGAGTGGAAGGACATGATGGAGAAGCAGAGTCTGGATGCGGTGAGCGGACGGGACGCCCCTCGGGGCACGCAGGTGGACACATCGCCGGGCAAAGGGAACGGGATCCGGCCGGTCGACCCGGAGGTGGAGCCAAAAGCTAAGCGTGGGTGCTTCATCAGGGAACTGGTGTCGCCAGGTGGTCAAAGCGCAATCGAGGTTCGCGCAGGAGCAATCTTTGACGGGACGAGGACTCATGGAACATGTCAGGGTCTGTAGTGATCGGGGGAAAACCAACGGTGTTCATGAGTCATCCTCCGCCCAGGCTCGGTGCGCAACGCTTGCCACATGAAGCACCCGCGACCGAAAGCGCGGGGCTGGTAAACCTCTGCCTACGGGTGCGCTCACCCCAGATCTATCCCGCCTCTGGGCTGAGATCACCAGCTAGCAGATGGTGCCACCCGGATGTGTATCTGGAGAGAGACCCCTGCGCCAGCAAGTAGCAGCTCCCAGATCGTGCCGTCTCTCACCATTCCAGGAATTCGGATGCGAATGGTCTCCTCTTCCTGGATGATTCCTTGCGCACGACAGGACACACACGGATAAAGCCAGTCCCTGCCCGTTCCGCCGCAAAAGCGACAAGGGACGAAGGTAGGCACGCTGATAGGCAGGATACCGCCTCTGTCAGCCTCGTCCTGGGACAGGATGACCTCCAGATTCAGGTGTTCTGCGCGCCCGCTCTTAGGTAGGCGAACACCCGTGAAATGCCGTGCAGTCCAATCGAGAAACTCCTCCTCGACAGACGGGCGGCTGGTATGCAATGCCCGGGGAATCGAAATACCTTCTGAAACCAGGGGTTCAGCCCCTCTCTGTGATTGCGTCCTGATCGGTTCGGCGGCGAGACTCTCACTAGTTTCTGCGATGCCTAGCTCTTCATTGTAGGCTCGCCTTCTCTCCGGGTCCGAAAGGACCTCGTACGCTTCGACCACGTCGCGGAAGCGAGATACAGCGGCGAGTCCCACACGGTCCGGGTGGTGTCGTTTTGCGAGGTCGCGATAGGCGGTGCGGATGGTATCGGGAGTTGCGTTCCGCGGTACCCCGAGGATGGTGTAGAAGTTTCTCCGAGCCATGGACATTCGCCGGTCTGCTGCCGGAACTGTACACCAGCAGCAGGCTCACCGCGAACCAGTGAAGAACGAACCCCTTCCGCAATCAAGCCCCACGTGTCCTAGCTCATCACGGTGGTGCTTCCACAGTCAAGTGTTGCTGGGTTCTCCTGGGTCACCGAGCGCCTCCAGCCCCGGGCGCGAGCCGGGAGCCGGCGTCCTTCAGGTACCGGTAGTAGTCGCTATCCGTGGTGAGGATCAACACCGAGTTCTTGTTCTGCCCCTCCTTGTAGGCCTCTAGCGTCCGCGAGAAGGCGTAGAACTCGGGATTGCGGTTGTAGGCGTCGCCATAGACCTGCGTGGCCTCGGCGTCAGCCTTCCCCTGGATCTCCTGGGCCCTCCGGTAGGCAGCCGAGCGGATCTGGCGCAACTCCTTCTCCATGGTTCCCAGGATCTCGGCACTCCTGCCTTCTCCCTCAGACCGGAAGCGGGCGGCGATCCGCTTCCGCTCGGAGATCATCCGGGCGTAAACCTTTTCCCGGACGCTCTCCACGTAGTTGAGGCGCTTGATCCGCACGTCCACCAGCTCGATCCCGTACTGGGGGATTACCTTCCGGGCCTCGGCCAGTATGGTCCGGGTGAGCTCCTCGCGCCCGCGGCTGACCTGCTTTGTCAGCTCCTCCCGCACCTCGGCGGGGACCTCCTCCAGGATCTCTCCCTCGGGGACCTCCCACGAGGCGCTCCGGACCAGCTCGACCAGCTCGCTGGCCGAGACCTGATCCCGCACCACGGAATCGATGATATCGTCCAGGCGGGACCGGGCCCCGGCCTCCGTGGCCACGTTCTCCAGAAACTTCTTGGCATCAGCGATCCGCCAGCGCGCGGTGGTGTCCACCCAGATGAACTCTCTTCCTTTGGTGGGGATCTGGTTGGGGTCGCCATCCCAGATGAGGAGGCGCTTCTCGAAGCGCCGGACCTCCTGGACGAAGGGGAGCTTGGTATGCAGACCCGCCTCGGTCACCGGCTCTCCCACGGGCCTGCCGAACTGCACGATGATCGCCTGCTGTCCCTCCTCCAGCGTGTAGAAGGTCCCTGAGAGCACGAACAGGATCGCCACCACGAGGACCACCACCGAAACTTTCAACACATTCCTCATGGCTGTTTCCCTCCTTCCGCCGGCTTGTCACCCAACCCCAGGGGGAGCCAGGGGACCAGAGTCTTCTGGTCACCGTCTATGATGTAGAGGGCCTTCGCCTCAGGCAGGATGGCGCCCAGGGCTTCCAAGTACAGGCGGCGGCGAGTAACCTCCGGGGCCCGCTGATACTCCTCGAGAATGGCACGGAATCGCGTGGCCTCTCCGTTGGCGCGGTTGACCCGCTCGACGGCGTGGCCCTCGGCCTCCGTGATGGTCCGGGCCGCCTCGCCCCGCGCCTTGGGGATCTCCCGGTTGAACTGCTCCTGGGCCTGGTTGATGGTCCGCTCCCGGTCCTGGCGCGCCTCGTTCACCTCGTTGAAGGCAGGCTTGACAAGATCCGGAGGGGTCACGTCTTGGAGTTCCACCGTGACCAGACGGGTCGTCTCGATCCCGTAGGGCAGCTTGAAGTGAAGGCCTGGGCCCACGATCCGAACCACCGCCCCGAAGCGCTGGACCACGCCGGTCTCCTCGGGTTGCACCGTGAACCAGGTCGACCAGAGCAGAATCACAAGGAGGAGGATGGCGGCGCCCGCACCCGAGCCGCGAGGCTCCCTTCAGGAGCCGCCTCCCTGGCTTACTTACTCTTGCCCATCGTCACGGCGAAGTCGACCGTCTCTTCCTGAAACCGTGGCGGGATGATGTAGGTGAGCGCCGTCGGCCCAACCCTGGTCAAATTTCGGCACTACGTGGCCCGATCCGGGTTACTCAACGGACTCTGACGTTACTGAAGCCCCTATACGATTTCAACAAGCTGGCGCAAGAGGTTCTCAGTAGGGTCCATCTCTCTTGCAGCCTCGGTGCACAGATCTCTCGAGTGTCCTCGAATGCAGCTGCGCCACAAAATAGGTCCGTGGTACGAAAACAGGGACGGACTTCAAGGACAGTCCGCCCCAGTAGGGGCGCTAAAGCTGTCTGGCGGATGCTACTTGACACACGCGTGGACGGACTTAATTTATAGATGGCTAGCCGAGGAAAGACACCGGTACCGTTACTCTAATTCGGAGGTGAGGTATGGCGATCGTATCGTTGAGCGGTTTCGACCCGTTTGGGGGCCTGCTGGGGTTGCAGGATGCACTTGACCGGCTGCTCCAGAACCCTAACCTAGGCATTAATCTGGGGCTATCCGGCGCCAGCGTCTTTCCCGCCCTCAACTTCTTCATCGACGAGGATGGCGTGGTCGTTCGGGCGGAGGTGCCCGGAATTCCAGCCGATAAGATCAACGTGTCGGTGGAGCCCCGCCGCCTAACCATCAGCGGTGAGAGCGCGCCGGCCCAGCGAGACAAGGGAAGCTACCATCGACGCGAGCGGCGGTTCGGTCAGTTCTCCCGCTCCGTTCAGCTGCCGGAGGAGTTGGATGCCGAAAAGGCTTCTGCGGAGTGTAAAAATGGCCTGCTGACCGTGAGGATCCCCAAGACCCCGGCAGCCAAGCCACGGAAGATCTCAGTGCAGCGCGCCTGAGGCGCCAGGAGGAGGTGTCACGATGACAGCACAGGAACTTACACCCAAGGAGAAGCAAGAGCTCCAGGAGCCTGCGAAGACGCGCCCCGGTCGCTACTACGTGCCGGACGTAGACATTTACGAAGACGAGAACACACTATGGCTCTGGGCAGACATGCCCGGCGTCAGCCAAGAAAAAGTCTCCATAGACCTCCACGATAACATCCTGACCTTGCGGGGAGAGGTCCTGCTCGAGGACTACAAAGATCTCACGCCTGTGTATACCGAGTACAACGTGGGGCACTACTCGCGCCGCTTCACGCTTTCAGAGGACATCCAGATCGACCCAGATCGCATCACCGCACGTATGTCTGACGGCGTCCTCGAACTGCAAGTCCCAAAGGTCGAGCGTGCCAAGCCCCGCAGGATTACCGTGATGAGCTAATACACCTGGGGCTTGATTACGGAAGGGATTCGCTCTTCAGGGGTTCGCGCTGAGCCTGCTGCTGGTGTACCAATCCGGCAGCAGGCCGGCGAATGTCCATGGCTTAGAAAAACTTCTGCATCACCGAAGCCGTCGTCTCACGCGAAGGTGGTGGGGCTGCCCCTCGTCGGCAGGCGGCATAGCCGACACGTGTGGCGAGAGGCTGCTTGACGCGACGGTGACGGTAGCATCCTCGAGCGCCGCCACGATAGCGAGCCGAGAGCACAAACATTCGCTGAACAGCTGGGCCGGCTCGCCCTCTGGCTGATCGTGACCGTTACCCGGCTCATCGCCGTTCCCTTTCTCCTCACCTGCATCCTGTATCACCGTCGGGTTCATCATGAAGGTGCCGTTCGCCGCCCGACTGCGACCCGCGGCGACTCCAACGGGACTGATTCGGCCGGATGAGGTCTTGACGAGCGACAACCTTCGTCCGCCTGAGGGAGGGTGGGCGCCAGAAAGGCCCGAACTCGCATGACACTGCGTATCAGGCCCTGTTCCCTCCCGCCCCTTGCGAATGTACTATGATTGCTCCCTGTCAGATAGCGCTGTAATGAGCATGGGGGAGACGCGACAGCGTCACACGCCCCGGGGAGGTTGCGAATGACACCAGCGGCCGTGATCGTGCCCGATGGCGTCCGGATCCTAGGGCCCATGGAGGCCGGGTTCCGGGAGATCTTAACCCACGACGCACTCGCGTTTGTCGCGAGCCTGGCCCGCTCCCATCAGGGACGGGTCCAGGAGCTGCTGGCGCTGCGTTGTGAGGAGCAGCAGCGGTACGATGGGGGCCAGAAACCGCACTTCCTCGCAGAGACCTCCGACATTCGCGCCAAGGATTGGACGGTCGCTCCGATCCCGGACGACCTTCAAGACCGGCGCGTGGAGATCACAGGTCCAGCCGACCGGAAGATGGTCATCAACGCGCTGAACTCCGGCGCAAAGGTTTTCATGGCCGACTTCGAAGACGCCAACTCGCCAACCTGGCAAAACATGGTTCAGGGTCAGATTAACCTGCGCAATGCGGTTCGCCGCCAGATCAGCCACGACGACCCTGCCACCAAGAAGCATTACGAGCTCAATCCTGAGACCGCCGTGCTGATGGTCCGACCACGCGGCTGGCATCTCTGGGAAAGGCACGTGAGTATCGACGGCCATCCGGCCCCGGCGGGCCTCGTGGACTTCGGCCTCTACTTCTTTCACAACGCGGCGGCTCTCCGCGAGCGGGGCACCGGTCCGTACTTCTACTTGCCAAAGACACAGAGCCACCTGGAAGCGCGCCTCTGGAACGAGGTCTTCCTTCAGGCTCAGGAGGCGCTCGGTGTCCCGCGGGGCAGCATCCGCGCCACGGTGCTCATCGAGACACTGCCCGCGAGCTTCGTGATGGATGAGATCCTGTGGGAGCTACGCGAGCACTCCGCGGGACTCAACTGCGGCCGCTGGGATTACATCTTCAGCTTCATCAAGACCTTCCGCGCACACCGGGAGTTCTTGCTTCCCGACCGCAGCCAGTTGACGATGGAGCAGCCCTTCATGCGCGCCTACACGCAGCTCGTCATCAAGACTTGCCACCGCCGGAACATCCATGCCATGGGTGGCATGGCGGCTCAGATTCCCATAGCCAACGACGAAGAGAAGAACCGGATAGCCTTGGAGAAGGTACGCGCCGATAAGCTCCGCGAGGTAAAGGATGGTCACGACGGCACGTGGGTCGCTCACCCAGGGCTCGTCCCGCTCGCCAAGGAGGTCTTCGATCAGTACATGCCGACGCCGAACCAGATCCACCGCAAGCGAGAGGACGTGGACGTTACGGAAGCGAACCTGATCGAGGTGCCCACCGGCAAGCGGACCGAAGCCGACCTGCGGCACAACATCGACGTCGGCATCCAGTACCTTGCTTCCTGGCTTGGCGGCTCGGGATGCGTGCCGATCTACCACCTCATGGAGGACGCAGCGACGTCCGAGATCTCGCGAGCCCAGGTGTGGCAGTGCCTCCACCATGGCGCCAGACTGGAGGACGGTCGCACGGTCGACGAAGCTCTCTTCCGTCGATTGCTGGACGAGGAAATGACGAAGCTGCGGGCCATGGTCGGGCGGGAGCGGTTCGAGGCCGGCCATTACTATCGCGCTCGGGAGCTGTTCGCGGCGCTCTCGACGGCGGACATGCCGGAGGACTTCCTGACGCTACCGGCGTACGAGTATCTGCTCACCCTGACAGAAGAGGCCTGAGACACCAGTGTCCAGTCAAAACTCGAAACATTTCAACTGGCTGCTAGGAGCATCCAGTACGGTTGGGTCGCCGAAGCGCTGGAGTGGCCTTGAAATGCTCGTTTTCTCAAACAGCGTCAGGCTCAGAATCTGTAAGTAGTTGAGAGGGAGTGCAGCAGTTTGTTCATTCCGCATCCCCTCCCATCGTGATTGCTGGAGAACACGGCACGAAAACCGTGTCGCGGAATTCAGGTCGTTTGAATCGGTTTTGACTTGATAGCCTTTGCGGTTCACGGTGTTACAGCGCTCTAGTGAATCCTTAGCCGGACAGCCGTGGGCATGAGACAGAAAATGCACGAGGAGGTTGCCGTGAGCCAGGCAGCAAACGGATTTGCAAGTTTAGCGAACAGGGATTGGGCCTCCCATACGCGGCGATGGAGTGGCATCGTCCGGCCCTACCCGAATAGCGACGTCGCACGGCTGCGCGGCTCGGTAGGCGTTGCGCATACCTTTGCCGAGCTCGGCGCACGACGCCTCTGGGAGTTGCTTCAGGGCGATGGCTACATCGCAACGCTGGGGGCTCTCACGGGAAACCAGGCGATGCAGATGGTTCGCGCCGGGCTCCAGGCCATCTACGTAAGTGGCTGGCAGGTCGCCGCCGACGCGAACTTGGCGAGCCAGATGTACCCAGACCAGAGCCTCTATCCGGCCAACAGCGTTCCGCACCTGGTGGCGCGCATAAACCGGACGCTGCAGCGCGCCGATCAGATAGAGCACATCGAGGGCAAGCCGAGTCGCAACTGGCTCGTCCCCGTCGTCGCCGACGCCGAAGCCGGCTTTGGTGGCCCACTTAACGCCTTCGAGCTGATGAAGGCCATGATCGAGGCGGGCGCCGCAGGCGTCCACATCGAGGATCAGCTCTCAGCCGAGAAGAAGTGTGGCCACATGGGGGGGAAGGTACTGGTGCCGACCTCCCAGTTCGTGCGCACGCTCGTTGCGGTACGGCTCGCCGCCGACGTGGAACAGGTCCCTAGCATCCTGATTGCGCGCACGGACGCCAATGGGGCCAAGCTCCTAACGTCCGACATCGATCCGCGCGATCACGAGTTCCTTACCGGCGAGCGTACTCCGGAGGGCTTCTTTCGTGTCACAGGCGGGCTGGAGATGGCGATTGCCCGAGGCCTCGCCTATGCGCCCTACGCCGACCTCATCTGGTGTGAGACCGCGATGCCAGACCTCGACGAAGCGAGGCGGTTTGCCGAGGGGATACGCAGTGTCTTCCCGGAGAAGCTCCTCGCCTACAACTGCTCACCATCCTTCAACTGGCGGCGCAACCTGGATGAGGCGAAGATGGCGAGGTTCCAGCGTGAGCTTGACGCCATGGGGTACAAGTTCCAGTTCGTGACCTTGGCCGGCTTTCATGCCCTCAACCACAGCATGTTCACACTCGCGGCCGGCTACGCGGATCGGGGCATGGTTGCGTACTCCGATCTCCAGCAGCGCGAGTTCGGGGACGAGAAGCGCGGCTACAGCGCGACCCGACACCAGCGGGAGGTCGGAACCGGTTACTTCGATGAGGTGGCAAGAATCGTGTCGGGTGGTGTGGCCACGACCATCGCTCTGGAGGAGTCAACCGAAGCAGCTCAGTTCTGATGGACAGTGCAGCAGCCATCAGCCGGAGGAGAAACTTGATGACGAAGACCCAGAACCCCGATGCGGCCGCGGTCGCAGAGGCGGAGGCCAGCCTCAGAGAGGAGCACCGGCAGATGGCGGACCTGCTCAACCGCATTTGCGGCGAGACTGGTTTGCCAGCCCTTCGGACTCTGCTTGACGAGCTTCATACGACCCTCAAGGAGCATTACGCGCATGAGGAGTACCCGGGAGGGCTGTACGACTCTATGGGCGCCTTGTCGCGGGAGTTTCGCGACATAGTGCGCCAGCTGGTGGACGAGCACTACAGGATGCTCTCGGCCGTGAGTGGGCTCAGCAGGCGCGCGCGGGACTCAGGAGAGCAGGAGCCCAAGGACCTAATACAAGAAGCACACCAGATCGTCGCGTCGCTCCGCTTACACGAGTCGCGGGAGCACGAGCTTGCCGCTGCTGCGCTACGCCGGGCCGAGAACCGTTGAAGCCGCGCAGGCTGTAGGTCTCCATCATCCCGTTACCCAGACATCCCCCCGCAGCCCTTCACGGAGCTCAAACGCATCCCGCCGATCTCTCTTCTGCTCAGGAAGCATACCTTTGACGGGTTTCCCCGACAGCGCTACTCTCAAGCATTGACAGGTATGTGGCCCACCGGGGCTGCTGCAGCGGTCGCAAGCGCCGGGGTGGATGACCCGGAATTGTCTCAGCAAGGACAGAAAGCCATGAAACGCTTGGAAATGCGTGTCGACCCGCTTACGCAGGAGATCTACTACGAGGTTCCATTGCGTGGGTACGCATTGATGCAGGACCCGCTGCTCAACAAGGGGCATGCCTTTCCCCGTGCGGAGCGGAGAGAGTTTCATCTGACCGGGCTGATGACTGAGTCGGTGGGCACGCTCGAGGAACAGGTGGATCGCGCGTACGAGATCTACTCGATGAAGGGCTCGGATCTCGAGCGCTACGTCACCTTGATGGGCCTGCTCGATCGCAACGAGACGAACTTCTACGGGCTGCTGGCTCGCCATCTGGAGGAGATGTTACCCATCGTTTACACGCCAACGGTAGGAGAGGCGTGCCTGAAGCTGTCGCACATCATCCGCCGCT
>Ga0316626_10001531_pt1 | contig 10359 bp, 12 predicted proteins | sample OWC_Aug_T1_C1_D5_FD_207656 | JGI IMG/M metagenome (GOLD analysis project Ga0316626, IMG submission 207656) | Wetland soil microbial communities from Old Woman Creek delta, Ohio, United States - OWC_Aug_T1_C1_D5_A | ecosystem: Environmental > Terrestrial > Soil > Wetlands | place: USA: Ohio...
CCGGTCGGCAGGTCGGCGCGCTCGATGGCATCATAGATTTTCTTCATCCTCTTGCCGCTGTTCCAAATGATTCTTGTCTGCTGAGGGAGTGCGGAGAAGAATGTTCTTGCGTGATCGAATTGTTTTTCCGACGCAGGGCCAAGCGTCACCACCACGGTGTCGACATACGTGATCCCCTGCAACTCGGAAACTATATGCTTCAGGGCATTCCCTTCAAGCTCGCTGTATAGCGAAGGCAGTACGAGCGCGATGGGTCTTTCACGCGTGTAGCGGGAGAGCTCCGCCTCGATACGTTCTGTCCCATCCGGCCCGAGTTTATGAAATGTGGCTACTACACCTGTCTGATAAAAGTCGGACATTGCACTCCCCCACGTTACGCTTAGGTGAGACGAAGCAACGGTGCTCTGTCACGCCGATTACAGTTTGAGTCTTCCGCTTGAGTGTTATAATAACAGCTTAGTCAGCCCGGAGAAAAATGTCCAGCGATAAGCTCAACGCGCCAGCTATCGTTATCTTTACAGACCTTGACGGCACGCTGCTCGACAGCACGACCTATTCATTTGAGCCGGCAAGGCCCGCACTCAAAAAACTCAAGGATCTCGGCATTCCCCTCATCATCTGCTCCAGCAAGACACGGCTCGAGATAGAACGCTACAGACAGGAATTTGGCAGCCTCGACCCGTTTGTTGCCGAGAATGGTGGGGGCATCTTCATTCCAAAGGGATACTTTCCTGTCGGAATCATTGGCCTCGAAACACGCATTGCGGAGCGTGGCAATTACGAAGTTATATCCCTCGGAACTGCCTACCTGGCTCTCAGGCAGGCTGTCAAACAGCTCCGAAGGGAAGGGTTCAGTATCAGGGGCTTCGGAGACATGACCCGTGAAGAAGTCGCACAAACAACGGGGCTCACTGTGGAACAGGCGGCCCTGGCCAAGGAGCGCGACTTCGACGAGCCTTTTGTGCTGGAAGGGCCGGCAGATGTTGAGGCTTTGCAGGAGCACATCGAGCGTCTCGGGCTCAGGTTAACGAAGGGGGCCCTATACCATATCCTGGGAGAGAATGACAAAGGCAAGGCGGTAACGATCCTCTCCGACTTTTACCGCCGAGCTCGGGGCAGCATCGTCACCCTTGGTCTCGGGGACAGCCTGAATGACGCTTCGATGCTCGAGCGGGTGGATTACCCCGTTCTTTTACGGAGGCCTGATGGCAGCTATGATCCAGGCATCTTCCTGCCCAACCTCATACGGGCGGAGGGCGCCGGGCCGGACGGCTGGAACAAGGCGATTTTGCGTCTATTGGGTGAGACAGGCGGCAGGGGCACAGAAACCTGAGAAACGAAAAGGCTACGTCTCGTCCTCATCGGGCGTTTCTCCCTGCATGATGCTGATATCCTTGAAAAAATCATTGAGCGAAGCGATCCAGTCGGACCCGTTTTTTCTGGATGAACCCGAGAGCGAATGAGACGACGATTCATCGGCCCAGAGCCCTGAATGTCGCCCCCGGTAGACCGAGCATCCGATGCAGGTCTTCTTCATAAAAGGACAAACATGATCCTGTCTTGACATGCTTGACTTACCTCCGAATGTTTCTGATCGGTCTCGTGATTCTTTGCGGCACAGCACAGCCATGAGATAACCGGCGGCGGCTACCCCCCTGCGAGCAGCAGGCAACGGGGCGACTCGAGTACCTCGACTTCCGCATGGCCCTTCTGTGCTTTCAAGTGCACCATGGAGACCAACCCTTTGAAGCTTGTGATCTGCCAGCCGCTCACTATCCTCCATATGTCCTGATTGCCCCAGTCCCATGTCTTTGCCTCATCCATGGTACAGTACCTGACTTCCCCGGTCTCCCTGTCGGTCACTTTTAGCTTGATCTTCATGATCTTATCCAGATCCGCCGCTTCGATGCTCGAAGGGCGAACTTCCGCTTCAGCCATTTCAGAGCCTCCCGCCGTCACGCGCATTCACCATACATTACTAATATAGTCAAGAAATAGTATATCCGTGATTAGACTGCGAGTCAACGGCCTGGGCGGCGCTGGGAGTGGATGGGCGGCGCTGGAACCATTCCTCGCTTCCGTTTTCACCACATTCGGTGATAGAATCGAAATGTTACGCGGCGAAAGAGGCGCGTTCCGGCTCCCGTGGCTCGCCACGACCGATCGACTGGGCAGGCCACACGGTGGCCCGGGCAATTTATTACTAGTCATGATGGAGGCAAGCTATGGCAAAAAAGGTAAGTACGGGACTGGCAGTAGCAAGAGCCAAAGATGATATAGAGATTCTTCCCGGGATGGCTAACCGCCACGGCCTTATCGCGGGCGCGACAGGCACAGGCAAGACGGTCACCCTGCGCGTGCTCGCCGAACGCTTCAGCAGCATCGGCGTGCCGGTCTTCATGGCTGATGCGAAGGGTGACCTGTCCGGATTCCCATTCCAGGGAGGCGAGAACCCAAAAGTCGCGGAGCGCGTGTCAGCACTCGACCTTGCCGATTTCAAGTTCGAAGGGTTCCCCGTGGTCTTCTGGGATGTATTCGGTCAAATGGGCCACCCTGTGCGCACGACCGTCTCCGAAATGGGCCCCCTGCTCCTCAGTCGCATCCTCAACCTCAACGAGATTCAGGCAGGCGTGCTCACGCTCATCTTCAAGATCGCCGACGACAATGGCCTGCTCCTGCTCGACTTGAAAGATCTCCGCGCCATGGCCCAGTTTGCCGGTGACCACGCCGGAGAGTATACAACGGAGTATGGCAACGTCTCAGCGGCGAGCATCGGCGCCATTCAGCGAAACCTCCTTGCCATTGAACAACAGGGGGGCGAAAAATTCTTTGGCGAGCCTGCCCTCAACATCCAGGACTTCATGCAAACAGACCCGAGCGGGAAAGGCATGATCAACCTGCTCGCCGCCGACAGGCTGATGCAGTCTCCCAAGGTCTATGCGACGCTGCTCCTCTGGATGCTCTCCGAGCTCTTCGAACAGCTTCCCGAAGTGGGCGATCCGGAGAAGCCCAATTTGGTCTTCTTCTTCGATGAGGCGCACCTACTCTTTGAAGACCTGCCAAAAGCCCTTGAGGACAAGATAGAACAGGTCGTGCGGCTCATACGCTCCAAGGGTGTGGGCGTTTATTTCGTGACGCAGAATCCACTCGACATCCCGGAGACGATCCTCGGACAACTAGGGAACCGGGTCCAGCACGCGCTCAGGGCCTTCACACCGAAGGATCAGAAGAACGTGAAGGCAGCCGCTGAAACATTCCGCGCCAATCCCAAACTGAATGTAGAGAAGGTGATCACGGAGCTGGCGGTCGGTGAAGCGCTCGTCTCCATGCTCGACGCAAAAGGAACACCGGCCAAGGTCGAGCGCGCGATGATCTATCCGCCCAGAAGTCGGCTTACCCCTATTTCCCAAGAGGAGCGGACGCAGGTGATGCAGTCCTCTGTGCTGGCCGGCCATTACGAGCAGGCAGTCGACCGGGAGTCGGCCTACGAAAGATTGAAGGCAAAGGCTGAACAGCAGGCAGAGGTACAGAAGGGAACGCAGCAAGAAAAAGGTCGTGGTGCGTACCGCAGCACCACGACCGATTTACTGACTGCTGTAGCAAAAAGCGCTGCCCACGCCGTAGGAAGCCAGATCGGGCGGCAGATCATCCGGGGCGTGCTCGGATCGATCTTCGGCAGCCGCAGATAGGATAACCCCGCTTTCTACTTCTGGCCCGACATGCCTCTGAGCATGCTCAGGGCCTGTTCCAGAGAGTTACCGTCCGGCACCTGTCCCGACGGCGTCAGCTTGTCGATGAGCTGCGGCAGAATGCCGGCAAGCCCGCTTGAGACTTCTTCGTTCGAGGAGCCGAGCTTTTGGGCGAACTGCCGGATCGTATCGCTGCCGAGCACCTGGGAGATCTGATCCCCCGAGATGGGAAGATTCTCACCTGTGCTGATCCACGAGGACATCACGTCGCCCATGCCTTTGCCCGCGAACTGCTGTATCAATCCCTGCAGGCCGCCGCTCTGCGGGTTGGAGAGCAGGTTCATGGCCATGCTCACGAGAGGATTCTCCTGCCCTCCCTGGCCGCCCAGAAATTTGTCGGCAAGTCCTTTGACCACCATGTCTAATATGCCCATGCCGTTTCTCCTTCCTTCACGTTGTTCGGGCGACCGACCATCGCCTGTCAGGTTCCAGTCGGGTCGCCCGACGAACAATGGAGCACCTTATTTCTTTTTAGGCTCCGGCTTCTTGGCCTCTTCCTTGGCGTCGATGCTCACGGCCTTCATCAGATATTTGACCGTTACCTTGGCGCCGACCTTGAGTTGGCCATCGACCTTCGTCTCCTTATCCAGGGCAAATTCCCACTTGTCATTCCCCTTCTGGACGACAAGGTGGTCAGCGTCCGTCTCCAGGACTGTGCCGGTCCACTGGTAGTCGGCCTTCGGGGCCCGGGCTATGGCAATGCCCGCGATCAGTAAAACAGCCAACAGTACAATAACGAAATGTTTCATAGCTACTCCTCCTCTCTTAGATAGTATTATCAATGGGTACGCCCGTTCGAGGCAGTTTGCAAGTCAATTTTGCTTAAGCAAACATTTTTTCGGCAACGAGTACCGTCCCCGAACTCCTTTAAGCAGGGGGTTTGTACAGGAGCATCATGGGCAGCGGAACCCGCAGTCTTATTGCTTCAGCCGGGCACTCTTCCACGCAGCCGTTACAGTAAGCGCACTCGTGTGGGTACGTTACCCGCGGGACCTGTTTTCTCCTGGACCCAAAGTACACGTCCTCGGCGCACGTGTCCACACATTTCCCGCAGCGTATGCACTTATCCGGATCTATGACAGGCGGCATAATCTCCTCCTTCGACGCTAGATGACCTGCGATCTCTCGAGCTCATTACCTCACTTTGCACCGGCGCATCAGCCGGGCTATTTGTTTATGGCCCGCCACTCGGTAATCGGCTTCCCGTTGACTCTTCTTGCCACGTGAATCATTCCGTTCATTCTGCTATCTGTGAGCGGGTAATCGAGACGTACGTGGGTGCCCCGGGTCTCCTTCCTGTCCAGCGCACCCTGAAAAACGATTTCGCCTAGATAGATCAGGTTCAACACCTCAAGGCACCTGATCAGTTCATGCCGATTGCCCGCCCTCATGATCTCGTAAGCCTTTTTCTTCAGTCTGGCCAGATGAAAGGCTCCGGCGCTCAGCAAGGCCTCCGTTCGCCGCGCCCCTGCATAGTCATGCATGATCTGCTGAAGGGCAACATTCACCTCCGTCCAGTCGGCTCCTTCCTTTCGGCTGGAAAGCTCATGTACGAGACTGGCTCTTTCCTCGACTTCTTCTTTCATACCCGTTACGCCGGGCACGCCCGCATTTTTGACATGATCGACTGCACTCTCACCGCAGAGCCACCCGAATACCGAGGCATTGGAGACCCCATTGGCCAGCTCGTCACCGATGGCATAGAGGCCCTTGAGGGAGGCCTCACCCTTCTCGTTCGTCACAACCCTTCCCTGACAGCCCTGATCATAGGTCATGAACTCTATCGGGTGGTCCCTGTGGTCTATACCCTCTTCCTTCATATGGTCCAGCATGGGCGTAAGGCCTTCATGTGGGAACCAGTGCATTATGTCCTCGTAATCCTCCTGGGTCATTCCCCGCCCGTCCATATAAACCGGGCCCCGCCCGGCCTTGGAATAATCGCGAAAGATCGCCTTATTGGCCTCCGGGGTGATATCACCATAGAGCCTTTCAGGCTTCGTCACAAAGGGCCCGATGGGACGGCCTTCAGGGTCCCGGAAGACTCCCACCCACGTTGCTTGGCCGAATCGCGCAAAATACCTCGGCCCGACGTGGAGTACTCGCATCTCTACATCCTGCAGTTCGGCGCCTGCCCGGTACGCCATGAGCCGTCCATCCCCCGTCAAGGTGGGTCGTGTAGCATTGTTGTTGAGCCAGCCCGGGGTAAGCGCAGGGTAAAGCCTCGTAACGCCGCCCGTACCGAGAATCACGCTCCCGGCTTCGAACGCGATGATCTTGTCGGTCCTGGTGTCGATGCCAACGGCCCCGGCCACGCTGCCATTCCTGGTAAGCAGATCGAAGATCATCACACGGTTGACGATGTTGACCTTTCTCTTGCGGGCCTGGTCCGTCAAAACAGGCTTCTGGCGCCGTCCTTCATACTTGAGAAGGCATCGCAATCCGCCAGGATAGGCGTGCCCCGCAAAATAGTATTTGCCGTTCTGCTTGGTGGGTATGCCCCAGTCATCCCAAAGCCTGATGATATCGAACGTCTTGGCGATGTGAGCCCGAACCCTCTTCATCCCCAGGCCCTGGAAGTTGTGGGCCTGCTGGGTTGTCATCATCTGCTCAATGTAGGCATTCATGTCCGGACCGTGCACGTCGGGAATGTAGCACAGAAAATGGTCACACCCACCGCCACTCTTGCCGCTGTGTATCACGTTCCCTTTCTCCGCGACAATCACTTTTGCGCCGAGCTCGGCAGCCCGTATACCTGCCATAAGACCGCCTATGCCCCCACCCACGCACAAGACATCGCACTTCAAATGCTCCATTCTCATGGACAAACCTCCAGAACACGTGTCGGTTAGAAAACTATTTCGACTCTTGGGCTCTTCCTCCGAGAACTTTCGCGCCCATCCTGGGCCCCTTCCTCCTCGGCTTAACCAATGGGATCAAGAGGAACACGCCGGCCGCTACCAGGAAGCACAGGGCAATCGGTTTGGTTACAAAAATCATGAAGCTGCCATAGGATGTGATCAGGGATTGGCGAAAAGATTCCTCCAGCATGGGCCCCAGCACGAGGGCCAGGACCAGGGGCGCTGCATCGTAACCGAACTTCCTGAACAGATAACCCAGGACGCCGAAAATGAGCATGGTCAGTATATCGCTCACCTTGTTGTTCAGGGTGAAAGCCCCGATCAGACAGAAGATTATGATGAGCGGGTAGAGCAGGAAATAGGGCACTTTCAGCACCTTGACCCAGAGACCGATCAAGGGCAGATTCAATATCATGAGCATGATATTCCCGATGTACATGCTCATGATGACGCCCCAGAAGACCTCGGGCGCATCCCGCAGCAGCAAGGGGCCGGGCTGCAGTCCGTGGATCATCAGGGCACCTAAGAGTATTGCCATGACCGGGTTGGGGGGGATTCCCAGAGTCAGGAGGGGAATGAAGGCGCCTCCAGCCGCGGCGTTATGGGCTGCTTCCGGTGCAGCCACTCCCTGAATAGCCCCATGGCCAAAGCGCTCAGGATGTTTGGAACTCTTCTTTTCAACGGCGTATGCGGCAAACGTGGCCACGATGGGCCCACCCCCGGGAATGACTCCCAGAAAAAAACCGATGACCGTGCCTCGAATGATGGACCAGGCCGAATCTGCCCAGTCCTTCAGCGTGGGCAACAGGTTCCTGATCTTGGTCTCGATCGGTGAGCTCCGGATCTCTGACTCCAGATCCTGGATCACCTCGCTGATACCAAACAATCCCATCACCACCGCGACAAGGGGAACTCCATCGCGCAGATACGTGAATCCCAGGGTGAATCGGTAGTTACCGGAAATAGTGTCCATACCAACGCCGCCCAGAATGATGCCCACGGCCGCCATCATCAGGCATCTGAGCATAGAGCTGCTGCTCAAGAAACTCAGCACGGCAATCCCCATGATCATCAGCCCGAAGTACTCGGCAGGACCGAAGGCCAGGGCGACGCGAGCCAGAACGGGACCGGTGAAGGTAAGGGCTATGATGGCAACGGTTCCGCCTATGAAGGAGGCGAAGGCAGCCATACCAAGGGCCGGCCCTGCACGGCCTTGCTTCGCCATGGGGTGGCCATCCAGGCAGGTCATAATGGCCGTAGCCTCGCCAGGCACATTTACCAGGATGGATGTCCGGGAGCCGCCGAACATTGCCCCGTACCAGATGCCGGACAGCATGATAATCCCGGCAGTTGGAGGGGCGTGGAAAGTGGAAGGCAGCAACATGGCGATGGCAGCCGCAGGCCCAAGTCCGGGCAAAACCCCCACAAGGGTACCCAGGAAGGTGCCTACCATGCAGTAAAAGAGATTGATGGGCTGCAGTGCTGTCTGAAGACCGAAGAGTATACTCTGAAATACATCCATAGATGCGCCCTTGCTTCTACGAGGCCTGCTCAGTAATGAATCAAAGCCAGTAAACCTTGTGGCAATTGCGTCTCCAGCCAGAATTCGAACAGTAAGTAACAGCAGACTGTCACCACCGCGCTCGTCAAGAGCGAAAGGCGCCAGCCCTTCCTTTCGATACCTTTCAAGAGGAATATGAACAAGAGAAAGGTTGTCAGTATGAAGCCGAGTGCCTCCAGAATAGCAACGTAGAAGAAAAGAGAGAGGACGACGAAGATCATTTTCCCGACGTTCAGGCCCTTGAAGAGGAGCGCCAACGGCGTCCAGGCTCCCCGCTTGCGAAGCGAAGAAAAGAGCATGACCAGGGACATGATGCCCAGAGCGAGACCACAAAAGAAGAAGAGGAAGCCGGGGCCGGGCTCGCGAAGGGTGCCTAACTGCAGCCTGTACGAAAGGGTGCAGACAAGCCCGGCAAAGATCAGCCAAAAAATGGCGCTCACAAAATCGGTCTTTTGCACCTTGCCATCCCCGGGACACGTCCGGTCCAGCCGTCTGTCCAGCCAGAACACTATCCGAGTAGTCGAGTTACTTCTGTATCCCCAACTGCTTGGCGATGGCCGACATGGCCTCGTGTTCTTCCTTAGCCATCTTCGCCAGGTGCTCGGGAGACCTGTAGTCAACCAAATAGAACATCTTCTCCAACTTCGGTCTCATTACAGGGCTCTCGACCGCCTTTTTGATCGCCGGCACAAGCACCTTCTTCACATCCGCCGGCAGTCCGGCAGGCCCGTACAAGGCAAACCAGCCGGATGGCAAATCTGCCTTGTAGCCGAGGTCGTTCAGGGTGGGGACATCCGGGAACTCCGGAAGCTTCTTGGTGATCAGGAGCAATCTCAATTCGCCATTCTGGACGTGAGAAGCGAACATGCTGATGGCACCCACGGACATCTCCACGTGTCCTCCCATGAGCGTGGTAGCGACGAGTTGCCCTCCCTTGGTCGGAACCTGGGTCACCTTCATGCCGACGAGATTCTGCGTGAGTTCGAGCACGAACGTGGAGGCCGAGCCATGGCCCGGGTTTGCACAGCGCAGCTTTCCGGGATTCTGTTTGGCGTAATCAACCAATTCTTTAAAGGTTTTCCAGGGTGCCTTGGCCTGAACTGCGATGGCTTGGGGAAAGAAGACATGGAGTCCGAGAGGGTCCAGGTCTTTTTCAGGATTGTAAGGGACTGCCTTGGGCTCCAGGGCCCGGGCGTAAACGATGGCTGGGGAGTTGGTATAGGCGATCGTATAGCCGTCTTTCTTGGCTCGCGCAACCATATCTGTACCGAGAGTGAAGTTGCCCCCGGGCTTGTTCGAAACGATCACCCGCGCGCCCATCTCCTTGCTGAGCTCTTCGGCAAGTATTCGTCCAGTGATGTCCCCTGCCGCCCCAGCAAGCATTGGAATGACCATCTCGATGTTTCTGGCCGGGTAAGAAGCCGCTGACGCCAAGGACCCGAAACCAAGAACACAGAGCAGTGCAAACGCCAACGACACCATTACACGTTTCATACCCACCCTCCTTTCTGTCAATGTGACCGGATGTTCAACGATACATCTCGTCTTGTTCTGATTATTCTGAGCTTATGGGCCCAACCCATTAGTACTCTGTCCAGGATTATCATGTCAAGTGTTATTTGCCTGTCGCTAACGCAGGCACGTGCGCTCATCGTTTCACACATTCACGGAACACCCCAATTCGCGCTCCGCGCTGAACTGCTGCTGAGCCTGCCCCTTGGCACACAGGTAACCTCCTCGCTCAGCCAGAGCCCGCCGCCGCTCTCGCATAAACCGGTTCCGTATTCCTCCGATAGAGCCCTTCACCCAAAGACCTTAATCTGCTTGACAGATGGCGCGCCTACGTTAGAATGGAGGCATACACAAAAGGGGCAAAGTAGGTCGCACTATGAAAAAAGGGGTCGCATCCGTGATACTAGCTGTCGCACTCTTCTTCATGTCCGTTCCAACAGCCCATGCAGCAGAGGTAATAAAACTCAAATACAGCAACTTCTTCCCGCCCACAGAGGCAGAAGGAGCTGGGGGTCGTGGCGCCCTATGAGTAATCTTCGGCCCGCACCCCCATACGCGGGAAATTGTGAGAGTGGCAGGACACCAATGATCTGCCCCGTGACGCAATTTGTGGCGCGACGCCGAACCGGCTCTTCTTCTGCCGGATAGGTCGGGCGCCAGAACATTAGAGACTGGGACA
>Ga0316626_10001534_pt1 | contig 10353 bp, 10 predicted proteins | sample OWC_Aug_T1_C1_D5_FD_207656 | JGI IMG/M metagenome (GOLD analysis project Ga0316626, IMG submission 207656) | Wetland soil microbial communities from Old Woman Creek delta, Ohio, United States - OWC_Aug_T1_C1_D5_A | ecosystem: Environmental > Terrestrial > Soil > Wetlands | place: USA: Ohio...
AACCACGACGACGACAACCGGAACTACGACTACGACGACCGGAACAACCACGACGACAACGACAACGACTACGACCACTGGCACCACCACTACGACCGGGACAACCACGACGACAGGTACGACGACGACAACAAGCACGGCAACGACGACGACTACGACGAGTTGATATGGCTGACTTCAAAATCTTCGGCTACAAGTTCTTACAAGAGAACTACCCGCCCGATATCGTTCCTTTCACCGAGTGGAGAGACTACCAGAACCCTTACGAGAAGTACTTTCAACAGTTGGTGCTCGATGTTGACACGAACGGGAAGAACATCCCGCTGTACGTTGAGGGGGATGGGGCGATTAAGCAGACGCTTACGATCAACTCCACCGCCTCAACGCGCGATGTCGTCAAGACGCTGAATCCTGTCATCAAGGCCCGCAAGGTAAGGCTGCGGATCGGAACGCTTCCAGCGGCTGGAAAGTTCCAGTTGTTCACCCACGACTTTGTGTGGTTGCCTGCCGACAAGGGGCCGGTTACGCACTCTTACGATTGGGACGATCTTGGATGGCCCTACGATAAGCACTTGAAGAGGATCACGTTCGAGTACGACACGCTTGACGTGGACACCACGATGCTGATGGACATCATGACCGGCATCGAAGGAGGCACGATTACCACGGCCCACCTAAGCTTTGTGTTGAACCAAACTTCGCGGGCCAAGCAGCAGTTCATCATTCCAGACGGCACCGTGGTGAAGATGATCCGGATCTATCCCAGCGCCGACGACACCAACTTCAAGGTTTGGAAGTACGTTGTTGATAAGGTGGACTATCCGCCCGACAAGATCGCTGCAACAGAATGGGAGGATCTGGACTATCCCTGCGAGAAGATCCTGCGGGAGCTTATCCTAGACGTTGACACCGGCAGCGTGAATGCCCAGGTGTCCATCCAGGCAGACGGCGCTACGCACCAGATCGAACCGGGCGTTAAGACCAGCCGGAACGATCGCCACCGGATCATCACGCTGAACTCGGACATCATCGGCAAGCGATTCAGGATCGTTCCGGTTGCTGGGACGGGTGGGAAATTCCAGCTATTCAACCACAAGTTCAACGCCATCATCGAGCCGTGCGCGGTACACCATTGGGACAGTTACGAGCAGGCGTTCAACTACAACGGCTGGAAGTTCATCAAGCAGATGTGGATCGAGTATATGTGCTCGGTAGAGATCATCGTCAAGATCTACCGGGAGAACGACGTGCTGTTCCACACGGTCACGCTACCCGCGCACGCGCACAGGGACAAGGAGCGGTTTTATCTTCCGGCGATCAGCAGCGACGGAGTGTTGAACAAGAGCCGGATCTACAGATTCGTGATCGACAGTTGCGACGAGTGCGTTCCGTTTAAACTGTACCGCGATGGGACGCGCGTGGAAGTGATGCCCTTAGCCGGTGATCAGCGCCAGGGCTATAGTCAATGCTACCTCTGGCAGACGATTCCTATTCCAGCATTGGCGTGAGGACGTTCATGGAGGAGAGAAGATGAAGTTATTGCCCAGCTTGCTCAGCAATGAATTCGTCGTATCCAGGAATACGCAACTGCTCAGATTGGGCTGGAGGCTCATATCCCTTGCGCGTTCCGGTGCATTGCTTACGATTGTACGTGGCTATTCTGTGACAGTTAGCACAGCGAATTTCGCATTTCTTCGCTTCTTCAAGGGCGGTTGCGATGCTTCCGGCACAGCTAACAAGAACCTTCTTATCCCCATTGACGTGGTCGAAGTCCAAAGCCGCAGGATGGGCCTTGTATCCACAGTCGCAACACCCACGTTCAAGTTTGAACGCATCAAGCGCCGCCCTGAATGCTTTGTGCCTAACGTGTTCCTCACGGAGATGTTTGCCTGGATATTTCATCCAATTACGCTTGCGGTAGATTGCTCTCAATTCTGGATGAGCCTTGTATCTGGCTCTACTTTTAGCCCGCGTCTTCTCGATGTCCTTGTGGTACCTAGCACGAGCGAGTTTGAGATGATGTCCAGGATTGGCGGCTCTCCTTTTACGGTCGTACTCCCTAAGGTATTCCCGTCTCTTTGCCTTCTGATCTTCAGTCATATCAACATTATACGACAGATGTTGACAGGTATCAATGCAATCAATCAATCGGGAGAGGCGGCACTCGCATGATAGGTGGAAGCTCAATCCCGGATATTCGGCCTGTTGATCTGGAAGATCCCAGCCTGTTCAGGCTGAATCAGGCTATCAGGCTGCTGGCCGAGCGGCTGGCTGCGATCTACGACATGCAGACGTATGCCAACAACGCTGCCGCAATTGAAGGCGGGTTGAAGCCTGGGTGGTTGTACAAGACGGCTGCGGGCGACGTTAAGGTGGTGTACTGATGGGCCTGGGGGTCGCAACGCCGGGGGTTGGAACGGTCACGTTCTACAAAGATTCCGTAGACGTTGAGGTGTTCGCCGTCGATTGGACGGAAGCGCTGGAGACTGACGAAACGATCGCCTCTTGCGCGTTCACGCTGCAAACCGGGATCACTCTGGATAGCTCGTACTTCTCTGGTAAGATCAGCTACGCTTGGATCTCTGGCGGAGCGCTTGGATCGTTGTACGTGGCCGAGGCAACGGTTACCACTAGCCTGGGGTTAATCTACCAGAAGGATTTGATTATAGACGTGAGGTATAGCTGATATGGCGAACCTGATCGCAGCCGTAGACGACGGACCATGGACCACTCCAGAGACATGGATGACGTGCGAGGCTGGAGCAGGGGCCGGGCAACTGACACGTTCCGCGTCCACCGAGACGACGACCAGTTACGTTTGGTCCACTGCGTTTACCTGCACCAATGCAGACGTTATGGATGGGGTGCTTTTGCACCTGAAGCGAGTGGGGGTAACGGGGACGATTACGGTCGCCATCTCTGCGGACGGCGGTTCTACGGCTGCAAAAGAGGTTACGGTGAACGCCTCCGACGTCCCAGCCGATCAGACTTTGATGTTTTTCAAGTTCCCCTCGACGCTGACAGCGGACGGGGGAGCGGACTACAAGATCGGGGTGAAGGAGAGCGCTGGAGGGTCTGGCGCGACGGTCTACCGAGACGGAACGGCGGGGAACTGGTTCCGCCTGATCCGTCTCACCGCCGCCGCTGGTGCCGATCCTGCCGCTGGAGACAACGTCTTCGTAGCCGGGGAGTGGACAGCGGAGGCAACCACCACCGCAATCAACGTCGTGATGGACTCCACCGACTCGACCGACCACGGCACGGTGGACATCGGGCAGGGCGGGTCGGTCACGTTCGGCGTGACGGCTGCGACGGCGTATGTCCTCAAGGTTTCCGGCGACATCAACATCTGGTCGGGCGGAACGCTCAACGTCGGCACGGTGGGCGCGGAGATGCCATCCGATTCCAGCGGTTGGATTTTGCTGGATTGCGCCTCGAATGTGCAGTACGGGCTGCTCGTAAAAGACGGCGGAACGCTGGTTATGCAGGGCGCGTCGAAGACCGTCAGCACGTTTCTGGCGTCCGACGAGGCCGCAAATTCGACGGAACTGACAAGCTCGACTGAGACCGGCTGGGCCAGCGGGGATGTAATCGTAGTCGCCTCGACGACGCGCACGGCGGCGCAGTCTGAAACGGGTGATCTGAATGGCGCTGCCAGCGGAACGACTTTGACGGTTCATGGATTTGGAGGCGCTGGTGGTGGTCTGGCTTACGCCCATTCTGGAACTGCCCCCACGCGGGCGGAAATTATCAATCTGACTCGGAATGTTGGCGTCAAAGGGGCGAGCGCATCACTCCAGACCTACATCTATGCGGCGACCACTGCAACGGTGAACGTGGATTACGCGGAGTTCTACTGGCTCGGGTCCGCTACGGCCGGAAAGAAGGGTATCGACGACTCGACGACGACAGGAACGTTCAACATGCAGTATTCCTCACTCCACGCTTTCGTGGTGGAACTGAGTATTGCGATTTCAGTTGGCGGCCAGACTGGCAGCGCCTCCGTGTTCTCGAACAACGTCCTGTACAGCATCACGAACGGGATTGGGATATACCTCAACGCCGGGGCGGGTTCTCCGGTCGTGCAGGATAACTTCGTCATCACCACGAAGTACGAAGGTATCTGGCAACTCAACAGCAACGCAACGATTTCTGGTAATACCATCGTGAGCGCCGGAACCGCCGGTTCCCGCTACGGGTTGCGGATTGATGTTGGAGCGACAAATGGGATTGGGGCCATCTCCAGCAACACCATTCACAGTTGCCCAGGAACCGCGATGGGGCTGTTGCTCGGTGGAGTGGGAACGATATCGAGTACCACAGCGTGGAGAAACAGCGGGTATGGCCTAGATATAGCGGCGACCGCGTGGGACCGGGTCGTGTTCGATGGCATGACGCTGTTCGGGAACACCACTGCAAACATAAATGCGGCCAACTCCCTCACGCTGGCCAACCTGGCGTTTAGAAACATTGTATCAAGCGGGGATTCCAGTTTTGCAACTACTACTGGGCTGGCGATCGGAAACAACAATAACTTCGGTGCGGTGTTGGAGTCGGGGGACTTTTCCACGGTGTCTGGGATCAAGACGGCTCACACAAACGACATTATGTTTGGCTCCGCGTGCGTCGTCGTGTTGAACATGTCCAATACTAAGTTCGGTGGATCAAGCGTGACTCTAGATTCTATAACCGACACGGTTGGTGTGTCGCATATTTCGAGCCAGCGCCACGGTCAAACAGCCGGAGACCACAGGTACTACACCAAGTACGGCCTCATTCAAACCGACTCCGTCATCTACAAAACCGCCGCGCCGAGCGAACGAATTACGCCCTCCAGCGCGACGGTGAAGATCGAGAGCGCCAAGTGCCAGAAGGTAGTGGACAACGCAGGAACGGTTACATTCAACGTCTATGTTCGCAAGAGCGCGGCTGGGGACGCTGGCGGTGTTGACTACGCTGGGAACGAGCCACGCCTTGTGCTGAAGGCCAACCCGGCGCTGGGAATCGATGCAGACGTTGTGCTTGATACGATGACGGAGTCGGTGGGGAACTGGGAACAACTGACCGGAACGAGCGCGGCGGTCACGGATGATGGGGTCTTAGAGGCGATTGTTGATGCGGATGGAGCGTCAGGGGCTTGGATTTCGGTCGATGATTGGTCTTAGGTGAGCATGGATGGCAAAGTATTGGAAGGACGGGCTGCCGGTATCTGGCGACGGCGATGGCTCGATCAAGTATTGGATCGACGGCCTTCCATTCTCGCTGCTGGGTGAGACTGGGCCAACAACAAGTACTACAACCACTTCGACAAGCACAACTTCGACAACAACCAGCACCACATCTACCGGAACAACCACAACTACAGCTTCGACAACAACAACCGGCACCACGACAACTACCGGCACGACCACCACTACCGGAAGCACAACAACCACCGGCTCAACGACCACAACTGGAACGACAACCAGCACCACTACGACTGGCACTACGACTTCCACAACCACCACAACCACCACAACCACCACGACTACTTCGTCAACCACCACGACTACCGGAACCACCACAACAACTGGTACGACGACCAGTACGACCACATCGACAACTACCGGAACGACAACAACAACTGGGACAACCTCGACCACCGCCAGTACTACTACGGCGTCAACGACGACAGGGACTACCACTACAACCGGATCGACAACCTCAACCACCACTGCTTCTACCACCAGCACAGGAACGACTACAAGCACCACTACAGCGACCACCACGACTACCGCCAGCACCACCACATCGACTTCAACCTCCACAACCACCACATCGACTTCAACCTCCACAACCACCACGGCCAGTACGATCACAGCCGCCCCTACCACCCGGCACATAATAAAGATCTGCGAACCTGAAAAGCTTGCATTGTCTGGGCCGCGCAATCTTTCGGTTACAATCCAACCAAGGGCTGCGGCTGAAGCGGAAGAGAGGAATCTAGCGATCCTGATGGACGCAGAGGTGCGGGGTATCCAGCCGGGGTTGTGGCCGAGCGACTACTGCCAGGAGTTTGTAAAAGAACCAATCGAGGTACTGGACTATTTTGTTGACTTTACGGATCAGCTTGGGACCGGAGAGACGCTGGCGTCGTCTTCGGTTACGGCAACGGCGGGGTTGACGGTGGGCACGGATTGGATCGACGGCAATCGGGTGTACGTGTGGCTGTCGGGTGGAACTCTGGCGGAGACGTACACGGTAACTGTAAATGCGGTAACCGGCTTGAGCCAGACGTTGGTGGGAGAGTTTGTAGTGAAGGTGGACTATCGATGAGCCGCACGTTCAGGGTGCGAGTGATCGGGTGTTGAAGACAGTGGGGGAGTAAGGCAATGCCGTTACCTCAGGGGGTCTATACCTATCAAGGCCCGAACATATACTATTCGATTCGTACAGCAGGAGTTTGGTCCGACCCCGTAACCTACAGCACTGAAACCTACGCCTATTTGGCTGCATCAACCGGAACCCTGACGGATGCTAACCCAAACAAGAGAGGGGTTCTAATCAGGGATTCCTTCGGAGATGCTTGGTGGTGCGGGGACGGACTACCAGATGCTGCCCTCCCATTTTTAGTTAATAACGCACTCGCTGGTGACGGCAACCCCACGTTACAGGTGGGGTGGGACGCCTCTTGCGGGGCATGGTGGATCAACAATGCTTGGTACGCACTTCTTCGAGTTCAAGGCTCGCTCACAAAACGATGGGGCATATTCAAAAGCGTGGCCTACGAAGGCGGAGACGTGGACCGTCCGAATCTTTGGACGGAGATGGATCAAGTTAATAGCCCGGTCAACACCGTTGGAGAAGTAGCGATCCGATGGGACGGGATCGGAACCAAGGTTGATCTGTTCCTGGCGACTTCCGGGGCGAACGACTACACCCTCTACTCATACGATTTATCAAGTGATACATGGGGAGCCGGGTATGGAACGGCCAATTTCGGAGGATCTGTCTATACCAGCGAGGAAGGCCCCGCTGTAGGCAATGGAATCTTCCGATTCCCGAATGATGATATAGGGGTAATTTATTCCATCAGCGACGTGTGCTACTACCGTCTCTACGTCTCAGCCACAAGTTCCTGGAATGATCGTGTTCAGTTGCGAGCGAATGCTCGGGTCGGAACGGTAATCCCCGATCCTGCAAAAGAAAGCCTCCACGTCTTCGTGGTGAATCAGGTTGCCCCGTTCGAAACAGGCACATACTTGATCGTAAGCCATTCTGGCACCGTTCAGAACGATCTATTCACATGGGATTCTGAAGCATCCCCAGACCGATTTACGAATGGTACGGTCTATGAGAATCAACTATTCGTTGGTTGGGATACAAATGAGGACAACTATGTTTGGGTAGCTCCGATAACGGGTGGAGCAACGACTTTTGTGGCTGAACTGATCCCTCGTCCGGCAGGAGAGGTTGGCACAACGCCATCATGCACTTCATTATTCTACATTCCACAGTCGTCATCTACGACCACTACTACCACCACGACGACAACCACTACAACCACAACGACCACAACAACAGCAACAACGACAACGACAACGATCACTACAACCAGCACCAGTACCAGTACTAGTACTAGTACTGGTACGACATCTAGCAGCACGGCGACGGCAACCACCGGAACGACGGCCACACCGCCACCCGGTTATGAACTCGAATGCGTAACAATTCTGTGGAAGCGGCGACTGGAAACCATCAATGTGTCTATCGATTGGACAGATCTCCTGGGGTCAGATGACGGCATTTTTGCTGGGACATTCGGATGGAGTTCCGACGCCGCGCTAACGCTTACGAATCTGACGCTTTCCGGAAACGTATCAGCCGTCCACGTTTCCGGTGGCAGCATCGACGGAAGCTATCTTTTGCATGGATATGTCAGCACGCAAAAGGGGCGGACCTACGAGAAGACGATTCTGGTTAAGATCTTGAGCGCGTACTCGACAACAACCAGTACAACCTCAACCAGCACAACAACCTCGACAACAACTACCACTTGATGAGAGTATAGGGCAGGAGCAGAACAGATGAGGATAGTATATAAGGGATTTTGCATGGGGCTCCTCTGGGCTGGGCTGGCGTTCTGCCAGAATCCCAACACGGCGGTATTCCCAGGCGTGGTAGCCGACGACGAAGACTTGCTGGTGCAGAGCAACCAAGCCACCACCACGCTCAACGGAACGATTAACGCTTCGACGTTGACAATCACGCTTACAAACGCCACAAACTTCCTGTTCCCCGGAATCATCACTATCGAGTCCGAGCGAATCAAGGTGTGCAGCAAATCCACGAACACGCTCACCGTGTGCTCTGGGGGCAGGGGCTTCGACGGCAGCACGGCAGCTTCTCACACTTCCGGGGTAGCTGTCAGCGGATACTTAACGCGCTACGAGCATAATCAGATGGCGGCGGAAATGAAAGCCGTCCAGGCGGCGGTGCTTGCCATAGGGACTGCCGACTTCTATCCCTCCGTATTAGGAAGCACGCTTAGCGTTGCCGCTGGCCGAGCCCGTATTGGGAATTACGCCCCCGTTTCTATCGCTGCCGGAACCGCTACGTTCACGGTCGGGACCGGGAATGTGAAGGTGTTCATCGACACCAACAATAATCTGGTTTGCCACATGCAAACAGGGGTCTCGGCTACCAACACGGGGGGATTGGTTTGCTCCAATGTCGCAAGCCCATCCTACCCGGCCAACTCCATCCCGATTGCAAATGTAACCGTAACGTCAACGGTCCCAGAGATCACCTCAGACGATCGGGCGTTCTTAACGAACCGGGGCGTAAGCGCAGGTACCGGAATTAGCATAACCGATTCGGGCGGCGTGGCGTCGATCGGAATCGACACAGCCACCGTTCCACAACTGGGGGCCGGGTCCAACGACTTTACGGGATCAGCTACGTTCCTTGATCTCCAGCTACTTAACTCGTCCGAACCGACGTGCAACTCAACCACTCGTGGCAAGATCGTAATGGTGCAGGGGGGCGCTGGAGTGGCGGATACTGCCAGACTTTGCAGCAAGGACGCGGCTGGGGCCTACGCCTGGAGAACGATCCTGTAAGGGATAGGAGAATCTGGTGGCATCACTTCCTGGCGGCGATCTACCTGGGCAACTGGTACCTGGAGGCCCGGTAGGGGACACGACTACCACCACTTCGACCAGTTCCACGTCCACTACTTCGACTACCAGCACTTCGTCAACATCGACTACATCGACGAGCAGCACCACTACCACGAGCACCACTTCGACTACCTCTACAAGCAGCACTTCAACCACTTCGACGAGCACGATCTCAACCGCCAGCACCACCAGCGTAAGCACCGTAAGCACGACTTCCACCACCAGCACCAGCACGACGAGCACGTCTACCACCAGCACTTTAACAACAACCACTACAAGCACCACAACTTCGACGACATCCACCAGCACCAGCACGTCAACCGCAAGCTCCAGCAGTAGCGGATCGACGGAGACGTTTACCGTGATCCCCGGATACGAGCCTGACTGCTTGACGATCTGGACGAAGAAACCGGGGGCGGTAGTCGGCCTGACCGCGAACTGGAGTGGGTACCTGTCGGACACGGACGCGATCACGGGTTCGACCTGGAGCGGAAGCAGCGGCATATCGATCAGCCCCGGAACTTACACCGCAACGACCACCGAGACCACGGTGTGGAGCGGGAACAAAGCAAACGACTATTTCTTACAAAACAAAGTCACGACCCAAGAGGGGAAGACTAAGCGCCGCACATTCCGCGTTCGGGTGATCGGATGTTGATTGAGGAAATATGGGGATAACCAGCACTCCAGTTTTGATTGACGACACAAGCTGGCCCTATTTCCTAGATACCCAGGCTCAAATCTGGGGGCCGTTTGAGTATGGAACAAGTAAGTACGTTATAGGAGGAGAAGAGTCCGGAGCGACGAAGGTAAGAGTTTACAAAAGCGCACTCTCAAATCCAATAGGTTCCTGGGCAGAACAGGATTCAGGGAATACTCCAGATACATCTGGGCCGGTTGGAGTATACTATCCAGGATCTGGCGCTAAGCTTTACTTCGCCTACCGAACCGATACTGACGAGGTCCAACTCCGCAGTTTCGACATGAGTTCCGATACCTGGGATGCGGTGATCTCCACGTTCACCGGGGGAGATCCTGGGAACTCTCTGTTTCTCAGACAAATCGGGACCACGTATGTTATCGTCTACGCGGATTCGGACGGCCATGCGTACTGGGCTAAATACGATGGGGCATGGTCGGCCCCAGCGCAAGTTGACGCCTATACGACTCAAGATGTTCGCGGACTAAATGT
>Ga0316626_10001535_pt1 | contig 10353 bp, 4 predicted proteins | sample OWC_Aug_T1_C1_D5_FD_207656 | JGI IMG/M metagenome (GOLD analysis project Ga0316626, IMG submission 207656) | Wetland soil microbial communities from Old Woman Creek delta, Ohio, United States - OWC_Aug_T1_C1_D5_A | ecosystem: Environmental > Terrestrial > Soil > Wetlands | place: USA: Ohio...
CCGTAATAAATCTGTTTGCATCACCGCGGACAAGTCCGTCCCATCCGCCAAACCAGTCGCCGGTGCATCCGAGTATAGATACCACGCACTTCGGATCCGGACCATCAAGTCCTGATGGATGTAAAATCTGTGGGGCGACGCTCCTGCCCTTCTCTGTAAACAGGTCCCTGAAATAATGTGGTATTTCAGCACCATAGACATCCCTTACAGCTTCCAGAGTACTCAGAGCCAGGTTATCCTGGTTGCGCCCTCCGTATCCTCCGGGTGTTGTCAGTCCCTCGCATGGCAGTCCTGCTTCTTTAAGAATTCTCAATGCATAAGCCTGGTATGCTGCAAGCTCGTCAGCGCTCTTTTTCTGGCTCCATTCCCAGTTCTCCATATAATCTGAAGTCGCATAAGGATAAGGTTGCCCTGTACTGATATCAATCACCCTGGTATGGCTCACCATCTCGGGGTGTATATCCCAGTTAGGGACTATTACCTGCCTTACGAGTTCAAGGCTTTCCTCAAGCTCACGTTTTGTCCAACCCGGTATGAACCTGCTTACCCATCCTGTACATGCCGGATATGGAACAATAGTATATTTTCCCTTTATACCTTTCTCTAAACTCCACTCACCAAACTCCCTCACAAAGCTGTCGGGTATTTCGCGGGGAAGCTTCCTCCAATCCTGTTTATACTGATCGGGAAATACTTCACCAAACTGCGGGATCCCGAAGTGAGCCATATTGACAAGACATGTGGAATCATCTATAATCAGGCTGACCGGCACGCGGTTATACGGATTAAGAACCGCTGCAACAACGGCAATCTCCGGCAGTGGATCGAAGCGTCCGGAAGAGGCAACAGCTAAACCTCCTATTCCGGATATTTTAACGAAGGAACGCCTGGATATATTCATTGGTTACCGGGCTGATTTATATTCGGGAACAATGTAATTACAATGTAATTACCTCATATTACCTCTATTTTATTCACCAATTATCTTGATCAACTTGCCTGTTGTAACCTTATCGGTCAGTTCCATATTATTTAGAAGAGCCAGCTCGGCTCTCATCTTCTCTGGAACCTGATAATAATTAAATGCATCGGCAAGTGTCCCTGCACGCTGAACACTTTTAATAAGAACTCTCTTTGGTTTTACATTGATCTTTGATGCATCCGTCAGCTTGCTGAAAGACATCATATTCGATTCAAACACCTTTAAATATGAATTGAAATCGGCTTCGGAAGTAACGCCATGGAATACATAAAAGGTGCTGTTATAGTCAATGAAGTATGACAGAACCATTAAAGTCTGCTTCTGACCTGTTGTCTGATCCTGGGATACCTGTTTTGATATAGTGGTAATACCCGGCATACCGTTTACTGTCGTATTCCTGCTCTCAACAAGTGTCAGGTTCAGTTCCTTTATAGTGGCCTGAGCTGCTTCCTGAAGGCTTTTTTGTGAGGAGAGAGTAAATATCATTAACGCTTTACCATCCTGAGGTGCCATATTGACCTGGGTCGGCAGGTTTTCCAGCTTCCATCCTGTCGGGAAGGTGAACCTGAATTTAAGCTCGGGGTGATAGAAAATATTCCCTTCAACATAACCCTGTCGAGGATCTTCACCATAAACAATACCATTGACCAGCTGAAGGTAGCTGTTGGCATTTACCTTCCACGATGCAAGCTTAAGGCTGTCCTGCCACTGTGTTGCAAGCTGGTGTACTGTGTTATAACGATCACCCGGATCGGGATGTGTTGAAAGGAAAGTAGGCACGCCTCCCTCGCTGCTGGCCATATTCATTTTATTGAGCACCTGGAAGAAGTCAGCCATTTTATGGGCATCATAGCTTATCAACGATGAGTATTGAACCCCGAGACGGTCGGCCTCACGTTCATCATCACGGCTGAATTTAAGGAACAGCAGTTGCATCCCCTGTAAAGCATACTCGGCATACTGTGCAAATTTCTCCGAAGCGATCATTCCTCCTATAAGCAGCAGCTGACCTAACTGCTGTTTACTCTGCTGGCTTACTGAATGACGGGCTGTAATATGTCCCATTTCATGCCCGATAACACCTATGAGCTCCGCTTCATTATTCAGCTGTGCCAGGATACCCCTTGTAAGATAAATATATCCGCCGGGAACCGCGAATGCATTTACTACGGGTGAATCCAGCACTTTGACATAATACTGGAGATTCGGCCGGTGAGAGATCTTTCCCAGCTCAATCCCTTTGCTTTGAACAAAATTCTGGAGGGCGGCATTATCATAAATCCCGAAGGTGGCAATTACCTGTGGATCATATTCCTGACCCATCGCAACCTCCTGAGCTTCCGACATAAGCATTATCTGCCTTTTTCCTGTTACAGGATTAATCGCACAGGAAAAGACTACAAGAATGATTGCAAAAAATGATGCAACCTGTAAAAAAACTTTTAACCTTTTCATCTGTATGGATAGTTTACAATTTGATCCGTGAATAATTGCCAGCTACAGAATTAAATTCTGATGATTTCCATTACCAAATATAAGGAAAATAATCCTTCTGTTTTGATTGTTTAACTGATTCTGCAACCAGATGATTTCTCACTGGTTATTTTCTTTCAGACCGGTTCCCTGGTATTCTTATGATCCGGAGGTCAGGGCTTTCATCAGCCTGTACATGAATTCAACTCCATTGTAGAATTCCTTAACGCCGATCCTTTCATCCCTCCCATGGGCACGTACATCTTCCATATCTGCAAACATTCCTGATATACCATATACGGGAATACCGGCTGCCCTGAGAAGGCGTCCGTCAGTAGCGCCGGTGGTCATTGATGGTATGACAATAACTCCCGGCCACATTGAAGCAGCTAAATTATCGACAGTCCTGACTACATCATCCCTCAGCGGCGACAGCGGACTCACGGTTGATGCATAAGTACAGGTGACTTCAATTTCCGGATCATTAATAATCTTTTTCAGTGTTGCTGTGACATTTCCGGTCGTCTCGCCGGGAAGCATCCGGCAATTGACATTTGCCGTTGCTGACTGGGGCAGTGCATTCTGGGCATGGCCTCCGCTCAGCATTGTGGCAACGCAGGTAGTACGTATCTGCGAATTGTAATACGGGGATACCTTTGCCAGACGTTCAGCTGCTGCCAGATCAACCGGTACCTTACTTACTGCAAGCATGTCAGACCTGACCTGTCCTGTTTCCTGGTCTGCCTTCCTTGCGAAAAACATCCGTGTGGTCTCATTAAGGCTTACAGGGAAGTTATAGTCAGCTATATGCAGTAATGCCTCCGAAAGATGATAGATAGCATTATCCCTGACAGGCAGGGAACTGTGTCCGCCTTTATTCTGCGCTTTCAGGGTATAGTCAAGATAGATCTTTTCGCTTGTCTGGATTATCAGAACAACCTCTTTCCCATCCTCCGTAGTCCCGCCTCCGCCGTCAGGATTCACACAATATTCCGCATCGATGAATTCCCTCCTGTTCAGAAGAAGCCACTCAATGCCGTTGGCTCCGCCACCTTCCTCATCGTCTGTCAGTGCAACGATTATATCGCGGTCGGGAATGAATCCCTCCTTTTTCAGCCTTATCAGGTTTGCCACAAGACCTGCATCGTTATCTTTCATGTCAGTTGTTCCCCGGCCGTAAAAATAGCCTTCTGTTTCCTGGAATCTGAAAGGATCAAACGACCAGTCCTGCCTTAGAGCGGGAACAACATCAAGGTGTCCGATAAAGAGTATCGGCGGACGTGTACTTTTACCCCTGTACCTTACAATAAGGTTCATATGCTGAGCCTGTGGTCCGACGACTTGAATATCTCCCTGTGGAAAGCCGGCATCTCTCAGCCGCACAGCCATGGCCTCAGCTGCTTTTGTGCTCCCGCTGTCTGTCGTGGTATTGATCTCAACCAGTTCCCTGAATATCTCCCGGGCCGATCTCCGGTGTGTATCAGTATCTCCCTGATTTGTGGCTGTCTGTGCACAAATCATTACAGGAGTGATGAGCATAACCAGGAAAAGTGATGTAATAACAATGTATCTCATTCTGAATAATATCTGAAAAGCAATAATATCAGAACTGAAAGGCTCAGGTAAGGATCTCAAACTTTATCCCCATTTTCCTGAAAGCATAACCGGCTTCCTTCATATAATCGCCATAAACTGTGATCCAGTGAAATCCGGGCATCTGTTCTGCCACCTTTATATCATCACAATCATAGCTTACATCGATCTGCGACCGGCAGATATCGTGGAATGGATTTGCCACGATCTTTCCGAAAAGTCCGACATTCCTTGTGAATTCAAAGTCAGGCATCACATTGGTAACTGTTTGCCCTATAAGCATTTCAACTTTAGGTGCGGCACCGTAATCCGACTCAAAATGTGTTAGTATCCTTGCCGGTTCACTCTTCCTGCCGTCCATCCTGCGCGGGGCAGTACAGTGAGCCAGTGTGATGATTTTATCGTGGGGATAAGTAGGATCATTCAGAAATGCAGGTTTTCCGGCTATCTGTGCCATCAGAACACCTGCAGGGACCACTACAAAATCCGACTCACAGTATGCCAGGTAACCGGCATCATTCAGCAGACTGAGGGTCAGGCAGGCAGATGTTTCCGCCAGAGGCATGATAGTTCCCATACATTCATTTATCGTTACCACCCTGCAGCTGAATTTATCCATTAAGCGTTTCAATACATCCTCAAGAACAAAGCAATTCTCAACAAATTTCTGATCTGTTTCAAGCTTTACACCTGCATCACGGACATAATCTGCAGCCCTGGTCTTTGCTCGGTTTACGGTCGCATTATCTGCCCTGGCTCCGGTTATCAGTTTTCCCAATTCATCATAGGAGACACTCTGAATATCAAGCTTATATCTCTCCTGTACCAGCTTCATTGTTTTTTCCAGAGGCTGTGACCATGCACCTGGTCCGCCTATAGCCAGTATCCTTGACCCGATTGTGTTTTTCAGTCCGCACAATGCTCTCAACCGCCATATAAGCTCGTCCTGGCTGTCAATCACCACATCACCCTCATCTATTCCCTTTACAGCAAGCTTATCGGTATGCTGCCTCAGGTAGCGCGGGCTGATTATCTCATACCAGAGGTAGACAGGACCTGACCTGTGACGGCAGAAAATGATTATGTTCTTCCCTGTCTTGTTCAGGATATCGAACATATTCATTCCGCCGCCTGCAGCATATATCAGGATAAGATCGGCCAGTTCGAGATCCTTCACGGCGCTGAGCTGCTGAGCTGTCCGGACTCCGGTTACGGGGAGAAAGTTCAGGGGGAAATCTGCTTTCCTGCTGATCGCATTAAGTTCCTCCTCTATGCGTGCTATCTCAGCTGCCGCATCCTTTTCAGTCTGAATGCCTCCCCAGCTTCTCCAGCTGGTCTGTTTTCTCGGTGTGGGCACTTCATAGGTCAGGAGCGGCTTTACCATAAGAGGTTTCCTGGCGAGCGTGAATTTTTCGTCAGTCTGTGACACGACAAGCGATGCCCACGAAAGTCCCGTCATTGCCACAGCACCCAGCGCACCGGTTCCGGTCACACGTACAAACTCGCGCCTTGATATTTCATCCGGTCCGTGTCCGCCGCAGCATGAGCAACCTGGTCCGTGGTATCTGCCCAAAAATTTGTTTTCTTTATTACTCATTTTACTACAGGTTTTAATAATGAATACGAAATCAGCTATGCATTAAATATACTACTATTTTTATAACCTCTCGTGAGTCAGACCTGACAAAAGCAGGCCCTGCCTATTTTACAGCATAGCTAATCCTGCTGCATACTGGAATACCGCTATCGGTCATTCCCTCTGCAATAATATTGATGGTTGACGGTTTATCCGCATTATAATATCCAATTGTCGCTGTTGTGTTCCGATTGATATAAATATTTGGTTCCCAAAATATTGTGATGCGAGTGTCGGGTAAAGATGTTACTTTGTCAGAATTATCATGTGTGGGTGAATAATAAATTCTCGGTTCATCAAATCCTCTGACAATCATTGCCTTTGCCCCGGGATCCAATTCTTTGTACACTCTTCCGGTCCCGATCCGTGTAATTATATTGATTGCACCGTTTGCCCCGCGCATTCCATAAATTGCAGAGGGATTCATAACATCAACCCTGTCAATAGTGAATATTGGTAGTGTCTGTACCAGCCAGATATTTTCAGGATCTACTTCAGTTCCGTCAAGGAAGATTAAACCATTTCTTGCACCGGGAAATCTTGCCCATACAAGTTCCAGAATATTCAAAGAAGAATTCTCCATAGCCGGATTGATTACCAGCATTTTATCCGGACTTCCATAAAGTCTGCGCGATTCCTCAATATGCCTTTCCTGGTGAGTCTCCGTCCTTTTGGCTGTAATGAAAACTTCACCAAGTTCGAGGGTATCGCTTAACCTGTATTTCTTTCTTTCCGCCAGTTTTATCGCGGCTTCCTGCTTAATAGCATTAAATGTCTGCGGGACCAAAACCTCCCCATGATATCCGGCAATATTTTCATCAACTTCTTCGGGTTCATAAAACAGTGAATCAACAGATAGTCTTCCAATAATCCTGTTTTTTTCGTCTGTGGCAGTAATTAATAATTTCCCTTCTCCGGTCAGGTCAATCTCCCTGAAAATATACGAGCCTGAGGAATTGGTTTCAGTATTCAGCACCCTGAAGATATTCTTTCCAAAAATTCCCATATTTATCCTTACTCCCCGGAGAGGTCTATCCCTGAAAATCCTTTTTACTTTACCGGAGATATTAAATCCTATTTCGTGGTTATACGGGGGCGCCGAATCGTATTTCCAGATAAAATCTCTCCAGCCCTGTGTGAGCAGAAGCAGATCAAGGTCTCCACCGCGATCTTTATTGTCAGGATCGAAATAGTAAGACGGCTCTTCTACTGGTCCGTTGACATCGGACTCCAGCAGGAACCATGAAGCTATGGAAGTCGTAAACGAAGAAGATTTCTCAGTAAACATATCATCTGCTGCTGATAATGAAAAGGCTCCCGATTCCCCGGATGAAGAATCACCTGACAATGACAGGCTCACATTTACCTTTTCCCGTGGTTTATACTCATTCTTGTTAGTTTCAATTTTCAGCACTACATCATCGCTGTTCTGCGAAAAGATTAGCCTTTCGCATAACGGAAGACCCTTGTCATCAGTAACCGTGATGCGTAAGACACCATCAGTAAAGCCTTCAACCGGCAATTCATAATTGCTGATCAGTGAGGTTAGTTTAATTCTTACTGTCTTAACATTCAGGTTACGCGAAGAAAGTATAAGGTTAAGATCTTTCCCGAACATTGATGAAAATGTCCTGCTGTTGGTCCTTAGAACCAGGAACAGCATATGTTTTGCAGTGAAGTGTGCACTCATGACAATCCCCGTCGGAAAGCTTCCGGGCAGGAAAGCTCTTATCTCTGTTGCCGAATTGCTTTTTACAACTGCATAGTAATCCGATCCAGGGGCTGGTCTGAAAATGAAAGACCCCAAACCAAGTGAATTGCTTTTAAATGAGGTGATGGAGTCTCCAGAAGATGAATAGATCTCCCCGGCAACTTCACAACCTCCTCCTGAAGCATTAACAGCTTTGAATGCAACTGTGGATGCCACATTATCAACCAGTGAACCACCTTCGGGAAAGAAATTTATAATGCGTTTGTTATTAACCGGTATCGTGTTATTCTGTAATCCGGGATTCGCCTTAGATGGATTTATTACAGTGATATCCTTCGTGAAGAAGAACTGAGTATCGTAGTTACGCATGTGGTTGGTATATCCCCTCATTATATACCTGCCGGACTCCAGTGAATCGCCCAGATTAAAATCACCATGACCAGTTCCACCTTCAATCCTGATGATCCGGCTCTGTATAATATTAAGTTTCGGATCAATCAGTTCTGCATGCAGATTATTCGTATTCAGCGAAAGCCTGTTGGTTGAGGGATCAATCACATAGGCTTTAAACCAGATATCATCGCCCGAATAATAATATGCACGGTCTGAATGAAGATAGACTTTCTCGGCAACCTGGCCTGTATCAGTAATCAGACCGAAAGCAGCTATTACACATTTACAGATGATTAAGAATAAAAGAATGACCATTGCACTCAATTTATCTCACCGTTCACCGGCCCTTCTATCCAGCGCCGGGCAATCCGGGTTAATCCTGCAAGGTATGTAATTTTAAAATCTGAATGTATAGGTATATTTCAGGAGGATAGTCCTGCCGAAGGTATGCGGTAGAGTTGGAGTTAACCTGTCCAGGTCAGTGTTCTGGGATTCGTCCCATACAACCCATAAATCGTGACCCTCACTCGGATTATATCTGAAACGAATATTTGCAATAATCCTGTCAATGGCAGTGTTATACCAGATAAAACTGTTAAGGGAGAACCTGGTGGTTAATGTCATTAATCCTTTTAATCCAAAAATATGATTGGTGAAGCTCATATCCCTTTCCGGAAAATTCACATAATCGAGGGAATACGTCAGTCCGAAATCGAAGTCAGTTCCAACTTTTAACTTTGGAGCTGCAGCGAGTGAAAACCTCCATCCGTCATAAAAACGTCCGGCAGTCAACGATAGTGTCGAAGAAAGGTCACGGGAGGTTGAGCTTGAATATAAAATAACAGCATTGGCAAATGAATATCTGCCGGGAGGAACAGTAGCCTGATTATTCCCCAATATAAGATTATTCGTAAGGTCTTCTGAAAACCAGTTTGCCGTAATACTTCCCCCTGCCAGTTTTTTTGTCTGCCAGTACCAGGAAACTGCTGTACCTGTCGTCTCATGAAGCCCGGTTACCGTATTCCAGTAGTTATATCCGGAAAGTGAGAACCTGTGATAAAACAAACCGGATTCTTCACCAGGTTGCCACCCATATTGAATGGTAGCTGCCGGACCATGGTAACTTCTCCTGCTCTCGAATCCTATACCAGGATTATAACTTTCTCCGGAATATAAATATCGGAAATCGTAGCCTAATCCGATCTGACTGCGACGCTGCCAATTGACCAGTAACCTGGCCGATGACAGATCCAGGAGTTTATTGTCAGCTTCATCTTCTGCAGACTGTGCCGCTCTGACTATAACATAATCATCTCCTTTCACCCTGAACTGGCCGTCAAGCCCGTATGCAAGATTATACGAGCCATTCATACCCAGCCTGCTTGTTATCATCCCGCCTATAAAGGAGTTCTGATTGATGACATCTCTTTTTAATCTGAGTACGCCAAAGTTTTCACCAGGATTTTCTTCAAATTTTGTAGTCTGCATATCAAGAAATCCCACATCCCACTTCCCGATTTTGCCGGTAATCCTCCCTCCACCGTAAATCCTTACGGCATTACCTGCGTAAAGTCCGATCCGTCGGCTGTAGAATAAATTGTTTCCTTCAAGAAAGTCGAAATTAAAAATGTTAGACTTTTCCAGAAAGAATATTCTTTTTTCGGGGAAGTAGAGTGAATAGCGCGAAAGATTAATCATCTGGTCGTCTGCTTCCACCTGTGCAAAATCAGTATTGACTGTAAGGTCGAGAGTCAGGTTATTGGTGATGCTGTATTTTATATCTCCCCCGGCATCCAGCTTCGGCGTCGAATTCATCTCATATCCGGTACCGGCATCATTCATTTCATTTACCTGTCCTATACCTCCAATTATATAAGGAGCAATATAGACCGGTTTCCTTGGTTTTAATCCTTCGAACTCAATCACTTTGGACAGAGAAGGTTTATAGTGCGGATTTAAATAGGCTATCGAAACAGCCGGGTAAGTAACTGCTTCTGCTTTGGGTTTGCCGGGGCTGTATCTCATAATAAGAATTCCCATGAGTGTTTTTCCATCCGTGGTTTGAAATCTAAGGCTGGAAAAAGGAATTCTGAATTCAGCCGACCATCCCTGTTTGCTGATAACTGTCTTTACATCCCAGAAAGTGTTCCAGCTGCGGTTGCGGTCTACAGGCTCATTTTCACAATCGTTCTGGATTGTTGCATCATTCCTCAGACCGTTGGGATTAGTCAGGAATTGAACGGCATTCTCCCGGTCATTGAATGTATCGAGAAGAAATCCGAACCAGTCAGTTGATTTATCCGGGTAATCCCTTTGCTTTCCGATTGCCCTCATATCCTTTATATCGTTATAGTCCAGCAGGCCTGAGATATAGAAATAATCATTATCATATGTTATTTTAATAATGGATATTTCAGTTGGCGCACCTCCGGGAACAGGTGATAACATTGTCATTGGCAGAGCCTGAACTGATTGCCATGCTGCTTCATCGGGAATCCCGTCAAACTTTATACCCCCGGATATCCTCGTAACTTTCAGTGGTTCCGAGATATCTGGATTACTGCT
>Ga0316626_10001537_pt1 | contig 10351 bp, 8 predicted proteins | sample OWC_Aug_T1_C1_D5_FD_207656 | JGI IMG/M metagenome (GOLD analysis project Ga0316626, IMG submission 207656) | Wetland soil microbial communities from Old Woman Creek delta, Ohio, United States - OWC_Aug_T1_C1_D5_A | ecosystem: Environmental > Terrestrial > Soil > Wetlands | place: USA: Ohio...
GCTGATGGCCCGCTGGGCAAGCGCATCGTGCTCAAGAACGGGATGGTATTGCTGCTCGCCGAGAAGCACGAGATCCCGATGGTGACCGTGAGCATGGCCATCAAGGCGGGGAGCGTCGCCGAGCCTGCGGAGAAGCCCGGACTGGCGTCGCTCACGGCGTCGCTGCTCACGCAGGGGACTGCGAGGCGCACGGCAAACCAGATCAGCCGGGAGATCGATTTCATCGGCGGATCGCTCTCGGTCTCGGGCGGCGATGACTATGCATCGGCAGGCCTCCGCGTTCTCAAGAAGGACCTTCGGACGGGACTCGACCTGCTTGCCGACGTATTGCTGCACCCTGCGTTCGACCAGAAGGAGATCGACCGGAAGGTCAAGGAGACCCTGGCTGCGATCCGTCAATCAAAGGATGAACCCGAGGTCATCGCCGGAGAGGCCTTTACCAAGGCGGTCTTCGGCAGCCACCCCTACGGCAAGACGAACGATGACGTGGAAGCATATCTTCCGAAGCTCGTCCGGCAGGACGTGGTCGACTTCTACTCGCGGCGCTACGGCCCCAATGACGCCATCATCGCCGTGGTGGGGGACGTTGCCGAAAAGGAGATCGTGCCGCTTTTGAACGAGTACTTCAAGGGATGGGAACCTGCCGAGAAGGCGGCGCCGTCGCACAGCGCGCCCCCGGCGATCGGCGCGGTCGTCGTCAAAAAGCTGGATAAAAAGATCACCCAGGCAAACATCGCCATGGGGCACCTGGGCATCAGCCGCGAGAACCCGGACTACTATGCCGTCATGATCATGAACTACATCCTCGGCGGGGGAGGGTTCTCGTCGCGGCTTATGGACAACATCCGGGACAACCGGGGCCTTGCCTACGACGTGCACAGCTCGTTCTCGGCGCAGAAGGAGCCGGGTTCCTTCCGGGTCTGGGTGCAGACCAAGAGCGAATCAGCGAACCAGGCCATCGAGGAGATCTTCAAGGAACTGAACAGGATCAGGACCGAGCCGGTGACGGAGAAGGAGCTTGCCGACGCCAAGGCCTATCTCACCGGGAGCTTCCCGCTGCGCATGGACACGTCCGCGAAGATCGCGGGCATGATGACCTCGATGGAGATCTACAACCTCGGCCTCGACTATCCGCAGATGTATCCCCGTCTCATCAACGCCGTGACGCGCGAGGACCTCCTGCGCGTGGCGAAGAAATACCTCGATCCGGAGAAGATCGTTGTCGTGGTCCTGGGAGACCAGGACGCGATCAAGCTGAAGGACCTTTAGCCGCGGATAGACACGGATGGACACGGATAAGACCCGTGGAGCGCTGATATTCGTTATTCAAAATTCGTTAACCAGGTTCATCCGTGGTCCTTTGCCCATGTCTTCTACCATAAGAGTCCTTCCCGACAATATCATCAACAAGATCGCCGCCGGCGAGGTGGTGGAGCGTCCGGCATCAGTGGTCAAGGAGCTCATTGAAAACGCCATCGATGCCGGCGCCAGTGAGATATCCGTCGATATCGAGCAGGCGGGACGGCGGCTGATCGCCGTGTCGGACAATGGCAGCGGCATGTCCCGGGAGGACGCCCGGACCGCCTTCGAACGCCACGCCACGAGCAAAATAACTTCGGAATCCGACCTGGAAACGATCCGTACCATGGGGTTCCGGGGAGAGGCATTGTCGAGCATTGCGTCCGTGGCGCGGGTGACGATGATCACCGCGCAGAAGGGCGCGGATGCGGGAACTATCATCGACATCGAGGGGGGCACGGTCAAGGGCATCGCTGATGCCGCAGCTTCTCCGGGCACGTCTCTCAAGGTCAATCACCTGTTCTATAATACGCCTGCGCGGCTGAAGTTCCTGAAGAGCGCATCCACTGAAGTTTCGCACATCATCTCCGCTGTGTCCCACCAGGCCATGGCGCGTCCCGATATCCGATTCCGGTTGACCCACGACAAGAAGGCGATACTGGACCTTCCTGCGTCCCGCGGGATCCGGGAGCGGGCGTTCCAGATCTTCGGGCACGAACTGGCGGAGAACCTGCTGGAATTCTCCGGAGGCAGGGACAGCATCCGGGTCCATGGGCTGATCTCGAGGCCGAATTACGATCGCGGAGACCGCTCCTACCAGGAATTCTACATCAACTGCAGATTTGTAAAAAATCCGTCCCTGACCCATGCCCTCTACGAAGCATTCTCCGATCTTCTCATGCGCGACCGGCATCCAGCCGGATTCATCTTCATCGACCTTGACCCTGCGCTGGTCGATGTGAACGTCCATCCCGCCAAGGCGGAAGTACGGTTCCGGAACCAATCCCAGATCCACGACCTCGTGCGGGACGTGATCCGCGAGGCCCTGGGGAGCCACGGACGCCCGGCGCGACAGGCTGATATCGTCGGCCAGGAGGGCGGGCAAGGGCATGCGGAGCGGGTGAAGGAAGCCATTGCGGATTTTACTTCCCGTACACCAGAGCACGGTTCAACTCATCCGTTTTCTCTGGGAGAGGGGGCAGGGATACGGGATGCTGTCCTGGCCCCGCGCCTCCCTGTCCCCGCGTCTCCCGGTCTGTTGTTCCCCCTCGCCCAGGTCCACGATTCGTTCATCGTTGCCCAGTCGAACGACGGCATGGCGCTCATCGACCAGCATGCCGCGCACGAACGGGTGCTGTTCGAACGGCTCCAGGACCAGTATGCCGCAGGGACCATCCCGGTCCAGGACCTGCTCCTGCCGGTGCAGGTGGAGCTCGGTCATGCCGAGAAGGAAATGCTCGCCGAACATCTATCCGAACTGAAGCGCCTCGGATTCCTCGTCGAGGAATTCGGCGGGGCCACGTTCGTCATCAAGGCCGTACCGGCCCTCCTGGCCGGCGGCGACCATAAAAGACTTCTGGTCGATATCCTCGACGAGATCAAGGTCCACGGAAAAAGCGGGAAGATGGACGCGCTCCGTGACGAGGTCCTCTCCGTCATGGCATGCCATCCGGCCATCAAGGTCCACCGACGGCTGACCATGCCAGAGATGGAAGGCCTGCTCAGGGACCTCTTTTCCTGCCGCATGCCCCATTCGTGCCCCCACGGCAGGCCGACGGTGGTGCGGTTCTCGATGAATGAGATCAAGCGGATGTTCAAGAGAATATAGCAGGCATGTTTAGCAGGAAATGGCGTCAATAATCAGATAAGGGGGAAATATGGACTGGTTAAACAATCCCCAAGCATGGATCGCGCTCCTGACCCTTACGGCGCTCGAGGTCGTGCTGGGCATCGATAACATCATCTTCATCTCCATCCTCGTCGGCAGGCTGCCGGAGCATCAGCGGAACAAGGGCCGCCTGCTTGGCCTCGGATTCGCCATGGTCACCCGCATCCTGCTGCTCCTGTCCATCACCTGGGTGATGCGGCTGACGGAGCCGCTCTTCAGCGTTCCGGGAACGGAGATCTCGGGCAGGGACCTCATCCTGATCGGCGGAGGGCTCTTCCTGCTCTGGAAGAGCACCATGGAGATCCATGAGAGCCTCGAAGGGGCAGGGGAAGAGCGGACCGCTGCGGCCGTGGCGGGATTTGCCGCTACGATTGCCCAGATAGCGGTGATCGATATCATTTTTTCACTCGATTCGGTGATCACGGCCGTGGGGCTCGCGCAGGATGTGGCAGTGATGATCATCGCCATCGTGCTCGCCGTCTTCGTGATGATGTTCGCCTCCAAGGCCATCGGCGAGTTCGTGGACCGTCACCCGACCATCAAGGTCCTGGCGCTCAGTTTCCTCGTCGTCATCGGCGTAGCGCTCATCGCGGAGGGCTTCGACTGGCATGTACCGCGGGGTTATATCTATTTCGCTATGGCCTTCTCCACGGTCGTGGAGATGCTGAACATTCGCATGCGGAAGAAGGCGAAGCCGGTGAAACTGCACAAGCCCATCGAAGAGAATACAACACGAAAGTAACCACAGAGGCATGTCCGCGGGCCACAGGTAGTGACACAGTTCAATCCGTGTTCATCCGTGGCCAGGAGGAGTTTGCTGTTCTCTGTGTCTCCGTGCCTCCGTGGTAGATCGGCAACTATTTTCTCATGTCCTCCCCCAAACCCATCCTGATCATCGCCGGTCCAACTGCGGTCGGCAAGACCGACGCCTCTATTCTTCTTGCCCGGGAGTGGGGGGCGGAGATCGTGAGCGCCGACTCCATGCAGATTTACCGCGGCATGGACATCGGGACAGCGAAACCCACACCGGAGCAGCGGGCGCTGGTCTATCACCACATGATCGATATTGTGGACCCGGCCCAACCCTACAGTGTCGGCGATTATCTCCGGGACGCGCGGAACGCCATCGACGGCATCCTGCAGGCAGGGGGGACACCCATCGTAGTGGGGGGCACGGGCCTGTATATCCGGGCGCTGATGCGGGGGCTGCTCCACGGCCCGCCCGCGGACATGGAACTCCGCGAGCGGCTCCTGAGGAAGGAGTCCGAAAACGGCGAGGGGGCGCTCTACGCCGACCTGGCGCGCCTCGACCCCGAAGCTGCGATCAAGATCCACCCCAATGACCTGCGGCGTACGGTGAGGGCGCTGGAGGTTTACTATCTCCGGGACCGGAAGATCTCGGATCTCCAAAAAGCCCATTCGTTCCAGGAAAAGGCCCATGCCTTCCGCCTGCTGTTCCTCGTCCGGGGCAGGTCGGAGCTCTATCCGCGCATCGAGCGCCGTGTGGACCAGATGATCGAGCAGGGGCTCGAGGCAGAGGTGAAGGGGCTGATGCTGAAGGGGTACAGCAGCGGCCTCATCTCCATGCAGGCCATCGGGTACAGCCATTTTATCGATTATTACAACAACCGGGTATCTTTTGATGAGACCGTGGAACTGCTGAAGCGGGACACCAAGCGATTCGCCAAGCGGCAGTTCACCTGGTTCAGGCGGGAGCCGGATGCCCGGTGGGTGGACATCACGGGGCTCGAAACACCCGGGGAAATTGTGCAGCAGATAAAGAAAACCATTGAAATTCCAGATAACTTGGTATAAGATTGCAAAACTACAAAAATAATTTGTACGGTGCGGGATAATTCTCTTGTTCCCGCGTTACGGAGGTCTTGATGGGCAAGTCGCAGGTGAATCTGCAGGACATCTTCTTGAACCAGATGCGCAAGGAAAAGATCCCGGTGACCATGTACCTGGTGAACGGAGCCCGCATTTCCGGGACCATCAAGGGCTTCGATAACTTCGTCATCCTCATGAAGCAGGAAAACCAGCAGCTCGTCTACAAACATGCCATCTCGACCATCATCCCCGACAAGCCGGTAGAGCTTCTTGAGGGAATTGAAGCAAAGAAAGAGTCTGAACCGGCATCCGGAACCGCGCAAAGCTAGATCTAGTACCGCTGAGCTGCAGAGACCGCTGAGACAGGATACGGGCCCGCGTTGCCCATTTCAGCGCGTTTTGCGGTCTCCGCGGTTCAACTATTTAAGGACATCAGGAATGGCGAAAAGGACCGCAAGAGCGGAAAAAGTATCCATCGGCGTCATCGGCGGGAGCGGGCTCTATGAGATGGAGGGGTTCACGAGCGTCAGGACCATCAGGGTCGCCACGCCGTTTGGCAGGCCGTCGGACGACTATATCGTCGGCACGCTCCACGGCGCGAGGGTGGCGTTCCTCCCGCGGCACGGGCGGGGCCACCGCATCATGCCCACGGACATCAACTACCGGGCGAACATCTTCGGGATGAAGAAACTGGGCGTGGAGCGGATCATTTCGGTCAGCGCCGTCGGCAGCATGAAGGAAGACATCAAGCCGGGGGACATCGTGGTCCCCGACCAGTTCTATGACCACACGAAGCACCGCAGGAGCACCTTCTTCGGGAACGGCATTGTCGCCCATGTGGGGATGGCCGACCCGGTCTGCGCCGGCCTCTGCTCGGTGCTGATCGAGGCGGGGATCAAGGTCGGGGCGACGGTCCACCGGGGCGGCACCTACCTCTGCATGGAGGGGCCGCAGTTCTCCACGCGTGCCGAGTCCATGACCTACCGCGAATGGAACGTCGATGTCATCGGCATGACGAACGCCACCGAGGCCAAGCTCGCGCGGGAGGCGGAGATCTGCTACAGCACCATCGCCCTCGCCACGGACTACGATTGCTGGCATCACAGCGAAGAGGCCGTGACGGTCGAGGCCGTGCTGGCGGTGATGAAGCATAACATCGAAACGTCCAAGGCCATGATCCGCCAGGCGGTCCAGATGCTGCCGGAGACGCATGCCTGCGGATGCGGCGAGGCGCTGCGGAACACCATCATGACGCCGGCGAAGCTCATCCCGGCGAAGACGAAGAAGGATCTCGCGCCGATCATCGGGAAATATCTGAAAAGCAAATAACAAAGCTATTTTACCGCAGTTCGCAGAGGACGCAGAGGGTTCATTGATTATTTGAATCGAGGAGCGAGCGCATTCCCCGGAGCTTGCTGCGGGGTTAGCGAGCGATTAGAACAAATGGTAATACCTTGACGATCGAAGATTCCCTGCAGCTTGCTGCAGGGAGCTTCAATTATTTCTCCGCGGTCTCAGCGTGCTCTGCGGTGAAATGATCTATTAGTATTTTGGAGGTTTTTCGTGAGTCTGCTCGTTGTGGGCACTGTCGCCCTGGATTCGGTCAAGACCCCCTTCGGGAACGTGGACAACGCGCTCGGCGGATCCGCTACCTATTTTTCCACCTCGGCCAGCTACTTCACCGACGTGCGGCTTGTGGCGGTCATCGGCGAGGATTTCCCCAGGGAGCATATCAATTTCCTCAAGAGCAAGGCCATCGATGTCCGCGGCCTCGAGGTCCAGAGCGGCAAGACCTTCCACTGGAAGGGGGAGTACGGATACGACCTGAACGAGGCGCACACGCTCGCCACGGACCTGAATGTGCTCGCCACGTTCAAGCCGAAGATCTCGGATGAATACAAGGACTCGGACGTGGTCTTCCTTGCCAATGTCGACCCGGACATACAGCTGGATGTCCTGAAGCAGGTGAAGCGGCCCAAGCTCGTGGCCTGCGACACGATGAACTACTGGATATCGAGCAAGCCCGACGCCCTGAAGCGGACGCTCAAGGAGGTCGATCTCCTGACCATCAACGAGGGCGAAGTGCGGCAGCTCGCGGGCGAGGCCGGACTGGTCAAGGCGGCGAAGGCCGTGCAGGCCATGGGACCGAAGACCGTTGTCGTGAAGCAAGGGAGCTACGGCGCACTCATGTTCCACGGGCACAGCGTGTTCAGTGCGCCCGCCTATCCGCTTGAGTCTGTGTTCGATCCCACGGGCGCAGGCGATACCTTCGCCGGAGGGTTCATGGGATACCTGGCGAACACCATGAACTTCACCGAGGCAAGCATGCGGCAGGCGGTGATCTTCGGAAGCGTCATGGCGTCGCTGAACGTGGAATCCTTCAGTCTTGACAGGCTGCGCAGCCTGGACTACAAGGAGATCGAAGGACGCTACCGGGAATTCAAAAAGCTCACTCATTTCGAGGACATCTGACGCCGCGGCCCGCTCCCGGGCTGTCGAGCGCCGAAGGAACTGCGGTCAATCCATACAGGCTGAGGGTAGTGTATGTTCACCATCAACAATAGCTTGACCGACCTGAAGGTCAAAGAGCGGAACATCTTCAAGATCCTGTATTCGATGAACAGCCCCCAGGTGGCGACACCGGAGCTGGGCGTTGAAGAAGCGCGGTGCTATGTCCTGTTCTTCAGTGAAGGGCAGAACCTGTCGGCGTACATCGGACTGTATCTTCCCCACACCGGCAGAAAGATCTTTTACGCGTATACATCCAACCCGTTCCCCTTCGAGGCAGGGCCGGACGTCGAGGCGGAAGCGACGAGCTTCGCCGAGGACATGGGGTTCCTGCTTGATGAGATCAGCCTAAGCGGTATGCCGCTCGACGACCGCAACCGGTGGATCGAGGAGCAGTACATCTTCGGCTACAAGAAACCGGAAATCGTTGAAGACACCGGCGAGGTGACGGCCGAGGAGACGGCCGAGGAGATGGCCGAAGAGAAGGCCGAAGAGAAGGCGAGTCCGGCCGCGGCTGCGAAGGCAGAGGCCCCCGCAGCTCCGCCGAAAAAGGAACCCGCGCCGGTCCCTGCTCCCACGGAACCTGTTGCGGCAGCACCGGCACCTGTTATCCAGCCGGTACCCGCTCCGACGCCGCCTCCGGCGCCTGCGCCGCTGGTCGTTCCTGTGCTGAATGTGGCGCCTGAGCAGCCGCAGCCCTATCCGCAGTATCAGCAACCGACGCCGCAACAGGGGCAGCCGGTGCAGCAACAATATCAATCACAGCCACCCCAGCAACAACCGCCGCAATATCCTCCTCAGCAGGGCCAGCCGTACGGTCAGCCGCAGCAACCGTATGGCCAGCCGCAACAGCCGTACGGCCAGCCGCAGCAACCATACGGCCAGCCGCAACAGCCGTACGGTCAGCCATATGGCCAGCCCCAGCAGCCCTATGGTCAGCCGCCGCAGGCGTATCAGCAGTACCCACCGCCGCAGGCGCCACAGCAGGCCCCTGTTCCGTCCGCAACGCCGCCGCCGAAAAAGACCGCACCGGTTGCGCAGCCCAAGGCGCCGGCTGTCAAGAAGAAGACCCCGAAGCCTGTTCCCCCGCCGGTGGAAGAATACGAGGAAGAGGAGCCCATGGAGCCGGCGCCTGCTCCGCAGCGTCAACCCAACGTGTTCGAGGAAGCACTGAAGCAGGGGGTGGTGAAGCCGCCAAAGCCAAAAGCGGCGAAGGTGGTCCGTCCTGCAGGAGGGGTCGTTCCGAGGGACAAGGAGGCGCTTGCACGCCTGCTTTCATCATTTTGAAGCCGGGAGCGGGCTCATTCCCCGCAGCTTGCTGCGGAGAACGTTAACGTTCTGTACTCCCGTAATTCCGCCCCGATAAGGCGGGTCCAGCCTGCATATTGATACGAATACAGTTCCTTGGCGTCGAAGGATATCCTCGGCGCTTGTGCCGGGATACTTTAAAAGGAGTCATTCCATTGAGAAGAACGTTAGCGATCATTCTTGTCCTGGCACTAGCCGGGTGTGCAACGACCGGCACGACAACGGACAAGACCAAGATGGCCGAAGGATACTACGGCCGGGGGCTCTCGCACCTGCAGGGCAAGGACTATGAGAAGGCGTTGGTGGAGTTCCAGCGTTCGATCAATACCGATTCCAAGTATAAGATGTCCTACTACGCCACGGGCATGGTCTACGACCTGATGGGCAAGTATAATGAAGCCGAGAAGTACTACAAGGAGTCGATCGATATCGATTCCGAGTTCTCTGACGCACACAATGCCCTCGGCACGATCTTCATGAAGCAGAAAAAATGGAAAGAGGCCCTCAAGTCCTTTCAGCGGGCATTGAACAACAAGCTGTATGCCACGCCGAATATCACCTATGTCAACATGGGCGACGTCTATATGACCCTCGAGGATTATCCGAAGGCGGTCGAAGCCTACCGAGAGGCAAAACGGTTCGCAAGTCAGGATTACATCATATACCGGCTCGGCATGGCCCTGATCAAGGCAGGCAGCACGAAGGACGCCATCGCAGAGTTTCAGGAAGGCGTGACCCTCACTCCGAAGAATGCCGACATGCGGCTTGCCCTTGCCCTCGCGTTCCTCAAGGACGGCAACAAACGGTCTGCACTCGCGGAGTTCCGGAAGGTCGTCGAACTCGCTCCGCAGAGCGAAAACGCCAGGATCGCCAGGGACTACATCAGAACACTTGACCCCGACGCGACGAAGAAACAAAAGACGCTGTAATCCCGAGGAAATGGAATGGGCACATTAGGATCCTATTTACGAACGGCGCGGGAAGCCCGGGGCCTGGACCTCCGGGACGTAGCGCAGCAGACGCGGATCAGCATCAGTTTCCTGAAGGCTATCGAGGAGGAGGAATTTTCCAAGCTCCCCGGAAAGGTCTTCGTCAAGGGCTTCCTGAAGAACTATGCCAGGTTCCTTCGTCTTCCGGAAGATGAAGTGATGAAACGATACGGCGAGCTCGGCGCGCCGAAGGCGGCATCCCCCTCGCCGCCGGCCCCGAGCGCACCGACGGTGGAGCAGCAGAAGCCCTTGCCGCCGGACACCCATGATTCAGGACCGGAACCGGCGGGGGCCGGCAAGGTGGGGCTCGAACCGTTCCTCTGGGCCGGCGCCGTCATCATCGGGCTGGTCGTGTTCATCCTCACCGCGCTGCCCGGCAGGGACCGCGGCCACAAACCCGCCGATGGCCCTGCCTCGAAGGTCTCCGAGACCGGCCAGGTTCAGACGTCTCCGACACCGACAGCACTGCCTGAAAAACTGTACCTCGACATTGTCGCGCTGGAGGACGTATGGGTGCTCGTCAGGATCG
>Ga0316626_10001541_pt1 | contig 10343 bp, 8 predicted proteins | sample OWC_Aug_T1_C1_D5_FD_207656 | JGI IMG/M metagenome (GOLD analysis project Ga0316626, IMG submission 207656) | Wetland soil microbial communities from Old Woman Creek delta, Ohio, United States - OWC_Aug_T1_C1_D5_A | ecosystem: Environmental > Terrestrial > Soil > Wetlands | place: USA: Ohio...
CTCTGTCTATTTCCAAATAATGACCACTCTTATTCAGAAACACCAAGGCAGAGTTTTGAATATTGCGGGCGATAATCTTCTCGCTGACTTTGAGAGTGTAGTGGATGCGGTCAAATCCGCCGTTGAGATTCAACGGGAGATTGCTAAACGGAACGCTGATTTACCCACAGACCGTAGGATGGAATACCGCATGGGCATCAACCTTGGGGACGTGATGGTCGATGGAGAATCTATTTACGGAGATGGTGTCAATATCGCTGCCCGTATGGAGAGCTTGGCTGATGGGGGAGGCATCTGCATCTCTGGGACAGCTTTTGATCAAGTTAGGAACAAGGTGAACCTTGGATATAAATACCTTGGTGAGCAAACGGTTAAGAATATCGCATTACCAGTCCGTATGTATAAAGTTCTGATGGAGCCCGAAGAAGCTGGCAAGGTAGTCGGAGAGAAAAAAGCTAAAACAAAACAATGGCAGAAGACAGCCTTAGTAGTTCTATCAATTCTAATTATAGTAGCCGCTGCTTTTGTGAGCTGGCGTTTATACTTGCACCCCGCTGCTCCTCCCAAAGAGGAGGTCGCTTCCAAAGAAAAGATGGTCTTCCCGCTACCTGACGTGCCTTCTATTGCTGTGCTGCCCTTTGTCAACATGAGTGGTGACCCGAAGCAAGAATTCCTCTGCGACGGGATGACCGAGCAAATCATCACTGCCCTTTCCAAGGTACCAAGGCTGGTTGTGATCGCCCGAAATTCGACCTTCACTTACAAGGGAAAGCCGGTGAAGGTAAAGCAGGTAAGCGAAGAGCTGGGTGTCCGGTATGTGCTAGAGGGGAGCTTTCAGAGGTCTGGCGACCGTGTTCGGATCACAGCTCAGTTAATCGATGCCCTCACAGGGAATCACCTTTGGGCAGAGCGATACGAGCGTGATCTGAAAGACATATTTGCCCTGCAGGATGAAATCACTATCAAAATCTTAAACGGCGTACAAGTGAAGTTGGCGGGGGGAGACGTTTCAAGGTCCGAAAAATATGCCGAAAAATATTACAGAGGGAAGCAAGGTCTCGATTGCTATTTGAAGTTAACGGAAGCGGTTGGTTACCTCACACGTTGGACTATCGAGGATAACAACTTGACCCGGCGGATGGTAGAAGAAGCTATTGCGATGTGTCCGGAGAATCCAATGGGTTATGTCGCCCTCGGTTGGGTCTACCATTTTGATTATGTGCTGGGCAACACGAAGTCCCCTCGTGAGACTCTTGAGAAGGGTATAGAACTGGCCCAAAAAGCCCTTGCCATGGATGATTCCTTATACGGTGCCCACGGCTTATTATGTTCGCTCTATATCCTTAAAAGGGAGTATGACAAGGCGATTGCTGAGGGGGAACGAGCTGTGGCCTTCAACCCCGGTGATTGGTCTGTACTTTCGAATTATGGCAATAGTCTAACCCTTGCAGGCAAGCCAGAGGAAGCCATTCCGTTATACCAAAAAGCAATCCGACTCAACCCCTTTGGTCCATTCTATTTATATTACAATCTCGGCAGGGCACTCCAGATGACGGGGCGGTTTGAGGAAGCGGTTTCGGCATTTAAGAAAGCAATTCAGCTTGCGTCTGATAACGTTACTGTTCATGTTGGCCTGACGGTTACGTACAGTCAGATGGGCCGTGAGAAGGACGCCCGTGCTGAAGCTGCAGAAGTTCTCAGGATTAATCCCAAGTTTTCGGTGGATTCTTATGCAAAAAGATCTCTATTTAAGGATCAAGCGGAAACAGATAAAGTCGTTAATGCCTTGCGTAAGGCGGGGCTGAAGTGAAAGTCGAGTCTTCCAAGAAATGCTTCTTCATTTGATCATGCACATTTCCCTCGGTAATCCTCGACCCTCAGGGTTATCTCAGACTGTAGAATCGTAGGTGCTATACGTAACCCTACAAGCCACAATTCCCAGAACAAATTCTCACGGCCGTATATAAAGATGACTTTGGGGGAGTTCTAATTTCTGTTATAATTCGATTTTGAAACCCAGGCTCCCCCACCCCCCTCTTTTCCCACTTTTAATTGATTAAACCTTGTTCAATGAGTTAACCTGTGTTACATTCTCAAATAATGAATACAATAACTTATTGAAACCATTGACCACCTATCTACGATTGAAAATCAGTACTTAATATGGTAACTTTATAAAGATTAGGTACTCGAGAACTCTTTTTCGAAAAATCCCATGTCTTGGCCTTAAAAAGGTCTATAACTCATGGAAGAAATTGATAAGGGAAAACTTCCTCATCATATTGCGATCATCATGGATGGAAATGGTCGCTGGGCGAAAAAAAAGTCCCTGAACCGGATCAGCGGCCATCTCAAAGGGGTCGATTCCGTCAGGGAGGTCACCACGGCTTGCCGGGAATTGGGGATCAAGGTGCTCACCCTTTATGCCTTCTCCATCGAGAATTGGAAGCGGCCTTCAGATGAGGTGAATGCCTTAATGGGTTTGCTCAACGAATATCTTCAGAAAGAATGTGAGGAGATGGTGCAGAATAATATACGACTCAATGCCATCGGTCGCATCGAGGATCTTCCTCTTGATGTCCAGACGACCTTGCAAGAGACGATGGAAAAGACCAAGCACTGTGATGGGATGATTCTCAATTTAGCATTGAGTTACGGGGGTCGTTCAGAAATCCTCCACGCGGTTCAAGGCATTCTTTCTTATCTTCAAAAGGGAAAAATCAAACCGGAGGAAATCACCGTACAGCGCTTCCCTGAATATCTCTGGACCCATGGGTTACCCGATCCAGACCTTCTCATTCGAACCAGTGGTGAATATCGTATCTCCAACTTTCTTCTTTGGCAAATCGCTTATACAGAGCTATATGTCACCGAGACCCTATGGCCGGATTTCGATCGAAAAGAACTCTTGAAGGCCATCGCGGACTATCAGTCCAGAGAGAGAAGGTTTGGCCTCACCAGTGAACAGTTAAATGGGAGAGAAGAATAACTGAATTGCAGATCGTAGGTTGCAAATTGCAGATTGAAAAAGACGGCTATCGAAAGACATCCATCCAGAATTAAACAAATCTGAAATCCGCAATCTGAAATTTGAAATTTAAAGGAATGGTATGGGGAAAATAGAAAAAAAGAAGGTATGGATGGCACTGGTCATGGTGCCCCCCATCGTCTTTTTAATTGCCGTTGGCCCCCCTGAAGTTCTCTACCTCATGGTGGTCGTGGCCACTTTTTTGGGGCTCCGAGAATATTACAACCTCACCCTCCCCCACTCCAAACGGATCGAACGGATGGTCGGAATAGGCTTGGGAGTGATCCTTTCGTTCATCCTTTCTTTTGGCGATATGAAAGAAATTTCTCCGTTCCTCGTCTTAATGCTCGCCATTCTCTCCATCCTCTTCATGGCCACCTCAGAGGACCTATCCTCTACCGTCTCAAAGATGGGGATGACCTTATTCGGAATTCTCTTTGTCGGATTTCTTCTTGCTTATGTCTCAATCATCCGTAGCATGGTGAATGGAAGGTTATGGGTTCTCTTTCTGATCGTAACCGTCTGGGCTGGAGACATCTCTGCCTTGCTGATCGGATCTCTCTTTGGGAGGCACAAACTCTACCCTAAGATCAGTCCGAAAAAAACTTTCGAAGGATTGTTCGGATCAATTATTGGATCAATCATTATGGCATTAGCTTTCTCTCTTTTATTCTTTCCTAATACAGAGAAAAGGTTCTGTATTTTTCTGGCCGTGGGCTTAGGAATCTTGGGCCAATTAGGTGACTTCACAGAGTCGATGTTGAAGCGTAGCGCCCAGGTAAAGGACTCGGGTGGTCTCATCCCCGGTCATGGAGGCATGTTGGATCGGTTAGATAGTTTCCTCTTCTCCGCCCCTTTCCTTCACTACTCCCTCATCTATCTCCTGAAGGAGACCCCATGAAGCGTTTGTCCATTTTGGGGTCCACAGGTTCGATTGGCGTCAATACCCTCCAAATCGTCAGCCGATTTCCAGAACGATTTGAAGTCATCAGCCTTTCTGCCGGCCTCAACACCCAGCTTCTCAAACAGCAAATCCTTCAATTTCGACCGAAGGTCGTTTCAGTTCTCAATAAAGAATTATCCGAAACGCTTCAAAGAGAGCTCTCTAACCTATCCGTTGAAATCGTCCATGGCGTAGAGGGACTCATCAAGGTCGCCACTCATCCTGAAGTGGATCAGGTCGTTTCTGCTATCGTGGGCGCGGTCGGTCTCATCCCTACCCTCTCCGCCATTAAAACCGGAAAAACCATTGCCTTAGCGAATAAAGAACCTCTGGTCATGGCGGGCAAGATTGTGATGGAAGAGGCAAGAAAGCATCAGGTTCAAATTCTACCGGTGGATAGCGAACACAGTGCCATCTTCCAGGCACTGCTCGGCCACCGAAAGGAAGATGTCCATCGCCTCATCCTCACGGCATCGGGAGGCCCTTTTCTCAACCTTCCCTATTCCAGACTTCACAATGTCACCGTCAAAGAAGCCCTCAACCACCCTCACTGGGAGATGGGAAAGAAAATTACTATTGATTCTGCCTCCCTGATGAACAAAGGGTTAGAGGTCATCGAGGCCCATTGGCTTTTCGATATTCCAATTGAAAAGATTGTCGTCCTCATTCATCCGCAAAGCATTGTCCATTCGATGGTGGAATTTATTGATGGTTCCATCGTCGCCCAGATGGGGATACCGGATATGAAGATTCCGATCTCCTATGCTCTCTCCTTCCCGGAACGACTCCATCAGAACCTGCCTCCGCTCGACCTCTCCAAAACCGAAGCCCTCACCTTCTCTCCTCCTGATCCACAAAAATTTCCTTGCCTCAAATTGGCCTATCAATCCATCGAGATCGGGGAGACCATGCCCGCCACCCTTAATGCGGCCAATGAAGTGGTGGTGAATGCCTTCCTGGAGGGCTCTCTCAAATTTACAGAAATCCCCCTCTTTCTCCAGAGGGTGATGGAGGAAACCGAAGTGAAGTCCATTCATACGATCGAAGATATCTTGAGAGCCGATCACTGGGCCAGAGAAAGAGCAAAGGCTCTTTTAGAAGGGAGAAAAATGTGCTGACTACGATTTTTTCTAATTATTCTAGTTTTCTTGCTTCATTGGGGTACTTCATTCTCGTTCTTGGGATTCTTGTCTTTGTCCACGAATTCGGCCATTTCTTGCTTGCAAAGAAACTTGGGGTTGGTGTGATTACATTCTCCCTTGGTTTTGGCCCCAAACTGATCGGTAGGAAGATCGGCGAAACCCAGTATCAGATCTCTGCCGTCCCCTTAGGAGGATACGTTAAACTCATCGGCGAAGATCGTGGAGAACAGGTCAAGGAGGAAGATCGGGCGAGGTCGTTCTCTTTTCAACCCATCTGGAAGCGTACCTTGATTATCTGTGCTGGCCCTTTTTTTAATATGCTTCTGGCTTTGGTCGTCTATTGTTTTATTTTTCTCATCTTTGGTGTTCCCCAGGACCCCTTACCCCTGCCTCCGAAGATTGGTGGACTCCAAACTGACTTTCCTGCAGAGAAGGCTGGTTTAAAAAAGGGAGATATGATTCTCTCGATCGATGGGGTCAGTATCAAAACATGGAATGATCTTTCAAGCATCATCCGGAAGAGTGAAGGGAAAGAACTTTTCATCCAAGTAAAGCGAAATGGCGAAAGTTTAGAGATCCATGTTACACCCGAGATTTCAAAAGAAAAAACAGCGGCAGGGGAAAAACCAGCTTATGTCATTGGGATCATAGCTCCCTATGAAGATATAACATTCCACTATAAGAAGGTTGGTCCCGGGGAAGCGGTTTATGAAGGAGTCCTGCAAACATGGTACGTTACAAAATTGATGGTGGTCGTTTTAGGAAAAATGATCTCTGGAGAGATCTCTCCAAAAACCATCGGTGGCCCAATCCAGATAGCTCAAGAGGCAGGGAAACAAGGGAAAAAGGGGCTATCCTATTTGTTAGGCCTCATCGCCATTCTGGGCATCAACCTTGGACTCATTAATCTTTTCCCTATCCCTATTTTAGATGGAGGCCATCTCCTCTTTCTTGTGATGGAAGCGATTCTGGGAAAGCCCATCAGCATCAAGAAGATGGAAATCGCCCAACAGGTCGGACTTATTCTCATCATCCTTCTGATGATTTTTGCCTTTCACAACGATCTCCGTAGGATCTTCTTCCCGGGAGGATACGGGTTCTGAGATGAAAGTGTTAGGGATCGATACCGCCACATCGTGCGGAAGCGTGGGATTGATCGGCGACGGAGAAGTCCTCTCGGATTACCTCCTCAACATCCCGGTGACCCATTCTGAAAGGCTCCTTGGCGCAATTGAATATGTTCTCAGAGAGGCTCGCTGTCCTATTGAAAATTTAGAGGGATGGGCAATCTCCTTGGGCCCGGGCTCCTTCACAGGCCTAAGAATTGGAGTAAGTACAGTCAAGGGACTGGCCTTCGCAACCGGAAAACCTGTGGTCGGTGTCTCCACCCTCGATGTCTTGGCGTCTCAGATCGCGCCCACCTCCCACCTCATCTGCCCAATCCTTGATGCCAGGAAAAAGGAAGTCTATACCGCTTTTTACCGCTATGAGGAAGACGGTTTCCTCAGGCGGCAATCGAATTACCAGGCCATCGGACCGGAAGACCTTGTCAAAAAAATAACGGGGCAGACGATCTTCCTAGGTGACGGAGTAAGAACATACAGAGACTTCCTCCTAAATTCCCTGCCTTCCTTGGCGATCTTCCCGCTTTCCCCCCTGCATGTCTCCCATGGGTCAATGGTAGCAAAATTGGGGTCTGAGCTTCTTCAAAAGGGAGAATATTTGGACCTGTCAACTTTTGTTCCAATTTATGTTCGACCCTCAGAAGCCGAAATGAAATGGCAAGAGACACATTCTGATTGACAAACAGGCTTGATTACATTAGGTTTTTTTGTTAGAATTGTTTTTATTCCAATTTTTCTATATTTGGGGGGATACCATGACGACCAAGGAAGAAGAGTTGATCGAAAGGTTGATGAGAGAAAATGAGGAATTTTTAAAAGCAAAACAGGCACACAGTCAACTCGCAAACCAATTGGAAGAACTGGAAAAGAAGCCTTTTCTGACTCCCCAAGATGAGATGGAAGTAAAAATCCTTAAGAAGAAAAAACTGGCATTCAAAGACCAGATGGAAAAAATTTTGATGCAATACCGCTGATGCTGGATTAATGGAATGATGGAGTAGTGGAGTGATGGGAAACAAAAACCGGAAAAATAGTTAAATTTTTCTTCCCAATTAAATATAGTATCTCAATACTCCGGTACTCCAATAATCCAATCATTTACGAAAATGAAAAAGACGGGTTCCCAAATCATTGTTGAATGTTTGAAGAAGGAAGGCGTGGATATTATTTTCAATTATCCAGGCGGGGCGGTCCTTCCTCTCTTCGATGAACTTCAAAATGCTTCTTTCCGGCAGGTCTTAGTCCGACATGAGCAAGCTGCCGTCCATGCGGCAGATGGATATGCCCGGGCGACAGGAAAGGTGGGAGTGGTTCTAGTAACCTCCGGCCCGGGGGCAACGAATACGGTCACAGGGATTGCCACAGCCTTTATGGATTCTATTCCCATCGTTATCATGACGGGCCAGGTCCCCACGCTTCTGATCGGAAACGATGCCTTTCAGGAAGCTGATATTGTAGGCATCACCAGACCTTGTACCAAACACAACTACCTCGTAAAGGATCTTAGAGATTTAGCCCGAACCATTAAGGAGGCCTTCTATATAGCGCGAAGCGGAAGGCCGGGACCGGTTCTTATTGATCTTCCTAAGGACACTTTGGTGAATTCTACTGAATTCAAATATCCTGAAAAAGTCTTTATCCGGGGTTACCAGCCCACTTATGAAGGACATCAGGGCCAGGTTCAGAGGGCTGTAAAGCTTATGTTGAAGTCTAAGAAGCCTGTTTTCTATGTCGGAGGCGGGATCATTTCCTCAAACGCCTCGAAGGAACTTACCCTCTTTGCTGAAAAGTTGGGCATCCCTGTCACCATGACCCTAATGGGTTTAGGCAGTTTCCCTGGCAATCATCCTCTCTCTTTGGGCATGTTGGGAATGCATGGAACCTATTGGGCCAATATGGCGATCATGGAATCGGACCTTCTCATTGCCATCGGATCTCGTTTCGATGATCGGGTGACAGGAAAGATCGAGGCCTTCGCACCCCAGGCAAAAATCATCCATATTGATATCGATCCGACTTCCATCAGTAAAAATGTGAGAGTGGATCTTCCCATTGTGGGGGATTGTAAACGCATCCTCTCCAAAATTCTTTCCCTCCTCGATGAGGAGGATATTGGTTCATTTAAAGCTGGGCTGGATAAATGGCATCATCAAATTGAAAAATTCAAGGCCATCCATAATATGAGTTATGAACAGAAAGAGATCATCAAACCCCAATATGTCATCGAAAAGATCTATGAACTGACCAAAGGCGATGCGATCATCTCCACCGAAGTGGGTCAAAACCAGATGTGGACAGCTCAATATTTCCCATTTCTTAAACCGAGGACATTACTCACTTCAGGTGGGCTGGGAACGATGGGTTATGGATTGCCTGCGGCCATGGGTGCGCAAGCCGCTTTTCCAAATAAATTGGTCATCGATATTTCAGGCGATGGGAGTTTCCAGATGAACTCTCAAGAACTGGCCACGATCGTCCAATATCAAATGCCGGTCAAGGTGGTGATTCTGAACAATGGTTACCTCGGGATGGTACGACAATGGCAGGAATTCTTCTATGGAAAACGGTATGCATCATCTTGTTTGGAAGGAACTTCCCCTGATTTTGTAAAACTGGCAGAAGCTTATGGAGCCGTTGGTTTGAGGGTAAACAAGCCAGATGAGGTCGTCCCCATGCTCAAGAAAGCATTCTCGATTCCCGAGCCTGTTATCATGGATTTTGTAGTCGATCCGGAAGAAAATGTCTATCCCATGGTCGCGGCAGGAGAACCGCTGAACCAGATGAGACTCGTTTAAAGGGGGGAAAATTGGAACAATGGAATATTGGAAGAATGGGTTGTTCAGTATATTTTTGACCCATTATTCCATCATTCCAGTACTCCATTATTCCAAGTGGAATTATCATGCGTCACGTCATTACGCTCATGGTTGAAAATGAATTTGGCGTCCTGACCCGAGTTGCAGGACTCTTCAGCGGCAGGGGGTTTAACATTGAAAGCCTGTGCGTGGCAGAAACCCTTGACCCAACGGTGTCGACCATGACCATCGTCACTCGGGGGGATGACCAGATTCTCGAACAGGTGCTTAAACAACTGAATAAATTGATCTCGGTGATTAAGGTTGTGGATCTCATCGAAAAGGACTTCGTCGAGCGGGAGATGGTCCTGGTGAAGGTCTCCGCCACCCCTGAGACGCGAGAGGAGATTCTGAGAGTGGCCGATATTTTCAGGGGGAAGGTGGTCGATGTGGGAGCCAAAACCTACACGATTGAAGTGACGGGGGATGAAAAAAAGATCAACGCCCTTCTCGCCCTTCTCAAACCCCTCGGCATCAAAGAATTGGTCAGGACAGGCCGGGTAGCCATGATCAGAGGGAGTAAAATTACAACAGAACCTGGAATTTAAATCACGGGCACTCCTGCCCGAGGTGGGTAGGACCCATTTTTTTTCTAAATTAAGAAAAGGAGCAGGGAATGAAAATCTATTACGACAAGGATGCTAACCTCAACCATTTGAAAGGGAAAAAAATTGCCATCATCGGTTATGGGAGCCAAGGGCACGCCCAGGCCCAGAACCTGAGAGAGAGTGGCCTCCATGTCATCGTCTCCCAAAGAAAGGGGAGTGAAAATTATCAGTTTGCTCTTCGTGATGGGTTTAAACCAGTTTCCGCAGACGAGGCTGCAAGACAATGCGATGTCATTCAAATCCTCACCCAGGACCATATCCAGGCCAAACTCTATGAAATGGATGTCAAACCCCATCTTCAAAAAGGAAAAACCCTTCTATTTTCTCATGGGTTTAATATTCATTACAACCAAATTCTGCCTCCCAAAGAAATCGATGTCGTGATGATTGCCCCAAAAGGTCCTGGCCATTTGGTGCGAAGAGAATTTCTGAAGGGAGCAGGCGTCCCCTCGTTGGTGGCAATCTATCAGGATTTCTCAAAGAAGGCCAAGCAGACCGCCCTCGCTTATGCAAAAGGCATCGGCGCTACGCGAGCCGGTGTGATTGAAACCACCTTTAAAGAAGAGACCGAAACAGACCTCTTTGGGGAGCAGGCGGTACTCTGTGGAGGCGTGACGGAACTCATCAAGGCAGGTTTTGATAC
>Ga0316626_10001542_pt1 | contig 10340 bp, 7 predicted proteins | sample OWC_Aug_T1_C1_D5_FD_207656 | JGI IMG/M metagenome (GOLD analysis project Ga0316626, IMG submission 207656) | Wetland soil microbial communities from Old Woman Creek delta, Ohio, United States - OWC_Aug_T1_C1_D5_A | ecosystem: Environmental > Terrestrial > Soil > Wetlands | place: USA: Ohio...
AAATAGGGTTTGCTGAATCTCCCTCGCCGGCTTCTGCGGGGGCCTTTCGCCCCCGCAGCTTCGTGGGATTAATCCCCTTATAGATTTCAGAAGCACCGTAGCTTTCTGCAGAAAGCTAAAATATTTCTCTGATCCTCTTTTTTGAGCGATGTATCGGCAGAAATCCCCCCATCCCCCCCTTTGAAAAAGGGGGGCCGAAGGGGACTCTAGGAAGCGATTTTATAAATCAAAGTCCATACGATTCCATATTATTTAAATCAATGAAAAACCGAGATTTGGTTTCAAGCATATTCTGGCTGGCCTTCGGCGCGGTTTTCGCCGTCGGAGGCCTGCAGTTGGGCCTGGTCCGCCAGGGCATCCCCGGTCCCGGCAGCCTGCCTTTCATCGTGGGGCTCGCGCTGATCGGCCTGTCTTTGATCCTCCTGTTTCAGGTTTGGAGGTCCAAACCCGCTCCCGGAGAGAAGATTTTCCTGGAATGGATCACGTTCCATAAATTCGCCCTGTCCCTGGCCGCCCTGGTTGCCTATGCCCTTCTGCTGAAGACTCTCGGGTTCACCTTGACCACCTTCCTTTTCCTTTTTTTCGTCCTGCGCTTCGTCGGCCGGGAAAAATGGGTAACCGCGTTTGTCTTCTCCATCTCAGCGGCCCTGGTTTCTTACACCCTCTTTACATCCCTCCAGGTGAACCTGCCCGCAGGCCGGCTGGGTTTTTAGGCCCGACATGGAAGCAATCAATCATCTATTCATGTCCTTTCAAATTGCCCTGGACCCGATGAATTTGTTCCTCTGCTTCTGCGGAGCTTTGGTCGGGACCCTCGTCGGGGTGCTCCCGGGCCTGGGCCCGGCGGCTTCCATCTCGCTCCTTCTTCCCCTTTCTTTCGCCCTGACCCCGGTCCAGGCCATCATCCTGCTCTCCGGCATTTATTACGGGTCCATGTACGGCGGGTCCACCACTTCCATCCTGGTAAACATCCCGGGCGAGGCCGCCTCCGTGGTTACCTGCCTGGACGGGTACCAGATGGCCCGGAAAGGCAGGGCCGGGCCCGCCCTGGGGATCGCGGCCATCGGGTCCTTCATCGCCGGGACCCTTTCCGTGGCTTTGCTCATGCTGCTGAGCCCCCCCCTGGCCAAGTTCGCCCTCAAGTTCGGCCCGCCCGAATTCGTCTCCCTTTCCTTCCTCGGACTCACCCTGGTGACCTATCTCTCCAGCGGGTCCATGGTCAAGGCGCTGATCATGGCCTGCGTGGGCCTGCTCCTGGGGTTCATCGGCGTGGACGTGGTAACGGGGGTGGAACGATACACTCTCAAAATCCCCGTTCTCCTGGATGGGGTCGGACTGGTCCCTGCGGTCATGGGCCTCTTCGGCATATCCGAAGTGCTCCTCAACCTGGAGGAGGCCTACCAGAAGCGGGAAATCCTGGATGGAAAGATCGAGCACCTAATGCCGACCCGGCAGGATATGAAAGAGTCTGCGGGACCCATCGCCCGCGGATCGATTCTGGGCTTTTTTCTGGGAGTGATACCGGGTGGCGGCGCGGTCCTGGCTTCTTTCATCTCCTACGCGATGGAGAAGAAAATGTCCCGGACCCCGGAGACCTTCGGCAAGGGGAACATCCGCGGCGTGGCCGGGCCGGAGAGCGCCAACAACGCCGGGGCCGCGGGAGCCTTTGTCCCCCTCCTGACCCTGGGAATTCCCTGCAATGCGGTCATCGCCATTCTCATGGGCGGCCTGATGATCCACGGGGTTGAAGTGGGACCCCGCTTGCTCACCGACCGCCCCGAAATCTTCTGGGGCGTGGTGGGAAGCATGTACCTGGGGAACATCATGCTCCTGGTGATCAACCTCCCCCTGATCGGAATCTGGGTCAAGATTCTGAAAGTCCGCTACGCCCTTCTCTTCCCCATGATCCTTTTTTTCTGTCTCATCGGGGCCTACACCACCGGGAACACGGTCTATGATATCTACGTCATGGTGGTTTTTGGAGTGGCCGGGTTCCTGATGAAGAAATACGGCTATGAACCGGCGCCCCTGGTCCTGGCCCTGGTCATCGGGCCCATCATGGAGCGGGCCTTCCGCCAGTCTCTGATCATTTCGGGGGGCAGTTTTTCCATATTCATGACCAAGCCCCTCTCGGCTTTATTCGTTATCGCCGCCGTTTTCATCCTTCTCTCTCCCCTGATCTTCAAGAAAAGGCCGAATCTATAGTCCTAACCCCTCCCCTCTCCGAATCCTTCCTTCAAACCTTGGACGGCTTCCCGCAGGGCATCGGCGATGCGGTTTCGTTCCCGCACGCAGCCCGTCAAGAGGAGATGGTAATCCTCCCTCTCCGAGCTCAGGTGAAGCAGTCGGGGAGCATAATGGAGGCCGGGGAATCGCGTCTTTAGGTTGGTCAGGCCGTAAGGGTCGAAACCGTAACGGCCGGCCACGGTGGCAAATACAGGGGTTAGGATTCGGGATAGACGGATCAGAACCCGGTTGAGGCTTTGAACCCGTTCCCTCCGGTTCAAGCCCGTGGAATCCGCCTTTTCCCCCAGGCTCCGCCTCGTCGCTTCCAGCTTATCGATCCGGGCGCGCAGTTCCCGGACCCCTTCGCTCAAGGGGCCCAGGTGGAGCATCTCTCCCAAGCCGGGCTGAAGCTCTTCCAGTCTCTTGGCCATTTCCCCGGCCATCCGGCTGAAGCTAAAGGGCAAAACTTCTTTCGAGCATAATTCATAGGCGGTTGCCGCCACCGCCCGCATGTTTTTGAGCATCATCGCCGGGTCGATTTTGTCCAGCGTGTCGTGGCAGGGGTAGGCGTGGTTCCACCATCCCAGGTTGGCGTTGGCCATCCTGCGGATCTCCTCGGGGCTGAACATGGTCCGCGCGCTCAGGGCGGGGATTCCGATTCCGAAAAAGGACTGATCGCCCACCAGGGGAAGCCTCAGCACATCCGGCTCTTCGGCCAAAACTTCCCGGGCCACGCCTGCGGCGAAATCGGCCATCTCCGGGGAAATGTAGAGGGTGTACCGCTGCGTTCCTTTCATGCCGGGGGAGTCCACGTTGAAGTAGGCCAGGCAATTCTCCCTCAGAGTATCCCAGTAATTGTCCACCAGCCAGGACGAACCGGCCATGGTTCCCGTCTCGTGGCCGCACCAGAAACAGACCCAGAGACCCCGGTTCAGCTTCCCGCGGTGCCGGTTCAGGACCCGGGCCACCTCAAGGGCCAATCCGTTTCCGTTGGCGTTGTCCGTCGCTCCGTTCCCGTAGGCATCATAATGCCCGCCCAGGATGATGAATTGTTCTGCGTCGTCCCCGGAACCGGGAATTCTTCCCACGGGCAGGAGGAGCTTTTTCCACCCGGCGGCCGCTTCCGCAACCAGGTTAACCCTCACGGGCCCGCGGGACAGGAACTGGCGGAGCAGGCCCAGGTCCGCTTTGGTAATGCCCACGGCCGGAATTCTGGGCATCTTCTCCGCCGTTTCCAAAGTGGGGTTTCCCCATACGGCCTTGGCATTCCCCCGCACCATGAGGAGGTGTTCTTCCAGCCCCCAGTGGGCGATGACCGCTCCGACGGCTCCCCTGGCCGTAGCCAGCCGGAGCTTCTCCTGCCTGGGCGGCGAATAAGAAGATTCCGCCAGGATGATTTTTCCCCTCACATCCTTTCTTTCCAGGTCTTCTTCCCCTCCGGCTACAACGTCGACCAGTTCCGCCTCGACCCCCGGGTACGGGGTGTTGGGAATGTTCACGAAAGGGATGGAGGGGATTTCGCGGTTTTCGGGGGCCAGGACCCGCAGGCTGGAATGTTCGGGAACCCCCACGTAGCCGGTCAGCTCATGGACCTGAACGGGAACGCCCGCCGCCCGGAGGCAGTCCTCCAGATAAGCCGCGGCCTTCTGCTCGTTGACGCTGCCCGAATACCGGTCCGGAAGTTCCTCGGATAGGTAGCGCGTGTGTTTCATGACGTTATCCATGGACAGGTCTTTCAGGATTAGGTCACGCATGGCTCGATTCTCCTTCCTTTTATTCCGGACCCTTGTGCGGGTTCAATCATTGCCGGGGGGGTTTCTGTTGCCCGGCCCGGGGGTAAGGAGCTTCTGGGGAAAAATTATGAAGCAGCTTCCGATTCATGGACCGGGCAGGCCAGCCCTTCAAAACCCCGTGGGAAAGTGTTCTCTCCGGGTAGAGGCGGTCGCGCCAAGCGCGCAACGGTCGCCCGATCAGCCCGCCGCATCATGCGGAACCCGGTCCCAGCCTCCCGGAGGAGGGGCGGCCCGGCCGATGCTTTTTACCCGGAAGTTCCTTGCCCCCGGGCCGTAACCGAAGCATCCCGGAATTGTCAAACTCCAATAGTCCCCCAGCAGAGCCAGGAGTTTACCTTGGCGAAATTATTATTGCGCCTTCAAGGTTTCAGGTGCCTTTCCGCTTCCCCCTTCAACCTTTTCCCCCCGCTTGTGGGTCCTCTCCCTTGAGATTTCCCCCGTGGGACTCGCCGGCGTAGAGGCGGCCGTTTTGGGTCTCCAGGAACTCGGCCAGGGGAATCTCCTCCTGCTTCAGGAACCCCTTGCCGGGTAGGAGGCCCTTGCTCACCATCTCCACCGCGGCGCTGACCGCAGCGGCGGTGGTCCAGGAAATCGCCCGCCTCCTTTGCCCCGCAATCTCCAGGGGGTAATAGGCCCGGACAAATTCATCCCGGGAGAGAGCCTCCCCTTTCCATCCCTCGACGGAAGCGTGAATGTAGACCACGTCTTCGGACACCGGCGGCTTGGCGTTCACCAGGATCTCGCCCGCCTTCTTCCGATCCTGGCGCATGAGGAGTTCGTGGAAAAAGAAATTCATCAGGCTGGCGTGGCCGGGGTACCGGATGGTCTTGTAATCCAGGTTTTCGACCCGGCCCTGGTAGGTCTCACACATGGTGCCGAGTCCGCCGGAGGTGGTGAAGGCTTCCAGTTGCACGCCGTAAATCACGATGGTTTCCAGCCATTCCAGGGGCGATACCCACTTGCGTTCCCCGTCTTCGATCACCTCGCAGTCATTGAGGTACTCGTTGACCACTCCTTCGGGGGACCAGTTGAAGGCGTAGCCGAGGAGGCCCGTGGGATTCTGGGGAAGAGCGCCGACCCGGAGTTTGATACTGCGGATTCGCCCGAAGCTCTCCGCAAGCGACGCGCCGACGATGGCAATGAAGCCCGGCGCGAGACCGCATTGCGGGGCCATGACCGCCCGGGCCGTCGGGCTCATCTGGAGGATCGTTTGGGTCGTGCGCACGTCCTCGGTTAGGTCGAAGTAATGGATGCCCAGTTCATGGGCGGCGGCGGCCACGCCGCTGTTGTAGGTGTAAGGAAGGCAGGAGACGACGGCGTCGTATCCTTTCATCCTCTCCTTCAACTCCGCGGGGTCACTCCCCTTCAGCCGGATCGCGGCAAAGGGCTGATCCACGGTTGCGCGAAGGTCGGCCCCCGTCACCCGGAAGCCGGTGGCATGGAGGAGCAAGGCGACCAGTTCCCCGACCTTGCCCAGGCCCAGGACGAAGACGGAATTGATTCTTTCACTCATGGCTGATCCTTTTGTCTCCGATTTTGAACCTCTAGGAGAAAGATAAGTACCATTTTAGTGAGACAGGCGAATTTATCAAGGGGAAACCACTTTGGATAGGTGGGAGGCTTCAGCGACTTTTTTCCCCATGGAAACCACAAATTCTAATCAGCGCTTTTGAGGCCAGGAACCAGGAAAGGGTATGCCTTGGGCGCAGCGGGTGAACGTGGATGAAAGATATGGAAAGGGCGGCTGTTGGTCCAGCATTCGCAGGGGTGGTTCGTGAACCACCCCTACACCGTCAATAGAACTCTTGAGGCCCCCTGGCCAGGGTTGGACCAGGGCGACTGTTGAATATTTTAATCGAATATGCCAAAAAGGGAGGCTGTTTTAGGTCCTAGATCCACTTTCTTAAACCCCGAAATATCATTCTTAATGTGATAAATTGCCGAGAGCAAGCCGCCAATATCTTCTTGGTTTAATTTGGCCCATGCCGACCTGGGAAACCTGACAATCTTAATCGCTGGCTGTTCATGGCATCGGCTCTCTTCCCCGACGCGTTAATCCATGGTATTATTCAAGCGCAAGGAGGAACAAGACATGCGGAAAATCTCTAGGGTCAAAGTATTGCAGGGTTATCGACTGGAATTGGCCTTTGACGATGGCGTGTCTGGAGTTGTAGACCTTTCCGATTTGGTTGACAAAGGCGTTTTTGCCTTATGGCGCGACCATCATGCTTTTGAGCAGGTTCGGATCGGTTCATTCGGCGAGCTTGTCTGGGGTGATCAAATTGATCTCTGCCCGGACTCCTTGTATTTGAAAGCAACGGGTAAGAAGCCGGAAGATGTTTTCCCCGGCTTGCAGCGCGAGGCTACCTGTGCCTGAGATCTCCCGTTTCTTTGGTATCGTCATCAAGATGTTCTTTGACGATCACAACCCTCCACATTTCCATGCTGAGTACAGTGGCGACATTGCGTTGATCGACATTGGGAATCTTTCTGTTTTCTCTGGTCGCTTACCGCCTCGCGTGACGGGACTGGTAATCGAGTGGGCAACAATCCATCAACAAGAACTTTTCGCTGATTGGGAGAGGGCACGGGCTCAGCAGGAGCTGCAAAAAATTGCTCCACTAGAATAGGATTTGTATGCCGAGTCGGATTAAAATAATGATGATAGATTATCTCTCCGGCAAATTAAACAACCGTGGGAAATTGGAAAGGGATCAACCGAGGCGTTTGGGGGATGACGCCCAATCAGGAAGGGTCTGAAAGCAGCGCCAGCAGTTCTTCTCTGGAGAAGGTTTTCAGCAGGCCGGGGTCGTCTTCGCGGATGATCTGGTCCATCAGATTTTTCTTTTTCTCGATCAGGGCCGAGATCTTTTCTTCCAAGGTCCCCACGGTGACCAGTTTAAAAACCTGAACCCCCCGCCTCTGCCCGATCCGGTGGACTCGGTCGGTCGCCTGGTCTTCCTTGGCGGCGTTCCACCACCGGTCATAATGGATGACCACGGACCCGGCGATCAGGTCAATTCCCGCCCCTCCAGCTTTCAGGCTCCCCACATAAAGCCTGCACTGCGGGTCCTCATTGAAGCGGGAAATGATTTCGCCCCGATTCCTGCTGGCCCCGGTAAGGGTGACAAAATCAACGCCGAGCCCGCGCAAATGGGATTCTATAATCCTAATCATTCCCAGAAACTGGCTGTAGATGACCACTTTTTGCCCGCTGTCTAACGACTCCGAGACCAGCTCTTTGAAAAGGTCCCACTTGCCCGATTGGTATCGCTCGAAGTCCTCCTCCTTGCCTTCCACCAAGGCCGGGTGATCGCAGACCTGTTTGAGCAGGGTAAGCAGGGCGAAGATGTGGATGTAGGGAATCGGCTCCTTCCCTCGATTCAAGGTATCGACCAGGCCCTTCCCGCGCGAGGCAATGGCTTGCCGGTACAGTTTGATTTGATCATCGCTCAGAGAGCAGCTGCGAATGTCCTCGATCTTCTCCGGCAATTCCGTAAGGACGGTCTTTTTCATCCGGCGCAGAGTAAAAGGAGAGATCAGCCGAGAAAGCGTTGCCCGTCTTTTTCCGTTGGGGTTCTGCTCGATGGGCTGAACATAACGGGAATGGAAGCCTTCATCGGTGCCCAGGTATCCTGGGACCGTGAGGTCGAAAAGGGCTTTCAGCTCCACCAGGTCATTCTCAATCGGGGTTCCGGTTAGGCCGATTTTTACCGCTGCCTGAAGCTTTTCGGCGGCTTCATAGGACTGGGTCTGGGGGTTCTTCAGGTTTTGGATTTCGTCAAAAACGGCTAAGGAGAAAGAAATCCGCCTGAGCTGGTCAATGTCATTTCGAAGGATGCCATATGACGTGAGTAAAACATTCCCTTCCTGGATCGCTTTCTCCAGATCGCGCTGCCCCCCGTGAAAGACTGCGGTCTTCAAAGCCGGCGCATGGATGAAAATTTTCTTTTGCCAGTGGCTCAGGACTGTAGTCGGGCAAACAACGAGAAAAGGTTGATTCACCGCTCCGGTTTCCTGAAGAGACAGCATAAAGGCCATGGTCTCATGGGTTTTGCCCAGGCCCATGTCATCGCAGAGCAGTCCTCCCAGGCCGTTTTCGAACAGGAAATAGAGCCAGTCCACGCCCAATCTCTGGTAGGGCCTTAACGCCGAAGTCAATCCCTTCGGCTCGGGTAAAGGTTGGGGCGGCCTAAGCTCCAGCATGGATTTTACGATGGCAGCCGCCTTGCTTTTTCCCGCCACTTCCACTTCCCCGGACATGGATGCCTTCAGGCGCAACAATTCCATCCGGGAGAGTTTCAGCCGCTCGGGCAAATCCCCTTTTAGCTCCGAGTCAACACGATTCAACAAGGGATTCAGGTTGTCAAAATCCTCCGCTTCACAATCCACCCATCCCTCGGCAAGGGATACAAAACGTCGGCCTTCTTTCTTCGCCCGAAGGACTTGGGCAAGAGAGATGGAAGATGTACCGAAACCGTACCTGGCGGAAAGCCAGCACCAATCCCGATTCAAAACGGCAGGAGTTACCTCCACCCGATCGAATCGGGAATAGATTTTTAGGTTTTTGACCGTTGCATCGACGATATGGGAACCTTCTTGCAGGTCCTGTCCAAATTCCTGGAGAAAGCGGGGGACTTCAGCCTTTTTTATCACCGTTTTGGTCGGCTTGGGGAACTTGGCCTCGATCCGCCCCGGAGATTCCATCTGGGCCAACAGGCCTAGCTCTTTCACGTAGAATAAGTCTCCGTATCGGAACCGCTCCAGGCCCTCTCGGGCAAAAGTCTTTGTCTTGCCGTCTTGCCCAACGACCTGGACAAGGGGTTCGATTTCCAGGCTCGATTGGGCTTTCGCGGAAATCCGGAGGACGGATTTCAGGGGAATGGGGTGGATGGCCATTTCGCGCTGATCCGCAAAAGCTTCCCTGAAGGTTAGAAGCAAGCCCTTCACCTTTTGGCGGGGGACGACCAGTCGCCAGATGGGAGATTCTCCGTCCTGCCTTAAGGTTATCGTAAATTCGCCTGTGGATTCCTCAATGGCTGGATGAAAGGTTGATTTCCGGCCGTCAAATTCACGAAAACAGTGGTAGGCGAGGCGGTAATAAAAGCTTTCCTCGAAGACCTGGCGCCGGGATTTGAATCCCATCTGGGCCATGTACCTTTCTTCAACGGTCAGGGTAAGAGCGGTAAGTTCATCCAAGAGCGCACTTCGATGGGGAACAGGGGTCTCGCCCGTATTAGGCTTTATCCGCTCGATGAAGCGGAGGAGATCGGGGGATTGGGAAAAGTACCGCAGTCTTTCGTTTCCATCGGCATTCACAACTTGGAGGATTTTATTCGGGTCCAAACCCCTGAGCTGAAGGTGCATAGACCCGGCGGTCTCCCGGGAATCGTCGGCCAGGAGGGTGGCCAGGCGGTACCAGAAACTCGAACGAAAAGCCTCCTCGGGAGTGAGATCCCCGAACTGTTGCAGGAAGCCCCTGTAGAAAGCGGTCAACATAAGAATATGTTCGCAGGTCTGCTTCCGGGAAACGTGGCAGGAACAAATCCTTCGATCCCGTTCTTTCTTGTCGCCCTTTATAAAAAAGGCCGCCCCGGGACTCCGGTCGGCCGGGTCCGGCACCAGAGCGAAACCCTGGCGGCAAAATTCGAGGCGGTTAAAATCGGAAGCCCAAGCCTTGTAGTCTTGCTGGCCTTTCTCAGGCCTTAAAGGCGGGGAGAACCTTGCTCTCTTTCGTATGGCTCGGTTTATTCTATTCTTCTTTTCTTTCATCGATGGCTGGCTTATGTGCAGAGAAAAGAGATACGGTGGAGCCCTTTACCCATCTTCATTCATGCCGAGAAAACCGGAAATTGTCAATAAGAAGTCATGACCCCCAGCAAAAGCTGGCGGGGCGATTCGTGAATCGCCCCTACTCCCTGATAGCTGAAAGCTCACCGCTGAAAGCTATCTTTCTAGTACGGCTTCTTCTCCGGGTAGTAATGCGGACCGTCGTATATCTCCAAAACGAGCGAATCTTCCAGGGCGACGGATGGGCCGTGAACGTTGTCCTTGGGGTTGATGTAGAGCATTCCTTCCTTGACCTCGATCCCGGGATAGCCAAACCTTCCCTTCAGGACATACATGAACTGGTTGGAAGCATGAAGGTGGGGTTCAGGGATTCCGGACCCCTTGTCGAACCGGCATAAAGCCATCGATGCGCCGGTCTGCTCGTTCTTGTAAAGGTATTTGATCCTTATCCCCGGCAAGGCAATCTTTTCCCATTCCCCCTTTTCCGGATCGACCAGAGTCTCTTTGCTTTGCATATCCGCCCTCCTTTTG
>Ga0316626_10001545_pt1 | contig 10338 bp, 7 predicted proteins | sample OWC_Aug_T1_C1_D5_FD_207656 | JGI IMG/M metagenome (GOLD analysis project Ga0316626, IMG submission 207656) | Wetland soil microbial communities from Old Woman Creek delta, Ohio, United States - OWC_Aug_T1_C1_D5_A | ecosystem: Environmental > Terrestrial > Soil > Wetlands | place: USA: Ohio...
GAGCTGCCACCCGGCGTTGCCGAGCCGCGGCTGCAGCGCCGGGAAGGTCGACAGGACGCGCGCCAGGGTCCAGTCGCGCCGGCCCTCGACGCCGGGGCGGGCGGCCATGACCAGGTTCTCGCGCACGGTGAGGTTCGGGAAGATGCCCCGGCCCTCCGGGACGAAGGCGATCCCCATCCGGGCGACCAGGTAGGGCTCGGCCCCGGTCATGGGGGCGCCGCGCACCCAGACCCGGCCGCTGCGCGGCTTGAGCAGGCCCAGCATGGCGCGCAGCAGCGTGGTCTTCCCCATGCCGTTGCGCCCCATGAGCCCGACCGTCTCGCCGCGGCGGACGCGGAAGTCGACGCCGTGCAGCACGTGGCTGGCGCCGTAGTAGGCGTGGAGGTCGCGCGCCTCGAGCAGGCCGTCGCTCACGGCGCTCCCCCGCGCCCCGCGCCCGGGACGTGCTCCTCGCCCAGGTAGGCCCGCTGCACCGCCGGGCTGGCGCGGACGGCGTCCGGCGACCCGCTCGCCAGGATCTGCCCGCTGGCCATGACGGTGACGACGTCGGCGAGGGCGAAGACCGCGTCCAGGTCGTGCTCCACGAGCAGGATGGCGCGCCCGGGGACGAGCGTCCGCAGCAGCCCGACGATGAGCTGTGCCTCCTCCGGGCCCATGCCGGCCAGCGGTTCGTCGAGCAGGAGCACCTCGGGGCCGGTGGCGAGCACCATGGCGATCTCCAGCTGGCGCTGCTCGCCGTGAGAGAGCGAGGCGGCCAGGCGCGAGTCGCGAGGCGGCAGTCCCACCGACCCCAGCGCCGTCTCGGCCGCCTCGTTGGTCGGCGGCGAGTCGAGTCCGTCCGACAGGAGGAGGAAGGCGCGCGGGCGCCGCGACTGCGCCGCCAGCCGGCAGTTCTCGAAGACGCTCAGCGCCGGAAAGATGCTGGTCCGCTGGTAGCTCCGGCCGATTCCGAGGCGCGAGCGCCGGTCGGGGCTGAAGCGGGTGATGTCCCGGCCGCGGTGGCGGATGGTCCCGCTGGTCGCGGGCAGATCGCCGGAGAGCAGGTTGATCACCGTGGTCTTGCCGGCGCCGTTCGGGCCGAGGAGGGCGTGCAGCTGGCCGAGCCGCAGCTCGATCGAGACGTCGCGGGCGGCCTCCAGGCCGCCGAAGCGCCGGCCCAGGCCGGCGGTGGCCAGGATCGCCTCAGTCACCGCCGGGCCCTCCGACCAGGGCGCGCCGGAACCGGGAACGCAGGCTCGACAGGCCCCCGGGAACGAACAGCACCAGCAGGACGATGGTGGCCCCGAGGAGCAGCTGCCAGTGGGTGGTGGTCGACTGGAAGACCTCCTGGAGCAGGGCGAAGGCGAAGGCGCCGGCGGCCGCGCCGTAGATGGAGCCGATGCCCCCGAGGATGACCATGACGAGCGCGTTCCCCGACTGGTGCCACGAGAGCAGCTCGGGGCTGACGAAGCCGTACTGCATGGCCGAGAGGTAGCCGGCCAGGCCGGCCAGGGAGCCGGCGATGGCGAAGCTGGCCAGCTTGTAGCGGTAGGTGGGGTAGCCCAGCGACCGCATCCGCTGCTCGTTGGCGCGGATGCCCTGCAGCGCCCGGCCGAAGGCGGAGAGGCGCAGCCGGCGCAGGAAGGCGAGCGCGAGGAGCATGGCGGCCAGCACCAGGTAGTAGGCGTGCAGCGGCCGGGAGGCGTCGAAGGACCCGAGGGCGCCCAGGCCGGCCACCGGGCGGAAGTTCATGGTGATGCCGTCCGAGCCGCGGCCGAACTCGGTGTCGTGGAAGAGGAAGAAGAACATCTGGGCGAAGGCCAGGGTCGCCATGATGAAGTAGATGCTCCTCACCCGCACCACGAACACGCCCACCGCCAGGGCGGCCAGGCCGGCCACGGCCACCGCGGCCGGCAACGTGACCCACAGGCTGGCGGGCGCGTACCTCGGGGTGGCCAATGCCAGGACGTAGGCCCCGATGCCGAAGTAGGCGGCGTGGCCGAGCGAGACCAGGCCGGTGCAGCCCACCAGCAGGTCGAGGCTCATGGCGAAGATGGCGAGCACCATCACCTTGGTGACGAGCTCGACGTAGAAGGCCAGGCCGGTGGCGGGGAAGAGCACCAGCGCCGCCAGCGCCAGCGCGGCGGCCGCCCGGCCCGCCCTCCTCGACGCGCCGGCCGGGATCATATGCTCCGGAAGAGGCCCTCCGGCCTCCACAGCAGCACCGCCGCCATGACGAGGTAGACCATCACCCCGGCGGCCTGGGGGAGGAAGACCCGGCCGAAGGTGTCGACCACGCCGATGAGCAGGGCGGCGAAGAGCGCGCCTCGCACCGAGCCGATGCCGCCCATGACCACCACCACGAAGCAGATGATGAGGACGTGGGTGCCCATTCCCGGGTAGACGGAGGAGACCGGCGCGGCGACCATTCCGGCCAGGGCCGCCAGGGCCACCCCCAGGGCGAAGACCAGCCGGTAGACCAGCTTGATGTTGAGCCCCAGCGACTGGACCATCTCGCGGTTGGAGGCCCCGGCGCGGATCATCATGCCCAGGCGGGTTCGCTGGATGAGCAACCACAGCAGCACCGCCACCGCCAGGCAGACCGCCGACATGAAGAGCCGGTAGGCCGGATAGCTCAGCGTCGGGGTGAGCGGGATGGACCAGGCGAGCAGGGGGGGCACCGGCACGCCGTGGACGTCGTTGTCCACCAGGATGCTGCGCATCTCCTCGAACACCAGGATGAGGCCGTAGGTGAGCAGCACCTGGTCGAGGTGGTCCCGCTGGTAGAGCCGCCCGAAGAGGCCCCACTCCAGCGCCACCCCCAGGGCCACCGACAGGCCGAGCCCCATCACCACGCCGGCGACCAGGCTCCCGGTCGCGGAGGAGAAGGCGAAGGCCATGTAGGCCCCGACCATGTAGAAGCTGCCGTGGGCCAGGTTGATGACGCCCATGATCCCGAAGATGAGCGTCAGGCCGCTGGCCACCAGGAACAGCAGCAGGCCGTACTGGACGCCGTTCAGGAGCTGGATGAGCAGCGTGTAGACGTCCACGCGGGGTCCCGGGCCGCGGGGTCCGGAGCGGGCGCGGGGAACGGCCCCGCGCCCGCCGGGACTCACATCTTGCAGCCGCGGGCCGGGTCGGCCAGCGCCGGGACGGCGATGCCGATGACCTTGTTCTGACCGCCCTCGACCTTTCGCAGGTAGATGTCGTTCACCGGGTTGTGGGCCTTGGAGAGCGTCATGGGCCCGCGCGGGCTGTCGATCTTGGCCGCGGCCATGGCGGCGATGAGCTCCTTGCGCTTCCCGAGGTCCCCCTTCACCGCGGCGAGACCGGCGGCCAGGATCTGCGCGGCGTCGTAGCCCTGCACCGCGTAGACGTCGGCCTCGGCCCCGTAGGCCTTCTGGTAGGCCGCCCGGAAGCCCCTGTCCTTGGGATTGTCCAGGTTGTCGGCGTAGTGGAGCGTGGTGAGGAGCCCCTCGGCGGCCTCGCCCTGGGCCTTGAGCGTGCCATCGGTGAGGAAGCCCGCTCCGTACAGCGGGATGCTGGCCTTGAGCCCGGCCGCCGCGTAGTCCTTCACGAACTTCACCGCCCCGCCGCCGGCGAAGAAGACGTAGACCAGGTCGGGCTTCAGGGAGGCGATCTCGGTCAGGTAGGACTGGAACTCGACCTGGGGAAAGGGCAGGGACAGCTCCTTGATCACCTTCCCGCCGCCGGCCTCGAATCCCTCCTTGAAGCCGTCGACCGACTCCTGGCCGGCGGCGTACTTCCACGTGAAGGTGACCGCCGTCTTGCGCTTCTGCTCGGCGGCCACCTTGCCCATGGCGTAGCCCGGCTGCCAGTTGGTGAAGGAGGTGCGGAAGATGTTGGGGGCGCAAAGCGGGCCGGTGAGGTCACCGGCGCCCGCGTTGGGGATGATGAGCAGGGTGTTGGTGTCGCGGGCGACCTTGGCCATGGCCAGCGCCACGCCCGAGTGCACCGTCCCGACGAGGACGTCCACCTGGTCGCGCTTGATGAGCTTGCTGGCGTTGTCCGGGGCCTTGGCCGGATCGGACTCGTCGTCGACGGTGAAGTACTCCACCTCCCGGCCGGCGAGCCTGCCGCCGGCCTCGGCCACGTAGAGCTTGAAGCCGTTGGTGATGGCGACGCCGAGCGCGGCGTAGGTGCCGGTGTAAGGGAGCATGAAGCCCACCTTCACCTTGCCCTGCTGGGCTTGCGCCGAGCCTGCCGGCAGCAGCGCCAGCGAGGCGAAGAGGGTCAGCGCCCCGACGGCGAGTCGGAGCGGGTGTCGGCTGGATCGCATCATGTCGGCATCCTCCTCGGGCCGGTCGGGGTCCGCTGCGGCGCGCCGGCCCCCGCGGTGGTCGTCTGGTACTCCTACGCGAGTCGCGCTCGGCGGTTCAAGGCCGGGTGCGGCCAGGGAAGCCGCCGCCGATGAGCCCCAAATGGGGCTACTTGATCCATATCAAGTATTCAAGTACTAAATTACTTCTCATGGCACGAGACGCCGTCGACGCGAAGGTCGAGCTGGAGACCCACCCCGGGCGCTATCGCCACTGGCGCCTGGAGCTCCCCGAGGAGCACGGGGGCAAGGTGGCGCGCCTGGTGATGGACGTGGAGGAGGGGGGAGGCCTCCGGCCGCAGGGAGCGCCGGACGGGTACCCGCTGAAGCTCAACTCCTACGACCTGGGCGTCGACATCGAGCTGGCCGACGCGCTGCAGCGCATCCGCTTCGAGCACCCCGAGGTCCGGGCGCTGGTCCTCACCAGCGGCAAGGACCGGATCTTCTGCTCCGGCGCCAACATCTACATGCTCGGCAGCTCCTCCCACGGCTTCAAGGTCAACTTCTGCAAGTACACCAACGAGACCCGGCTGGGGATCGAGGAGATGAGCGCCGAGGGCGGCGTCCCCTCGCTGGCGGCCCTGAACGGCACGGCCAGCGGCGGCGGGTACGAGCTGGCCCTGGCCTGCGACGAGATCGTCCTCGCCGAAGACGGCTCGAGCGTGGTGAGCCTGCCCGAGGTCCCATTGCTGGCCGTGCTCCCCGGCACCGGCGGGCTCACGCGCGTGGTCGACAAGCGCAAGGTGCGGCGCGACCTGGCCGACGTCTTCTCGACCGTGGCCGAGGGCGTGCGCGGCAAGCGGGCGGTGGAGTGGGGGCTCGTCGACGAGGCCCCACCGCGGGCCCGCTTCGACGAGGCGGTCCGGCGGCGCCTGCAGGCGATGGTGGAGCGCAGCCGGCGCAGGCCGTTCCGTCCCGTTCCGCTTCCTCCGCTGGAGGCCCGGCGCACCGACCGGGGGACCGAGTACCGGTACGTCTCGCTGCAGCTGGATCCCGCCGCCCGCACCGGCACGCTGGTGGTCCGGGCCCCGCAGGGGCCCGAGCCGGAGACGCCGGGAGCACTGGCCGAGGCCGGGGCGCAGGCCTGGGCGCTGCGGGCCTTCCGCGAGCTCGACCACGCCCTCCTCGACCTGCGCTTCAACCACCCCGCCATCGGGGTGGTGGCCGTCCGGACCGAGGGCTCGGCGGCCTCCGTGCTGGCGGTGGACCGGATGCTGGCCGCCCACCCCGAGGATGGGCTGGTGCGCGAGGTGGTGCTGCACATGCGCCGGGTGCTGAAGCGCCTCGACCTGTCGGCCCGGAGCTTCTTCGCCCTGGTGGAGCCCGGCTCCTGCTTCGCGGGCTCGCTGCTGGAGCTGGCGCTCGCCAGCGACCGCGTCTACATGAAGGACGCCGCCGACGCGCCGGTGGCGGTGGCGCTGTCGCCCATGAACGCCGGGCCGCTCCCGGGCTCGAACGGCCTGACGCGGCTCCAGACCCGCTTCCTGCGGGAGCCGGAGCGGGTGGCGCGGATCCTCCAGGGCCCGGCCGAGCTGGACACCGCGGCGGCGGTGGCGGCCGGGCTGGTCACCTTCGCCCCGGACGACATCGACTGGGACGACGAGGTCCGGATCGCCATCGAGGAGCGGGCCAGCCTCTCCCCCGACGCCATGACCGGGATGGAGGCCTCGCTGCGCTTCGCCGGCCCGGAGACCATGGAAACCAAGATCTTCGGCCGGCTGACGGCCTGGCAGAACTGGATCTTCCAGCGGCCCAACGCGGTGGGGGAGCGCGGCGCGCTCACGCTCTACGGGAAGCCGGAGCGTCCACAGTTCGACTGGAGGCGGTGCTGAGTCATGTCGGAGATCACCCAGGAGCGAATCCCCAACAACGTCGACCTCGCCAGCGACCGGCGGCTGCAGCGCGCCCTGGAGGCGTGGCAGCCCGGCTTCCTGGACTGGTGGAGGCAGATGGGTCCCGAGGGCTTCCAGGAGGACCAGGTCTTCCTGCGGACCGCGGTGAGCGTCGAGCCGGACGGGTGGGCCAACTTCGGGTACGTGAAGATGCCCGACTACCGCTGGGGCATCTTCCTGGCCGACCAGGTCCCGGACCGGAGGATCGGGTTCGGCGACCTGATGGGCGAGCCGGTGTGGCAGCAGGTGCCCGGCGAGCACCGCAACGCGCTGCGGCGCCTGATCGTGTCCCAGGGCGACACCGAGCCGGCCAGCGTCGAGCAGCAGCGGCGTCTGGGCCAGTCCTGTCCCAGCGTCTACGACCTGCGAAACCTGTTCCAGGTCAACGTGGAGGAGGGGCGGCACCTGTGGGCCATGGTGTACCTGCTCCACAGCCACTTCGGTCGCGACGGCCGCGAGGAGGCCGACGAGCTCCTGCACCGGCGCAGCGGCGATCCCGACAAGCCCCGCATCCTGGGCGCCTTCAACGAGCCGTGCACCGACTGGCTCTCCTTCTTCATGTTCACCTACTTCACCGACCGCGACGGCAAGTTCCAGCTGCTGGCGCTGGCGGAGAGCGCCTTCGACCCCCTCTCCCGCACCACGCGCTTCATGCTCACCGAGGAGGCGCACCACATGTTCGTGGGCGAGACCGGGGTGGGGCGGGTCGTCGAGCGCACCGCCCAGGCGATGCGCCAGCACGGCAAGGAGCACCCCGACGACGTCCGCGCCCTGGGCCTCATCGACCTGCCCACCGTCCAGCGCTATCTCAACCTGTGGTACTCGGTCAGCCTCGACCTGTTCGGAGGGGAGATCTCCTCCAACGCGGCCGCCTCCTTCGCGGCCGGCCTGAAGGGCCGGGCCAACGAGAAGGACTACCCCGACCACCGGGCCCTGGAGGGCACCTACCCGTTGGAGGTCGTCCGGGACGGGAAGCTGGTGCGAGAGGAGGTCCCGCTGCGGAACGCCATGAACGAGGTGATCCGCGACGCCTACGTGGAGGACTGCCAGCGGGGCGTCGACAGGTGGAACCGCGCCATCGCCGCGCACGGCATCCCCTTCGAGCTGAAGCTCCCGAGCCGACGCTTCCACCGCCGCATCGGGGTGCATGCCGGGACCCACGTCGACCCGCAGGGAAGCTCGATGCCCGAGCAGGGCTGGAAGGCCTCCTCCCACCTCTGGCTCCCCAGCCAGGCCGACCAGGCCTTCGTGCGGAGCCTCATGCAGAAGCCGGTGCTCGATCCGCGCCAGATGGCCAACTGGATCGCTCCGCCCAAGCAGGGGATCAAGGGCCGGCCCGTCGATTTCGAGTACGTGCGGCACGAGCAGGCGTGAGCGGAGCGGGGCGAGCCATGCAGACGCTCGAGAGCCACCTGGCCGGCTCGTGGGTGCGAGGTGAGGGCGCGGCCGACACGCTGCTGAACCCCGCCACCGAGGAGCCCCTGGCCACGGCCTCGAGCGCCGGGCTCGACCTGGCCGGGGCACTGCGCTTCGCCCGCGAGCGGGGAGGGCCGGCGCTGCGCGCCCTGACCTTCCGCGAGCGCGGCGAGCTCCTCCGGGCCATGTCGCGAGCCATCCACGCCCACCGCGACGAGCTCATCGGGCTCGCCATCGCCAACGGCGGGAACACCCGCGGCGACTCCAAGTTCGACGTCGACGGGGCGAGCGGGACCCTGGCCGCCTATGCCGACCTCGGGGCGGAGCTCGGAGACCTGCGGGTCCTGCCCGACGGGGACCCGGTGCAGCTGGGCCGCAGCCCGCGCCTGGCCGGGCGGCACGTTCGCGTGCCGCGCCGCGGCGTCGCCGTCCACGTCAACGCCTTCAACTTCCCCGCCTGGGGTCTCGGCGAGAAGGCGGCCGCGTCGCTCCTGGCCGGGGTCCCGGTGCTGTGCAAGCCGGCCATCAGCACCGGGCTGGTGGCCTGGCGCATCGCGCGGATCCTGGTGGACGAGAAGGTGCTTCCCGAGGGCGCCTTCTCCTTCCTGGCCGGCGGGCCCGGGGACCTGCTGGACCACCTCGGGGCCCAGGACGTGGTGGCCTTCACCGGCTCCAGCGCCACCGGGCGTCTGATCCGGGCCAGCCGGGCGGTGGTCGAGCGGGGCGCCCGCCTCAACGTAGAGGCCGACAGCCTCAACGTGGCCGTCCTCGGCCCGGACGTCGAGGCCGACTCGGAGGTGATGAACCAGTTCGTCGGCGACGTGGTGCGCGACATGACACAGAAGGCGGGCCAGAAGTGCACCGCCATCCGCCGCGCCTACGTTCCGGAGGCGGGCCTGGAGGAGGCGGCGGAGATGCTGCGGGAGCGGCTCTCCGCGGTCCGGGTCGGCGACCCGGCCGAGGAGGAGACCGGCATGGGCCCGCTGACCACGGCCCAGCAGTTCCGCGACGTCCGCGAGGGCATCGCCGACCTGGCCTCGGCCGCCCAGATCGCCTGGGGCGGTCCGGCCGCGCCCGCCGGGAAGGGGCGCGGCTTCTTCGTCGCTCCGACGCTCCTGGTCAGCCGTACGCCGTCGCCGGGCGACCGGGTGCACCAGCGGGAGGTGTTCGGGCCGGTGGCCACGGTGGTGGCCTACGACGGGACCGCCGCCCAGGCGGCGGAGCGCGCGGCCTGGGGCGGGGGAGGCCTGGTGGCGAGCGTCTACTCCGACGACCGGGAGTTCCTGGAGGCGGCGGTGCTCGAGCTCGCTCCCCACCACGGCCGGATCGCGCTCGGGTCCTCCAAGGTCGCCGCGCAGGCCGTCCCGCCGGGGACGGTGCTGCCGCAGCTGGTGCACGGAGGGCCCGGCCGCGCCGGCGGGGGCGAGGAGCTGGGCGGGCGCCGCGGGCTGGATCTCTACACCCAGCGGACCGCGCTGCAGGGCGACCGGGCCATCCTCGACGCCATCGCCGGAGGGCGCTGACCCGCCCGCCCGGTCCCCGGCTACAGGGTCCGGGCCTGCGCGTTCCAGTTCCGGACCAGGTTGTCGATGAGCGCCGGGCTGTACAGGCAGTAGGCCTGCTCCCGCGCGTAGGTCGCCATGTAGCTGCGGAACAGGTCGAGCGGCTCGGCTCCCGACCGCAGGGCGCGCCGGTTGGCGACGAAGCTGGTGGTGCCGGCGCTCGAAAGCTCGGCGGCGGCGGCGGCCACGGCCGCCTCCATCTGCTCCTCGCCCTCCACCACCTCGTCGCAGATGAGCAGGCCCTCGGGGCTCTCGGCCGGGAAGGCGCGGTTGAAGAAGATGCCCTGGCGGGTGGCCCGCTCCCCCACGAAGCGCGGCAGGCGGAGGTTGGCGACGCCGGGGATGATGCCCTCCTTGCGCGCCGGGAGGTTGAAGTAGGAGCCGCGCTGGGCGACGACGCGGTCGAGGATGAGCAGCATCTGGCAGTGGCCGCCGATGGCGAAGCCGTCCACCGCGGCCACGAAGGCCTTCTCCACCCGGTCCTCGACCTCGCTCGGGTCGAACTCGGGCCTGGCCAGGCCGCGGTGGATCTTGGCGAGCGGCCCCGTCTCGCGGTTGAGCATGAACTCGATGAGCGAGATCTTGCCGTGGTAGAGCAGGGTGAGGTTGATGCCGGCGCCGAAGACGCGGCGCCCGGCGTACTTGGCCTTCTCCATGCGGGCGCCGCGGAGGATGCCCACCCGGATCCCGTCGTCGAGCAGGACCAGGTCGACCAGGGTCTCGAGCGCCTGCTGGTACTCCTCGTCCTCGGCGTTGAGCCAGGCCTGGTGGTGGAAGGTGATGCGGCCCAGGTCTCCCTGGCGTTCCAGCGTCATCGAGGGAAGCTGCAGCCGGCCCGAGGCGCGGAAGGCGGGGAGGCGATCGAGGGCGGCCGCGGTGGGCTGGGCCATGGCGTGGAGCAGGTGCAGGCCGCAGTCCCGGTCGGCGAAGAGGTGGGCGAAGAAGATCCCCTGGTCGATCTGGACCCCGTCCTGGTGCATCTGCGGGAACTCGCGCTCGCGCGCCACCTCCTCCAGCGTCGGAACCAGCCCGGGGAACGCGGCCGAGGCGGAGTAGGCGAGGTCGTGGAGCCGCAGCAGGCGGCGCCGGCCCTGGGTGAGCAGCTCGTAGACCGGCCGGGCGTGCCGCCGCATGAAGGCGTCGCGGGCGT
>Ga0316626_10001548_pt1 | contig 10324 bp, 4 predicted proteins | sample OWC_Aug_T1_C1_D5_FD_207656 | JGI IMG/M metagenome (GOLD analysis project Ga0316626, IMG submission 207656) | Wetland soil microbial communities from Old Woman Creek delta, Ohio, United States - OWC_Aug_T1_C1_D5_A | ecosystem: Environmental > Terrestrial > Soil > Wetlands | place: USA: Ohio...
CTCGACGCCTGAGCGTCGAGGAGCAGATCGAACGTTCCGCGCAGGCCCTCCCGATCCTCCGTGAGCGGGATGATGCGCGCCGCGGCCTCGGGTCGCGAGGCGAGGGGATCGCTCGGGATGCGCGGATCCCCCGCGAAGTAGAGCTGCGTGACGAGAACCGGTCCGGCGAGCGGCGCGATGCGGAAGTGGATGTGCCGGCAGCGCCCCGCGTAGTAGCCGGGCAGGACCGACTCGAAGGCATAGGCTCCGGTCGCATCCGTCATGAACTGCCCGCGCAGGTTGAACGGATCCTCATCGGGGCAGTTCTCGAGCACGCTGTAGCAGCCGGCAGCGGAGGCCTGCCACACATCGACGATGGTGCCGGCGAGCGGCGTCGCGCCGTTTGCGGCGAGGACCCGACCCTGGATGAAGAGCCGCGTCCCCGGCGCGTCCGGCGCCGCGATCACGTTCCGGACCGGCGCCCCCGGCGCGTAGTACGGACCGAGGACATCCGCCGTCGTCGGATCGCCGTCGGCCCGGGCCAGCCGGGCGAGGCCCGACACCGCGCACGCCGCCGCGAGACCGGCGCCGAGGAACTGCCGGCGACCGAGCGGCCGCGCGAAGAGCGCATCGAAATGGCAGAGCGCACCGAGATGCCGCGGATCGAACACCAAGAGCCTCCGGGGGAAGACTGGCCAGCGGGGGGCGGGCAATCGAAGTGCCTCCTATCTTACCCGAATCGACCCCGCCCGCCGCGCGCGATCTCGCGTTCCGCACAGGCTTCTGCTAGCGTCTGCCAGCTTCCGCTCCGCTTCGCGCGTATGCCCGTGCCCGTCCGGGACCCGCGGCACACACTTCACTCGGGCATGTGAAATCGGGTATGTGAAATGATGATCGGCGAGAGCCTGGCCCACTACGAGATCCTCGCGAAGATCGGCGAGGGCGGGATGGGGACCGTCTACCGAGCCCGCGACCGGAAGCTCGAGCGCGAGGTGGCGTTGAAGCTCCTCCCCGACTCGTTCGCCACAGATCCCGAGCGCCTCCTCCGTCTCGAGCGCGAGGCGCGCGCGCTCGCCTCGCTCCATCATCCGAACATCGCCTCGATCTTCGGTCTCGAGGAGGCTGCTGGTCGCCGCTTCCTGGTCATGGAGCTCGTCGCGGGCGAGGATCTCGCCGCGCGGATCCGTCGCGCACCGATCTCGCCCGATGAGGTCATCGCGATCGGCCGGCAGATCGCCGCGGGACTCGAGGAGGCCCACCAGAAGGGCATCGTCCATCGCGATCTCAAGCCGGCGAATCTCATGATCACCCCGGACGACCACGTCAAGATCCTCGACTTCGGACTGGCCCGCGCGTATGCCGGCGATGCGCCCGCCGAGACCGATCCGAGCACGTCGCCTACGATCAGCGCGGGGCTGACCGCCGCCGGCGTGGTTCTCGGGACCGCCGCCACGATGAGCCCGGAACAGGCGCGCGGCAAGCCGGTGGACCGGAGGACCGACATCTGGGCATTCGGTTGCGTGCTCTACGAGTGCTTGACCGGACGCCCCGCCTTCCAGGGCGAGACGGTCTCTGATCTCATGGTGGCGATCCTCCGCACGGAACCGGACTGGAGCTCGCTCCCGGCGGCCACCCCGGCGCATCTCCGCGAGCTCCTCGCACGTTGCCTCAGGAAGGACCCGCGGACCCGCCTCCGCGACATCGGCGATGCGCGCATCACGCTCGAGGAACTCGGCGGGCAGATCCAGCGGCCGGACGCTCTGCTGCCCGCGGATCAAGCCCTCTCCGCGCCGCCGCGGCGATCGCGCGGGCGCCTCTGGCCGTGGGCCGTGGCCGCCGCCTTCCTCGCCGGCGCGCTCGTGTCTCCGCTCCTCTGGCGCCGTATCGGCGCGCTCCCGCGCAGCGCGCCGCCCTTGCGCATCGCGCTGGCCGCTCCCGACCTCGACCCGGACTCCTTCAGCGCGCCCACGATCTCGCTCGACGGCCGATCCGTCGCCTACACGAGCCGGGGACGCCTGTGGATCCGTTCGCTCGAACGGTTCGAGGACCGGGCGGTCCCGGGGTCCGACGGGGTCGGTGGGATGTTCTGGTCCCCCGGCGGCGATGCGATCGGTTTCTCGAGGGACCGCCACCTGTGGATCTGGGCGCTCGAAAGCACCGCTAGCCGCATGCTCTGCCCGATCCCCGGCTCGGGGCAAATGAACGGCGGCATCTGGATGCCCGACGGCAGGATCTACTTCTGTCTCTTCGCGGGCGGCGTGTATGCGGTCCCCGCGTCCGGCGGAGAGCCGGAGCTCGTGCTCGAGCGCGCCGCGCGGGAGTTCGACTTCCATCAGCCGGCGCCGCTTCCCGGCGGAGAGGAGTTCGTGGCCGTCGCCCACCGCGACAGCGGGCAGCAACAGGTTTTCACGTTCTCCTGCGCGAGGAACGAGCGACATCCCGTGCTCGAGATGGACGAGCTGTCGACTGCCTCCTACTCCCCCGCCGGCTACCTGCTCCTGAGCCGCAACTGGACCACGCAGGATCTGTGGGCGGTGCGTTTCTCGCCGGCCGCGCGGAAGGCGGCCGGCGAGCCCTTTCTGGTGGAACGCGGGGCGCAGGGTCCGAGCGTCGCCGCCGATGGCGCCATGGTCTATTACCAGGGGGATCGCGAGTCGCTCTTCGATCTCCTGTGGGTCACGCGGGATGGAGGCTGGGAACTGGTGCCTGGCGGCCCGTTTCAGGGCCTGAACGAACCGGCGGTGTCCCCGGACGGTCACCGGATCGCGTACTCCGGAGTCAAGGACGACAACCGCGACATCTGGGTGCTCGACCTCGAGCGCGGGACGCGCACGCGTCTCACATCAGACCCGGCCAACGATTTCTCGCCGCGCTGGTCACGGGACGGCAGGACCGTCTTCTATCGGGTGTGGGTCCCCGGCCTCGACCACCTGTGGCGCGTGGACGCCGGAGGCGGCGCGACACCCGGGTTCCTGGTCGAGGGCAGCAGCATCGCCCCCCTCCCGGATGGACGGTCGATCGTGTTCGCCGCGCCCGGCGCGGACCGCCGTGACTCGAACCTCTATCTCAAACCTCTCGATCCAGGCAGCGAACCGGAGTCTCTCCTAGCCACCGAGTTCGACGAGGACCAGCCCGCCGTGTCACCGGACGGGCGCTGGCTCGCCTATCGCACGAATGAGCCTGGTGAGGAAGAGATCTTCGTGTGCCGCCTCGCGGGCGCCGGCCCCCGGCGCCAGGCGTCGGTCGGAGGCGGGGGAAATCCGATGTGGGGAATCCGGGGGGACGCCCTCTATTACTGGCGCGGGAGCACCCTGATGGAGGTTCCTGTCCGCGGCGGCGCCGATCCCGAACCCGAGCCGCCGCGCCCGATTCTCTCGGCCTCCGAGCTCGGCGTCCAGGCCGGCGCGACGACCTACACCTCGGGCCGCGCATCGACCGACTACGCGCTCATCGGCTTCGGCGGATCGCCGGATGGTCGGCGCTTCCTGATCGGACGGCGATCGCCGGACGATCCGCGCGCTGGAATCCTCTACGTCCAGGGCTGGCAGCCACCCCCCCTGTGAGCGCACCGGCAGGCGACACGCTGCCACCGGGCGAGCGCCGGCTCAGAACACGACCGTGTGCTTCGCCCGGAACGTGGCCATATCCGGGATGGACGCCTCGACGGGCACGGTCTTCGCCTTGCCTTCCGCATCGTAGTAGAGCGAGAGGCTGGACCCGGTGTCCCGGGCGAACGCCGCCGCGAACGCCTGCGCAACCTCCTCCGCCGTGATCGTATCGAGCTCGGCCGCCACCTTCTTGTCGCGGTCGAGATCGCCGCCGAGCCGGACCGCCTCGTAGCCGAGGGTCCCCATCCGCTCGCTGATATCGGTGTCCACCTCGAGCAGATCGGCAGCGATCGCCTTCTTGAGCGCCTCGAACTCGGCCGGCGGCATGGTCCGGATGGTGGGAATCGTCTCTCCAAGCCAGGTCATGGCCCGCGTGCGGAGCTCGCCCGCCGCATAGTCTCCTGACTGGATCAGGAAGCCCATCCCCTGGATCGGATTCTGCAACACGGGGAAGCTGAACACCGTGTATCCGAGCTGCTGGCGCGTGCGCATCTCGTTGTAGAAGCCGGACTCGAGGAAGGCGGCGCCGACGCGGAGGATGGCCTCGCGGCGATGCTCGCGCGGGCCGAACTGGAGCATCGTGAGCCAGCAGTTGTTGTCCGACTTGGTCGAGAAGATCCAGGCTTCGGTCGTTCCCGGCTCGAGCTTCACGAATGGCAGCCCCGGCCGGCGGTCGGGCGGCAACACCGACCCGGCGGCGGACTGGAACGCGGAGTCGATGCCCTTCCGAAGCGCGACCGGATCCAGATCGCCATACGCCACCCCCTCGATCGCCGCCTCCTTGAGGATTTCCTTCGCGAAGGCCTTGACCTCGTCGAGAGTCACCGCGTCGATCAGATCGGCGTATTCCTGGCGGTGGATCGCGTCGGGATTGGTGAGGATCTGGAACTCGTAGAACACCTGCTGATAGGGCTGGCTGTAGAGCGCGTTCGCCAGCTCCCGCCGCATGTCGTCCTTGAGCGCGGCGAAGGTTCGCTCGTCGATCGTCACCTCATCGAGGCGCTCGCAGAGCGCGGCCAGGAGATCCGGCACCCGCTCCGCATATCCCCCGGCCGCGAGGCGAATCCCGCGCAGCTCCCCGGCCACGCCGACATGGAGGCCGGCCATGACGGCCGGGTAGCGCCATTCGTTGAGCCCCTCATCGATGGCGCGCGCATAGAGCGCCGTGAGGAGGCGATGCCGCGGGCTTGAGCGTGGCAGGTCGGTGAGGAGGAGCAGGTCGACCTCGGCCTTCGGCAGATGAAAGACCCGGTCCTGCTGGAACCAGAAGGTCCCGCGCTCGTCGTCGATGAGCTTGTAGGGCTCCACCCGCGGATCGTTCTCGAGCAGGGACAGATCATCCGGCAGGAAGGGGTTCTTCTCGGGAAGGGACAGGGCGGGCGTGGCCGGCGCCTTCTCCCAGCGCGCGAGCCGTTCCTTGGCGATCCCGGTGACCCGGTACTCGGCCCCGTAGAACTTGTCGGTCGTATCGGTCGTCACGTCGGGAGCGATGACGAGGAGCTGCATCCGCTCCGGACGGATCCCGTCGAGATACTCCATGAAGAGAGCCGGGTCGTACTTGAAGAAGAGCCGCTGGTTCTTGAGGATGTCGAGCGGCGGGTAGAGCTGCATCGCCGCGGCGTACGAGGACGCGGTCCACAGCCCCTCCTCGTGGTCGCGATAGACGTAGTCCACGTCGGCCATGGTCTTCACTTCGTCGAAGAAGTAGGACGGCATGCCCTCCCGGCGCAGCATGTCGACGTAGGAGAAGAAGAGCTCGACCACTCGATCGACATTCGCACGGCCGTTCTCGGTGAGGGTGACAGAGGCCTCGAAGAACGAGGCGAAGCTGTAGGTGTTCTGGCCGGATGAGAGCCCGGTCGCCAGGTTCTCCTTCTTGAGCGCGGAGAGAAGGGATCCCCTTCCCTCGTGGCCGATCAGGGCCCCGAGGAGGCCGAGCGGCTTCTCGCGCCAGTGGGGCTCGGTCGAAGGCAGGGCGAACTGGATGCGGAGGACTCGCTGCTCGGTGACCGGCTTCACCTCGACCTGCCGCGGGAGCGCCTTCGCATCCCAGACCTCGGCCGGATAGGCGAGCTTCTGGCGGCCGCGATCGGGAACCGCGGAGAAGCGCTCGCGCACCCATACCTCGAGCGTATCGAGCGGCTGGTTGCTCATGACGCAGAGCTTCATGACATTCGCCGAGTAGTACTTCTCGTAGAAGGCCATGATCTGCTCGCGGGTGGCGCCCTCGAGGGTCTCGAGCGTGCCCGTGCTGAACTTGCGGTAGGGATGCCCCTCCCGCGTCATCTGGGTGAAGACCTCGTTGGTGCGCCAGTTGTCGTTCTGTAGATTTTTCTGGTGCTCGGAGTTGACCGCATTGCGCTCGCGGTCCACGAACTCGGGATTGAAGGCGGGCGCGATGAAGAACTGGGAGAAGCGATCGAGGGCGCCGGCGAAGGCGTCGTGATTCACCTCGAGCTGGTAATTGGTGCGCTCGTCGGCGGTGTACGCATTGCTCGACCCGCCGTTGGCCGCGAGGTACTTCGAGTACTCGTCGACATCGGGATACTTCGCGGTGCCGAGGAAGAGGAGGTGCTCGAGGAAGTGCGCGGTCCCGAACGCGTTCTCGGGATCCTCCATCGAGCCCACGGCGACATCGAGCGCGGCCGCCGACTTCTGCATCTTAGGATCGGAGACGAGAAGCACCTCGAGCTTGTTGTCGAGGGTGAGGGCGCGGAGCGCGCTCTCGTCGCCCGGGCGGCGGGCATCGAGGTCGACGACGAGGCTCGCAACGGGGCTGGCCGCCAGGGCCGGAACAGCGACCAGGGCAGCGGCCGGCAGGACCACGGCCATGGCCGCGGCGGCCAGGAGAGCCGGCGCGGCGCCGAAGTGGATGGGCGACCGGAACCTGCGGGCAGGAGCTGAATGCTCGACCATGAAACCTCCCTCGGTGGTCATCCGGGGAGGTCAGGGGCAGGCGGAGCCTCCCGGAGCCGATTCCGCATTCTAGCATCACGGTGGCGCAAGCTGGCCGAGGACGGGAGGACGGTCGGGGGCGCGCATGCCACCGCTGCTCAAGGAGGGCGAGAACCACGAGGCCCGGTTGCCCGCGGGGCAGCGCTTCGATTTCGGAGCGATCAGGCGGGAGCTGGGGCTCGAGCAGTAGCGAGCCGGAGACCGCTCGGACGACCGATCGTCCCCGGGACCTGCCGCACGGTGGTCAGCGCGCGCGAACCACCGCCCGGCTCACCGACTGCCCGCCGGCGTTCACGGTGATCCAGTAGATCCCAGCCGGAGCGGCTCTCCCATCGGCAAAGCTCCCATCCCAGAGGAATCCGCCGCGCGCGGGGGCGAGGCGCTGCACCAGCCGCCCCGAAATGTCGTAGACGGACGCGGCAGCGGGCGCCCTGAAGGGATCCGCTCCCAGGATCTCGATCTCGATCGACGCCGAGAACGGGTTCGGAACGGTGCGTAGGCTGAGTCCCGCCCCCACCGCGGGCGGCGCTACCCCGTCCGCAATGCCCTCGGGGAAGCCGGGCGTGGCCAGGAAGTAGACCTCCGCGCTGTCGGCGCCCGCGTTCTGGTGATTGACGTAGAGGACCGACTGATCGCCGGGGCCATGGCGATCAGGGATACACAGGATCTGCCCGGCGCACGGGGCCTCGCTCGCCATGTCAGTCGGAGGCAGGAGCTCCGGGGGGGCCTGGCCGACGAGGGTGTAGAGCATGTTCCCTGTGTAGATGTTCCCTGAGACCTCCGAGCCCACGATTGCCGGTCCGGTCACCCCGACAACCAGGTTCTCGAGCGACGCCGAGAAGCTGCCGGACACGAGCTCCGCCGCCCCGAAGGTCAAGCCGCCGTCGGTGCTCCGCCGGACGTAGATGCGCGCGGGGCACCCGAAGCAGTCGTTGCCGCTCATCGCCACCAGGATCAGTGAGCTGTACGGGGCCGCTACATCGACCGAGAGGTCGTTCGCGTTCGGAGATGCCAGGACCTGGTACGTCCAGACACCAGCCTGCTTGCGTGCATAGTGCAGGTGGTAGTCGCCGAAGTCGCCGCCGCGATAGACGACGTGAATGATCCCATCGATGCCCACGAAGATGCGGGGGGCCGCCCCGGTCCAGAATGGTCCGAGCTGGCTCCCATCCAGGCGCTCGATCTCCCAGCCCGAGCCGCTCCGCACGGCATGGAAGATCTTGCCCTCCTGGGTTGTCGGGTCGAGCCCCGCCCACGCAACATGCGGTTCAGGGTGCTGCGCGAAAGCAAGTGCTGGAATGTCTGGAGCCATGTCCTCGCTGCCGTTGAACGTGATTGGCTCCACAACCCAGTCTCCGCTGAACGGCTTCTCGGCGTAGATGATCTCGGCCGCTGATCCCACGCCCCGTTGCCACACCGCGCGCAGATCGCTCCCGAGTCCGATCCTCGGCTCGTAGTCGGGATGGATCCCGGGGTCGATCGGGGCTGGCTCTCGCCAGCCATGGATGTCGCGACTCGAGTGCACGATGCGCCACCCGGGCGCGGCCTGCTCCTGCATCCAGACCGCATAGGCCTCCCCGTAGCAGGGGTAGACGAGCGAGCCCGAGGTGGTGCGATCCTCGACCGTGTTGTGGGTTACCCGCTCGGGGTCGTTCCACGGGAAAGCCTCTGCGGTGCCGGACCGGAGCGGCTCGCCCCCCACGAGCAGCAGCGCCGCGAGCCATGTGAGGATACGGGTGCCCCGAGTCAGAGCCGGGCAGTGCGCGATCATGGTCGCCTCCTTTCGGCGGTGGTCGATGCTCGCCGGAGCAGGCCCCTCCGCACTGGTGGACGGTGGTCTGCCTTTCGTCTCGGCTGCGATGTGCGGAACGCGCAGTGTCTCCTACGCATCGTAGACCGAGAGCGCGACACCGCTGGTGCGGGATCAATGCAGAAGAAACAGCTTCTCCTCGACGTGTTGCTCTCCCGTTTCCAGACGTGACAGATAGACCCCGGACGCGACCACCTGCCCATCATCGCCCCTCCCATCCCAGTGAACGCGCTGCTGCCCGCCGGCGAATCGCTGTCCCGCCAGGAGCTCGCGCACTCGCCTGCCGCCGGCGTCGTAGATCCGCAGGCTGACCGGGGCGCCGCTGCCTGCCATGAGGATGAGGTTGGTGCCGTACGCGAACGGATTGGGCGCAGCGCGCAGAGCCAGGAGCGACGGCGGTGGAGCCGGTACCGCCGGCGGAACACCGTTCGCCAAGCTGCTCTGATGCACGACGAACGCGCCGTTGCCGCCGGCGACCACATCCGGAACGCCGTCGCCACCGAGGTCGCCGATGGCGAACCCGGTACCATGCCTCTCCCCCATCTGGCAGGAGAGGAGGAGCCCACCGGGGCCAAACGTGCCGTCGCCGTTGCCCCGATCGATGCGCAGGCTGCCGCCGAGGCAGATCGCATGGGACGTGCAATTCCGCAGCCCCATGACCACCAGGTCGGCATCGCTGTCGCCGTCCATGTCGCGGATGAGAGCCAGAGTGGGGCAGCGCACAGTGCCGTAATGGTCACCATGGTAGACGAACGTGCCGTCACCGACGCCAAGGTAGACAGCAATCCATTGCCCAAGATCTCCGGCAGTGTCACCAACGACCAGGTCGGCGATCTGATCACCATCGAGGTCGCCGAGAGCGATCGCGCCAGGTGGACTGATGGTATCGGCTGTGAAATCGCCCGCTTCGAACCTCCCGTCGCCGAGCCCGATCAGGATCCGCACGTCCTCCGTACCATCGGAGTCGTCGTTGACGACAGCGATGTCCGGGGCCAGGTCATCGTTCACCAGGCCGCTCGCAAAGCCGCGTGGTTCCGGACCGACGTCGTAGAGCCGCGAAAGCTCAAATGTGCCGTCGCCGCCACCGAGCAGCACTGCAAGTCTGGCCTCCGTGTTGCCCGCCAGTCCGACGATGTCGAGCGCCGCGTCGCTATCGACATCCACGAGCTCGAAGTGCCGCGGCCGGCCGCCGGCAGGAAACAAGACCGGCGCTCCGAAAGTCCCATCGCCGTTCCCTGACAGCACCGCTACCGAACTCGCACTGCCTGCAACCAGGTCGGGGTGGTTGTCGCCGTCAAGATCCCCAATGCAGACGCCCGCAGTCGCAAGTCCACTCCAGCTGAACCTGGGTTCGCCAAACTCTCGGCGCCAGTCACCAAGCATCACCGTGACGTATCCCTCGACGATCGCTACCAGATCGACAAGGCCGTCGCCATTCACGTCGCCCAGTGCCGGGCCCCCGTCGCTGCTGCCGATGTAGTACGCGGTAGACTCGGGATAACGATCGCTACTGCAACCGGGCTGGGCAAACGCGCCGCAGTAGAAGTCGCAGACATCGATGCCCGGGGCATTGACACGAACCACGCCCCGGCTTGCTTCCGGGACATGGACGACTGCACCTGAACCGCTCACGACATGCGTGCCGTTGGGGAGATTCGACTCGATCTGTCGCAGCGTGCCACTGCTCGCAATCATGGTGAGATGTCCGAGCACGGCGACCCCAGCGCCTGTTATCACGTCGAAGACAGTGCTGAGCGAGCCGGCCACCGGCCCAGGACCGATTGGCGTCGCTAACGCGATCTGGCCAGGCTGGCAGTTCCAGGAGCTCGAGACGAGCAGCCAGGCGTCCCAGTCAAAGGCGGTCTGCACGCCGGACAAGTCGTCGTACCCTTGGGCAATGAGATAGACGCTCTTGAGGCCCGGGCCAACCGTGGTTGTGGGTCCCTGGTATTGACAATCGACGTTCACCTGA
>Ga0316626_10001549_pt1 | contig 10323 bp, 9 predicted proteins | sample OWC_Aug_T1_C1_D5_FD_207656 | JGI IMG/M metagenome (GOLD analysis project Ga0316626, IMG submission 207656) | Wetland soil microbial communities from Old Woman Creek delta, Ohio, United States - OWC_Aug_T1_C1_D5_A | ecosystem: Environmental > Terrestrial > Soil > Wetlands | place: USA: Ohio...
CTACACGGACACCGATGATGCCGAAGACCTTATGGATGCAGGTCGCTACAATGAGGCGATCGCGGAATATTCGCGGAGCATCAACCTGCTGCCCAACAACCCCGCGCCGTATGTTGGCCGGGGCTACGCGTATGAAAAGTTGGGGGAGTATGACAAGGCCCTTGCAGATTACACGAAGGTGACCGAACTCACCCCGAAGGACCCGAAGATTTTTGTTATACGCGGACTTCTCTACGATCATATGGGCAGAACGCAGCAGGCGATCGAGGACTACAACAAATCCCTCTTCATTCAGCCGACCGCAGAAGGTTTCTATTACCGTGGCCTGGACTGGGAGAAAACGAATGCTCTGGAGAATGCGATTGCAGATTACAAGAGAGCAGCCCAGATGGGCAATGCGGATGCGCAGGCCAGGTTGAAAGCGATGGGCATAAACTGGTAATAACTTTTGAGCCGGCGTAATACTGTCGGCAAGAGAGCTGATGCAGAGAAAGGCCTGGTCAATTGACCGGGCCTTTTTGTTTTGTTGTGTTCCGGTCAGTTGCCTTGCTTCTCTGGAACAAAGACCATGGTGCCGGTACTTGCCTTCAGATTGAGGTGTAGCTTTCCGTCATAGATCGCATACGAGGCTACGTCGTTAAGGTCGCGGACGTACTGATCCGACAGGGATTCGGGCGGGCACGCAGCCATGGTCATTGCCATGATGCTGACCGAGAGGCTGCTCCCATTTAACTTGTACGCACCGCTGCCCCAGTTGCAGTCTGCCCGTATGCTCACCTTTCCATCAGCCAGGAACTGGACGGTGTACTGTTCGGGCCGGTCCACGACGATCGTCCTGCTGTCACCGCCCTCGAATTTTTCCCACTTCCAGGTCACCCCGACGATGTCCGGTAAGGTGACGGTTGCGTCCTCCGTTGCAGTGAGCACCAGCTTGCCACTTTTCAGCGCAAACGTTTGTAAGAGACGGCGGGTAGGGGAGGGCATTGGCTCGCCAGGTCTTTGCACTAGCAGGTCAACGATGACCAGGTTCTCGCGGATCGAAAGAGAGTTTATTGTGACCCGGTCTCCGAGGTTTGTCACGGCCACATTGACAGGCTTCTCTTTTCGGAGGACGACAGCAGCCAGATCGTAAAATGTGCCGCTTCCGCCTGGGTCAGTAACGAGGATGACGACTGCGGCTTGCTGCCCGTTCAACTTCCCATAGGCGACCCTGTCACTCAGCGCGATCCTTGTGCGTGTCGCAGAGCCCGGCGCTGCCGGCTCACTGTACACACCGTCGGTGAGCTTCACCGTGCCCGACCGAGTCCATGCTGACTTGTACGTCATGTTCTTGAGAGCATGGAAAGAGGGTACATCGGGCGGAGAGGCAGCTGCAGCACCGGACAGTGAATAGATGAGCCCGGCCGCAATCACCGGCACGGCGACACGGGCAAACCATGTAAAGGACTTGCTTATGCTTAGACCCATCAAACCGAATGACCTCCGGCCCTAGCGAGTAGGGGCCCTCTGGTCGAGAGGCACGTCCATCGGGTCAGGATAAATTACTGCGGGCGGTCCGCTCTGGCTCTGACTGGCACAAGCGCAGCCGAGATAAATCACCAGCAGCGTGATCCCTATCAGTCTCATCATGTTCAGCATGGTTCGCCTCCTGTAAAAAAAGAAAGGGGTCAAGTCTACGCTTGACTCTTTATCAGTTGTGAAGCTATGCGGTCCACCTTTTTTTTCAATGCCTGGTCAGTGTCCATAAGCCGTTTCATCCGTTGTATCACACTGCTGACTGAGCTATACCTGCTCATCTGGTAGTACTCCCCAATGCGCGAAAGCGTCTCGCCTCTCAGTCGTCTGGTGAGATAGATAGCCACATTCCGCGCTTCGTTCCAGGTTCCTCTCCGGGAGCGCTCCAAATCGCCTTCGCTAATCCTGTACGATGCACACACTGTAATTCTGATGGTATCCAGAGTGGGCGCCAATTCCCTTGACTGTGGGATCTCTTCGTGGACGTTTCCGGAGAAGAATTTCTCCCTTGTCTTGTTGATGAAACGCTGGGGGCCGAGAATCGCAGGCCATTTCTTTCTTTCGAGCAGATCAATGATGGTGTCGGGATCTTCGAGGCCAACAAATCTTCGATAGGCTGTGATCCGTCCTCGACCATTGGGCGAGAGCATTGTCAGGAGAGGTTCCTTGTGTATCCAGTTCCATGACTCAGCGTCCGAAAGGTACGCCCTGTGGCTGGTCCAGGGATATTTCTCCAAGCTATCGCTAAGGCCCGCCCGTAGCGGATTTCGATGGATATACCTGACGAGTTGTAGCAGATATGAATCGCCACCTACTACGATTGATTTGTACCGGCCCCGAAATAGGGATCCATCAGTCTCGCGGGCGCGATTGAAGCGCTGAGTGTAGACGCCGTCGATGTGTCGCATGCATCTCGATAGGTTGGCGCCGGGCGTCTGGACAAGGAGATGGTAATGGGTTGGCATCAAGCAGTAAGCGGCAACGCGGAGATTCCATGTCGCTATGGTCTCGTGGAGGAGGTCAAGAAAGGACACGTAGTCCTTACTGCCCAGGAAAATGTGCTCATTACGCCTGCCCCGATTCATGACGTGGTACCAAGCTTCGGGGTATTCGATACGCAGCGGCCTGGACATTTCCAAAAGCATATATTGGATCGAGTGAATGAGTCAAGAGTAGACTTGACCCCTTCTTGTTTTGAGGAGATGGGATTGTGAAAATTGGGACTGACAAGCAGGATTTTTTATGGCAGAATAAAGCCCGGACGTGCGGGGATCGATCCGTGCGAGTGCTGCACATCAAAAACCCGCGCCGCACATGCTGGGCAATAGCAGGCCGGTATCGGTCAACTCGATTGTGTTCATCTCTTTTTCAGGAGAGAATGATGCAGGTGGAAGAGACGCGTAGCAAACATGGTTTGACACTGCTTTTACCCCGTATTGGTGTGGCAACGCTCCGTGTGCTGGGTTCCTTCGGCTCCCTGGCCATCTTCTTTGGCCTTGCCTTTGTGAATATCTTCAGGCGCAGACAGCTCAGGGAGATCGTGAGCCAGGTCTATTATATCGGCGCCCGCTCTTCACTTATCGTTATACTCGTTGCGCTCTTCACGGGCATGGTCCTCGGACTACAGCTCTTTTACACGCTCATTAAGTTTGGCTCTGAAGGGGTACTCGGATCGGCAGTTTCTCTGTCGCTGGTCAGGGAGTTGGGGCCGGTCCTCACCGCCATCGTGGTTACAGCCCGTGCAGGCTCTTCCATGGCTGCCGAGATCGGGATACTTCGCATCTCCGATCAGATAGATGCCCTCTATACGATGCGGATCGATCCCATGCGTTACGTGGTGAGCCCCAAACTGGCCGCCTCGATCATCAGCTTCCCCTTGCTCACCGCGTTCTTTGACCTTGTTGGTATCCTAGGCGGATACCTGACAGGCGTTGCCCTGCTCGGCATCAATGCAGGCTCCTACTTTTACCGCGTGCAATCATCGGTAGATCTCGTCGATGTCAGGGGAGGCTTTATCAAGTCACTTGTCTTTGCCATGATCGTTGCAACGATTTGTTGTTATCAGGGTTATTTCTGTCACATGCGCGGCGATAGCTACGGCGCAAAGGCAGTGGGCCTTGCCACCACGTCTGCCGTTGTGATCTCGTGCGTTATGATCCTCGTGGCGGATTACGTGGTAACATCCTTTCTGATGTAGAGGTGATTTTGCAGGCTCCATTAGTGGAATTCAGAGACGTGACCAAGCGATTCGGCGAGAAGACTGTGCTCGACCGGGTGAGCCTGAAGATTCACGAAAACCAGATCACCACGATCATCGGCAAGAGCGGCACAGGCAAGAGCGTTCTCCTGAAGCACATCATCGGACTGCTGAAGCCGGAGGAGGGGGTGATTCTCTTCCAGGGCAGGCCGGTCAACAGCATGAAGAAGGGCGAGTGGGACAGGTACCGGGGGCAGATAAGCTATTTGTTTCAGGACAACGCCCTTTTTGATTCCATGTCCGTGTTTGAGAACATCGCGCTGCCATTGCGCCAGACCACCAATCTGAGCAAGGCCGAGGTCGAGAGAAAAGTCGCGGCGCGGATCGAGCAGGCTGAACTGACCGATGCGGCCCGGCGTTACCCATCGGAACTGTCAGGCGGCATGCAGAAACGTGTGGCTCTGGCACGTGCGCTCGTTACTGACCCGAAGATCGTGCTTTTCGACGAGCCGACCACAGGCCAGGACCCCATACGTAAGAACGTGATACTCAGCATGATCGCCCACTACAAGAGAAGATTCGGATTTACCGCGGTGTTGATCAGCCATGATATTCCGGATGTGTTTTTCATCTCTGACCGGATCGTATTGCTCTGGGAGGGCAAAATCGGCTTCGAGGGCACATACGAAGAAGCCGTGAGGCAGAGGCATCCACTGATGCAGGAGTTAATGCGCAGCCTGGAGGGCTTCCAGGACCAACTGACCGGGCTTCTCTCCAAGGAGTCGCTGCAGGCGCGCTACGCGTCCAGCCTGGGTGCAGGACGCGGAGCGGTTGCCGTTTCGGCAGCCCTCCTGAGCGTGGAGTTCGACGCCATGCATGATGCGTTGGGTCCTCAGACGGCGGTTGAGGTCCTGAGAACACTCGGCGAATACACCAACAAGCGCTTCAGCGCGCTGGGAGGCTTTTCGGCACGTCACGACAGGGGCACGATCCTGACAATCCTTCCTAATACTACCGCGGACGAGGCTGAGCAGCTGGTGAAGAGCTTCGCGCATGACATGGAGAAGCACGCCCTGGCAAGCATAGAGAGTATCGCCCAGGCAACACTCGACGGTGGAGTCTGCTTTGATATTGATCTGCGGGCTGGTATCACGCAGGTCTCGCCGGACGACGAGATCGACCAGGTCATTGAGAAAGCTCAATCTGCGCAGCGCGTAGTCGCGACATACAGATGCGATATTGGAGGTAACCCAAAATGAAGAAATATGCCATGGAGACAATTGTCGGCATCTTCGTTGTCATCGGCCTCATCTGCGTGGGATACATTACCGTCAAGCTGGGCAAGGTCTCCATCCTGGAACCCAACACGTACAGGCTCAATGCCCGCTTTGCCTCGGCTTCAGGGTTGCGGGTAGGAAGCGCCGTGGAGATCTATGGCATCCAGGTGGGTAAGGTCGATCGCCTGAGGATTGACAGTCAACGGCAGATGGCCCTCATCGCTTTGAGGATAGACAACGGCATCAAGGTGTACGATGACGCCATGGCCACCATCAAGACGTCCGGCCTCATCGGCGACAAGTACGTAAAAATAGATCCCGGAGGAGCAGGTGCGCCATTGAACCCCGGGGGCACGATTACGGAGACCTCGGCCCCGCTCGACATAGAAGAACTCATCGGCAAGTATGCGTTCGGGGATGTGAAAAAAGAGCCAACAAAGCCGCAGGGCAAATGAACGCTGGGAGGTATGGTGTGAAACGGATACTCATGGTGGTTGCCCTGCTTATAGGCGTGGCGATTGCAGCGCCTGTTTCCGCGGGCGTGCCTTTGGACACTGTGAAGGCGCAGGTGGAGAGTGTGCTCGCTACGTTGCGGGACCCTTCGCTTAAAGGGGAGGCAGGCATAAAGGCGAAGAAAGAGAAAATCCGGCTTACCTCGCAGAAGATGTTTGATTTCGTGGAACTCTCGAAGCGCACCTTGGGGCAGAACTGGAACACGTTCAGCCAGGAGCAGCGCAGGGAGTTTGTAGACCTGTACCGGTCACTCCTTGAGGACGCTTACGTGGAGAAGATTACGGCATACACGAATGAGAAGGTGAACTTCACCAAAGAGGTGCCCCTGGCGGAGAACACTGTAGAGGTGCAGAGCACAGTCGTGACCAAGACGGCCGAGATCCCCATCTACTACAGGGTTATCAAGAGAGAGAACGACTGGAAGATTTACGACGTGGTCATAGAGGGTGTGAGCCTGATTGCTAATTATCGCAGCCAGTTCAGGGAGATCCTGGCAAACAACCCGCCGGAGAAACTTCTCGAGACCCTGCGCAAGAAGGTGGGCAAGGGGTGAGAGGAAGGCCATGGCGTGACCTTCGAGGAATCAGACCCGTGGTGCACGCGGGACTGCTGGTGCTCCTGCTCGTTATGCCGGCAATCTGTTCTTTGCCTGTGCTGGCGGAAACGGAAGGAACTGGTTCCGGGAGGGTGATGGAGCTTGCTGCCGCGACAACTGCCGAGACGAGTGCGTCTGTACCTGCGATCGGATCGAACACATCTTCCGATGAGTACGAAAACGTGACCGAGGAAGAAGAAAAGGCGACGCCCGCAGGGCCTGTCATTGCCGACCCCATCGAGCCATGGAACAGGGCCATGTACCACTTCAATGACAAGTTCTACTTCTGGCTCTGGAAGCCCATGACAGAAGGCTACAAGTATGTGGTGCCTGAGGATTTCCGGGTACTGTTCGGTAACCTCTTCAAAAACATCAAGGCGCCCGTTCGCATCATCAACAACCTGCTGCAAGGAAGGTTTGGACACGCGGGAAACGAATTGGCGAGCTTCCTGATCAATTCGACGATCGGGGTTGGGGGCTTGAGGGATTGCGCCGGCGAGTGTTTTGGCATTAAAGGACGCGACACGGGTTTTGGCCAGACCCTTGCCTCCTACGGTATGGGCACAGGCTTTTATATCGTCTGGCCGATCCTAGGCCCCTCGTCTCCTCGTGACACAGTCGGGTTTGTTGCGGACCGGTTCCTTACACCCACGGCGTATCTCTCACCGGGACAGGTGGGCATCGAAACGGCAGTAGGCCTCTATGTCTGGGACGGCGTAAACAGGACCTCCTTCCGCCTCGGGGATTACGAAATCGTCAAGAAGGCAGCGGTTGATCCGTACGTAGCCATACGCGACGGCTACGTCCAGTATGGCGTCGGCGAATTGGTAAAGTAGTTTCCCCAGACATCCGGCGAGCGCCCAGCAGGCCCCTACGGTTTCCCCGACTTCAGGACAATCGGTGCCACCTTCCAGATATGCTTCGCATACTCCCTGATCGAGCGGTCCGACGAAAACTTGCCGATGCGGGCCACATTCAGAATCGACATGCGTGTCCACAGGGACCTGTCGAGAAATGTCTTGCCCACCAGGGCCTGGCAGTCCATGTATGATTGGTAGTCCGCAAAGAGCAGATACTGATCGTCGAACATGAGCGAATCTATGAGGGGCTTGAAAAGTTCCCTGTCGCCGTGAGAGAAGAAGCCGGATGCGATCAGGTCGATTACCTCTTTAAGCCGTGAGTTGGCGTTGTAATAATCGGCCGGGCGATAGTCCCGCTTGAGCGCGTACACCTCGTCTGCAGTCAGCCCGAACAGGAAGAAGTTCTCCGGGCCCACTTCTTCACGGATCTCCACGTTTGCACCGTCCAGCGTGCCGATGGTGAGCGCGCCGTTCATGGAGAACTTCATGTTGCCCGTGCCTGATGCTTCTTTGCCCGCCGTCGATATCTGCTCGGAGAGATCGGCAGCAGGATAGATGCGGTGCGCGATCTTCACGTTGAAGTCGGGAATGAAAACTACTCTTATCCGATCTGCGACGTCAGGGTCTTTGTTGACCACCTCTGCCACTGAGTTGACCAACTTGATGATGAGCTTGGCCATGTGATAGCCGGGGGCTGCCTTGCCCCCGAAAATAACCGTGCGGGGCGTCACATTGTAGTTGGGATCTTGTTTGATCCTGAGATACTCAGTGATGACGTGCAGCACGTTCAGGTGCTGACGCTTGTACTCATGGATCCGCTTCACCTGTATGTCGAAGAGAGAGCTTGGGTCAACACTAACCCCGGCGCGCTCCTTGATGATTGCGGCCAGGCTCGTCTTGTTCTCTTGCTTTATCGATGCCCACTGGTGCTGGAACTCGGTATCGTCGACGAACGCCTCTATCTCTTTCAATCGCGTCTCGAGGTCGCTCGCCCACCCATCGCCGATGCGGCTCGTGATCAGGCTCGCGAGCCTGGGGTTGCTTAAGACCATCCATCGGCGCGGCGTGACCCCATTCGTCACGTTGTGAAACCGTTCCGGGTAAAGCTCGTAGAAGTCGCGCAACACGGTCTTTTTCAGCAGATCGGAGTGGAGTGCGGCGACGCCGTTTACTGCGTGGCTGCCCACAGTCGCAAGATTGGCCATGCGCACATGCCTGCCCTCGGTCTCGTCGATAATCGACAAGCGGGAAACGCGGCCGTCGTCCCCGGGGTATCTCAGTCGAACCTCATCCAGAAACCGCTGGTTGATCTCGTAGATGATCTCCAGGTGCCGGGGCAACACCTGCTTGAAGAGCTCAAGAGGCCATTTCTCCAGCGCTTCCGGGAGCAGCGTGTGGTTCGTGTAGGCAAGGGTCTTCCGGGTGATATCCCATGCCCTGTCCCAGTCCATCAGGTGCTCATCGACCAGAAGGCGCATCAGCTCGGCAACTGCAATCGATGGGTGCGTATCATTCAGCTGGACTGCAAACTTCTCGTGGAAGGTCTCCAGGGGATGATCCTGAATCCGGTGGATGCGTATCATATCCTGGAGCGAGCAGGAGACGAAAAAATACTGCTGCATAAGCCTGAGTTGTTTCCCCTTGACCGGCTCGTCGTTTGGATAAAGCACCTTGGAAAGGGTCTCTGATGCCACCTTCTCTTCAACCGCCCCGTAGTAGTCGCCCACGTTGAAGCGCTCAAAATCAAATGACTCCGCTGCCTCTGATTTCCAGAGGCGTAGCAAGCTCATTGAATGAACGCCGTAGGCCGGTACCGCAGTGTCGTAGGCAATGCCTTTTACGACGTGCCATGGGACCCATCGCACGCGATACCGCCCCTCCGCATCATGGTATGGCTCTGTGTGTCCCCCGATGCTTACGCGGTAGGTAATCTCAGGCCGTGGGATCTCCCATGGGTTGCCGAGACGCAGCCACTGGTCCGTAATCTCTACCTGCCAGCCGTCATGTATCTCCTGGTCGAAGATGCCGAACTCGTATCTGATCCCGTAACCGATTGCCGGAATCATAAGGGTGGCAAGGGAATCGAGATAACAGGCGGCCAGCCTGCCGAGGCCGCCGTTGCCCAGGCCCGGTTCCTGTTCCTGGGCCAGAAGCTGGTTGAAGTCGAGGCCGAGTTGCGTCACCGCCTCTTGCACCCGCTCGTAGATGCCCAGGTTTATGAGGGCATTGCCAAGGTGGGGCCCCATGAGGAACTCGGCGGAAAGATAACTGACGGCCCGGACATTCTCATCCCGGATGGTCCTGAATGATGTGACCCAACTCTCTATGGTCCGGTCGCGCACCGTGTATGCGAGCGCCATGTACCAGTCATTCAGGGTGGCGAGCTGGGGCGGTCTTCCCTGGATGAAGTACATGTTGTCCAGGATAGCCTGTTTGAGGGCCTCGACGCTGTTACCGGTGCGAACGTCTTCAATCGCGCTGCTGGTCGTAACTCGTTCTTTATCTGCCATGTTCTTGCCTCCCTTCAAGGACCACAATTACCGAGAACCAGTATACATGGTCCATAATCTTTCCACAAACAAAAGAGCCCGGTCGTCGGATCGGGCTCTTCGCTCTCCAACTAGACTCTGGCGAGTGTCAGTCCACCTTCTTCCAGGTCTTGTCCGGGTTGTATGCCTTCATGGCCTGCGCGATTTTTTGCGTCTCCTTGCCGAGGTTTTTCTGATAGACGACACCGTCCTGGTTCACGATGAATGTCATCACGCCTGAAGAGCCATACTGCGCCGGATATGCGACCAGGGCGAAACCGCCGATCATCTTACCCTTGACAACGTAGTCGTAGGCGCCGCCGGGTGCATCCTTGCCCTGTGCCTTGAGGATGCGGTAATAGTAGCCATAGTAAGGGGTCGGCTTACGGCCGGAACCACCCTTCTCATACCCTCGCTGCTGGGCATCAGCAAGGAGTGGGCCTAGCGGGCTTGGCGCTTCACCCTCCTTGGTGTCCCAGTAGAGTCCGTCCTTCTTGCCAGGCTCGCTCCAGAACTTCTGCGCGTATTCCAGGAGCCCGTCCTTGTCGCGGTCCCTCAGGACATACTCCTTCTGTGCATCGGCATAGGTGAGGCAGACCTGGATGGCGCTCAGCTCATTTCTGCCGATCCTGCGTGCCAGCATTTCCTGTTTACCTGCTTTGGTATCGAAACGATAGGAGCTCCCTTGCTGCACAATCGGGATGGCAAAAGGCCAGTCGTCTTTGCCGACATACAGGACCCATTTTGTTGCTCGTGTCTCAACCCTGCTTGCCTCGTCATAGCGTTTAATGAACTGCTCCCTGGCCTCTCGATCGGCAACGGGATCGCCGGAGGAGAC